>Ga0210410_10005288_pt1 | contig 11249 bp, 8 predicted proteins | sample IncBWC4MmetaG_FD_161058 | JGI IMG/M metagenome (GOLD analysis project Ga0210410, IMG submission 161058) | Forest soil microbial communities from Barre Woods Harvard Forest LTER site, Petersham, Massachusetts, United States - Inc-BW-C-4-M | ecosystem: Environmental > Terrestrial > Soil >... | reverse complement strand
CTTGGTCGCTTCCAGCACAGCGATCTCGACCATGAGTTCTTCGCGCTTGGGCAGAAACTCGTGCAACGGCGGATCCAGCAACCGAATGGTGACTGGCAGGCCATCCATCACGCGAAGCAGGCCGATGAAATCGGCGCGCTGCATGGGCAGAAGTTTTTTCAGCGCCGTACGTCGATCTTTTTCGTTGTCCGCGAGAATCATGGCCTGCATGTGCGGAATGCGGTCCTCGGCAAAAAACATGTGCTCGGTGCGGCACAGTCCGATGCCTTCGGCGCCAAACGCGCGCGCCTGTTTTGCATCGCGCGGAATATCGGCATTGGCGCGCACGCCGATTTTACGGAACGGCTCCGCCCATCCCATGAACTTCATCAACTCCGGATCGTCCGGCTCGGCGTCAAGCGTGTTGAGCTTGCCCTTGATCACGCGGCCGGTGGTTCCGTCGAGCGAAATCCAGTCGCCCGCCTTGAATACCTGGCCTTTCACCCGCATCTCGCCCGCGCGCTCGTTGACTCCGATATCGCCAGCTCCCGCCACACAACACTTCCCCATCCCGCGCGTGACCACAGCCGCATGGCTCGTCATGCCGCCGCGCGAAGTCAGAATGCCGGCAGCCACCTCCATGCCGTGAATATCCTCCGGAGTGGTTTCCGCCCGCACCAGAATGACCGGGTTTTTCTTGCTGCCATGCCCAGCCTTTTCCACTGCCTCATCGGCCGTGAACACAATCTGCCCGACGGCTGCGCCCGGCGATGCGGGCAAACCCGTGGCCAGAACTTCGATCTTGGCGCGCTTCTCATCCAGCCGCGGAACCAGAAAGTCATAAAGCTGGTTCGGTTCGACGCGGAAAATTGCTTCTTCTTTCGTGATCAGACCCTCGTCTACCATCTGAATAGCTACGCGCACCGCCGCCAGCCCGGTGCGCTTGCCATTGCGGGTTTGCAGCATGTAGAGCTTGCCATCCTGAATAGTGAACTCGAAATCCTGCATGTCGCGATAGTGTTTTTCCAGGCGAGTAGTGATTTCGCGCAGCTGGTTGTAGGCGGACGGCATGACCTTCTCGAGTTCCAAGATAGGCACTGGCGTTCGCACCCCCGAGACCACATCTTCTCCCTGCGCATTCAGCAGGAACTCGCCGTAAAATTCCTTGGTCCCAGTCGCCGGATTACGGGTAAAACCGACGCCGGTTGCGCTGGTGTCGCCAAGATTCCCGAACACCATGGCCTGCACGTTCACTGCCGTGCCCAGCATGTCATCGATATTATTGATGCGACGGTAGGTCTTGGCGCGTTCGTTCTGCCACGAACGGAATACGGCGTCCCGCGCCATCACCAGCTGATCGTGCGCGTCCTGTGGGAAGTCGCGCTTGGTGTGCTTCTTCACTACCTTCTTATAATCTGCGATTACTTCCTGCAACGCCTCGGCGTCTAGACCGGTATCGAGCTTGGCTTTTTTCTGTTTCTTCTTGGCGTCGAAGACATCGTCGAAGGCCGCTTTCGGAATCTCCAGCACGACGTTGCCGAACATCTGAATCAGGCGACGATAGGAATCGTAGGCAAAGCGCGGGTTGCTGCTGCGCTTGGCCAGCGCCTCGACGCTTTGATCGTTCAAGCCGAGATTGAGAATCGTATCCATCATCCCGGGCATGGAAAACTTCGCGCCCGAGCGCACGCTGACCAACAAAGGATTCTCGCCCTTGCCGAGTTTCTGCCCTTGCAGTTGCTCAAGATGACCGAGGGCCGATTCCATCTCGCGATCCACTTCCTTCGAGACTCCTCCGTGCCGCATGTATTCCCGGCAAGCTTCGGTCTGAATCGTGAACCCGGGAGGCACCGGCAGACCCGCGTTAGTCATCTCGGCGAGCCCGGCTCCTTTCCCGCCAAGCTCGTCTTTCATCTTGCCGTTGCCATCCGCCTTGCCTCCGCCAAAAAAATAAACGTACTGGATGGATGGTTTCTTGCTGGTCATTGTGATTTCAGTTTCCGGGAGAGTCTGCGTCGCCATAAATGAGTCCTTTACTGTTTCGAGGATTCTTTGGATTCTCTGCTTTCAGTCACGATCTCGGAAAAATCGGCGATGGTGGAAAACTCCTTAAGCAACGTTTGGAGGAGAGCCAACCGATTCGCACGAATGCGTTCGTCGTCAACCATGACCATGACCTTGTCGAAAAATGCGTCGACTGCAGGCCTAAGTTTTGAAATCTCTGCGAGAGCACCTTCGTAATTACGTTGCGCGCGAAGCCCATCAACCACTTCAGCCGCTCGTGGGATTCGGGATGCCAACTGCCGTTCCGTTGCATCCTGGAGAACCTCCGCATCGACCGCGGAAGCCACCCGCTTTCCGGCTTCGCCGGCCTGCCGAAGGATATTCTTGATGCGCTTGAAGGCGATCGAAATCGATTCGAAATCCTCAGATGGACGTACCCTGGTCACCGCTTCCGCCCGCGCGGCAGCATCCACCACATCGTCAGAACCCGCGGCCAGCACGGCGTTGACGACGTCGTACTTGAACCCGAGCGCATCGCGGAGATAGAACTCCAGACGCTCGCGGAGGAATGTTCGCAAAGCAGCGGTGTAGCCAACCTCATCCGAAAACTTCGGTTCCGCGGCCGAACCACGGTAGACTTCGCGCGCATCGGCGAACAATTGACCCAGGCTTAGCGGCAACTTCTTCTCCGCAATCGTCTTCACGATCCCGTTGGCCTGCCGCCGCAACGCGAACGGGTCTTTCGAGCCTGTGGGCTGCAGTCCCAGGGCAAACATTCCGGCAATGCTGTCCGCTTTATCGGCGATAGCAAGGATCGCTCCCTCGACTGACCGCGCAACTGAGTCTTCCATCGATTCCGGCTTGTACTGATCGTAGATCGCCGCTGCGATGGCTTCGCGTGCTTCGTCCTTCATATCCGGATCAAGCACCTGAGCTCGCGCATACAATCCCCCGACGATGCCCTGCAACTCCGTAAACTCCTTCACAAGTTCAGTCGTGAGATCGGTCTTCGCCAGCCAGGCCGCCTTGTGAATGACCCCGGAGCGTAGCTTTTCCATTCCGGCGGCGCCATCGTTCTTCAATCTCGCAGATAGACGGCGGCAAAGTTCCTGTACGCGTCTAGTCTTGTCGTAATAACTCCCCAGGTCTTTCTGAAAGGTGACGTGTTTGAGCCAAGCCGTTCGCTCGCGCAGGGGATGTTTCTGATCGGTCTGCCAGAAGAAACGCGCATCGTTGAACCGCGCTCGCAGCACGCGTTCGTGCCCGTGGCGAATGATGCCACGGGAGTCGCCATCGGTGTTCAGCACTGCCAAAAAATGCGGCAGCAATTTACCGCCGGCACCTTCGACAGCAAAATATTTCTGATGATCGCGCATCACCGTGACCAGGACTTCTTCAGGCAGTTCCAAAAATTCGCACTCGAAACTTCCCAGGACCACAAAAGGCCACTCGGTCAGATTGACGACTGCATCCAGAAGAGCTTTATCTTCACGCCAGCGTGCGCTAGGAATCGTTCGCGTAGCGGCGTCGAGGGCTTTACGAATCTGCTGCTCGCGCACGCCGCGATCCAGAACCCCTGCCGCGCGCAAGGCCTCCACATACCCACCGGCGCTCGGAATCTGAATCGGGCCTTCCGTTAAGATTCTGTGGCCTCGTGATTGGTTCCCTGCACGAACGCCGTCGAATTCGAGGGGAATCACTTCCCTATCGAGTAACGCCACCAGCCAACGTATCGGGCGCACGAACTTTTCGCTGGGCTTGCGCCAGTACATATTCTTTGGCCAGTAAATTGAATTGATCTCTTTGGGAAGGACTTCGGACAGGACTTCAGCTGCCGTCCGGCCCTTCTTTGTAATCTTAGCGGCGAGGTATTCACCCTTGGAAGTTGTGACTCTCTCCAACTGAGAGACATCCACGCCAGCTTTCCTGGCAAAAGCATGCGCCGCCGGCGTGGGCTGTCCATCCTTGAAAGCTGCGCTTACCGGGGGCCCGCTTACTTGCTCCGTGAGATCCGCCTGAGCTATTGGAATCCCTGACGCGAGAACCGCTAGACGACGAGGTGAGTCGACGCTCGAAATTGTTCCGGTGGAGGAGAGTCGTTCCCGCTCCAGCAATTTGTGCACTCGCTGGCGCAAGTCGGACGAAGCCGCGTCAATCATGCGCGCCGGAATCTCTTCGCAACCGATTTCAAGCAGAAAATCTGGCATCTAGCGAACCATCATCAACTTGTTAAGATTTCACCCGTACCGGAACCTACGAAACTACCGGCACCGGCTCCTTTTTCACCTTCGGCTGCTTGGCCGCGGGTTTCTCTTCGTTCACATTAGTCTGTGTTTCGCCCCGCTGCTGATCTACCCACGCTCTTGCGATCCCAACCGCCAGCGTCCGCACACGTGCAATCACGCCCACGCGTTCAGTTACGGAAATCGCGCCCCGCGCGTCCAGAATATTAAAAAGATGTGAGCATTTGAGGCAGAGGTCATAAGCGGGCAACAGCGGGAACCATTTCAAATCTGGCTGTACGCCGTCCGGCTTCGGCCTCGCTAGGAGTCTGAAGTTGTCAATTAGCTTTTGACATTCTTGCTCATATAACGTGAAAAAAGTCCATGCGCTTTGTACGTCCGCTTGCTCAAAATTGTAAAACGAAAACTGCTGCTCATCGACCAGTCGCACATCGCCATAGGTTGTCGCTCGCCCTGTTCCCGGATCGCGCGCCCAGACGATGTCGTAAATCGAATCCACATCCTGCAGAAAAGCTGCGATGCGCTCCAGGCCGTAGGTCAACTCCGCGGAAATCGGGTCAAGGTCCACGCCGCCGCACTGCTGGAAATATGTAAACTGCGTAATTTCCAGACCGTCCAGCATGACCTGCCAGCCCACTCCCCATGCGCTAAGCGTCGGCGCTTCCCAATTGTCTTCTTCGAACTTGATATCGTGCTGCCGCAGATCAATTCCCATCGCGCCCAGCGATTCCAAATACAACTCCTGCACGTTTTCCGGTGGCGGCTTCAGAATCACCTGCAATTGAGTGTGCTTGTAAAGGCGATTGGGATTCTCTCCGTAACGTCCATCAGCCGGGCGGCGGGAAGGCTGCACATACGCAACTTTGTACGGACTCGTCCCCAGCACGCGCAGAAATGTTTCGGGCGCCATGGTTCCAGCGCCGACTTCGACGTCATAGGGCTGTTGCAGTACGCATCCTCGCTCGGCCCAGAAAGTTTGAAGGCGCAGGATGAGTTCCTGAAACGTTAGCGGATTGGAGTTGCTGTGAGTCAAAGTTTGTCGGACTGTAATCAGCAGTCAGCACTCAGTCATTGCAAACCGCCTTGTACTTCAACACCAACTTTCCTCTACCCGGTTAGCTGAACACTCTCAGCTGATTCTCTCCAGCATCCCTGCCGTCACCAACTTCTTCTCCATGTGCCGCTGTAAAGCCTGCAACAAAAACTTACGAAGATCGGCGGCTTGCGTTTTGCTTCCCGGAGTCGCTGCAAAACTCTCGACCGGTGCGCGCAACATTTGCCCAGCCAGCGTTCGCGATTCCGCGGAAATCTCCGACGACGCCAGCCTTTTATCCTCGGTGCACATCAGCCCGTCGCTCAACGCATGAAAAAATGCTCTGCTCCCATTCAGTGTCCGCCCGCAGACGATGCATTCAGAAAGCTCCGGCAGATACCCCATCAGACGGGTCATCCAAAGCTCGAAATACGTGATGGGCGTCCACACGCCCGATCCGCGCAGCCCTGCCAGCACCGCGAGCGCAAGCCGGAAGACGTCATCATTGGCTTCGCGATCCGGCAACAACTCATCGAGCATCTCCGCTACGTGGCCCAGCGCGACTGCTCGAGCATAACTTACTTCAAACGCCAGCGGCGACTCCAGCACTTCGCAGGAATCCAACCGCGCCAACTCCTGCCGTTCGCGATCCTCGTAATAAGCTCGTACGTAGGTCAGAGGCTCCAGCGCTCCGCCGAATCGCCGCTTGGACTTCTTAGCCGCGCGCGCCACTCCCCGCACCTTGCCTTCCAAGCGAGTGAACAGCGTGACCAGCAGATCGGCCTCGCGCAACGGATACGTCCGCAAAACAATCGCTTCCGACTCCTTCAGCGCCATGGAAGCTCAGCAGGTAATCTTCGATTGTAACGGAGCGGTGAGAAGATGGAAAGGCAGCGATCCCCCAGATCTGGCGACGACCGTCCGGTAGCGAAGTGTGGGGATGTGCGTGAGGTGCAAGGCAAGCCCAATTTCGACTTAGGCTACGGATGTCATCAGCGCGCCTTCAGGGCCCTGGCCGATGCGCGGAATCCAATCGGTCGCCTTTTGCGCGGCTCCGGAGCCATCAACTCGTGGATCGCGTCGATGATCGCGTGGATCGATGCATCGTGGCCCTTCAGACGGCTTTCCAGTTCCACCAGTTTGCTTGCAACCTTCGCATTGGTGGCCAGCATATCGCGTAAGCGGACAAAGGCTCGAACTACAAACACACTCATTTCGATTGCGCGCTTCGTGCTCAGCACAGTTGCCGCCATGATTGCTCCATGTTCGGTGAATGCATACGGTAAATGCCTGCGCCCTCCACGACCGGATTTTGAGGTCGCAAATTGCGACCTCAAGTTCTTGTCCTCGCTCGAAGAAAGCTGGAACATGAAATCGTGCGGGAAGCGCGCGGCATTTCGCTTGACCTGTTCATTCAAGCGTTTGACCTGTACGCCATACAACTCCGCCAGTTCTGAATCCAAAATAACCCTCATGCTTCGAACGATAAGAATTCGTGGCTCGACGGGCTTAATCAGCACCATGTGGGCAACGCGCATAAAATCTCCAGACTGTTTGAGGTCGCATTTTGCGACCTCAAAACGGGGCCCTCAAGACCTTGATCTTACGCGCTTCGCTAAACTCGAAAAAAGGAAAAGGCGCGCGTCTATTAACAAAAGACGCGCGCCCGATCCAAAATGGGGAGCCTGATTCTAGCGGCCAAAGTACTTGGCGTTTCGCTCGGTGAAAGCTTTCCACTTTTCCGGCAGATCATCCAGCGCAAAAATCGCCGACACCGGGCAGACAGGCACACACGCCCCGCAATCAATGCACTCAACCGGGTCGATGTACAACATTTCCTCTTCCGGGTACGCCGGATTATCCTTCTTTGGATGAATGCAATCCACCGGGCAAGCATCCACACAAGCCGTGTCCTTGGTTCCAATGCACGGTTCCGCAATCACATATGTCATAAAGTCTCTGTCTCCCTGAGATGTATACCGAGCCTAACAGAACCGATAATTCTAGCAAGAATACCGACTCACAGTATAGGACTACGAACTTTTTTCCAGTCGAGACAGTTCGATGACTGCCAAGCGTGCCCGAAACGCCCAGGGTAGTTGCTGAAAGGCTAGCCCTAAGGACAACAGAATTCAATGCCGCCGTATTCGCTCCGCTTTGCTTTCGCCCCGGCAAGAAATTAGAATGGCGCGGTGTATGAGCGCAGAGGTTAGAAGCGAGCCCGAGGCCGATGTGATTATGCAGCGCCTTGAGGACCAGATTGCCTGGTATGACCGGAGGAGCCAGACCAACCAGCAAACCTTCAAGCGGATAAAGATGATCGAGATTGTCGCCGCGGCGGTGATCCCATTTTTGGGAGCCTTTAGCTTTCCTCACATGGCGTACCTGACGGGGGCACTGGGAGTGCTGATAACGGTCCTCGAGGGAATGCTTCACCTCAACCAATATCAGCAGAATTGGACGGCTTATCGTTCTACCTGCGAATCCTTGAAGCACGAAAAGTTCACCTACCTGGCGAAGGCAGCACCTTATGCAAGGGTCGCCGACGCCCATGCTCTGCTGGCCGAGAGGGTCGAGTCGCTGGTCTCGCAGGAGCATGCCAAATGGGCCTCGGTGCAGCAACAGGAACCCAAACTCAAGACGGGTTGAGCGGGATTCTCTGCCGCCAATTCCGATTTCGATGAGGAGTTGCCCTCGCAGCAGAACGCCCTGTCCTCCGAAGCCCGCGCCAGCGCGCTGGATCGCTACAGTATTTGGTAGGAGCAACTCTGCAAATCTCTAAGAACCAGTATGTTTGGATTCTAGTTTCTTCCGTGCCCACCGTATCTAACTGTTGGGGAATAGGTCTCCCTGCACCAATCTCGTGGAATTCATGGCCACCGAATTGCGTACGCCCCTACATAAAAGGCGCATGCATTTGGGGGGATTGCTCGGATCTTAATTGAAAGCCGCTTGTCCGTCGTTTTAACGGCCAGCGTTTCGAGTGAGTTCTCCCACGGGCTGAACGGTGAAAGCGGAACCGGGCGGGCAGGTGTGCAAATGCTTTTAATCTTCAAGGTTAAGAACCAAAAATCCAAACTGCCCAAACATTAAACGCAATCTCCCGCGGCCACAGGGCTGTGGAGCAACAGTCAACAGCATTTCGGATCGCCACTTCGAACGAAACCAACCAGGAGGATGATTCCATGACCAAGGCATTTCGCTTCGTTGCAATGAGCACGATCAGTGTTGCATTGGCAACAGTTTCGATCGCGTCAGCACAGACCTATACGACGATCGACTTTCCAGGCGCTATCACCACCACTCTAAACGGCGGCCCCAACCCGCAGGGCACCAGCGTCGGCACCTATACCGACGTATCGAATGTCACACACGGTTTCACGTTAACCAAGAAAGATGTATTCACGTCCTTCGATGCTCCGGGTTCGGCCACAACAACGCCCAACTTCATCAGTCCGCAGGGCGTTATCGTAGGCAGCTACCTCGACTCGGCGGGCACAAGCCACGGCTTCATTTTGGACAACGGCCAATACACCACGGTTGACTTCCCCGGGGCGGCCGGCACCGTGCTCAGCGGACGCAATCCCGCGGGTGAAATGTCGGGAGTTTCCTGTGTGGTGGCTTCATGCGCGAGCGGCGTCACGCACAGCTTTACACTGTCAAAGAAAGGCGCCTTCACGAGTTTCGATCCTCCCGGCGCTGTTAGCAGCAGTGCCAGCTCCGTCAACCCGTCCGGCGCAGTCGTCGGTGCTTTCACAGATGGTGCGGGAGTGACTCACGGCTACCTGCTGTTCCACAATAAGTTTGCGACGATTGACTTTCCCGGTTCGGTTTTAACCTTTGCCGGAGGGAATAACCCCGAAGGCGACATCATTGGGGAATGGATCGATACGGCAGGCGTCGCTCACTCGTTTCTACTGAGCAACGGCGTTTTCACATCGTTTGATCCCCCCGGATCCGCCGCCAGTGATGCCTCCGGGATCAATCCCGGCGGTATCATCGTTGGCCTCTATGTGGATGCGGCGGGAGCGGTGCACGGATTCGTCCGGACACCGTAAACCTGTTGGGAAGTGGCCCCAGTTTAGCTCCATGTAAGGTGTCTCGTCCCGAGTGGCCCTGACTTTCGCGCTCTTCGCGAAGGCGGTAAGCATGAAACCTAGGGACCGGGCTGGGACGCCGCCCAATCTTTTGCTTGGGGAGTGGCCCACCCTAACGTCATGCTTCTTCGACGTTAAGGGTGGGATTCTGACTTTGCCTTGTCCCAACCCCACAACCTCTTCCTGTTGTTGCAGATCCGCGTCCGTTCTTGGGGAAAACCGGGGACTGGAAAGTGTTCGGCGGTATGCACCGCGACCATTTGCGGTGTAAACAAATTGCGGTTCCATTCCGCTGTATGGCAACCCGTACCTGGTCCCATGGATTCCACGACCACCACGAAATCAGACTAACCGGAGCGGGACGAAGCTGTGGAAGTCTCGGATCATCACCCTCTCATCCTCGAGCACAGCGAGGTCGTCCTTTCCGGAAGAGCCGTTTGATTGTGTTTGTAGCTTGCGAAAAACACCAGACGGTGGAACGACCTTGTCTTCGGCACAAGCCGTCAACCCCTTGAACGGTGTTTTCTTGCCGGGTCGTTACCGATTCGTGAATGATCCGCCGAGGGGGCTTGATACTTCGGTCATTTGACCGTTGCTTCAACTGCCACGATATTAGCCAAGTCCCCCACATACCACTTCGGAGGAAGTTGTGCGAAAAATTGGTCTGTTTGCCGCCGTAGCGTCCGTTGGCTTTCTCATAGTGTCTGCATGCTCTGCTTCCGCTCAGTCGGGTCCTGCCTTACTGGCCGACAATGCCGCCGTTTCCGCCGGCGCGTCCGGATCTACCGAAGATGCAGGACCGGCTGCCAAGGTAGCTCAACCGGCCAACAATCCTGAGGCTCCGGTCGGGGTCGCCCAAACTCCCGCAACGCCGCAAAAAACCCAAACCATCGGATCGCACATCGGGGTAGGCGTCAAAGTGTCGTTGTTGGGCGCCGGCATCGAAGCGGCCACTCCAATCACATATCGCACCAATCTTCGCTTTGGATTTAATGCTTTTGGTTACAGCCGTGGCTTCACCAATGACGGCGTCGGTTACAACGCAGACCTGACCTTTCGCTCGTTCGAAACCCATTTTGACTGGTTCCCCTTTGCTGGCCGTTTTCACCTGAGCCCCGGCCTGATGGTCTACAACGGAAACCAGATCAAGGCAACCGCCGGAGTACCCATCGGGCAACAATTCACTCTGGGCGGAACCACCTATACAAGCGATTCGACAAACCCGATTGCGGGCACGGGAAAGATCGGCTTCAACAAAGTGGCTCCTTCGTTTCTTTTGGGATGGGGAAACCTCCTCCCGCGCAGCAACAGTCACTTCAGTATTCCGTTCGAATTCGGCGTGCTCTTCCAGGGATCGCCGAAGGCCGCACTTAATCTGACCGGCAGCGCCTGCGATGCCAGTGGCTTGGGATGCCACGACATCTCCACCGACACAACCTTTCAGAACAATGTGATTGCGCAACAGAATAAACTGAACAGCGACATGTCTTTCTTCAAATTCTATCCCGTAATATCGCTGGGCTTCGGCTACAAGTTTTGAGGTGATAGAGAAATGAGAAAGGCCACGCTGAACAGCGTGGCCTCTTTCTTTTGCAGTTCGGAAGCTCCGATAGATGGACTGACAACGCCCGCATCGTGAGGATGCGCAACCCTTCCCCTGCAAGTGGGATTAGGCCTTGCTCAAGCTCGCCGCCATCTTGTCGAGGCACTGTTTCAAACCGATTTCGGCCAGGTTGAGCATTGGGCTCCCCGCTGTCCAGTCGTATTCGGTGACGGTCATCTCGGTCTTGTTGGCGCCTACAGCTTTGAAGGTCACAAGATTACGCTGATCCTGCGGGAAGTCTGGAGGCATTCCCAGACTGACTGGATCGACCTTGTTGCCATCCTTGTCGG
>Ga0210410_10005287_pt1 | contig 11251 bp, 9 predicted proteins | sample IncBWC4MmetaG_FD_161058 | JGI IMG/M metagenome (GOLD analysis project Ga0210410, IMG submission 161058) | Forest soil microbial communities from Barre Woods Harvard Forest LTER site, Petersham, Massachusetts, United States - Inc-BW-C-4-M | ecosystem: Environmental > Terrestrial > Soil >... | reverse complement strand
CGTCATACGGTAATCCGGTCGGGCTCATGAAAAAACACTGTTCGCCCCGGCGCACGCTGACGTTGCCGGATGTGCCATGGGTCAAGCCGCGCTGCGTGAGCGCGCGACAGGCGGCAATTACCGCCTCGCGCAGCTCGCTATCGGTCATCGCGCCGCCGGGATGGGTCATTGTAGCGCTCATCGGTTGGGATACAGGCTCTGCAACCCGGCGCGGCTCGCGGCGCAGAGACCGCACTCCGTGATCAATCCGGTCACCAACCTCGCGGGCGTCACGTCGAACGCCAGGTTGAGGGCCGGGCTTCCCTCCGGCACCACTCTCACAGTCTCCATCGCGCCGGAGGAGGCCCGGCCGGTGACATGCGTGAGTTCCGTCGCCGATCGCTCCTCGATGGGGATATCGCGGCCTTGATCGAGGGACCAGTCGATGGTGCTGAGCGGCTGCGCCGCGTAGAAGGGCACGCCGTTATCCCGGGCGGCAAGCGCCTTGAGGTAGGTGCCAACCTTGTTGCAGACGTCCCCCGCGGCCGTGATCCGATCGCTGCCGACGATAACCATATCGACCCGGCCGTGTTGCATGAGATGGCCGCCGAGATTGTCGGCGATCACCGTGTGAGGCACGCCATGCGCGGCAAGCTCGAACGCCGTCAGCGCAGCGCCCTGGTTCCGTGGCCGGGTTTCGTCCACCCACACATGGACCTGAATTCCGGCGTCATGCGCCATGTAGATCGGCGAAAGGGCGGTACCCCAATCGACACAGGCGAGCCAGCCGGCGTTGCAATGGGTCAGAATGTTCACCACGCGGCCGGCGGTATTCGCGAACCGACGTATGATCTCGACGCCATGACGGCCTATGGCACGGCATTGTTCGACGTCGGCCTCACAGATCAGGGCAGCTTCTCGAAACGCCGCATCGGCGCGCTCCCTCGGAGCGACTCCCGCAAGCGCGCCTCGCATTCTCGTCAACGCCCAGGCTAGGTTGTGGGCTGTCGGACGCGTAGCCCGCAGAATACGCTCTGCTTCGTCGAAGTGCTCGTCCGATGCGCTCGACCGCAGCGCGAGTGCCATGCCGTAGGCGGCAGTCGCCCCTATCAGCGGAGCGCCGCGCACCACCATGGTCCGGATTGCTTGCGCGGCGTCATCGAGAGTATCGAGGTCGATGGTCGAGAATTCAAACGGGAGGCGGGACTGATCGATGACCCGGACGGAACCGGCGGCGGTGGGCCAGATTGTGCGGTAGTGCCTGCCCGAGATTTTCACTGATCAACTCGCAATCGATCCGCCCAGCATAGCCATGAGTCCGGACAAAGGTAACCCCACCTCAATGTCCTGTCCATGAAGAATCCTTGGAACAGCTGCGATCGGGTCGATTTTCCGGATGGTGATGCTTTTTTGCCCGATATCGAGTATACAAAAATGCGGCGGCGTCCAATAATCCGGTCGTGATCGGAGTTATGCGATCGCCCTTGTTGTCGGGATTCCGTATGAATTGCTCAGCCCCTGGCGAGGAGTTAGCGCATGAAACAGATCTACTACCAAGGTCAGACCTTTAGGAACGAGAGCATTGAACTGAGCGGCAACCGATTTCACGGCTGTACGTTCGAAAAATGTAAATTGATATATCGCGGCGACATTTCGCCGACCTTCAAGGACAATCATTTCATCGACTCGGTTTTCGAGTTCGCCGACGCGGCGATGCGCACGATTTATTTTCTGTCCGGCATGTATCACGCGGGCAATGGCGGTCGCGAAATTGTGGAGGATACGTTTGAGCGTATTCGACAAAACACGATTCACGGGTCGGTGACCAGCACGATCACGCCGCAGACGCCCAGTCACAGCCTGGAGTGACGTCGACAGCGCTCCAGCGCATTTTTTTCGCCGGCGATTTTTTGCGCGGACAACTGCGCGCACCGGCGATTTGTAATTTTTACCCGCATGTTCGACGACGAGCGCGAAAAGCGCGCACTTGTCAATGGCTTGCTATCTGCCCAGCGGGGCAAGGTATAGTCACGCCATGAACTCTTATTCGCGCTACACCCATACACGATAGCAAGATGGGTGGGAACTTCCTCAGGACAGCGATACTCTCGCGACGGCTTTCTTGTCTCGCCTTCATGCTCTGGGCTTGCTCGCCCTCGCCTGCGTTGTCCCAAACACCGTCGCCGCTCCAGGAGTGGCAATATTCGAGCGGAATCGTGCTGGAAAGATTGTTCGAGCCGAATTTGCCGGAATGGCGCGTAGTGCTGGGCGCCGGTGCGGAGGCGAAGCCGTTGTATGACGGCGCACAGCTGTCCCGGGTGCAAGGCGGTCCCGTGATCAATATTCGATACAACGACATCGCTTTCGTCTCCGTCGGGGAGGGAATCGGCGTCAATGTGCTCCGCGGCGAGAATTACCGCGCGGGAGTCGTCCTCGGCTATGACCTCGGCCGCCGTGTCGAGGACGATATTGGGCATCTGCACGGTCTCGGGGACATTGGGCGTGCGCCGGTCGTCAAGCTGTTCGTCTCCTATGCGATTTCAAAGGATTTTCCCATGGTCTTGCGCGGAGACGTTCGCCAGGTCATCGGCGGCGCCGACGGGATGGTGGCTGATGTTGGCGTGTATATGCCGCTTCCCGGAAGCTCGAAAAAATTCATCATGTTCGCCGGCCCCTCCATCACGTATGCGGATCAGCGATACTTGCAAAAAGAATTCGGAGTGACCCCGGCCCAAGCGTTGGCCTCCGGATATCCGGTTTATGATGCCCATGCCGGCACGAACGCCGTGGGATTCGGCTTCAGTGCGACCTGGTTCATGACGGATCACTGGCTGGTCAATATGGATACCGCCGTGGACCAGCTGCTGGGAAGCGCAAGGGAAAGCCCGATCACCCAGAAAACCGTGCAGCGCGCGCTTGCGCTATCGTTCGCGTATACCTGGTAGTTTCAAGGGTTATGCCGCGGCCGGCATTCATTTCTCCCGTCCGCGCAAGCCCTGAGCACGCTCCTCCGCGCGCAGAAGGCGGCGGGCAGTGGGATAATGTTTGCGGGATCACAGTTTACCTAACTTTGCCATGACGCGAATGCGTCGATGTGCCAAGATTTTCCCACATTCCGGCGAGGCAACTATTGCCGGGTTGTCTTTTTTGGACTAACACCTGTCAGGAGGGACTCTGAAAAAGCCTTATGCACCGCCGTCGACGGCCTCCCTCGGATTTGGCATCAGTCGCAGGGCAAAGGACTCTACAAGCCCAAGAGACGACGCTGAGTCGGCAGGGGTCCGCAAAGCCAAGATTCTGGTGGTAGACGAAGATCCGGCGCTGCGCCGCCTCATGGTGAGCCGTCTGGGCGGGGAGAACTATGCGGTTGAAACCGCTGACGGTGCGCAAGCGGCCTTGGATGCCTGTGTGCGATCTCGCCCGAATCTCGTGATTACGGATTTGCGAATGAAGGACATGGACGGGCTTGCCTTCCTAAAGGAGCTCAAGAGCCGATGGCCGCAGTTGAGCGTGATCGTCCTTACCGCGCACGGGACCATTTCTGAGGCGGTGCAGGCCACCCAATGCGGTGCATTCGGCTACCTGGTCAAGCCGGTCGGCAAGGAAGAGCTCTTGGGACAAGTGCAGAGGGCGACAGCGGCCTCAACCTTTACGCTGACCGAAGGTGACTGGCGCACGAACTTCGTATCGCGCAGTCAACTCATGGAAGACCGGTTGGGAATTGCCAATCGGGCCGCAGGCAGCGATGAGCCCGTGCTGATAACAGGGGAAAACGGCACCGGAAAAGAACTTCTTGCGCGCGCGATCCATGCGGCGAGTGCGCGTCGCGAAAGACACTTTGTCGCTGTTTCTTGCCGAAATACGGCCGCCGATACATTGGAGTCGACGCTTTTCGGCGAGGAGTCGGACGAAGCGGGCCATGCCGAGACGCTGCGGGGCGGGGCGCTCCAACGAGCGCACGGCGGCACGCTGATGCTTGATGAAATCGGCGATTTGCCCATCAAGCTGCAGATTGCGCTTGCCAAAGCGCTGGACAGGAATCATGTTCCCTCGCGAACGGGCGTGGATGCAAAGCGCTCCGACGTTCGGTTGATCTGTACCACATCTCGCGATCTCAAGCCGCTGATGGATACCGGCGTGTTCCTCGAAGAGCTGTACTACCAAATCAGCATTCTGCCGATTGAGATACCTCCCCTGGGACGCCGTCGCGAGGATATTCCCTTGCTGGTGTCGCATTTCCTGGAGCAGGCTACTGAACCGGGCGGTCAAAAGAAGATATATTCCCCCAAAGCAATCGAACTCCTGGCGACCACGGACTGGCCGGGAAACGTCCGGCAGCTTTTCGACCTCGTGAAACAGAACGTTGCCCTCTCCCACGGCAACATCATGACCAAGGAATTTGTCGAGAAATCCTTGGGCGCGGACCCGACGAAAATTCCGAGTTACGATGAAGCACGGGAAAAGTTCTCGCGCGAGTACCTCGCCGAGAACCTGCAGCGCACGGCGGGCAACGTGACTCAGGCCGCCCGTCTTGCCAAGCGCACTCGAACCGATTTCTACAAGCTTCTGGCTCGATACCGGGTACATCCGGATGACTTCAAGAATCCCGGTCCGGCGAGCCGTAAAAACACCGACGCTGACGAGGGCGAATAGCCTTACACTGAGACCGTCCGTGCGGCAACCTGACCCTTTTTCTCGACACTGAAGCGAAAAAGAGTTTACCGTCGCGTATGCGGCCCGGGAACAAAGCCCGAGCAGCAGCGCATCGATGTAGGGGAGCGCGATGGTGTTGGGACATGAGGTGATCCTCGAGACGCACGCACTGGTCAAGGCGTTCAAGGGATTCGTTGCGGTCGACGGCGTGTCGCTGCGCGTGCATCGGGGAGAGGTGCACGCCCTCATCGGTCCGAACGGAGCCGGCAAGACGACTTTTTTCAATCTACTCACCAAGTTCCTGCAGCCGACTTCGGGTGATATTTTCTATCGGGGCAAGAACATTACGCGGGAAAATCCCGCGGACGTTGCCCGCCGCGGCATCGTGCGGTCATTCCAGATTTGCGCGGTCTTTCCTCACCTGACGGTTCTCGAGAATGTGCGCGTGGCGCTTCAGCGCAGTCTCGGTACTTCATTTTATTTCTGGCGCTCGGAAAAAAGCCTGGCGCAGTTCGATGATCGCGCGATGCAGCTGTTAGCCGAAGTCCGTCTTGAACAGTGGGCCCGCACACCCGCGGCGGACCTGCCCTACGGGCGCAAGCGCGCTCTGGAGCTCGCCACTACTCTGGCGCTCGAGCCGGAGTTGATGCTGCTGGACGAACCGACGCAGGGCATGGGGCACGAGGACGTGTCGCGGGTCACACAGCTGATCAAGCAAGTCTCGGCCAACCGTACGGTGCTCATGGTCGAACACAACATGAGTGTGGTCGCATCCATCGCCGATACCATCTCGGTATTGCAGCGGGGCAGGGTGATCGCCGCGGGCTCCTATGCGGAGGTGTCGAAGAATCCGCAGGTTGTCGAAGCCTATATGGGGACCTCGAGTGCCGGGCTCACGGGCACCGGCTGATGGCGCGAGAAGTGTTGAAAATTGCCAATCTAGAGGCGTGGTACGGAGAATCGCATATCCTGCACGGCGTGGAGTTTCGCGTGCAGGAAGGCGAAGTCGTCACGCTCCTGGGGCGTAACGGGGCGGGCCGCACGACCACGCTGCGCGCGATCATGGGGTTGGTCGATGCCCGCACCGGCTCGGTGCGGATCGACGGGACGGAGACGGTACGGCTGGCCCCACATCGGATCGCCCGTATCGGTGTGGGCTATTGTCCCGAGGAGCGGGGCATTTTCTCGTCGCTGTCGACGCAGGAGAATCTGCTGCTGCCGCCGCGGCTCAAGGGCGCGGAGGCGATGCGGCTCGAGGAAATTTACGGTATTTTTCCGCAGCTGCGCGAGCGCGCTGCCAGTCCCGGCACGCGTCTGTCGGGCGGCGAACAACAAATGCTGGCGGTGGCGCGCATCCTGCGCACCGGCGCGCGGCTGCTGCTGCTGGATGAGATTTCAGAGGGTCTTGCGCCCGTGATCGTGCAAAAGCTCGGCGAAGTAATCCGCACCCTGAGGGCGAAGGGCTTCACCGTGGTGCTGGTCGAGCAGAATTTCCGCTTCGCGGCTCCTCTGGCGGATCGGTTCTATGTCATGGAGAACGGCCGGATCGTCAAACAGTTCGAACGATCCGAGCTCGATTCGCAGATGGGGTTGCTGCACGAATATCTGGGCGTTTGAATGAGCATTCAAAGAAGGAAGACAATATGATGCGAAAATCAATGACCGGCGCGCTCGGCGCGTTTCTCGGCCTGTATGCCTACTCCTCCTGGGCCGCTGCGAGTAACCCGATCGTCATTGGCGATATCGATGATCTATCGGGGGTCTATGCGGATGTCATCGGGCAGGGCGGCATCGACGCCATCAATATGGCAATATCGGACTTTGGTGGCACGGTGCTCGGCAAGAAGATCGTGCTGCTCAGCGTGGATCACCAAAACAAGCCGGACATCGGCGCGTCAAAGTTTCGCGAGTGGGCCGATCAAAACGGCCTGAACATGCTTATCGGCGGCTCCAATACCGGAGTGAGCATTGCCATGTCCAAAGTTGCCGCGGTTAAAAAAGTGCCGTTCATCGCCATCGGGGCGGCCGGCGCCTCGCTCACCGGCGCCGATTGCACGGCCTACACGGTGCACTACTCTTACGACACGACGGCCCTCGGCAACGGCACGGCCGGTGCGATCGTCAAGCAAGGCGGCAAGAGCTGGTTCTTCATTACCGCGGATTACGCCTTCGGAACTCAGCTACAGGAAGCAGCCGCGAGGGTCGTGCTCGCCAACGGCGGCAAGGTGCTGGGCGCGGTGCGCGCGCCGCTCGGCACGACTGACTACTCGTCTTTCCTGCTGCAGGCGCAGGCGTCAGGGGCGCAGGTGCTGGGGTTGGCGAACGCCGGCACCGATTTCTCGAACTCGCTGAAGGGCGCAAACGAATTTGGCCTTACCAAGACCATGAATCCAGCGGCGCTGCTGGCCTTCATCAGCGACATACACAGCCTGACTCTGCAAACCGCGCAGGGCCTGTACCTCACGACGGCGTGGTACTGGGACCTGAACGAGGAGACGCGCGCATTTGCGAAGCGCTACTTCGCGAAGATGCACAAGGAGCCGTCCATGAACCAGGCCGCATATTATTCGGCGACGATGCAATATCTCAGTGTGGTCAAGGCAGTCGGATCGACCGATCCAGACTTGGTGATGGCGCTCCTGAAGAAGACCAAGATCAATGACATGTTTACCAAGAACGGCTACATTCGCGCGGACGGGTTGATGGTTCACACCATGTACGTCATGCAGGTGAAGACTCCGGCGGAGTCCAAGTATCCGTGGGATTACTACAAGGTGATCAAGGTCATGCCGGGCGAGGAAGCCTACGGGTCGCAACCTGACCCGGCCTGCTCTCTGAGCAAGAAATAGCGTGCGCCGTCCAGCGCGCCGCCGATCCGCATGACGCCTATGACCCGTGACCCGTGACTGCCGTGTTCGGCGTGCCGCTACCGGCGATTCTTGGCCAGCTCATGCTGGGATTGGTCAATGGATCTTTCTACGCCCTTCTGAGTCTCGGCCTCGCGGTGATCTTTGGGCTGCTCGGGGTCGTCAATTTCGCTCACGGAGCCTTCTACATGCTCGGGGCGTTCGCGGCGTACATCGGTCTGCAATTTCTCGGAGTTAACTACTGGTGCGCGCTTGTCCTCGCGCCGCTGGCGGTGGGAGCCTTAGGGGTGGTGATCGAGCGCTTGTTTCTGCGCCACTTGTATCAGCTCGATCCTCTGTACGGGCTGCTCTTGACGTTCGGCATCGCGTTGATCGCAGAGGGGATCATGCGCGGCCTTTTCGGCTCCTCCGGCAGATCTTATCCGGTGCCGGATCTATTGCGGGGCGGGTTCAACCTCGGCTTCATGGTGCTGCCGATCTATCGAGCCTGGGTGGTGCTCGCCTCCCTGACCGTGTGCGGTTTGACCTGGTTCCTCATCGAACGGACTCGCTTGGGGGCGATGCTGCGCGCGGCGACCGAGAATGCGCGGCTGGTGCAGGCCTTCGGCATCAACGTTCCGCTCTTGGTCATGAGTACGTACGGCGTGGGAGTGGCGCTCGCCGCGCTGGCGGGAGTGCTCGCCGCGCCCGTGATTCAGGTGAGTCCGCTCATGGGCTCATCGCTCGTGATCGTGGTCTTTGCGGTGGTGGTCATTGGCGGCATGGGTTCCATCATCGGTGCCATCGTCAGCGGCCTGGTGCTCGGGCTGATCGAAGGGTTGACCAAGGTCATCTATCCCGAAGCCTCGAATATCGTGGTTTTCATCATCATGGCGGTGGTTCTGATTTGGCGGCCCACCGGCTTATTTGGCAGGGAGTAGGGAATGCGTGCCCACACGGGGATGTATGTCGTCCTTTCGATCATGGCCCTGGCGGCGCCCTTCATCGGCCTGTATCCGGTATTTCTGATGAAGCTCCTGTGCTTTGCCATGTTCGCCTGCGCATTCAATCTGCTGCTCGGCTACACGAAGATGCTGTCCTTCGGTCACGCCGCGTATTTCGGGTCGTCGGCCTATGTCACCGGGTGGCTGGTGACGACTCACGGTTGGGGAACCATCGAGGGGATCGTCGCCGGTGTCGCTGTCGCCATGCTGCTCGGCCTCGTGATCGGCGCGATCGCCGTGCGTCGTCAGGGTATTTATTTCGCGATGATCACGCTGGCCTTGTCCCAGTTCGTGTTCTTCGTCTGCCTACAAGCGGAGTTCACGGGCGGCGAGAATGGCCTGCAGGGTATCCCCCGGGGCAGCATCTTCGGGATGATGGCCTTAGGGAGCGACCGGACGATGTACTACTTCGTGCTGGCGGCGTTCGCCGCGGTATACGTCCTCATTCGCCGCATCGTGCATTCACCGTTCGGTCAGGTTCTCAAGGCGATTCGCGCGAACGAGTCCCGCGCCATCTCTCTTGGATACAAGGTCGACCGCTACAAGCTGGTGGCCTTCGTTCTGTCGGCGAGTCTTGCCGGTCTGGCAGGCTCCCTCAAGGCCTTGGTTCTGGGTTTCGTCACGCTTTCGGACGTGAGCCAGGGAACTTCCGGTGAGGTGATTCTAATGACGTTGCTCGGCGGCAGTGGGACCTTTCTCGGGCCGGTGGTCGGTGCGAACGTCGTCGTCACGCTGCAGGAGTACCTCTCCGACCTGGTGGGTGCCTGGGTTTCGGTGATCATCGGCGGCATCTTTGTGGTGTGCGTGATGACCTTTCGGCGCGGCTTCGTGGGCGAAATCCAACGGCGCTTCGCGAGCCGCGGCGAATTCGCCAGGAGGGCGGGCTAATCGAGTCTCCCGGCGGGTGGGTCACGCCCGGCGATTGCATGAGGAGCGGAATGCCACAGGGAATTGCAACATTGGTGTACGACGGCGACTGCGCCGTCTGCCGCTACTGGGTGGTCTATTGGCAAGGGCTGACCAATGGACAACGCGTCGTCTTCCGCCCGTATCAAGAGGTCGCCGCAGATTTTCCAACCATCCCGGTGGAGGCTTTTCAACGCGCCATCCAATTGATCGAGCCCGATGGGCGCGTGTATTCGGGCGCGGCCGCAACGTTTCGCGTTCTGAGGAAGTCCGCCCGTGCTGGCGCTGCTCAGCTAGGCGGCTACGCCGGCGGCGTCCTTCGGAACGAAGCGCCGCAGCACCTGCGCGAGCTCGGCCGGCTGCACGGGCTTGCCGATGATGTCATCCATGCCGGCGGATACGCAGCGATCGCGATCCTCCTGGAGGACGCTTGCCGTCAGCGCGACGATCGGCACGCGTATCAGGCCGCGTTCACTCTCGCGGCGCCGGATTTTCAAGGTCGCTTCGAAGCCGTCCATCTCGGGCATGTGGCAGTCCATGAATATCAGGCTGTAGGGCAGCCGGGTAGCCATCTGCACCGCCTCTGCGCCGTTACCGGCCACATCCACGCGGCACCCGAGGCGCTCGAGCAAACGCACGGCGACCAATTGATTCACCGAATTGTCCTCTGCCACCAGCACGCGTATCAGGTTGGCCGCGGCCGGCGCGGCGACCGCAGCGTGCTCCTGCGATCCGGTCGCGAGCTTCGGCGGCGGCGCCGTCCAGGGCAACAGCGCGCGACCCATGGCGTCGCGTAGCAGGCGCGAGCGCACGACCGGCTTGATGAGATAGGCGGAAAACCCACGCTCCAATAGCTCCCTGGCGCTGCCGAGCTGCTCACTCAAGGTGAGCAGTATGAGCCTCAATTCGCCAAACCGCGGATCCGCGTGAAGCATTTGGCCGAGCTCGGCGCCATCGACATCCGGCATCAAGTGGTCGATCAGGGCGACATGGAAAGGCCGGCCGGCCGCGTACGCCCGCTCCAATGCGGCAAGTGCCTGCCGACCACCTTCCACGCTCGTGCACTCGGCGCCCCAGTCCTTCAACTGGGACTCGAGCACGCGCCGGTTCAGCTCGAGATCATCGACGATGAGAACGCGCCGCCCGGCGATCTCATGGGGCGCCGCGGAAGGTCCCGTCGCGGCGGTCGCCTTGACGGGCATCGTGAACCAAAACGTGGAGCCGGTGCCGGGCGTGCTGTCGATTCCGATTTTACCCCCCATGAGCTCGATGAGTTGGCGGCAAATGGCCAGGCCGAGGCCGGTACCCCCATAGCGACGGGTCGTGGATGCGTCCGCCTGCGTGAATTTTTGAAACAGCGCCGCCTGGGCGGCCTTCGGGATGCCAATGCCGGTGTCGCGCACGCTGATCCGCAGCTCGTGATTTCCATCCTCACCGATTGCCGTCACCTCGACATGCACGTAACCCAGGCTCGTGAATTTGATTGCGTTGCCGATCAGGTTTACCAAAATCTGCTTCAGGCGCCCCGGATCCGCGACAATCCGTTCCGGTACGGTCGATGCAATCGAGAGTCCCAGCTCCAAGCGTTTCTCCTCCGCTTTACCGGCCATCAGCACCACGACTTCCTCGATGGCGTCCGAGAGATCGAACGGGATATTCTCCAGCGTCATTGCGCCGGCCTCGATCTTCGAAAAGTCGAGGATGTCGTTGATGATCGCGAGGAGATTCTGGCCCGATGTCTCGATGGTGCGGACGAAATCGCGCTGCTCGTCGTCGAGCGGGGTATCGCGCAACAGGTTTGCGAAACCGAGCACGCCATTCATGGGCGTGCGGATTTCATGGCTCATGGTCGCGAGGAACTCG
>Ga0210410_10005286_pt1 | contig 11252 bp, 12 predicted proteins | sample IncBWC4MmetaG_FD_161058 | JGI IMG/M metagenome (GOLD analysis project Ga0210410, IMG submission 161058) | Forest soil microbial communities from Barre Woods Harvard Forest LTER site, Petersham, Massachusetts, United States - Inc-BW-C-4-M | ecosystem: Environmental > Terrestrial > Soil >... | reverse complement strand
ATCCAGTTGCCAAGCCTGTCCGGCGCCTAAGACAACGAATGGCAAGCTGTCGGCGATGACCGGAAAAGCGGACACGTCGTTGATGTCCGGCGTCAAATCTCGCGGTGTTGAATTCGACGCCAATAAAAACCAATGCGGCGGTACTGCGACCACCTGCACTCGCGGATCTACGATTCCGTTGCTCTTAATGTCTTCATATGCCAGCGTGCCCGCTTGGCCGGGTGTAGCACGGGCGAATACAGCGATCGAATCCTCGAACCATACCGGTCGCTCCGGCCATTGGGGTCCGCCGCGTGCTCGTTGGGACGCAAGACTGAGACCTGTATGAGGCACGGCCCTAACCGTGGCGTGCTCTCGATCGAATATCCAAAAGTCGCCGCTTTGTAAACCCGCTTCGCCATGTGATGCGAAAAAGGCGACGTCCTTACTCGATGGATTCCACTTTATGCTGTCGGGAAGCACGTCCAATTCCGGCGCGATTTCTCGCGGGACGGGTATTCCAGTCAAGGAAAATAGCGTTAGGGTCGATCGAGCGTAAGTCCAATCGAGGTGCGGCGGCTGCAGCGTGGATTGCGGCAGCAGCGACTGTCGGACAGTCACCAGCCAGCAACCGTCGGGGGAGGGGCGCAATCCCGAGAATTGTCCGGACGCCAGTTGCTGAATATCACCCGAAACCAGATCGACTATTACTAAGCGTCCGGGCAGCGGCCGAATTGTGTCACTTGCAGAGCTATCATACCGGTCAAACGACGCTTCTTTGCCCTTCCACGATTTTGCCCACCCTGCGGTTAGATGCTTGCCAATGCTCCGGCGAAACGTGAGTTGCCAAGGCCCTTCTCCCGCAGGATACACTGCCACTGCGAGGCGGCGATTGTCGAGCCATACCCAGTCAGGGTCTGGCTGGACTGCAGGGAAACGCGGTGTCAGTGCAAACTCTTTCAGTCGCTGTCGCCGGAAATCGTATACAGCGAGTCTTACCGCGCCCTCGCGCATGGCCAAGAGTGTCAGGAACCGGCCGTCCCGCGAAAAACTACCCATCCGGTACGTAGTTCTGTCGCGTGGTCGAAATAGTTGTTTCGGTATTCTCGCGTGGGGGGCGACGGTAAATATCTCGTAGTCACTGCCCTGCCAAGTTCCAGTAGTACCCGCCCCGTAGTCAGTCAGGGTGTCGTAGGGCGGCGACTGCTCCCACACAAAAGTATCGGTTCCTGGCCGAACGATCGCCTCGCCGACGTCGGACAACTTCAATAGATCGTCGACCGTCAGCGGCCTTTCACCGCCGACAGACCCAAACGACGCTGGTGCGAGTGGTGCCGACGCCAGAAGCACCAGTACCGCTCTACAGAAAGCGTGCGTCAGATCGCAGGCCTGAAGCGTAATCCGCCAGGTGTTACGCATTACCAACGTTTCTGTAGCCGGAGTGAGAAAAATCTACCTAAGGCGTTGGCATTTACCCCGTCGTAAGTGATGCCGTACCCGGTCGCGCTGGACACATGGGGCGGATCACGGTCGGTCAAGTTCGTGATGCTTAATGCGACCGAGAGGCCATTGAATGGGACTTCAGCCGAACCGAATTCATAACTTATAACGGCGTCGGCTGTGGTCCATGACGACACATGCCCGTTGGGCGTGATGTTGGTGTCCCTATAGGCATTCGTGAAATTCACATACAAGCCGGTGCTTAGAGGACCCAAGGTTACGATCGTTCGCCCACGGAGCCTTAGATCGGTGGGGTTGTAAGGTGTGTTCAAGAACGACGTGATAGGTGCGCTGTTCGAAAACTGGTTATCAAAAGCGAAGATGTAAGTGCCGTCGATGCCGGCGTCAATCAAACTGCTCGACAGAGACTTCTTATATCCAACTCCGAAGTCCAATCCCCGGGTTCTGACTGTCGACAGATTCAAGCTGCGGTCATCAAGAATGGCGCCGATCGTTGCCGGGTCTACGTTTAGAGGGTTCGAGTACGACGGATAAGACATGAATTTCTGGACGAGAGAGTTGGGCGGATTTCGCTGCACAATCTCGGGACCAAGAATCGCTTCATCGACAAACGTATCGAGCACGCTCACGCTCGATTGGGCACTCGTAATTTCATCCTTGAACGCGATGTCGTAGTAGGTCAGTTTTGCGGTGAGGCCGGCAATTTCCGGTGGTGTGAAATCTAATCCGACTGTCCAGACGGTGGCCTTTTCCGGCATTAGACCGGGATTCCCACCATCTATGATTAAGGTATTTGGCGTTCCACCAGGGGCGGGATTAAACAGCGCACCGGGAAAGGGAACTACTTGAAACGGAATCGGGTTCAAATCATTCAACAACGGCGCCTTGAACGAAGTGCCGTAGGTGCCTCGAATAGACAGTCCTAAGAGGGGCTTCCAAATCGCTCCGACTTGCGGGTTATTGGTCGATCCAAAGTCGCTGTAGTGTTCCGCCCGATCAGCTGCCGTAAACTCGAGAGCGGGGTCCCCGTGGCTGCCGCTACTTTGGCCAACCACGGGGATGCGTAGCTCGATATAGCCGCCTCCCACGTTTCGTGTTGGGTAGAAGGTATTCTGGGTTGGCGGAAAGAAATAGGAGTTACCGAACGATTCTCGCCGATACTGCGCGCCGACGGCGTAGTGAATCGATCCTGCGGGAACGACCGCCAAAACTCCGTCGACGTTTACGTCCAGCGAGGCGAGGGTGGATTTTGTGTTGACTGAGAATTGCAACGGCGAGTCTGCCGGCGGCCTCTGAAATTCCTGCTGGCTCGTGTCGCTCTCCGAATAAGTTGCCAAGATCGCCAGCTTGCTTTGCCGCGGCAGCGCGACCGTCGATCCCAGCGAGGCGCTATAGGCGTCTATTTTCGAAGGATCTGCCAAGAAGACGTTGCCGAACGAGCCACCGTTTTCGCTAATCACGGAATTCGTCGATCGGTGTGAGTACATCGCGTCGCCATGCAAATCGAACCCGGGTTTGATTTCCTGATCGAGGTTTGCGTATGCGGCGTGTTGTACTTGCTCGGGAAGAAGATTGAATGGCAGCAAGACGGAACGCAGATAGTCGCGACTCCCCGCAGACAAAGGAGTTTGGTCGGAATACTGATAGCTCAGTACCGCCGACCCTTTAGCCCAAGCGTCTCCGACAGTTTGAGCCGCCTGAACGTTATGCATCGAGCCGGTGCCAACCGAGCCGAACAGAGCGCGACTTTCGGCGCCGTCGAACTTGTTGCGTAAGATGATGTTGACGACGCCCCCCACGGCGTCAGATCCGTAGATCGCGGATGCCCCGTCGGTCACCACCTCGACGCGCTCGATCGCCGCCAGAGGGATCATCGAAATGTCGACAAAGCTTCCATCACCGTTGCCCGGTGCGACGCGATGACCGTTAACCAACACGAGGGTGGCTTCAGCACCCAATCCCCGCAGGTTTGGTGCGCTACCGTTGACCGAGTTATTCGTTCGACTCCTGGCGGCAACGATCCCGATGGTATTTTCAGATGCTCCGCCGAAGTTCTGCGGCAATGTTTGCAAGAACTGCTGAATGGTGATCATGCCGGTCGCATCGATGTCTTCTCGAGTGTAAACCTGCACCGGAGACGGCGAGTCTTTGGTTCCTCGGATATGAGTGCCGGTTACCGTTATTTCCTGGAGATCCATATTCCCGTGGCCTTCGGTATCGCCGTTGAACCTGCCTGCAGCTCGAGAATCGGACGAAGTCCTCGCTGCAGCCGGTACATCGCCCCCGGTGTGGGCGAAGTCGTGCGGATAGTCGCCCTTGGGGGCGGAGGCAGCATCTTGCGACTTCAATCGCGGCTCTTCTAATATTTGAATTGTATTTTCATTGACGTCCACTGCTCGAAGTCTCGTACCCTTGAGCAGAAGCGCTAGCACGCGGCCAGCCGTGAATTCCCCTTTGATTGCCGGTGACTGAAGGCCGGAGACTATCGCCGGCTCGTAGGAAATATTGCAATTCGCTTGAGTTGCAAAATCACGCAGTGCTTTGTCCAAGGATTCTGCGGGCAGATCGAAATGCGATTTGATCTCCGAGCTTGCCGCAGGAGTTTCGCGGGCTAGAGATGTGGAGGGGCTGAGTGAAAGAACAGCCGCGAAAATCGCAAGCAAAATGATCCCTGCGCGTCCACACATGATGAATCCCCGGCAAATCCCTTGCTCGTGCGTTGGTATGAGTATTCGAATTGGTCTGGAGCTCTTTCTCGGCTCCCAAATACTTAAGACGTAATCGGCAGGTCAGGAGGGATCACTCAATGGCAATTTTCTGCTTCGACTCCGCTGGCTCGGCGGTAAGAACAACGGTGTTGCCGCGATTGACGATGCGCAGGTGATACGCGTTGGCCATGGCCTGTGCAAAGCTGGAGGGATCTCCAATTCTAAAAACGCCGCCGACGCGCAGCTTTCCGACCACGGGATCATCGATCGCCATCTTGTGGGAGCCGTAGCGGTTGAACTCCGCCACGGCCTCGCTCAGGGACGCGTCGTCAAAAATCAACTGACCTCGTTGCCATGCTGTCACCTTGTCGATGGAGGGCGAATCCCGTACTTCGGTCGTGGTGTCCGCGAATCGGAGTCTTTCGCCGGGATTGAGCAAATTCAGACCCATCACTGTGTTGCTAGGCAGCTCGTCCGGCCATGAGATGGGCTCGATCGCCACCCGGCCTTCCACTAGGGTGACTGCAAATGCCGATCCGGCGGGCTCTTCGCGGCGCACGACGAACGAGGTTCCCACGGCAATGACTTTCCGATCACCGATGACGACGACAAAGGGTCGAGGCTGATGCTTGGTTACGTTGAAGAGAGCTTCGCCGCTCGTCAGCGTCACCTTGCGCACCCGGTCATCGTATTGAACGAGAACCCGGCTATTGGCATTGAGCGAGACGCGGGTGCCGTCGCTTAGCTCAACGGTTCTTTGCTCCGCGGGTCCGGTCGCCAGTGTGCCGTCGCGCAGCAGATACGCCGCGGATATGAATGCCGCGCACAGAATGGCCATGCCGGCGAGCGCACGGCCGGAGACTCTGCGCCGCGATCGGCTCGTTATCGAACGGGATTCGTTCTTCGGAAGATATCCGGGAAGATTGCCGCTGCGCTGCCAAGCCTCTGTGGCAAGCTCAAACGCAGCGGCGTGCCGCAGATCCTTTGCTATCCAGCGTCTTACTCTTGCCTCGAGCGCAGCGTCGCGGTCCGGACCGTGCAACTCCGTAACCCATAGGGCGGCCTGCACGCGAATGCGTCTCGGAGCGATTTTATTCAGTCGCGCGATTCGGGATTCCATTTTCTTCCGTCTCGCCGTGCTCCATGATTGCCAGCAGCGCACGGGCAATATGTCGTTTGATCGTGATGTGGGATACGCCCAGGTGGCTGGCGATTTCCGCGTAGCTATAGCCGGCGCGGTTTGCGAAATATATTTCGCGCGTTCGCAGGCTCACACTGTCCAGCAACTCTCTGATGTGATTCAGACGTTGCTGTGCCTCCAAGGTGTCCTCGAGCGTCGATTCCGGGGCGACCAGAGAACTCTGGGCGTCGAGATCCTCAATTGGCACCTGCCTGCGTAAGTCCAAGCGATCGCGACGATGTTGATCGACGGAGAGATTATTCACGGTATGCCGCAGGAAGGCTTCCTCGTTGGCGACAGCGGCGTCCTGACCATAGACATGGAGGCGCAGCATGGCCTCTTGGATTAAATCCTCGGCGTCCTGCTGCGATCGCCCCTTGCGGCGCAGAAATCTCAACAGGCCCTCAAAATGCGCAGGACGCGATGCCACTGACCTATACCGCGCGTTTCAACGGAGCAGCGGTTCGTCAGGGGCCGGAATCGGGCATCCGACGTCCTATCTCGCGACGGGCGTTCACGCCGATTCGGACTCGGCCGCCCTTGATGTCCAGAACGGTGACGCTGTCGCCGATCACCAAAGTCTCGGCCAGCCGGCGAGTCAAAATGAGCATGATCCGTTGCCTCCTGACGTCAGATACATCTATCACGCACGAATAGACATTATAGTGTCTGGACACTATTGTGTCCAAGGATCGAATCTTGTGGTGTGCCCACAAGGACAACCCTGCAAAAGCTCGGAAATGAGGTTCGGGAGCGCCGCCACAAGCGGAACCTGACTCAAGAGGTGCTCGCGCATGAGTCCGGACTGAGCCTAGGCGCTCTTAAGAAACTCGAATGGGGCAAATCAAACTGTCAAGTGCTGACGCTGTTTGGTGTCGCCAGGGGGCTGAATACCTCGCTGGCGGAACTTATCGCGGGAGTTGAAAGCCGGCACTAGTCGCTGCGTGGCGAGTTGTCCCGTGCAGGTCAGTTCAACATTGTAATGTCTAGACGGTATTCTGTTCGCGGATCGAATCTTGTGCGTGCGCACGAGAACGATCCTACGCAGCCTCGGTGAAGAAGTTCGGGAACGCCGTAAACAGCGAAACCTGAGCCAGGAGGCGCTCGCGCATCAGGCGGGAGTCCATCCGAATGTGGTGGGGCGGCTCGAACGAGGTTCTTACAACATCACCGTCCTGACTCTGCTGGCCATCGCCGTGAAATTGAACGCGTCGGTGCTGGACCTGTTCGCGGGAGCGTCCAAGCGGGAATAACTGCGTCGACGGCGGTCGCCGGAGCGCGACGGCTACGAGTTGATGCGCCGTTCACGGCGCATCAGAATCAAGAACAGAGGCACCCCGATCAGCGCCGTCAGCGCGCCGACGGGTAGCTGCCGCGGTGATGCGGCGATTCGCGCCAGAGTATCGGCCAAGGTCAACAGGGTGCCGCCCAACAAGATCGATGCCGGCACGACAATGCGGTGATTGCTCCCCGCGATCAGCCGCACCAGATGCGGCGTGACGAGGCCGATGAAGCCGATGCCTCCCGCGGTGATCACCGCCGTGGCGGTCAGCGCGGCGGTCGCGCAGAACAACGCAATTCGTGCCGGCGACAGCGCCACCCCCAGGGATTGGGATTCGATTTCGCCGCGTGCCAGCACGTTCAAGCTGCGAGCTCCGGCGATGGCGAGTCCGCCGACCGCCGACAACATGCAGGGCGCCGCGGGTGAGAAGGGCGCGAACGATAAATCGCCCATCATCCAGAACAGCATGCCGCGAAGTCGAGTTTCATCGCCCAAGGCGAGCATCAGGCTGACAACGGCAGTACAGCCGGCGGCGACCACCACGCCGTTCAGCAACAGTCGTTGCGGAGTCCAGCCGCCGCGGGCATGGGCGAGCGCGAACACCAAGAGCGTCGCGCCCAGCGCTCCGGCTCCGGCAGCCCAGTCGACGATCAAACCGCCCAGGCCCAATAACATTGCGCCCAAGGCCGCGACGGCGGCTCCGCCGGAAATGCCGAGCACGTAGGGGTCGGCCAGAGGATTGCGCAACAATACCTGCATGAGCACGCCGGCCAGTGCCAGCAGGCCGCCGGTACTGAAGGCATTGAGTGCGCGCGGCAGGCGAAGGTCCAAAATGACCTCGCGCGCCACGGAATCGTGTCCGCCCAGAACCGCCGTCAGTACGGTATCGAGGCGCAGGGACGTGCTGCCGACCGAAACGGCCAGCCCGACGCTCATCAACGCAAGCAACGACAATAACGGCAGCAGGCTGCTGGGTTTCATTTGCCGCGTACCATAGGGCCCCTGCGCGGCGACCACAAGCGGCCGGTGATATGGAACAATTGGGCCGATGTCCATCCAGCCAACCATCGACTACATAGACAAGGACGGTTTTCGCGCCAACGTGGGCATTGTGCTGACGCGTGGGTCCGGGGAAGTGTTCTTGGGCGGCCGCGTCGGCGGGCGCGGCTGGCAATTTCCCCAAGGGGGCGTCAACCGCGGCGAGCGGGTGGAAGAGGCGCTGTTTCGCGAGCTCAAGGAGGAAATCGGCCTGGAACGCGGGGAAGTGGAGGTATTGGGCTCCACCCGCGGCTGGTTGCGCTATCGCCTGCCTCGGCAATACGTCCGCGACCGCTGCATCGGACAGAAGCAGCGCTGGTTTCTGCTCAGGCTCGTCGCCGACGAATCGAGACTACGATTCGATTCCACCGGCACGCCCGAATTTGATCGCTGGCGCTGGGCCGACTATTGGACGCCGGTGCGCGAGGTCGTGTATTTCAAGCGGCGGGTCTACGTGCGGGCGCTTCACGACCTCGGCCAATTGATGTTCCCGGAGGGTCTGCCCCCCTATCCGGAATGGTGGCCCGAAATCGACGCCGCGCCGGCGGCCGGCGATATCAAGGCACGGTGAGCTCAAAGGGCGGCAAATCCAGGCTGCCGCGCGTCTTCGACGATTTAATGCTCGCGCAGCGAGCAACTAAGGGACGGGTGCGACGCATGCGTCGCACGGGTGGCCAAGGGCGCAACGCATGCGTTGCGCGGGTGGCCATGGATGGACACCCAGGGCTTGCGCGAAGCAGGGACAGCGCAGCGCAATGGACACCCCGGGCTTGCGCGGAGCAGGGACAGCGCAGCGCAATGAACACCCCGGGCTTGCGCGGAGCAGGGACAGCGCAGCGCAATGGACACCCAGGGCTTGCGCAGAGCAGGGACAGCGCAGCGCAATGCGCATCGACCCCGTAGAAGTTGCGCGAAGCGCATGGAAATAGCTCAACCAGGCTTGACGACGGCCAGCAGCACGATGGCGATCAGCAGCAGCGAGGGGACCTCATTGAAGCCGCGGTACCACTTCGCACTGTATGTATTGCGATTCTCCGCAAAATCACGCATCAGCTTGTAGCAGGACACGTGGTAGGCGATCAGCAATAGCACCAGCAGGAGCTTGATCCGCAACCAACCCATCGTCAGGTAAACGGGCGCCGCCACCAACATCGCGGCGCCCAATCCCACGGTGGCCACCGCGCCAATGGTCATGATGGCGAACAGGCGGCGCTCCATGATTCTGAAGCGCTCGAGGCTGATCGAGTCATTGGCGTCCGCGTGATAGACGTATAGGCGAGGCAAGTAGAACAAGCCGGCGAACCACGCAACCACCGCGATGACATGAAATGCCTTGAGCCAGAGCATGAATGATCCCGTTTCGCTTGGGGCTGGGATGATACCGTGGCGCGCCGACCGTCGCCGCCTGCGGCTGGTGTCGCCATATGGCGCCATGCCGCAGGAGCATCAAGTCAGACAGGCTCCTGGGTCTGTCTTAGCGGGCGCCGCGCGTGTAATGTCTCTTTTCCCTGTGAGAACGGCGCGGAAGCATGGTGGATTCGTTCAGTAAATTGGTGGTCAGGGCGCATACGCCGAGGCGTCGCGCGGTACTGCTGGGCCTCGCGGTGCTACTGGCCTTGGGCGTACTGTACGCGGCGTTCGAGGTCGGACGATACGATGCGGGCTTTCGCGTGGTCGATTCCGTGCGCGGCGCGTTCTCGGCGAGCGCGCGCATCCGCAATCTCGAAAAGGAAAATGAGAAGTTGCGCACCCAGCTGGAAGCCGCCGAAGTCGCGCGGCGCGTCGATGAGGAGGGCTACAAGCAGGTCAATCGCAGCCTCGGCGATATGCAGAGTCAAATTGCGCGCCTGAAACAGGACCTGACATTTTACCGTGGTCTGGTGCAGCCGGATTCGGTCATTCACGTGAAAGTGCAGCAGATGCAGATCGTGCCGGAGACCGTTGCGGGCCAATTCCGCCTGAAATTCGTGCTGATGCAGACCGGAAAGCCGGACAGCGTGGTGGCCGGCAGCGCGGCGATCACCGTCGATGGGCTGCTGCGGGGCAAGCCCTCAAGCTTGAGTTTTGGCCAGGTAGCGCCTAACCGGCGTGTCAGCCTGTCATACTCCTTCCGTTACTTTCAAGATTATGACGAACCCATACAATTGCCGCAGGGGTTCGAGCCGACGCGCGTCGGGGTCGAGATTCGCAGCGGCAAAGATAGGGACTTGAGCCACAGTTTTCGTCAGGCCTTCGTTTGGAAGGCGCAGGGAATGTCGGTGGAAACCGAGGCAGGCGGCAATCCTCCGGGCAAGGGTGACGCAGATGTTCAAACAGAAACAGACTAAGAACGCGAGTATCGACACTTTGATCGGCCCCAAGACTCGAATCGACGGCGATGTCGAATTCACGGGCGGCTTGCATCTGGACGGCTATATCAACGGCAACGTCAAGGGCGACTCGAACCAGGGCACCTTCTTGTCGGTGAGCGAGCACGGCTGCGTGGAAGGCTCGGTCGCCGCGCCCAATGTCATCTTGAACGGCATCGTCAAAGGCGACATCGACGCGGCCGATCGGGTCGAACTCGGCGCAAAGTCGCGTGTTCTGGGCAATGTTCACTACACCGTCATTGAAACTGCGGTCGGCGCCCAAATCAATGGTAAGTTGATCCATAGGGCAAATCGGGCCGGGGAGGAGCCCCCGGGGAACCCGGACGAACCTAAGTCCCAAACTTAAGTCCGGAACTTTGATGGCCAGGGGCCAGCGGGGTAGAATGCGACCATGAGTGCAACATCAGAAACGATGAACCAGGCCGATCTGGCCCCATCTCCGCCCAATGTGCTGGTTTTCACCGACGCGGCGGCGGGCAAGGTAGGCGAGCTGATCCGCGAGGAAGCCAATCCGGCCCTCAAATTGCGAGTATTCGTCTCCGGCGGCGGCTGCTCGGGCTTCCAGTACGGATTCACCTTCGATGAGAAGGTCGAGGACGGCGATTTCTGTATCGAAAACCAAGGCGTGCAGCTCTTGGTCGACCCGATGAGCGCGCAATACCTCATGGGCGCGGAAATCGACTACAAAGAGGACCTACAGGGCGCCCAGTTCGTCATTCGAAACCCAAACGCCAAAACAACCTGCGGTTGCGGGTCTTCATTCTCAGCCTAGAATGTTGACCGCGTAGATGGGCGGCGGCCGTGTCGTACCCGACGTGCTCGCCGCCGTCGACTTGGGCTCCAACAGCTTTCACATGGTCGTGGCGCGTCATTCGCACGGCCAGCTGGTCATTCTAGACCGCCTCCGGGAAATGGTACGACTGGCCGCAGGCTTGGGCGACAGCGGACGGTTGGACGACGCAGCGACGGAACGCGCTTTGCGCTGCCTCGAGCGCTTCGGGCAGCGGATCCGCGCGATGCACGCCGACAGCGTGCGCGTGGTGGCCACCAGTGCCCTGCGGCGCGCCCGGCGCAAGCGCTGGTTCCTGGAGCGCGCCCGCGCCGCACTCGGCCATCCCATCGAAATCATCTCCGGACTGGAAGAAGCGCGATTGATCTACTCCGGTGTCGTGCATACCAGTCCCATGAGCCCGGACAAGCGGCTGGTGATCGACATAGGCGGGGGATCGACCGAA
>Ga0210410_10005284_pt1 | contig 11253 bp, 15 predicted proteins | sample IncBWC4MmetaG_FD_161058 | JGI IMG/M metagenome (GOLD analysis project Ga0210410, IMG submission 161058) | Forest soil microbial communities from Barre Woods Harvard Forest LTER site, Petersham, Massachusetts, United States - Inc-BW-C-4-M | ecosystem: Environmental > Terrestrial > Soil >... | reverse complement strand
GGCGTAAGCGAAAGCCGAACACCCCGGAATAAGATTTCCCCGCAGCAAGTCTTCTCACTGGCTACGCGATCCAGCTTCGGATCGATACGAGAGAGAAAACATGCTCCAGAATGGTATTCAGCCCAAAAGTACGAAGTCGCCTCTGCAACGCCTGATCGGGATTCAGCTTCACGCCCAGCAATATCCGTGGTGCTTGTCGCGGGAAGGCTGGCGCTACTGCTTTTATAAAACACAGGAGCAATGTCAGTGGACAGCATCGGGCATCGGCGGCTGCGCCCTGAATCCGCGATTGCTGCTCCCGAACAAGCTCCGCGATTCTGACCAAAACCTCCTGAGCCACATGAAATAGTGGATCTCCCAACTGTAGGGAGCGACCTCGTCCAGGATGGATGAAGGTTGCGGAGAACGATTGTCGCTTCCGCAAACCGGGATGCGGAACGCCCACTCGGTAAACGGGCCTCACGCGACGAAGCAACATCCGGCAACCGAAAGCAATGAACATCATGGCCAAACAACCACACTATGGAACGACTGCGAAGGTATTTCACTGGCTCCTCGTGGCACTCCTGATTGTACAGTATCCGCTCGGCAAGCTCATGCCGCACATTCATCGCGGGATGACGCCCGGCGACGCGATGACGTTCCATATTTCCTTTGGGATCGCCATCCTGGCACTCATGGTCTTGCGTCTCTTCTGGCGCATCACCCATCCCGTCGCGCCGGCAAGATCGCTTCCCCCCTGGCAGCGGCTGATATCGGAGGCAGTGCACTGGCTGCTTTATGCGCTGGTGTTTGCAACCACGACGACCGGCTGGATCTTTGCATCCGAGCGTGGCTGGTCGATCTCGCTGTTCTCCGCGGTCCCTTTCCCAATGTTGCCGACGGAAGGCTCGCTGCTCGCAAATGCGATCGGCAAGTGGCACGGCACCATGGAATGGACGCTGCTGCTGGTGATCGGCGCTCACGTGGCGGCCGCCATGGCGCATACGTTCATTTTCCGCGACCGGATCATGCAGCGCATGCTGCCGGAGAAGCCGATGTTGGTGCGGTCCAGGAGGCTGAAGCCCGAGGTCGTAGCGATGAAGCCCGCCCAGCAATCGCGGGCCGGCTGATGATTCGGGTTGCCGAACGGGAGGCGAGAAGCGATCTGGCTTGAACGATCGACCTTCCGCGCGGTTTCCGTTCAGCCGCCATTGTCTGTCTCGCCGGCGGCCGGCATGGGACACCAGGACACTCTTGCAATTCAACAGCCGCGCCGCGTATTCGGTCGCCGGTACACGTGCCAGTGATCCAGCACTAAGACTCAAATGAAAGCGGCCGAAACTGGGTGCGACAAATAGAGAAGGCCGCATCGGCAACGACGCGGCCTTCTCTATGAGCTTTGTCCAGGCGATAACCGTGCGAGCGGCGTTTTTCGCGTCAGGGTGCCGACAGCACCCGTTGGATTCGGAGATCAGGACGATCGACGGACTCGCTGAGCGACAGGCAGCACCCTATGTGACCGCACACCTTTTGTGATCGATGAATTGTCATCACGTGAACGTTAGACCTTCGACACTAATGCCGATCCCAGCAAGCGAAGTTCGCCGGAATAAACCGATCGCCTATCCAGTCTCCTAATTGATGCGGAATAGCGACGTTCTCCTATCGACCCTGTGGCCTCGTTGGTCTGCCGGGCTCGCCGGAAGCTAAACCCGCAACCTTGAGGAGCCAGTCACTATTGGCTTCTCATATCCAATGGAGAAATCGAATGACCAAGCTTAACCTTCTATCGGCTGCGCTGATCGCCGCAGCCATGCTTGCAACTCCCGCTATGGCTCGCGAAAGCCAGGTAAACTCGCGGCACTTCGCATTGGACGCCAATGCGAGTATCGCGCCCGGCGCCCGTTCCAGTGACGAGCGTCTCTGCCGTCGCGCTCCGGCCGTGGGCGCATTTGCCACAGCGCCTTGGGATAAAGGTCCCCCTTGCGAACCCACATCGGCTCGTTGATCCGTCCGCGTCGAGGACCGGCCTGGCAGTTCGTTGCTGCCATGCAACAAATCCGGATCAATATCGGTCCGGACTGAGTGCTACCGTGACGCGCTCGAAGGGGTCGGGCTGGAAACGCCATTCCATCAGCCCGACTTCTTTTATGGCGCTTCCTTGAATTCGCGGTGGCTGCCGTACCAGCAATCCCAATCTCGGCGGCTATCCCAGCCGCCATTAGCTCGCCAAGCAGTCCAAGTCTGGTAATCATACCGCTCGCTGTAGGGATTTCCCGGATCCCTGTTCTGGCAATAAGTTTTCTGAGAGGGGTAGCGAGGGCTGGAGATCAGGTGCTTGGCCATTGCGGGCCCTGAGAGCACGGAACAAAGAACTACGGCAGCGCCAAGAAGTCTGAGTTTGGTCATGGTTCATAAACCTCCGTCCGTCGTGGAACTGACTTAGGACCGCATTTTCATCGACACAACTAAATTACATTTTAGGCACTTGTGGTTCGTCCAAGGCAAGCCGTCCCGCATTCTAAGCAATTTGCGAGATTGAGAATAGCAGGCCTCGAATTTGGGTCTCGCGATCAGAGGACCCGCGGACATGATGTTGTTCGCATTAGAGCATGATCCGAAAAAGTGGGAACCGGTTTTCCGAAAAGATCATGCTCAAACAAAAAGATAGAGCGGGATGACGATTCGAAGAAAAGTCATCCTGCTCTAGGAGACGCCACATGAGATTCGTCTTGGTGAATGGCAGGACACCCCGCACGCAATCGCTCTGTGCGCTGTGCGGTGAGCCAATCGGGGAGAGCTACCCACGAGATAGCTTGACGCGGCTCCCCTACTGCAATCACAAGTGCTACGGATAGTCGCGACCGCGATACGTCAGGACGCCGCTGCCAGCACCGGCGCCAACCATCAGGCCCGCCTTCACGAACTTGACTCGGACGTGGCCGGCCGCCTGCGCGAGCGATGATGTTGCCGGAAGAACAACGGCGAAAAGCGCAATCACGGCGACACTAATTGCAGATGACATCGCTTCAGCCTTGCTGCGTTCAAGGAGCCGCCACATCGATCTTCTTCCAGGTCTGATCAGGATCGAACAAGGTGATGCGCTTTGCGATACTATCGGTCCGTTTTCCCAGATCCTTCTGGTAGACGGTACCGGCATGATTGATCATGAAGGTCATGACGCCGGAATTTCCGTACTCGGCGGGATATGCGATGAGCGCGAAGCCGCCGATCATCTTCCCCTTGACCACGTAGTCGAAGGCACCGCCCGGCGCGTCGGATCCCTGCCCCTTCAAAATTCGAAAATAGTATCCATGATAAGGCGCCGCCTGCTCTCCGACCTTGTACCCTTCGGCCGATGCTTGCGCCGCGAGTTCGCCGAGCGGGCTCGGGTCGCGATCGTCGCGCCAGAATAGCCCGTCCTTCTTGCCCGGGTTACTGACAATGCGCTGTGCGTAGACCCCTGCCCCGTCGCCAGTGCGATCTTTCTCGGCATATTCATTCTGGGCGTCCACGAAGGCCAGACAGGTTTGAATCGCGTCCAGTTCGTTGCGCCCGATACGGCGATACAGAATCTCAAGACGCCCCGCAGCCGCGTCGAATTCCCAGCCGCTCTTGTTGTTCGCCAAGGGAATCGGGAACGGGAAATCGTCCGCGCCCAGGATGAGCGTGGCCTTATTTCCATCGGCCTTAATGGAATGCTTGGCGTCATAGGCAGACAGGAAACGCTGGCGCGTCTCGGCATCGGCGACATCATCGCCGGAATCAACGATGTCTTCCGCACCGTTGCCGAGGACTTTCAGAATGGCGCTCCTCGTGCCGGTCTTGACGGCGGCGGCCAGTGCCGCCGTAGCATCCTCCGGCGAGGGATAGGCCTGCTGTGCCTGGGCAATGGAGATCGATAGCGCCAACATCATGATGCAAGCGACGGTCGCCGCCGACGCGCGATGAAATCGGAGCGGCTGAAACATGATCATGGCGACACCTCCGATGGGGTGGGGATCCTCGCGCCGCCAGCAAGCCAGTTGCTGTAGGTGCGCAGCTTCAATCCGAGCTCTTCGTAATAGACCCTGAGGTAGCCATCGCTGCCGCGGGTCACGGCTTCCGGGATGATGTCCCGCACCTCCTGCGCGATGACGCCAACATAGGACTTACTGCTGCCAAGATAGCTGAAGCGGTAGTAGCCGAGACCATTGGCGAGATGACCAAGCAGAACAACATCGTGCTTCAATGCGATGTCGGAACGCCGCCCACCCCCGCCGCCGCCACGGAAGCCGCCTCCACCTCCACCTCCACCGCGGAAGCCACCCCCGCCACCGGCACGCATCCCGCCTCCGCCGCCGCGCCCGGCGAAGCTGGGAGCGCCACCGCCGCGTGCGCCCAGGCTTGCATGACCGCGAGCCGATTGTGCAGCGGCGGCCCTGCCCGACGAAACGTTCAGCGCGGTGCTGCGACCCCCGCCACCGCGCGCTGCGTTACCACCGCGGTTGGCAGCCTTGGCGCGATCCCCGCCGGCCTTGGCGCGATCCCCGCCGGCCTTGGCGCGATCCGCTGTGTTGGGGCGATTGCCTCGATCGCCGCCCGGCCGATCACGCGAAGCCGCGCGGTCGCCACCACGATCGCCGGCGCCCGGCCGATCCTGCCCCGGACGAAGCACCTGCTGCCCGTCGCGGCCACGGAAATCCATCCGATTTGAGGCGCCGGCCTTCAGGTTGTTGTTGCCGAAGCGCTGCTGAACGTTCGCGTTGTTGTATCGCACGCCCTGGCGGTGCGACGCGTTGTGCTGCCATTTGTTCCCGATGTTGTTGGTCTTGTTGTAGTGGTTGACGTAGAGGTTGCGGTTGCCCCAGTTGCACCCGCCGCCCCAGTAATTTCCCCAGCGGCCGATGGCCCAGCCCGCACCGAAGGCGAGACCCGCCGCAATCACGCCCGCGCCGATATAGGACGGGTACCCGAAGTAATAGGGTGGATAATCCGCGTAGGGCCAGGTTCCGTAAACCGCCGCCGGATCGTAGTACGGCACGTAGATCGTATTGGGATCGGCCGACTCGATGACGATCACCTGCTTGCTTTCCTGCGTCTGAACGCTGACCTTTTGCTGCTTGGTGGTGACCAGCTTCTTGCTGTCGTAGGCTTTGGTGCGAAGGCGCTGGATCGCGTCCATCACATCCGCCTGCTGCGCGAGCACTGCATCGCCGAGATTCTTGGTCCAGTCGATCTTGTCGCTCATCATCGAAATAACGTCTGCGGTGCTAGCGAGCGCCTTGACGCTGTCGTCCCAGGATTGTTTCTCGACCTCCATCTTCAACGCATCGCCTTTCAAGGTCTTGCGCGCTTTCAGCCAGCGATCGGCCTGCACCACTTCCAGCGGATAGGTTGACGCCGCCAGCACATTTGCCAGCAGTTCGTCGGGATAGAGCGCAATCGGCGCGACCAGCGCCTCGAGTTGCTCGGGCTTCAACAGCTCTGCACTCGGCAGAGGCTGGCTCGCCGGTTGCGCCTGACCGCTTGGAGCAGGCGGATTGTCGGCCGTTTGTGCCGAGACGGCGACAGGGATCGCCATCAGTATCGCGAGCGCGATCAGGGCCTTGCCGCAGCGAAACATTATACCCTCCCTTGGCCTTACAGAGGCAAGCCTCGGCCCGGGGACATGATCGTTCGTTGATAAAGATCAAAGAATGCGCGCGTGTTCGTGCCGAGGACCTGCCTCCTCATCACCCGTGCCCGGCGCCGCCGTCAGCAACGGGTCGTGACCCGACCATAGGCGTCCACGACCTGCACGCAGGACGGTGCGTAGTAAGCGCCCGCCACACCCGCCGCGGCACCAACGGCAACCGCACGGCGCGTCGTCCTCCGCGCGACCCCGGCATAACTCATGGGCGTGAGCGGACGCCCAACCCGCGCCAGGGCTTCAGAGAAGAAGCCGCTCTCAACGACGCTACTGGTGCCGTTCCAGGACAGCCCTGCGGCGAAGGCTGCAACGGCGGCCGCGAGCATGATAACCTTTCGTGACGAGATCATTTTTTTGCTCCTGAGGGTGTGCCGGGGGGAAGTTCGTCGAATTCCGCCATAGCGCTGGAATCCAGGTCAACCTTGGTAGCCCCGGCGGGTGGCTTGAACACGAACGTGTCGGCATCCGTGAAGGCGTCCGTCTTCCAGTCCCTGAGCTGCAACGTGTATTGCGGCGCACCGGCAAGCGTCTTGCTGGTGATTACATATTTGCGGGGAACTGGCTTTGCGCCGGTCTCGATCCAGATCTGCCAGTCGGTATCGGGCGTGCGAAACGCGAGATGCTCGCATTCCACGCCGTCGACGACTCCCTGACCGATATGCTCACCGTCCATAACGGTGTTCATCATCACGTCGAAGGCGTCGGAGAGCAGCAAGTCCGTGCCCGGCAGGCCGACGCCGGATCTTGCCTGGAGCGCATCGATCATCTGATCGACCGTACCGGGCAAGTCCGCCTGCACGTAGGACTTGGCGTTGTTTCCGTAGATCGAGATCGTTTTGCCGTCATAGACTAGTTCGACGTCGGCATAGCCGCCCGTGCGCCGGACACGCAGCTTGTCGGGCCGGCTCAGCTTCATCTGGCCGGAGCTTGCGAACTGGATCTTTTGCAGTTCGGGGGTGATGACTTCGATGTCGCTGTCGAACGAGGCGGACAGCGTTTTCTGGCTGTTCAAATAGTCCGTCATCGATTTGAGGATGTTGGCGGCATCATCGGCCCGGGCTACGGAAACCGCTGCGAGCAGAAGAACCGCCATTGTGGCACCGCCCAACATCGCGCGGATTTTTGCTCGAAGGGACGTTTCAGGTTTCATATCAAATCCTCCTGGGATGGAAGCCCATTCAGGGACCCTTCGAAGTCGTCTTTTTTGATGTAAATCAAGCCGAGGCTGACCGTAGCTATTGCGACGGACAGCGGTGATAGCTGATCTCCATATCCTCCATGCCTGGAAACAGGCGCGCAATGCTGTTGGCATCCAATTCCCTCACGCTGAACTGAACGCTCGACAGCATGATATCGGTCGCGCAGGCCGCGATCAGGTTGACATTCATGCCGTCATCCTTCCTGGCCTTGACCCTGCATCGCGCGAACTTGCCGATGATCTGGTCGCCATCGATGATGAAGCCGCCGCCATAGACGTCGGACATCTCGGTGAAACCGAGCCTTCCCCCCTGTCGGACGAAAACTTTTGCACACTGGTTGGCATCGCTGGCCCAGGCGCCGTTCAGATCAAGAGCATCGGCACGGCCGGCCATCCCAAGGAGTGAGCCGAGCAACAGCGCAACTGAGGCGGCCGGCTTTCGGGGGCCTGTCATACATCCGTTCCTTTCCGCTTCCGATCAGTGACCGCTGAAGACCAGCGTCTTGATGGGCACGAGCAGGGCTTGAATTCGCAGAAGCAACGCGTGCACCAATCCGACACCATCGACCACGTGCAAGGCGATCTTCCGGATGGTGCCGGTATCCTTCGCGGAAATCTCCTCGTGATTGCTGGTGTAGGCGTTGACGATACAGCTGCTGCCCGCAGTCACACCTTCGAGGCCGCCCCTGTAGAGAGGCTCCAGAAATACGAGGATCGTACCCGGCCTGGCGACGTTCTGCGCCTCGATCAATTGCTCTCCGCCTCGAAATTGTCCGGCTGCGATGTAGTCCTGGACAGTCGTGACAACCATCGGGATGATCGTCCACGGCTTTGAGATGCAGGTCGCCTCTGCGACCATGCCTTCCTTCATCACCTGGGCTTCGATCTGGCCAAAGCCAGCCTGCAATACCTGCTGGCCTGCGCCCTCCGGAATAAGAATCCCGGCCGGTCGCATCAACGGATTGACGACGTCACCCACGCGCAGAACAAACTGCTCCACGCGCCCATCGACGCCGGCGCGGACCACGGTCTTGTCGACATCCACCTGGGCCTGCGCCAACGTGGCTTCGGCGCTTGCCTTTTCCGCCGGCAAGAGCGTCGCAACCCGGGAAACCGCCGATCGTTTTGCAGCGGTAGCCGCGTCGATGCCGGCCTGCCGCTGATCGACAAGCACCTGCAGCTTTTCGATGTCGCGCTGCGGCACGATGCCGGGATTGCGACGCTGCAATTCGGTTTTGACGTCCAACTCATCCCTGGCCTGCTGATGGTTGCTCCTGGCCTCCTGTATCTGGGCTTCGGCCTTGGTCACGTCAGCTTCCGCCGTCTCCATCGAAGCATCAACCTCGGCGACTTTGCGACTGGCGGTTTCGAGGGCTGCTTGCTGCTTTGAATCGTCCAGTCTGAAGAGCACCTCACCCTTTTTCACTGGCGCACTTACGCCGATATCGACTTCCGCCACGCGCCCCGAACCTTCGGGCAGGATCGGGACCGTGCGGAAATACAGCGTGGCGCTGCTGGTCGAGGGATGAAAATAGAAGATCATGGTGATCAGCGACACCGTGAGCATCAGGCAGCCCGTGATGCCCCATCTCAGCTCGTACCAGACCGAGTAGAACGTGATCTCCTTGCCGAAGCGCTTGCCCTGGACATAGCGGCGGAAAAGGTAATCAGGCAATATCGTCAGGAGCGAGCAGAACATGAGCTCAAACATGGCCGCGCTCCCTCTCCTTGGTGGGCCCCGTTCTTTCCGTCGCCGGCGGACCGTCGCGACCAACGATCTGAGCGGGCCGGGCTTCGAGTCGCGCTTCACCTTCTCCTTCTGGCGAATTGTTCGCGATCTTCTCGACCGATCCCGCAATGCTGCGCAGCGGCGTGCCAAAATCGGGAATGTCGATCAAAGCCAGGAACAATCCTGCGACCCAGAACAAATGTATATGGGTGAACAGCGACAGCAGGCCGAGGATGGCCACGATCTCGAACTGCAGCTTCTCCGATTTGTGCGCCATCCGTTCGGGAAGGCTGTGCAAACGCCAATAGAGCGTACCGACCCAGAGCACGGTGGCGACCAGGAAGATTCCCATCACCACCATCAGCACATCGGTCCCGCTCCCCGGGGCCAGGTAGAAGGGCAGATGATGCGGGGCCATCGGATGAATCTGCTCGCTCAACGTTCTCTCTCCACACGGAACCGGGCCGGTTTGCAGGCCTTGTCGTGCGCACAGTGCGTGCCCCGGTTCGGATTTGCTTGATTTGGATCAAAGGAACGACATCGACCCCTCCTAGCCTCGTGGGCAGCGCTGAAGCAAAACAGCTCAGGAGTCATCCGCCATGCCGGACAGCATCGACGACCTCATCCCCCACGCGAAGCAGATCCTGAAGGAAGCGGCTCTCAAGGAAGCCGAAAAGGCAGACGAATACGCACGTCTTGCCGCTGCCGCCGAATCCGAGAAACAGGCCCTGATCGAGCGGCTCAACCAACCTTCCGGTAAATCCGAGGAGGAAAAGATCAAGCTGGCATCGACCGTCATCCAGCGGGCGGTGCGAAACGGATTGACGGAAGTACAAGTGTATCGGTTCCCCAACTCGTTGTGCACCGACAGGGGCCGCGCCATCAATCAGCAGGAGGCGGGTTGGGAAAACACGCTGACGGGAATTCCGAAGGAAATTTACCAGCTTTGGTACGATTACCTGAAGGCGCGCGGCTACCGCATCCGCTATCAGATTATAGACTTCCCCGGCGGCGTTCCCGGCGACATCGCCATCGTCATTGCCTGGGGAGACTGAAGCGTCAGGCGGCCGAATTCGACCCGAAGCAGCGGAAGGATGAGCATGTCAGCCGAAGCGCCCGCGGCACGGATGAAACGCAAAGTCTACGAGAAGAAGCTGGAGAAACTCCAGGTCGAGCTTTGCCATCTCCAGGAATGGGTGAAGGCGAACAAGCTTCGGGTCATCGTCCTGTTCGAAGGCCGGGATGCCGCCGGCAAGGGTGGCACGATCAAGGCGATCACGGAAAAGGTCAGCCCGCGCGTGTTTCGAGTGATCGCCCTTCCCGCGCCGTCGGATCGCGAAAAGACGCAACTGTTCCTTCAGCGGTATATGCAGCATTTTCCGGGTGCAGGCGAGATCGTGATCTTCGACCGGAGCTGGTACAACCGCGCCGGCGTGGAATATGTGATGGGCTTCTGTACGCCGGCCGAGCACAAGCGGTTCCTTTTACTCTGCCCGCAGATGGAGAAATACATCATCGAAGGCGGCATCATCCTGATCAAGCTCTGGCTCGAGGTAGGGATGGACGAACAGGAGCGCCGCTTTGAGGCGCGGATCGCGGATCCGCTGAGACAGTGGAAGCTGAGCCCGATGGATCTGGAATCGTACCAGCGGTGGTACGACTACTCGCGGGCGCGCGACCTGATGCTCAAGGCGACCAGCACGAAACACTCGCCATGGTACATTATTCGCTCCGACGACAAACGTCGGGCGCGCCTGAACTGCATCGCGCATCTGCTAAAATTGATTCCGCACAAGCGCATGAGGAAGAGCGAGGTCAGGCTGCCGAAGCGTTCCGACAAGGGACGCTATAACGACCAGGCCGGATTGCGCGGGATGACGTTCGTCGCCGAGCGATATTGAGCGAAGCCGCGGCCACGCTGCAGCGTGGCCTGTCGTTTCGCGCCTACTTCAAGCGAATGCTGACGCCGACCACGGCCGCCGAAAGTTCGACCCCGACCTTGAGGCCGCTGAGCTGCAAGATCACGTCATTGGTGATCGCGCCATTGCTTTTCCGCAACCGAACGCTTCCGGCGCCGGCGGCAAGTGCGCCACCGACGCCGACCGCACTGTAGGTGCCTTCAATGGACGCGGGGCCCCGCAGGTTGAAGGCTTGTCCAACGAGCTTGGTGGTCGAGGCGCCAATGGTGCCGCCCACACTCATTCCTGAGACGGTGAAAGGGTAATGCTTCCCTCGCAACGTCAGTACGCCCTCGCCGCCGCCCACGCCGAGGATGAGGCCCCCCTTGGTAAACACGACGGCGACAGATCCGGTTTCCGCGTGCAATGCTGTGCTGATTCCCACCACCCAAGGGATTGCCAGCAGGGCAACCAGCGCAACATGCAGGCAAGATTTCCTCATGATTTTTCTCCAAAGGCTTAGGCGCCGGCGGCCAACCTACTGGGATCATCGCAAATTCGGACGCTGCCTGTGGGCGGGCTTGGCGTCCTGACCTGTATCCCGCTCGATCTGCGCGATAGCGGCCGCGCGATCGTTATTTGCGCCGGCCGCTCGTCCCTTTGATCCAAGTCAACGCCTCCTTAGGCCGATGCGAGACCCAAGCCAGGCGTCCTACCGGCGATCGTCAACTACTTCAATCGGATGGTTACGCCGGCCACGGCGGCCGAAAGTTCG
>Ga0210410_10005283_pt1 | contig 11254 bp, 8 predicted proteins | sample IncBWC4MmetaG_FD_161058 | JGI IMG/M metagenome (GOLD analysis project Ga0210410, IMG submission 161058) | Forest soil microbial communities from Barre Woods Harvard Forest LTER site, Petersham, Massachusetts, United States - Inc-BW-C-4-M | ecosystem: Environmental > Terrestrial > Soil >... | reverse complement strand
AATAATAATCATCGAAGGCTCCTTCCTACCGATAGCTTCGGTTCTCCACAAACAGAAGCATACGGCTGCGAATGGAGCCTTCGTCCTTATCGAATCAAGTTTTGGTCTTTGGTACCCGTGTCTTGGGGTCGTCTTTTCTTTGTTCTGAACTGTCAACTGTCGACTGTCAACTTCCGACTGCCTCCGCTACACCCCAAACTGCCGCAAATGATGATCCACATGCTTGTACATCAACGCCGCCCACTCTTCCGGCGTCATTTGTCCAAAGAAAGCATGCGGATTCTTCGTGCATCCCTGCGGCCCGCCTGCACAAAACCGCTCGACCAACGATGACAACCGCGCACATTCTTTTCCCAGGTCGCGTTCATCGGCCACCACCAGGCTCTTCACCGTCGGCGCATTCCGGCCCATCGGTTTCTCATCCTTCAGCACCTGCGACTTCACCAGCGGCCCAAGAATCCGCCCCAAAAACATCCGCGGCTCAACCCTATCCCCGACCGCCCACTCCATCACCGCCGAACAGTGCGCCATCGCCTGCGGAGCCGTCATCTTTCCCCACTGCCGCTGGCTGGCCGGACAAAGCCTCGCGATCCGCTCCCTGATTTCCTTAGCCGTCGCCGCTTCAAAAAGATTGTTCATGTTAAACCCTTCCTTCCGCCACCCGCTGCCAGCATCCTAATCCAAAAATCTCGGCTGGCCTACCCTTCGCGCAGTTTGCGAAGGGTGGGTCCACTTGGTCGGCCTCTTCTCTGCTTGAACTTTCAACTTTTAACTTTCAACTTTTCAACTTTCCATACCTTTAGTAAGCTGCAGAATCGGAAGCCACAGACCGCCTTGCAGAAACTAGGCAAACGCGATGAGCACCCCTTCGCCCCACATCACACCAAAAACAAGCATCGCCCCGATGCTGTCGGTTCGCCGCGGTGCGCAGGCCATCGAGTTCTATCAGAACGCCTTGGGCGCCACCGTTCTCTACCGAATCGATACACCAGACGGCGCGGTTGTCGCGCAGCTTTCCGCCGGCGGCGCAGAGTTCTGGGTCGCTGACGAGTCTCCCGAGCATTTAAATTTCAGCCCGGAAACGCTCGGGGGCGGCACCGTGCGCATGATCATGGTCGTCGCAGACCCGGATGCCGCGTTCAACCAAGCCGTGGCCGCAGGCGCCAAAATCATCCATCCCGTCGCTGAGCAATACGGCTGGCGAATTGGACGCATCCTCGACCCCTTCGGCCACCACTGGGAAATCGGCAAGCCCCTCTAAACTCGCCAACGCCTCTCTTCTGATGCAAATATCTTTTCTTTGCATGAAACCCATTCGAATGATTTTTCCCAAATCGGAACGCACTCGCCCGCCCCAATTTCCTCTAACGCCTGCCTGCTGAGCGGCCCAGGCCGTTTGAAAGAACGCCGAAGGCGCGCGCTGTTTTCGCGTTTCCCAATACCCGAACGTTCACCAACTGATAAACCTTAAAGTATTACTTTAAATGTTGGCGCGCCGACATTCTCCAAAGACATTTCTTGCCCTTTAACCCCCCAACAATTACCATCGCAAACATTCGCGTAGCAGCAGGTACAGCCGTGCTCATTACCCTTAATTATCTGAGCTCATCGCTTCGTCCTCCCCTAGCGCTCGCTTCCTGTGCGATTTTGCTCACGATACTCTCTCCCGCGCGCCTCCCCGCACAAGCAACCACTCCCTCTTACATCGCGGAAATGCCCACAGTCGATCAAGTCATGAAAGCCATGCAGGCGAGCGACCCCGACGAAACCGCCGCTCGCCAGATGGGCGCCTTCTGGCAACTCAAAACCATGATCGAAGAGCTCGCCGGCCCCCGCTACTACAAGCCCGGCCTGACTCCCGAAGAAGCCAAACTCAGCCAGGCCTACTACACCGCCTACTTCCAGATCTCGCAGTCAAAGCCGCAATACAAATCCTTCGTCGCAATGAAAGGCTACGACATCGATCCCAAATTCCGCAACGAACTGTTCCAAAAATGCTTTCCGCCAGCGTTCGCCGTCGAATATCCAAAGCTCGTCGCGCAAGCAAAATCCCAAAACCAGGCGCTCCACGCTCAGGCGGAGCAAACACGCGCCAAGCAAGCAGCCGTCGACCAGGCCCAAGCGCAAAAATCCGCCGCCCAAATTCAGGCCGCCATCGACTCCGGAAAAATTCGCCCGCCCGCGCCGCCCATGTCACCCGAGCAGCGCGCACTGAATCGCTGCATCACGTCCGGCAGGCTACCGGCCTCCTGCACGGGCAACTCTCTCCTCGGCGCGTTCAGCCAAATGGTCGGGCAAGTCCTTCCCGAAGCCGCGAAAGAAGCTCCGCCGGGCCCGGTCATGGCCGGTGTGTTCGAAGGCGCCGGCAGCTGGCGTCTGGATTTCATCGACGGCGGCGTCCTGGTGAACTGCAACGTCCTCTCCCCCAATCAAGAGAACTACAAGATCGAATTCAAGAACGGCCACGCCATAATCGTCGTCGACACCACTCCCAAGCCCCTCGTCCTGACCTTCAACGCCGATGGCACAATTGTCGGACCCGGCCCGCTGCAAATCGATGGAGTCATCGCCACCGGCTACCAAAGTGGCGGCTCGTCCTACGGACAAGTAAGCAGAGATAGTTCCGGGAATCTCTACGACTCCGCCGGCAACCGCATTTACGGCAATGTCAACAACATGCCCGGCCACGCCACATTCTCTCCGAAGAGAGTCACCTGCCCCGCCCTGAACCTTTCCACGAAAGGTGCCGGAGTCGGCGTACAAACCATGCAGACCGATCTCCTGAAAACAATGTTCGGCGGCGAAAAGGGTCCCCCCACGCCGCCCGGTATCCGCATGCACGGAATTTTCGCCGCATCTACGGGCCTCAGCGTCCAGTTTTTCCCGGAATCAGTAATCCTCGGCTGCGGTCCAGACGCCGCTCGCGCCTACCCTTACTCTGTCGTGGCCGAGGGCTCCAGCGCAGCAATCAAAATCAACGCGGCCGATCACCCGCTCACGCTCACCCGCAAGCCAGACGGCTCGCTCGACCCCGGCGCCACCGGCCCGTATCAGGTCCATGGCCGCTACATCACTGGCAAAAACAACGACGACGATTTCACCTTCGGTCCCCTCGAGCAAACCTGCAACCTCGCTATTCTGGCTCCCAGTCAGTCGATTCCCGGCAGTGGCGGCACCCCTGCGTCCATGGCGGCCTCCGCAGGAAATCCCAGCGCAGGCGCGGGCAACGCAAGCGGTGGCGGAACGCTTTCTACTCCCGCCGCTCCCCTGGGCAACGCCACACTCTCGATCGACTCCGGATTTCCAAAGGACGCGGGCGCGCCTAGTCCGCTCGCCGGCCATCCGTATGTCCTTCTGCGCGACGCTTACGGGGATATCGTCGCAAAGGCGGGAGTCACCGTCCCAGCAGGAACGTCGCCCTACAAATATGTCGGGATGGCATGCGCCAATCGCACGCCCGAGTGTCAAAAAGTCACGGACGCAATCAAGGCGAGCGCCGCCTCGGCCATTCGCGCCGACGCCAACGGCAGCGCAACTTTCCCCGGCGTGCCCCCCGGAACCTACTACCTGATGATTTCCGCCCGCCACAAAAACCAGGCGCTCGCCTGGGGCCAGGCAGTACAGCTCAGAGCCGGCCAGAACTCCCTGACTCTCGACGAAACCAACGCAACTCCGATTAACTGAAGCAAATCTCGCTGGCCCTGCTCCGAAAAGCCGAAATGTGTGGTATATTCCTTCAAGTGGCCCCGATCTTCGGATTGGGGCCTTTTTCTTTTCCACTACAAATTGTTTTGACGGAAAGAGGTTCCCATGGAACTCAACCTCGGAACTCCGCCTATGGGCGACGATGAAGTGTTGCGTGCATTTGAAGCGTGCCAACTGGATCCCGGCAAGTTTCACCATGCCGACCACATCCGTCTGGCGTGGCTCTACGTCCGGCACCACGGCCCGGACGAGGCGGAACCTCGGCTGCTGGAGGGCATCCGAAAGATGGCACAGCACGCTGGAGCTCCGCAAAAATTTCATTACACGACGACCATTGCCTGGGCACGGCTTGTGGCCGCAGCCTGCTGCGAATCAGATTTGTGCGATTCGTTTTATGAATGGATAAAAACCCATCCCCAATTGCTGAACAAGTATCTATTGAGAGAGCACTACTCGGCGGGAAAGTTGGAAAGCTTGCAAGCCCGCTGCGGGTGGCTCGAGCCGGATCTGAAGCCCCTGGGCTGAACAAAAAACGCGCCGGAAATGCTGCCTTTTTATCGCAAGGTATATTACTATTGCTACAAGAGAGGGACCCTGAGCTTCGGAGCGGCACTTCATCTTCAGGAGAGAAGCAAAGCTGCCGGTTTCGTGGGCAACCAGGGCGACCCAGGTCGCTTCTAAGCCGAAAGTATCAGGAGAGTAGTGCGCCAGAAAGGGTAACCTCTTTTTGGCGTAAATGGGGGAACACGTTTCGTGTGTGGTATCTCAGGCTATACCCACCGTGGTGGTGTCTTTAATCCGTCCGCGATCAAGGAATCAACCGATCGATTACTTCATCGGGGCCCGGATCAACAGGGAACCTATGAATCGGCCGACGTGTCTCTTGGCGCGGTGCGGCTGAAGATCATAGATCTCGAAGCGGGCGCGCAGCCGTTTTTCAGCGACGACCGGAAGACGGTTCTCGTTTTCAACGGCGAAATCTACAATTACCGCGAATTGCGCCAGGAACTCCGGGGCCTGGGCCACCGTTTCTCGACCCAGAGCGACACCGAAGTTCTCCTCCGCGCTTTCCTGCAATGGGACACGGACTGTTTCCGGCGCCTGCGCGGCATGTTCGCGGCGGCATTCTGGAATGAAGACCAACGAAGACTTGTTCTGGTCCGCGACCGCGTGGGGATCAAACCTCTTTACGTCTGCCGGTTCGGAGACGACATTTACTTCGGTTCGGAATTGAAAGCGATTCTGTATCATCCGGAAATCCCCCGCCGTTTGGACCTCAGCGCCCTCCACCATTACCTGGCCATGAATTATGTGCCCGGCCCGTTCACCCTGATTGAAGGAATCCAGAAATTGCGGCCAGGGCACTTCCTCGAGTGGCGCGACGGGTTAGTGTTGGAGGAACAATATTGGAAGCTACCCTGCGGGCAAAACGAGAACTGGACCCTGCCCGATGCCGAAGAAGCCCTCGATGATCTTCTGAAGCAGTCCATGCAGGACCATTTAATCTCCGACGTGCCGGTAGGACTCTGGCTGAGCGGCGGAATCGATTCTTCCGCGCTCCTGCATTACGCTTCGCAGGCAAGTACAAAACGGCTGCATACGTTTTCCATCACGTTCCGGGGTCGGAGCTTCGACGAAACACCTTACATCCACGAACTTGTGGACAAATACCAGACCGAACATCAGGAACTGGATCTGAATCCCACGCTTGATCTACCAGCTGCAATTGAGGAACTCGCTTACTATTCGGACGAACCCTTCGCGGATGCAGGGGCGGTCCCGGTATGGTTTCTTTCCAAACTGAGCCGCCAGCGAGTAACGGTTGCGCTGAGCGGCGAAGGCGCGGACGAGCTCTTCGGTGGGTACATTACGTATCGGGCGGACCATCTTGCAGGCTATGCCAGATTGTTGCCAAAGGTGGCCAGGCGTTCCCTGCTTGGCGCGCTGAGGTACTGGCCGGTATCCGACGAAAAAATCGGATTAGAGTACAAGGTGAAGAGATTCCTGGAAGGCTCGCTGCTTTCGCCGGACGAAGCGCACGTGTATTGGAATGGGTCTTTTTCCAGAAGCCAGCAAATGGAATTGCTGCTGCGGTCCAATCACGCTCGAGTGCAGGATCTCTTTGAATCGGATCTGCCCGAACCAAATGGTGACGGGAATCTGAGCCGCTTTCTGGCATTCGATCAAAAATATTATCTGGCCGATGATCTGTTGCAGAAAGTCGATCGAATGAGCATGGCCCACTCCCTGGAAGTTCGCCCGCCGTATCTTGATCATCGCCTCATCGAATTCGCCGCCTCTTTGCCAGACGAGTTCAAGGTCAGCGGCCGTTGCCACAAACTTATCCTGCGGCGATTGATGAAATCAAAACTGCCGGCGAGCGTGCTGCGGCGTGCAAAAACCGGGCTGGACATTCCCACGCACGATTGGCTGCGGGGCCCGCTACGCGCGTTCCTGGAAGACGCGCTCAACCCGGAAGCGGTGAAGCAGACCGGATTGTTCCGCCCCGGCGCGATCGCGGGGTTGCTCAAAGACCACATGGAACGCCGCGCAAACCTCGGCTTTCACCTTTGGGGACTGATGATTTTATTTCTATGGATGAAACACTGGAACATTCAAACCTCAGCCGAACTCAGTCTACCGTTCGCGGCAGCGGAAATCGCTTCGAAACCAGCGGTGTCCTGATCCTTCTTGCCGCGGCCGTTTTCTTCGGCTGCATCGTCTCGCCACCCTCCCTGATGGATGATGTGGATGCCGTTCAGGCGCAAATTGCCCGCAATATGCTGGATTCCGGCGACTGGGTAATCGCGCACCTGGACGGGGTCCCCTATCTTGAAAAATCGCCGGTGATTTACTGGCTGATTGCGATTTCGTTTCGCATTTTCGCCGTGCACGACTGGGCCGCGCGAATTCCCGTTGCACTTGCCGCGGTCGTGCTGGCTTGGGTCACTTACCGGTATGGCCGCTGGGCGTTTGAAGAGCGGGCCGGCCATTACGCGGGTCTCGTAGTGGCGACATGCGTCGGTTTGTTCCTGTTTACGCGAATCCAGATACCGGATGTGATGCTGACGCTGACTGTGTGCCTGGCGTTTTGGGCGTTTCAGCGGGCGACAGATTCTGAGGAAGCCCATCCAAAACTCTGGGCCGCCGTGTTAGCCGCGAGCCTCGGCGTGGGAATGATGCTGAAGGGTTTGATCGCGCTGGTGATTCCGGGTGGAGGAATTTTGCTTTACCTCGTTCTGACGAGGCAGCTTTTCTCACGGGACGTGTGGAAGAAATTGCGCTTGGTTTCCGGTGCCGCGATCTTTCTGGCGATCGCCGCTCCCTGGCACATTCTGGCGACGTTGCGGATGCCGCCGTACCTCGACTTCACGATGCACAGCGGTCCTGGGGAGTACCACGGCTTTTTCTGGTTTTACTTCATGAACGAGCACGTCTTGCGTTTTCTGAATCTTCGCTACCCGCGCGACTACAACACCGTCCCCCGGCCCGCATTCTGGCTACTGCACTTGGTGTGGCTATTCCCGTGGAGCGTATATTTTCCGGCCGTGGCGCGGCTGGATTTCAAGCCCCACGATCGAGCCGGGAAAACGCGCCTTCTGGCATTTTGCTGGATTCTGTTCCTGCTGATTTTCTTCACGTTTTCGACGACCCAGGAGTATTACTCCATGCCGATCTACCCGGCCTTGGCGTTGCTGCTGGGCAGCGCCATGGCTAGAAATGATTCCTGGACTCGTTGGGGTACAAGAGTTCTCGGCGTGATTTTCACGATATGCGCTGTATGCCTCGCAATTCTTCTGTATCTTGTGCGTGGCACGGCAGCTCCGGGCGACATCTCTCGCGCGCTGGAGCAACATCCGGAAGCGTACACGCTCTCGATGGGGCACATGGGCGATCTGACGCTCCAATCCTTCGCCTACCTTCGCACTCCGCTGGTCATGGCGGGAGTGGCCTTTCTGGCGGGCGCCCTCGCCTGCTGGATGATTCGGGGCACGCGAGTTTATCTGGCCGTCGCCCTGGTGATGGTGCTTTTCATTCATGCCAGCCGTGCCGCGCTCGTGGTCTTTGACCCGTACCTCGCCTCGCGGCCATTGGCGGAAGCGCTGGTTCGCGCTCCAAAGGGTGAACTGATCATCAATGGCCCCTACTATGCGTTTTCGACCGTTTTTTTCTATACCGGGCGGAACGCCCTGTTATGGAACGGCCGCATCGATAACCTGGAGTACGGATCGTACGCGCCGGGCAGCCCGCCCGTCTTTATCGACGACCGCCAGTTTCAATCGCTATGGAATTCCGGTGAACGATATTTCGTACTTTCCGACGGAGAGCGAAAAAGCCACCTTCAGCAGTCCGCGGAGAGCAGCAGGCTCTTCCTTGTGGCGGAAAGCGGCGGCAAAACGCTGTACTCGAATCAACCTCTGAGCCAGTGAGTGCGGCGCAATCAGTCGTTGGCTGCGGCGGATGCATGTTGCGGCCCGGAAACCGGCGGCAAGGGCATGTTATGAAACTGTTCCGCCTCGGTCGAGCCGGCAAGCGCAGTCGTCGATGCCGTGCCGCCGCTGATCACGTTCTGCACCGCGTCGAAATATCCCGTGCCCACAAACCGCTGGTGTTTCACGGCGGAATACTGATGCTCCCGCTCGCTCCGGAACTCCGCTTCCTGTAGTTCCGAATAAGCGGTCATGCCGAGCGTCTTGTACTCGCGCGCCAGTTCAAACATGGTGTGGTTCAGCGCGTGGAATCCGGCCAGCGTGATGAACTGGAACTTGTAACCCATCGCGCCAAGCTCGCGCTGGAAACGCGCGATGTCTTCCGTGCTGAGATGCTTTCTCCAGTTGAACGAAGGCGAGCAGTTGTACGCCAGCATCTTCCCCGGATAGACCGCATGAATTCCTTCCGCAAATTCCCGCGCCTCTTCCAGATTCGGCTTCGACGTTTCGCACCACAGCAGATCCACATATGGCGCATACGCCAGTCCGCGCGCAATCGCCGCTTCAATGCCGCCTCGCACTTCAAAGAAACCTTCCGAGGTGCGCTTCCCGGTACAGAATTCCCGGTCGCGCGGATCGATGTCGGTCGTCAGCAGGCCCGCGCTGTCGGCATCGGTGCGCGCCATGATCAGTGTAGGCACGCCCATCACGTCCGCCGCAAGCCGCGCCGCCACCAATTTCTGAATCGCCTCTGTCGTTGACACCAAAACTTTCCCGCCCAGATGCCCGCACTTTTTTGCCGAGGAAAGCTGATCTTCAAAGTGCACGCAAGCCGCGCCGGCCTCGATCATCGCTTTCATCAATTCAAACGCATTCAAGTTGCCGCCAAATCCGGCCTCCGCATCCGCCACCATCGGCGCAAACCAGTATTTTCCGTTTTTTCCTTCCGCGTGATGGATCTGGTCCGCGCGCACCAGCGCCTGATTGATCTTGCGCACCAGGTTCGGCACGCTGTCCGCCGGATACAAGCTCTGGTCCGGATACATCTGCCCCGAATTGTTGGCGTCCGCCGCCACCTGCCAGCCGCTCACATAGATGGCCTGTAAACCAGCTTCCACCTGCTGGATCGCCTGGTTCCCCGTCATGGCGCCCAGCGCCGCAACATACGATTCTTCTTGCAGCAGATCCCAAAGTCTCTCCGCGCCCAGCCGCGCCAACGTGTGTTCCACCTGCACGGTTCCGCGCAGCCGGACAACGTCCTCGGCTTTGTACGGCCGCGTGATCCCCTTCCAGCGGGGATTCGACCGCCACTGATTCTCAAGTGCCGCAATGTTGTTGGCCTGATTGGTGGACATCGGAGCGTCTCGCTTTCTTTAAACGCAAAGGCCGGAAAATCCGGCCCCCGCGCAGTTCAGGTTCAAGGTGCTGCAAGTTTGCGGAAAGGGAGGCGGTCAGTCAAACGGATTGTAATTATCACCGTGATAGACAATTTCTATCGGTACGTCTAGGATAAAGGTAACGGAGGCCCGGCGGCCATGGAAATACTCCAACTCGAAACGTTTCTGGCAGTTGCAACCTACGGCGGCTTCCACCGCGCCGCTGATGCCCTGCGCATCAGCCAACCGGCGGTAAGCGCCCGGATTAGTACTCTGGAGGAATCGCTTGGTACGCGGCTCTTTGAACGCGACCACGGCAAATTTTCTCTATCCATTGCGGGCAAGGCGTTGCGTCCCCACGCGGAGCAGGTCCTGCGGCAAGTGGCCATCGCCCGCCAGGCCGTCCACGAGATGCATCCCATTGCCGGTGGCGCCCTTCCCATCGCCGCTTCGCTTTCCATCTGCACCTATCTGCTTCCCGAAGTACTGAAGAAATATCAGGAGGGCCATCCGAACGTCGTGGTCAGTGTGCGGAGCGGAAACTCCGCGCAAGTTTTGAAAATGGTTCTCGACGGCGAAGTGGATCTGGGCATCGCCCGCTCCCTGAATCATCCGGAGGTGGAAACGATTCAACTCCGCGACGATCCGCTGATTCTCGTCGGCCACCCGAGTCATCCGGCTTTGGCGCGAAAAAAACTGCGCCTCGAAGAGCTCGAGTCTATGCCCATTATTTCGTACGATCGCGGCTCCAGCGATTGGACGCTGATGAATGGCCTTTTCCGCCGCGACGGTTTGCTGCCCAATATCGTGCTGGAAGTCGAGACCATCGAAGCTTGTAAGCGCATGGTTTTGCGCAAACTCGGGCTGGCATTTCTCCCGCAAATCGCGGTGGTGGAAGAATTGCGCCGCGGACGGCTCTGCCCGCTCGAAATCACCAACTCCGAGCCATTACGGCGCAGCCTCGACGTGATTCTTCCCCGGCGCCGGCCATTGTCTAAAAGCGCGAAGGAACTCGTCGCCGGATTGCGCGAGGCGACGCAAACGGTCGTCAAAATCGCGCCCGGCCGCAAGAAGCCTCATAAACGCTGATTTTTTCCGATCTGGCTGGCTTCCCGGCACCCCGCTGCGTAAAATGGGCCTCTTAACAAAGGAGAATCATGGGCAACGCGCAACAGACGGTATTGATTACCGGCGCAACGGATGGGCTCGGCCGCGCGGCCGCATTGCTATTGGCGGAAAAAGGTTATCGAGTGTTCGCGGCAGGGCGGTCCGCGGAAAAGCGCGCCGAACTGGACCGGCTCGCGGCCACCAAGAAACTTCCATTGGAAACCTTGGAACTCGACGTCTGCGACGATAGCTCCGTCAACCGCGCCGTCCAGCAAATCCTGCAAAAAGCCACCAACATCGACGTGCTCGTCAACAACGCCGGCGTCGGATTGATGGCCGTTGCCGAGGAACTCAAGCTCGACGACCTGCGCCGCCTTTACGAAACGAATATCTTCGGACTGCTCCGCGTCACTCAAGCCGTTCTGCCGCACATGCGCCAGCGTAAGTCCGGCCGCATCCTGATGCTCAGCAGCGTCGCGGGCATCCTCACACCACCCACGTACGGAGCCTACAGCAGCAGCAAGCACGCCGTCGAAGCGCTTTCCAATGCGCTGCGCCTCGAACTTTATCCTTTTAACGTGGAAGTGATTCTCATCGAGCCGGGCTACATCATGACGAATTTCCAGCAGACCGCGA
>Ga0210410_10005282_pt1 | contig 11255 bp, 9 predicted proteins | sample IncBWC4MmetaG_FD_161058 | JGI IMG/M metagenome (GOLD analysis project Ga0210410, IMG submission 161058) | Forest soil microbial communities from Barre Woods Harvard Forest LTER site, Petersham, Massachusetts, United States - Inc-BW-C-4-M | ecosystem: Environmental > Terrestrial > Soil >... | reverse complement strand
GGAACGGAGCGCTCTACATCAACTAAGCGGGACTTCTTCCCCGGGTTACAACGCCGAAGCAATGAGGCGGCTTCGACTCAAGGGATTGATCCAAGAGCAGGCTAAGGGGCCTGTGGTCTTCTCCCCGCTGCTCGCCGCGTATGCACGAAACCAAAGGATCGGCCCGGCTCCGGAGCTCAGGATTCAAGCTGGAGCGATTCGGATTGATAGTGCTGGAGACGTATGGATCGAAGGTCAGCGGATATCCCCGTCTCTTTCAGCCAAGGAACTGCTCTTTCTCGAATATCTCTGTTTGGAACCTGGCCGCCTCCGCTCAAAAGACGAGATAATAGCGGTTGTTTATCCCAACGAATACAAGAGCGGGGAAATGATATCCGATGACGCGCTGAATGCCGTTGTAAAGCGCTTAAGGGCTCGCATCGAAGCGCTGTCGCCGCACGGTTACATTGTTACGCTGCGCGGAAAGGGGTATCGATTGGACACGGGCGTCTGACGCACAGATTCAGTCAAATCAATCAGTGACACTCAGCCGCGTCGTCGTTGTAAGGTCCATCTATCCTCTTTTCATCTGTGACTTATCCTTGGCCATTCGCGAGAGCTTCTTCCATTTAGTCTTTTGCGCCATCTGCGCGACTCTGTCTTGCTTCAATTCCAGATGGCGCAGCTCTCTTTGCAGCTTCTCGTAGCTTTCGAATCTATCCGTGTCCAAGCTTTCTTCTTCGAGGGCCTCTCTCACCGCGCAACCAGGCTCGCCCCGATGCCCGCAATCTCTGAATCGGCAACCGGCTGCAAGAGACTCGATCTCGTCAAAAGCAGCCTCCAACCCTCGATCGGCTTCCCAAAGCTGAAACTCACGCATTCCGGGCGTGTCCAGCACCAGACCCCCGCCAGGAAGCAGGATCAACTGCCGATGAGTTGTCGTGTGCCTCCCTCGGCCGTCGCTCTCTCGAATTTGCCGGACCTTTTGAACGTCTGCGCCCGCGAAGTGGTTTATCAGAGTCGATTTGCCCACTCCAGAGGAGCCGAGCAACGCGACTGTCTTGCCCTCGCAGAAGTACTGGTCCAGCGCTTCTAGGCCAACGCCGGCAAGCACGCTTATCGGGTGTACCGGAACGCCGCCGCTCACTGCTTGGACCTGCTCTTCCAATTGATCCACGTCGGGGCAGAGATCGATTTTGCTTAGCACGACGACGGCGGTTGCTCCGCTATCCCAGGCCGCTACCAGGTAGCGTTCCAGTCTCCTCGGGTTGAATTCCTGGTTGGCCGAAGTGACAAGAAGCACGGTGTCGATGTTGGCTCCGACGATCTGCACTTCAATGCGCGCTCCGGCGACCTTGCGCACAAATCGGGTCCTGCGCGGTAAGACAGCGTGAATTACCGCCTTTGCTTCATTGAAGAGCGGCTGGATGATCACCCAGTCTCCGACCGCCGGCAGGTCGTCACGACTAGCGGAGTCATGCCTCAGCTTGCCCGATAGATGACCCACAACCTCGCCCGCGTTCGACTGCAAGCGGTAGAGTTGGTTGCTCTCGAATGTTATTCGACCGGGGCGGAATCCGGTACTGTTGTAAGAATCGAAGCCGGCCTGAAAGAATTCGTCCCAGCCTAGCTTAAGTAACCAGTCTGACTGTCGTTTCATTACGTTCTCCCTTGATGTTTGAAGGCGCATCCTCCCCAGAGAGCGCGCTCCGCGCGCGGCCAAAGCGGTGACAAGGCACCGCACTCCAAAGGCTTCGCCTGGCGACGAACTGCGAAGTTATTTCGACGATTTCAGGAAAGGAGAGCTGCTGCTGCGTCGACATCTGGGCACTGGCGCGCGATCAGTCAGTGCTGATCCGCCACATTGCCTCGCACCCCGATGATTGCGTCGCTCCATGACGGGGGCACGCTGGAAGCGTGCGGTCCCAGGAGCAGCTCTTTGAACTAGACAGTCATAGGCAAGTACCGATTCGCAAGCATAATAGCGCGCGGATGCCTTGCGGGTCAATCGGCGTACCCGGTCGGCCCGGTTGGCCCGGTCGGCTGCTTTCTTTAAGAGCTTAAACAAGTCGCCCCTTTTTGGTATAAGATATAGGTGCCGGGTTCGCTTGCCGAGATTGGCGTATGGTACACGTTGGCTCTCAAGTTAAGGTCCTGTCGGGAACACACGCGGGAAAGGTCGGGAACGTGGTAAAGCGGGACTTGCAGCGCTCCAACCGGCCTTCCACAACCGGGCCAAGCTGGTTGTACACCGTGATGTTCGCCAACGGCGAAACGATTCCATATTTCAAAGACGACCTCGAAGAAATCGAAGATACTCAAGGCTGACAAACTCCCTCAGATCAGGCTGCCACAAACCTGGAAAGTCTTCCCACCGATATGTTAAGCTTAGTGATTATAAAGAGGAGAGATTTCGGTCTGCCCCATACATCCCATGAATTACAAAAGATATCTTACTCTCTTTGTAGCGTTTTCTTCGGCCGCGGTGTGGCTGCCCTCATCGCTCCCGGTTTCCAAAGCAAACGGCTCGGCAACAATCGCAATCATCCCCTTTGAGAATCTGTCGGGCCGCCCGGAATACAACTGGATAGGCGAAAGCTTCTCCCAGGAGCTGGCCTCGTTGCTGGATAGGCCAGGGCTGTCCGCCATCCAATCGGAGGAGCGCGACGTAGCTTACAAACAGGAGGGTTTGCCTCCAACGGCCATCCTCACCAGGGCGACCATGATCAAGATAGCCGAAAGGGCGGGCGCCAACCTCGTGGTGATGGGAACCTATCGCGTTAACGGTGAGGGGCGCGAAAGCCAGATAACCGTAACCTCCAGGACGGTTAACATTAGCGAGGGCAGGCTTATGGGCCGCGAATTCAGCGAAGGCGGTCCGTTGCTGGAACTGGAAAGGTTGCAGGGCGAGCTAGCTTTTGAGATCTTGTATCAGCACGATCCGGCGCAGCCTTTTTCTCGGGACCAGATAGTCAGCCAGGCGATCGCCACTCCAATCGGAGCGTTCGAAAACTTTGTCAAGGGTAAGCTTACCCGCGAGCACGACGCCAAGGTCGGATTCATCGAACGGGCCATAAAAGAGTATTCCGAAAAGACCGGGGGCCAGTATACGGCTGCGGTCTTTGAGTTGGGCCGCATAAGATACGAAGACCGCGACTACAAAGAAGCGGTAAATCTGTTCCTTAAAATAGACGAGAAGGACCCGCGCTTTGAGGAGGCGGTCTTCTGCATCGGCGTGGCGGAAGACGCCCTGGGCCAGACCGACAAAGCCTTGGCGAGCTTTGACCGCCTCGCCCCGGTTCTGCCTCTCTATGAGGTCTACAACAATATTGGGGTCCTCTATCTGAAGAAAGGCCAACAGCAGGAAGCGATAAACCACTTGAAGCCAGCGTCGGATGCCGCTCCACGGGACACGGACACTCTGTTCAATCTCGGGTACGCCTATTACCTTGCAAAGGACTCCGCGCATGCCGTTGAGACTCTGCGCAAGGAAATCGAGCGGCGGCCTAATGATCCGGAAGCGCTCTACGTTCTCAGCAAAGCGCTCGCGGCCTCGGGCGACCAGACCGGCGCCGCCCAGGCCGCCGATCAGGCAAAGAAACAGCTCGCATCATTCGCTCAATGGGAGACCAAGGGGATGGGCTTTGCAGGCCGAATGAAGACGGATTTCAGCAAGGCCAACTACTACAGATACAAGAGGGACCAGCAATCAAAGCAGGGCTCCGGATCGGCGCCAGCAGTCGAAGCAACTCAACAGGACCAGTTGATTGAAAGCGCGCGGGCTGCTTTCTCGGCGGGCCGCGATGAGGAAGCGCTTGCCACGCTTTCCAGGTTATTGCAGTCGGCGCCGCAAAGCTCGGAAGCCCATCTGCTTATGGGACGAATCTACGAACGGCGGGGTGAGACTGACCGGGCCACAAACTCGCTAAAAGCGGCCCTCTTTTGGAACCCTAAACTGGTTGGCGCTCACATGCTGCTTGGCCGCATCTCGATTCTCAAGGGTGACTGCCAGTCCGCAAAAGCGTCGGCCGAAAAAGCCCGCCAGATCGACCCCAACGACCAGGACGGGCAGGCTCTTTCGCGGCTTGTCGAGCAACAATGCAAAGAGAAGAGTAGCTAGCAGCAAGTGGCCAGTAGCGAGTAGGCAGAAGTCCGTAGTCAGTTGTCCGTGGTCAGTTGTCCGTCTTGCTTGATCGCAAGGTCGGTACAAACGGGGAGATGAGGTAACGAGGTAACGAGGTTGACAGATATCAGCGAAGAGCTTCAGGAGCGGATGCGCAGGGTAAAGCTGCTGATCCTGGATTGCGACGGCGTGCTCACGGATGGGCGCATCATTCCTCTTCCCGACGGCGAGGAGACCAAGCTCTTTGACGCAAAAGACGGGCACGCAATACGCATGGCGGCCAGAGTGGGGCTGAAAACCGCCATCATCTCAGGTCGAAAATCGTTTGCCGTGCGGGCGCGGGCCAGGGACCTGGGCATCGCGCATCTGCACGAGTTGTCTTTCGATAAAGCGGGCCCGTATGAACAAGTATTGGCAGCAGAAGACCTGACGGACCAGGACATCTGTTACGTGGGAGATGACGTTACCGATATACCGTTGATGCGGCGCGTGGGACTGGCGGTTGCGGTCGGCGACGCCGTTGATGAGGCCAAGCAATTCGCTCACTTCGTCACCGCGCGTTCCGGGGGCCGCGGCGCCGTGCGAGAGCTAATAAAGCTTATTCTGGACACCCAGGGTAAGTGGAAAGAAGCGATGGCTCGGTACCTTTGACCATCGATCTCGTGTGAGGTCCGAAAGCGGTTTGGAGCTCTTTGGAATCGCTTGACCGGACTCGTACCGCTACGTATTATGATGCGTGCGCTTAATGGCTTGAAAAAGAGAAAGTGGACCCGAGCCGGGCATCAGAAAGATTGCCCGGCAGGCTGCAAACGGCAAAGAGGAGAAGCGATATGAGCGCTGAGCAAGAGCACGGCCAGTTTGTATGGCACAACGGAAGCTTCATCCCGTGGGCGGATGCCAGGATCCACGTGATGTCGCACGTAGTCAACTATGGCTCTTCCGTATTCGAGGGAATCCGTTGTTACAGGACCAGCAAGGGATCAGCAATTTTCCGGCTCGATGCTCATATCGAACGTCTCGTCAACTCTGCCCACATATACAGGATGCAGTTGCCCTACAGCTACGATGATTTATGCGCTGCGTGTTGCGATCTCGTGCTCGCCGACGGGTTCGACGAATGCTATCTGCGACCGCTGGTCTTGAGGGGATATGGCACTTTCGGTGTCGATCCGTTCCCTGCTCCGATAGAGGTTTACATCTGCGCCTGGAAATGGGGCAAGTACCTTGGCGCGGGCGCTTGCGAGCAGGGTGTAGACGTTTGCGTTTCAAGCTGGACCCGCATCGCTCCCAACACCTTGCCTTCCATGGCCAAGGCGGGCGCAAACTACATGAATTCTCAGCTCATAAAGATGGAGGCGAAGATTAACGGCTATGCCGAGGGTATAGCGCTCGATCCCGAAGGCTACATAAGCGAAGGCTCCGGGGAGAACGTTTTTCTGATCAAGGACGACACGGTGATGACGCCTCCGCTCTATTCGACCATTTTGCCCGGCATCACACGCGACTCCGTCATCAAGATCTGCCAGAGGCTGGGCATTCAGGTCCTCGAGCGGGCGATACCTCGCGAGATGCTGTATATTGCCGACGAAGTATTCTTTACCGGCACGGCGGCGGAAATCACTCCTATTCGCTCGGTCGATAAAGTAACGGTTGGCGGCGGGCGGCGCGGCCCGACCACCGAGCTGATTCAGAAGGAATTCTTTGGGGTCCTATCCGGCGAAAACGAGGACTTGTTCGGCTGGCTCACTCCAGTCGAAAGCAAATCGTCCTTGCAAGCAGAATCGCAACCGGCTTGACCTGAAAATCAAATCCAAGCACAAGGAGTTTACCTGTCGAGGCAGTCTTTCATTCTGCTTTGAATCACAGTAATATGTATACGTTGACAGAGTTCCTCAGGCTGCGTTGTTTAAGGGTTGCCCCGGTGTTCTCTACCCGCCCTCTCGTCGGTTATAATTTAAGGTTGGAGCCCTAATAATTTTGAAACTGATACTACGCCCCATAATCTTACTGGTTTTTGCGCTTGGACTTGCAGGTTCCGGCTGTATTCGCAGGGAACCGGTGCCCGAAAAGCTTCCGGTCAACGGTGACCCCGCGCCGATCGAAAAGCTGGTAGAGCGGATTAATTCCTACAAGGACCTCACGACGCTGGCCGCCCAGGTCGAGATCTACGTCAGGGACACCAGCGATAACACCACCGCCAAGGTCTTTCCAGGAGCGAACGGCGCCATCCGAGTGCGCCGTCCGCAAAACATACTTGTTCACGTCACCGCCCCAATACTGAACAGCAACATCGCGGACCTGACCAGCGACGGGGAACAATTTCGATTGGCCATTTACTATCCGAAGGACAGCCGGATGTTCATCCACGGCAGCAATTTGAAAGAGCTGCACAAGATGACCGCCGAGAAGATCAAGGTCACCAAAGACCCCAGACTCAGAGACGCGGGCACCCTGGCCAACATTCGCCCTCAGCATATTACCGACGCTTTCATAATCAAACCGATTTCCGAAGACCCTAACGCCGTATACTTCCGGGAAGAGGTGATGCAAACCGAGGACGACGTGCGTCCGGGTAAGAAGGGTCGGCAAGTCGAGCGAACCTATTACGTGCTATATGTGCTGGAGCGGGGAGAGGGCGGCAGGCTATACCTGAGGCGAAAGTTCTGGTTCGACCGGACCCAGGAGGGCACTCCGCTTGTGAGGCAGCAGACCTTCGAGAACGGAGACGGAAAGATCGGGAGCGACGTCACCTATTCGGGCGTCTTCCACGTTCGGAATAGTAACCTGCAGATGGCAAAGAGCGTGAGGGTAAAACGGCCAAATGACGGGTACGAGATCTGGATGGTGCTCGATCCCGACACCGTTGAGGTGAACCTGGAACTACCCTCCACCGTTTTTGTATTGGAGAACAAAGAGAACCTCAAAGACCTGGACCTGGATCGACCTCGCGCAGACTCGATCAATTCGGATAACAGGCCACAGGCACGCACGTCCACCCGTTAGACCAGGGACGGCTCTGTCGACATCTCTGTCAACATGGACAGCCTCATCGCAGCAAACATCAAGCAACGGCCGGTGCGGACTATGGTCAGCATTGCAGGCGTTGGCCTGGGCGTGATCCTCGTCGTCCTATTTGTTGGACTGGCCAACGGTCTCATGCGCGACTACGTCGAGCGCCAATCCAACACCGAAGCTGAGCTCCGATTCTTCCCGGCGGTCATTCCGTCTCTGACCGCCAACGTCATGGTGCTGCCCGTCCGATATCGCGACGCGATCCTATATGGGACTCACCCGACTCCCGACGACCCGGATATACAGACTAAACCGCCCGCGGCGGGCGTCGCAGCCGTTACTCCCGTGGGCGAGTGGGTGCAGGCCAGCGCTGCCGGGATAGGCTTCGAGATGGTCGACGGAATAGATTTTCCCAGCTTTGTGCAGACCACACAGTTGCGAATAACCGAAGGCCAGCCGCTGGTTGCGGGCGGGGATCAAAGCTCGGCTTACCAGGCCATCGTCGACGGTTATTACGCCCAACATAACAAGGACGCCCAGGGGCGTCCGGTGAAAGTGGGCAGCCGGATCACAGTATTCGGCCACTCGTTCAACGTCGTGGGAATTTACGAACCGTCTTTGCTGGCCCGGGTAAAGATCCCTCTCCAGACTTTGCAGGACCTCCTGGGCAGCAAGGAAAATTGCACCTATCTCATGATCCATACCGACCGGCCCGATCAGGCGGAACAGGTAAAGAGAACCCTGGAAGACTATTATCCCGGCAACAAGATAATGCTCGCAGCCGATCTTCCCGCTCTGTATTCCAGGTCCATAGTGCCGGTTCAAGTCTTCCTGGACGTCGTGATCGGGCTCGCGGCGGTTATCAGCGCGCTGGTGATCCTGCTTGCTATGTACACTACGATCCTCGAGCGGACCAGGGAAATCGGCATCCTCAAGAGCCTGGGCGCCTCCAAGAGATTCATCGTCATGGCTATCGAAAAGGAAGCTGCCATGGTGAGCTTCTTAGGCGTGGTCTTTGGCTTTCTTATCGCGGTTGGTGGAAAGTACTGGATTGAAGGAAACACAAGGCTCAGAATAGACCTGCAGGTTAAATGGCTTTTGATATCCGCGATGATAGGCCTATTGGGAGGGATTATCGGCGCGCTCTACCCGGCGCTGCGCGCCGCGAGCCTTGATCCCGTGGAAGCGCTCGATTACGAATAAGAGGGAATTGCAAATTGAAAAATGAAAGTTGCAAATTGCAAATTGAAGAAAGGCGTAGGATTCTAATCCATCGTCTGAGCGCAGTAGCGGCTTCGTGCGACAACAACCTCAGTGTTTCGGCAAGTATTTTTCCGTGTTGCTCTTTTTCTCTTCCTTGGTGTGACTTTGTGTTGATTCGTGGCTGAAACGATGCAGAAGCCGATTTTGGAAACAGAAGATCTTCAGATGACCTACCGGGTAGGGAAAGTGGACGTGCGGGCGCTGCGAGGTGTGGACGTAAAGGTAGACACCGGCCAGTACGTCGCGATAATGGGGCCCTCGGGATGCGGAAAATCCACGCTCCTTCACATAATCGGCGGGATGCTGACTCCAACCTCGGGCCGCGTTATGATAGACGGGGAAGACATCACCGGGATGAGCGACGCACGCCGCACCGACATGCGCCGGCGCAAGATTGGGTTTGTGTTTCAACGGTTCAACCTTTTTCCGACGCTAACCGCCGAGGGCAATCTCAAGCTGGCCGAACGAATTTATTCCAGGGAACGCAACGGAGCCGGCGACGCCGAGCGCAGACGCCGGGTGCTCGGTTTGCTTAAGCTTGAAGACAAAATGAATCATAAGCCGCTGGAGTTGTCCGGGGGCGAGCAGCAGCGCCTGGCCATCGCCAGAGCAGTCATAAACCGCCCTTCCATAATTCTCGCCGATGAGCCGACAGGCAACCTGGACACTGAAAACTCCGTCGTAGTGCTGGACATGCTGCAGGGCCTCAATCGGGAGTTCGGGCAGACGATCGTGATGATAACCCACAACCCGGAAGCCGCCGCGCGGGCCGGCCGCATACTGGAAATGCGAGATGGCCTTGTGGTAAAAGGTGCTGATAGTACGAGGTAATCTCTTGAAGATTGTATTCACCACGCTGAAGAAGATTCTGTTTTGGTCTTATGACCGGGGCACCTGGCAATATGACGTGATGTGTGTGTTGATCCTGGCCTTCATTTTTCTTACTCCAAATTGGCTCTTCGAATCACATCGGAAGAATCAGAATCGCGACGTTCTTGTTTGGAGCGACCAGGGCGACACAGGGACTGGGGCTTGGGCCTACCGGTCGGAGACCGCGAACCTGGTTGAGGTCGCTTCCTGGACCGCAGGCGCCGACGGATCAAGCCTGATCGCGCCAGAACCACTCCCGTTGTCCAATGCCACGACGCCTGTTAGCGTTTTCCGCCCTGGGGCTCAGGGCAACCTGGACGAACTACTGTCCAAAATGCAGGCAGCCGGGAGAGCCATTAAGACCTATCAGGCGAAAGTCGTTCAGGAGAAACGGCACACCCAAATTGGCGGACGAGAGATCTATAGAGGAGAACTGGCTTTTAGACACGAACCCCAGAACCGGGACAAGGTTCGCATCAGATACTACGACAGTAACGGCGCCGTAAATCAAGAGGTTCTGATCGATGGGGATAGAATCATCCTCTACCAGCCCAAAATAGGACAGGCTATTGAGACCAGCCGGAAGGCCCAGGCGCAGAAGAACCCTGAGTATGATTTCATAGCCACGCCTTACAGCTCCGTCTCCTCTCTCAAGCAGCACTATTCGATTTCTTACCCTCGGGATGAAAACGTCGATTCGGCTTCAACCGCCGTGCTCGAACTGGTTCCAAAGGTGCACGGTTCGATTACCGGCTACACGCTCTGGATAGACAAATCGTCGTGGCTGCCAATCAGATATAGAGCGGCAGAACAGAATGGCGACACGACCACCCTTGCGTTTTCGGATATAAAGATAAATCCTAAGCTGCCCGGAGACATCTTCAAGCTGGACCTTCCCAAAGGGACCAATGTGGTCCACAAATAGTTGCGGCTGAAGATCGCAGGAATGTCGGATTGTCTCATCTAGAAAATCCAGCGGGTCAAAATGACCTTGCGTACGTCGGGCCATCCCCGTGTGGGTCATTTCTTCGACCTGGTTCGTATTTCGACACCCGTATTGTGTGTCGAATAGTATCTGACCTTAGAAACTGATCGATTCTTCCTTTTGTTAAATAATAGCAAGGGTGGACTTTAGCCCGATCGGCCTACGGGTATGTCAGTTGCTAGTAGTTCTAGACCCACAGATTTATCGGGCACATCCCATTGCTGAACTTGAGAAGTGGTATGGTATCCTTGTAAGCTCATAGCGAGAAGACTTGATGCAAATTGGCAATAGAACTGAAAAGCGGCCCAGGCACAAGCAGGCCCGGCTCGTCTCGGCTTTTGTGCGCGGGAACCCGGTCTGGTTGTCCTGGCAGGTTACCTACTGGTGCAATTATCACTGCGACTTTTGTGACTATTGGGCTGAGCGTCCGAAGGGTGAAGCCACCGTCGAAGAAATAGCCCGCGCGTCCAAGGAAATCTCAAAGCTTGGCTCCATCATGATATCGATGGCCGGGGGGGAACCCTTCATTCGCAAGGACCTGCACGAAATCACTGCCGTCCTGGCGGAGGACCACTTTCCATTCGTAACCTCGCACGGAGGGTTCATCAAGGACGAGAGCCGGATAAGACAAATGTGGGAGGCGGGACTCTGGGGGATTTCGATATCGATAGACTCGATCTTCCCGGAAAAGCACGATTTGCACCGAGGCCGAAAGGGAGCCTGGGACCAGGCGATCAAAGCGATCAAGCTGGCGCTGGACACCCGGACGCGGGACTTCCAGCGTGTGAACTGGCAATGCGTGCTTAAGGATGACAACCTGGACGAAATGGAGCCAATGATCGAAATGGCCGAGGAATTGGGCTGCTATTTCATGGTGCAACCGCTCTCGGGGCTCAAGACCGGTGACTGGTCACACAAGGTTTCCTATAAGGACGGTGTTTCAGCACACCTGCTCGGGCTGAGAGAAACGCACAAGAATTTCAAATCTAATCCGTATTTCCTTTCCAAATTTGACCCTTTCAT
>Ga0210410_10005280_pt1 | contig 11257 bp, 9 predicted proteins | sample IncBWC4MmetaG_FD_161058 | JGI IMG/M metagenome (GOLD analysis project Ga0210410, IMG submission 161058) | Forest soil microbial communities from Barre Woods Harvard Forest LTER site, Petersham, Massachusetts, United States - Inc-BW-C-4-M | ecosystem: Environmental > Terrestrial > Soil >... | reverse complement strand
TCAGGCGGCCGACGGTCAGCGCGGTCAGGAATTTCGTGCGGGAATATTGCATGGCGCCGGCGGCGATCAAGAAGGGAACTGTCGGAAGCGGCGGCGGCAACATCGCGGGTACGACGATCGCGGCGAATCCCCAACGTTCGAACGTTTTTAGAACTTTCTGTACCTTTTTTTTTGAAAAGCGTTTTCGGAGCGCCTCTTCACCGCCCTTGCGCGCAATGCGGTAGGTGAGATACCCGCCGATCACGGAGCCGATGGTGGCCATCGCGGCATAGTAGAACCAGAGTTGCTTGTCGCGGGCAGCGAGGAGGATGGTGGCGACGTCCATGCTGCCCGGCAGAGGGACGACGGAATTGTCGAGCAGGCCAAGGGGAATCAGACCAATGCCGCCGAGATGAAGGACCCAGGCCATGACGTCGTGAGGCGAGGCTGCGGAGAGACTGGCGAGAGAGCGAGTTGGCATTTGGAGGAGGTGTGCGGCGTAGGTTGGATGCAGGGGAGAGGGGATTTTACACAGTGGCCACAAAGAGGAAGAGCCGCGGCGAAGGCCAACGTGTATGGGTATTTTCAGCGAGCGCAGCTTACCGCCATGAACATCGGGGGAATGCGCTCCTCGACTCATTTTCAATTCTACTGTTTGCGTGTGTCGGGAGTGTAGTGGGCTTGTAGATAGAGAACGATTTTCTTGGCGTTTTCTTCGGGGATTGGCGCCCCTAATGTCTTGATCATCTTGTTGACCTCGGCTTCCCATGTGGCGGCGGGGAGCGGCGGCTGCATGGTGATATAGCGCGGGCTGTGGCAGGTGTTGCAGTAGATCTGGACATCCTGCACGCCATCTCCCGGGGCGAGATCGACTCCCGGAGCCGGATACGCTGAAACCTGGAAGTTCGAATCCGGCGAAAGCTCGATAGGAGCAGCCTGGCGCAGCACTCCCAGTTGCGCGGGAGAGTAGGAGCCTTTTTTCAACTCGGCGTAGACCACGACCGCCATGACCAGGCTGCACATCACTATGAAACTCGCGCGGGCCTTGTTTCGCATAATTCTCCTTTAGCTCGCATTGCCCACGACAATTTCCTGCCGCTCGATGCGATTCCAGAGATAGCCGCCCGGATTCCAGACTGGCTCGTCTGGCTGCGTGTTGCCCTTTTCATCCGTCGCGCGAACGGCCAGCGAATAGCGCCCTTGCGACTTTGCCGTCCACGACGCCTCCCAGGTTCGGAAGGAGTAGGCACCGTGGTTCTCTCCGAGTTTCGCGGGCATCCAATTTTTGCCGCCGTCATCGGAAACATCCACGCGGTTCACTGCGCCAAAGCCACTGAAAGCGATCCCGCGCAAAGCAACGTTCATTCCCGCCGGAATTTTCGCAGAGCCATCGGGCGAAATGAGAAACGAGCGCACAGGGAGCCGGCCTATCGGCACCATTTTGACCTTGCCTGCCTTCACATCCTCGGGGCTGGTGTCCCCACGCGGCGTATCCGGCACACGGTACGCTGTCTTCACCCAGTAGTTTTCGTCCGGCGCGTTCAGGACACGAATCCACGTCAGGCATTTGGTCCAGTACGTCGAGAAATATCCCGGAACGACCAGTCGCACCGGAAATCCATTGAGCATCGGAAGGGGCTCGCCGTTCATTAGGTATGCGACGATGCATTCGTCCAGGACAGGATTCCCAAGATCGATTGACTTGAGAAAAAGATTCGAGCCGAAACCCGCGGGGCCCGCTCCAGTCTCAAGGCCCTGAAACTGCGCCATCAAAGAGCCGCTCTTTACGCCGGACATATCGAGAAGCTCGCGCAGGCGTACTCCGGTCCACATCGCGTTACCCATCGCGCCATTGCCCCATTGACCGCCGGGCACGCGCGGTTGCAGCCGGCTGCGACTGTTACCGGAGCACTGATTTACGGCGGCGAGGGAAACCGGTTTGAATTTCTGCATCAGGTCGGGAAGGCTTAGAGCCAGCGGTTTGTTGACGTTCCCTTCGATTTGCAGCTTCCAGTCTTTCAAGTCGACACTATTCGGAATGCCGTCGAGGTGCCAGCGCACGAAAAAAGCCTCGTTGGGTGTAAAAGCCGTACGAAAATAATTGCGAGGCGTCTCGAGCTGAACGGGCCGGTCGGTCAACAGAATCAAAGGCACTTTTTGCGGTTCGGTCACATAAGGCCCGACGGAATTCCAGTACGTATTCGCTCCAGGCCCGGTGAAAGGCTCCATCGGCTTTTGAGGACCCGGCTGCTGCGCCATCGTGACGTCTGGTGCCAGACATCGGCTTGCGACGATTCCGCTGCTTGTCATTCCCAAAATCTTCAGCAGATGTCGCCGCGAAAAGGTTCGCTCGATCGGATTTATGGAGCACCTCCGGCTTGCGATTGTTGGCCGAGACAACGGTGAAGCGGAATACTCAGAAACCCCCGTCCGGCCGTTGCGCGCCAATGGCTATGATGAAGCTGCTCTTGGCGAGGTTAGGTTTTGATCTTTTCGCCGTCCCAAGTTGTGGCGGCTTTGCGGAAATACGATTCATTGGCCAAGTGGCACGCGAGCGCGGCGTTGTGGCCAAAGACGACGTCCTCCACGTTGGGCTTGCGGGTGCGAACCGCTTCGAAATAGGTCCACATGTGCGGCTTCTGTTCATCCCAGGAGACGCTGCGGAACGTTAGGCCCTGCACGCCGGGTTCTTTCGCGGGCGCGGGGTCATGATCCCTGTGCCATTTGTCTACATATTCATCACGCATCGCGCGGGGGAAACCGGAAGAGTAGTAGCTGGGCGATTCGTCCTTGCCGGTTTGCGGATAGTAGGTGAGTGCGAACTCGGTGACCTCGAGAATGCCCTTCGAGCCGCTGAAACGATAGATTTCGGGCGATTCGGTGCCGAGGTTCAGGCGGAAGTAGATCGGAATTTCGCCGTACTCGAACAGAGTGGCGTGGACGTCGGGCATGTCGCGGCCATCTTTCCAGCGCAGGATGCCACCTGTGGACAGCACGCGCTTGGGCGGCTCGTTGATGCCCAGCATGAACATCATGCCGCTGACGAGATGAACGAGCAGGTCGCCGGCGACCCCGGTGCCGTATTCCTTCCAGCAGCGCCAGCGCGCGAAATGTTTCGGCGACATGTCGGGATCCCAGGGTTTGTGGGGCGTAGTGCCTTGCCAGGTTTCCCAATCGAGCGTTTGCGGAGAGAGGTCGAAGGGCGGCGGATATTCCCAGGCGCCGGTGGGATCATTTCGGCCGAGCGAGCCTTCGACCATCATGAGGTCGCCGATGGTCCCTTGCGCGATCAGTTCCTTGGCTTTTGCGCAGAGGACAGAGCTGACGCGCTGCGAGCCGATCTGAATTATGCGGCCAGTGGCTTTGCCCGCTTTGACCATTTCCAGGCCGTCGGAGGGAGAGTGCGACATCGGTTTTTCGCAGTAAATATCTTTTCCGGCGTGCACGGCGTCAACGACGACCTGTTTGTGCCAATGATCGGGAACGGCGGCAATGAGGCAGTCGATCTCTTTGTTGTCGAGCAGATCTTTGTAGCGGCGCGTCACGAAGAGATTGGGATTGCCGGTAATTTCGCGTGCAAGCGTGTGGCGGCCATCGTAGAGATCGGCGGCGGCAACGCACTCAGCACCCGGAAGCGACACGGCGGCGGTAAGCAGGCCGGAGCCTTGCATGCCGATGCCGATGATGCCGAAACGCAGCCGGTCGCTGGCGGCGACGCGGCGGTAGCTGGCGGCTTCGAGGCGCGTGTCACGCAGAAAAAGTGTGTTCGCGGCGGCTAGAGCGCTGGCAGCGCCCGCGGTTTTCTTTAAGAATTTACGGCGAGACAGATCGGTTTTCATGGGGCTCCTGGTTGCAATATCGAAAATCGAAATACGAAAGTCGAAAAACGAAATTAGCGCTTCCGGCAAGCTGTGCTAAAGAAGCTCAATAATATTGCGTCCTACGTCAACGTACGGGCTGTACGGCTACTTCTTTGAAGAAGACGATGTCGTTGTCGCTGTGATTCTGCAGGCCCATGTAGCCTTCGTCAGGCCGACGGCCGCGTTGGGGCTCGAAGTCGAATTTTTTCTCGGGAACTGGCTGGCCCTCGGTATAGTCGGTCACCTTGATATCGTTGAGAACAACTACGGTGTGCGGTCCGTCGAGGGTGATGAGCATGGTGTTCCACTCGGGCCCAGGCTTGCCGGGGCGAGCGAGCGGCTTGGTGAGGGAGTAGAGTGTGCCGGTTACGTGGTAATCGTCTTCCTTGGAATCTTCAGGCTGATTGTCGATCTGAACTTCGTACCCGTAGTGAACCGGCATCCACGGCTCGCGCGGCTCGATGGGAATGCGAATGTACACTCCGGAGTTGTCGTTGTGGTCGCGCATTTTGTAGACGACGCGAATGCGGCAGTTGCCGAGCTTGCCGGCCGTCCAGTAGAGCAATCCCATGCCCCCGTGCGTTTGGATCAGTCCGTTCTCTATGGTCATATTGCCGGGGCCGACGTGCTTCCAGCCGGTAAGATCTTTTCCGTTGAATAGTTGCTGCCAAGGCTTTTCCGTTTGCGAATAACCGGGAATGGCAAGCACCGCGACTGCTGCGAGAATCAGAAAAAACAAATGACGCATAGGCCCCCTTTTGCCGGGGACATACTACAAGATTCCCGCAAGGTCGGAACAGAAATTTAGATCTTTCATTGCAGCTATTTCAGTTCGCGAATCCAGATGTTGCGGTAGCGCACCGGGTGATTGTGGTCTTGCAGCGACAGCGGAAGCTTTTCCGGCGTTGCGGTATACGGCGGGCGTTGGTGGTGTCCGGTCGGGCCGGTCAGCTCCACGTTGTCTTGCACTAGCACGCCGTTGTGAAATGCAGTGATGCGCGCGGGCCGAAGGAGTTTACCGGCGGAGTCAAAGCGCGGGCCGTGAAAGATGATGTCGTAAATCTGCCATTGCCCGGGCGGACGCGAGGCGTTCACCTGGGGAGGGAATTGACCGTAGACCGCAGAAGCTTGGCCATCGGCGTAGGTCTTGCTTTCGTAAGAATCTAGCACCTGGACTTCATAGAGACCGTGGAGGAATACGCCGCTGTTGCCGCGATCCTGGTCGGTGCCCTTGGCCGGACTCGGTTCGGCGAATTCAACGTGGAGTTGGCAATCGCCGAACGCGTCGCGCGTGTAGAGCTGGCCGGTTTTGGGGACTACCTCAAAATAACCATTTTCCACTTTCCACTTGGCCGCAGTGCCGTCTTTATGCTGCCACTTGGACAGATCCTTGCCGTCGAAGAGAAGGGTGGCGTCGGAGGGCGGCCTGCCCGGAGTTTCCTGCGTGCTGGACGTTCCGGGATCGATCACGGCTGGCTGGGGTCGATTGCGGTCGTGGATTTCCCATTTGGGGTCTACTTGCGTTTGGGCTAACGAGACGAAGGCACAGGACAGCGCTACGCAGAAAAGAGCAGCGATTTTTTTCATTGGCACACTCCCCGGGAATAGATCACGTGTTCCTCAACGGTCAATCGTAAAACCGGCGAGATGCAGGCAAGGTCGCCGCACTCTATCAAATTTTTACCAATCAAAATGGCTACGCGCCCGCGCGGATGCGCATGCCGTAGAAGGAGCGGTAAACGAAGAAGAAAGAGACGGCGAAGAAAGCCGCAGCTAGCACGTGCGTCAGGTTTTCGCCCTGCGATGCGGTGAGTTGTACCGCTAGTTCCACGGCCAGCAAGCCGAAGAGCGTGGTGAACTTGATGACGGGATTTAGCGCGACTGACGAGGTGTCCTTGAACGGATCGCCAACGGTGTCGCCTATTACGGTGGCATCGTGAAGCGGCGTGCCCTTTTGTTTCATCTCGACTTCGACGATTTTCTTCGCGTTGTCCCAGGCGCCGCCGGCATTAGCCATGAAGATGGCTTGATAGAGGCCGAACGTGGCGATGGACATCAGGTACCCGATGAAGAAAAAGGGCTCGATGAACGAAAAGGATAGAGTCGCGAAAAACACGGCAATGAAGATGTTGAGCATGCCCTTTTGCGCGTATTGCGTGCAGATTTCGACTACGCGTTTGCTGTCGGCGACGCTCGCGGCTGCCGCGCCGTCGAGCTTGATATGGGCCTTGATGAACTCGACGGCGCGGTAGGCGCCGGTGGTCACCGCTTGCGTGGACGCGCCGGTAAACCAATAAATCATGGCGCCACCGGTGATCAGGCCGAGGACGAAAGGCGCATGGAGAAGCGAAAGTTTTTCGACATTGACGGTCAGGCCGTGCGTCAGCGCCATGATGATGGAGAAAATCATGGTGGTAGCTCCGACTACCGCCGTGCCGATTAACACGGGCTTGGCAGTGGCCTTGAACGTGTTGCCGGCACCATCGTTGGCTTCAAGCAGTGTCTTGGCGCGCTCGAAGTTGACGTCGATGTTGTAATCCTTTTTTAGCTCGCTCTCGATTCCAGGAACTTGCTCGATCAGAGAGAGTTCGTAAACGGATTGCGCGTTGTCAGTCACCGGCCCATAAGAGTCGACCGCAATCGTGACCGGGCCCATCCCGAGAAAGCCAAAAGCCACGAGCCCGAAGGCGAAAACCGGCGCAGCGATCATAATGCCGCTGAGGCCCATGGTGCTGATGACATAGCCGACCGACATTAGCACGACCATCGCAAGTCCGATGTAGTAGGCGGAGAAATTTCCAGCGACGAAACCGGAAAGGATGCCGAGCGAGGCGCCGCCCTCTTCGGCGGACCTGACCACTTCTTTCACGTGACGCGATTCTGTCGACGTGAAGACTTTTACCAGCTCCGGGATGATCGCGCCGGCTAAGGTGCCGCATGAAATAATCGTGGCGAGCTTCCACCACTGCGAGGAGTCGCCCCCAAGGGTCGGAATGATCATGGAGGAGACGACGAACGTAAATGCGATCGAGACGAGTGAGGTGATCCACACGAGCGACGTGAGCGGAGATTCGTAGTTCATCTCATCGACATTGGCGTAGCGCGCTTTGGCGATCAGGCCGTTAATAAAGTAAGCGGCGGCGCTGGCCACGAGCATTACGATGCGCATCACGAAAATCCACACGAGCAACTGGACTTGTACGGTAGGACTTTTCACGCCCAACAGAATAAAGGTGATCAGCGCAACGCCGGTGACGCCGTAGGTCTCGAAACCGTCGGCACTCGGGCCGACGGAATCGCCGGCGTTGTCTCCGGTGCAGTCGGCGATTACGCCGGGGTTGCGGGCATCATCTTCCTTAATCTTGAAGACGATCTTCATCAAGTCGGAGCCGATATCGGCGATTTTGGTAAAAATGCCGCCGGCGATACGGAGTGCCGCGGCACCCAGAGACTCACCGATCGCGAAGCCGATGAAGCAAGGGCCCGCATAATCACCCGGAACGAAAAGAAGAATCAGCAGCATCATGAGCAGCTCGACAGAAATAAGCATCATGCCGATGCTCATACCCGCCTCGAGGGGCGTGTGGTAAATCGGATAGGGTTTGCCGCGCAGACTGGCGAAGGCCGTGCGCGAGTTCGCGAACGTGTTGACGCGAATGCCGAACCAGGCGACGCCGTAGCTTCCGGCGATGCCGATGAGGCTGAAAGCGAGAATGATGGGCAGCGTAACGGCAACCGACTTGCCGGGCACGGGAGCAAGCACGCCGAAATAGAGAACGATCACGACGGCGATAAAGAGCCACAGGACGATCAGGAATTTGCCCTGCGTGATGAGATACGTTTTGCAAGTTTCGTAAATTAGCTCGGAAATATCGCGCATGGAGCGATGCACGGGCAGGTTTTTCAACCGGCTGTAGATTACGAGGCCGAAGATAAGACCGAAGACGCAAAAGAGGATCCCGAAAAGCAAAAGTTTGTGGCCGTCGATGCCCAGGAATTCCACCTGGCTCAAATCAGGAAGTTTCAGGGCCGCTTCGCCGCCGGGTTCCTCAGTGGCTTGCGCGAAGGTCGTCGCAGCGCCGAGCAGGGAAGCGATTGCGGCAGCGATGCTGAATTTTGAAAATTTACAAGCTAGTGCCCAGGCAGGTGTAAGCCAGGTGCGCATCAACACTCCTCCGTGAAAAGAAAACGATTTCAAAGTAACTGCGTAATTTCCTGGGCCCTTTTCCGGCACACCAGTATGCCTGGTGATTTTTCACCGCGCCGGGAGGAGCTTGCCAGACTACAAGAAAGCCCCATTTCGTGGATGGGACCGGAACTTGAAACCACAGGCGCCGAGCTTCGTTTCTTCACTGCTCTCGTTCACTGATTACCCTGGGGCAGGACCCTGGATGCTCGGCACACGAAGTCGTTGATTTATAACATTTCGCTAATGGCCGGTCAAACCAGAGGCTATGATTTGCCGAGGCCGGAACGAAATCAAACGAGGCTCCAGCCCTAACGGAAACGTGTCGCACCCAAAAGCCAGAGCGGCACAGGACTGCCAAGCGGTGGTAACATGCGGCATCGTTTCAGGACGGATAGGACGGGGTCGGGTCGGGCTATGAGACAACGCGCCAAGTTCGCTATGACGCTGGGGAAAATAGCTTCGTTTGTACTGTGAGACGGACGCAAATCGCCAAAAACGGAGGCCGTCGGGCGGAAAGCTTTAGGCGCAGGTCCGTCGAGTCGCATGGCATCTTACTTGATCAATTCACATGCAGTCATATACGCGCTCACAAAGGCAGCCGCTCCATTAGTGGCGGTTTGCCCGCGCAGATCTGAGGAGGAGCGCGGTTGAGGAATCATTTCTTCATCACGGGTACGGATGCCGGTGTAGGCAAGACGACGCTTTCGGCCCTGCTGTGCGCCGCATTGGACGCCGTGTATTGGAAGCCGATTCAAACGGGTACGCTGGAGGGGTCGGATCGCGTCACTGTGATGCGGCTCGCGGGAATCGGTACGGACCGGACGATCGATGAGGTATACAAATTTGTGCCGCCAGTCTCCCCGGACCTGGCCGCGCGTTGGGCTGGCACGGAGATCGATCTGGGGCGAATCAACCTGCCCGTCAGCTTGAATAATGATTGGGTGGTGATTGAGGGCGTCGGCGGTGTGCTCGTTCCGATTAATCAGAAGCAGTTCATGCTCGATATGATGGTGAAGTTCAAGCTGCCGGTGATTTTGGCGGCGCGCAGCAGCATCGGCACCGTGAATCACACACTTTTGACGCTGGCGGCCCTACACGCGGCCGAGTTGCCCGTTCACGGCGTGGTACTGATCGGCGACCAGAACCGCGAAAACCGCGAGACGATTGAGCGCTTCGGACACGTGCGCGTGATCGGCGAAATACCGCGATTACCGAATTTACATCGGACAGCATTGATGCAAGTCTTCATGAGTCATTTCGATCGCGGAGCGTTTTCGCAGTAGCAGCAGAGCAACAAGCGCAAGAGGGAGCAGGTTTCATTGCCGGCACAGCTTGGCGTTTGGAAGCAGAGGATTGTGGCGTTTGCGGGGACCTTAGGTGCGCCGGGACTGTTCCTGATTTCATTCCTCGATTCGTCTATCTTAACTTTTCCCGTCATCAACGATTTGCTGCTGATTCAGCTTTCCATGCGTCAGCCAGCGCGCATGCCGTTGTACGCGAGCATGGCGACACTCGGCTCCGTGCTGGGCTGCGTTTTGCTATTTTTATTGGCGCGCAAAGTGGAGGAAGCTGCCTTCCATCAGAGAGTCGGCGCGCGTGGAGCCGCCATCCGCCACTGGGTGGAGCGCAACGGATTTGGCGGGATACTCGTGGCCGCCATGCTGCCGCCGCCGACGCCGTTCAAGCTTTTTGTGCTGGCGGCTGGAGTGTTTGAGGTGCCGCTCGCGAGCTTTGCATCAGCAATCGCGCTGGCGCGGCTGATTCGATATTTCGGTATCGGCTATCTGGCAGTGCGATATGGCGCGAACGCTTTGCCTTATTTGAGCGCGCATAAGTGGCAAGTAGCACTGGCAGTGATTGTCATTGTGGCCGTCAGCTATCTGGCCTCCCGGCTGATTATGAAAGAGCAAGCGGCGCACGCCCTAAAAGCGTCAGACAAGTGAGAGAGCCGGCAGTCTCACGTCCTGTTGTCCCACGCCAGTTCGTCCGATAAAATTTTTGCGTTTGCATCGGTTTCAACAATCGCGACCACATGCGGACCGGAATGGGCGTCTCGTTGTGCGGCGAGGTCGCGGACTAGGACACGATACCCAGTATTGGTTTTTTCAACGGAAGCTTTGGGGAATCTCGCAACTTCCAGAAACCTGCGGACGGATTCGGTCGCGCGCGCCGCATCGAGCGGAGCGGACGATTCCGGCTTGTAAGAAACCACTCCCCCATCCGGATTGAACGAGGAGCCGGGAGCCACGCTCAGGTCGAGGTCGTAAAACGCACGCTCCGTTTCCACCAGTCCGCGCCAGTGAAAAGGCGAGTCGGATTCGGCGAAGGCGGCAACTCGGCGCGGCAAGTCTCCTCGATACGCGCGCGCTTCCATCATCGCGACAGCGTTGCCGTGCAGAACAGCTCGCGCGCCGATGTAACCGAAAATCAGCAAGAGAGCGATTACCGCGCCGACTCGCCCGCGCGGAGCTTTGGATTTTGCGCCGATCTCTTCGGTGACAAGCCCGAGCAGTTGCGGCAGAAGCGCCCCGGCAAGCAGAATCAGGAGAATCCACAGATCAAAGTGCGCAACCCAATCCGCGGAGTAGCGCTGCCCCCGAAAGGGCCAGAAGACCTGGACGCTTTCGTTTTGCGTCATATCCATCGCCAGGTGAAGCGTGCAGGCGGCGAATAAAGCAAGGAGAATTGTGCGGAAGCTGTCTGGCTTTGCTCGGGCCCGAGTGACCAGCGTAGCGGCAATAGCGAAGACGACGGTGAGAACGAGCGTTCCAACCACGGAGTGCGTAGCCGTGCGGTGCCAATTCAAGAATGCGGATGGACTGATGCCAGCGCTGACGAAGTCGAGGTTAGCTGCGCATCCGGCCAGCACTGCCCCAATCACGGTCGTGCGCGATGCTCTCGGGAACAACGCGCGGGTTATGGAGTAGGACGCCAGCCCGTGCGTGAATGCATCCATCTAGTTTTTCGATTGCGCGGGGACTGCGGCAGTGGCCGAGTCTCTAGGGACCAGTAGCTTGAGCGCGCGCGGCACAATCTTAAATTCGACGGGAAGCCGCGCCAGCGGTTCACCATCGATTTGCGCGTAAACGGGATTGGAATCGAGTGGCTCACACACAATGCTGTGCGCTTTCCAAAAATGCACGCCGTCGGTCCCACGCAGCTTTCCCATCCACAAAGTCGGCAGATAGCTCAGATACTTCAAGCCGCTCTTGGTCTCCAAACCCATTAG
>Ga0210410_10005279_pt1 | contig 11259 bp, 12 predicted proteins | sample IncBWC4MmetaG_FD_161058 | JGI IMG/M metagenome (GOLD analysis project Ga0210410, IMG submission 161058) | Forest soil microbial communities from Barre Woods Harvard Forest LTER site, Petersham, Massachusetts, United States - Inc-BW-C-4-M | ecosystem: Environmental > Terrestrial > Soil >... | reverse complement strand
TTCGATCCCTTTTATCATGTCGCCTTCGTCTACGGCGACATCAGCGACGGCCGAGCAGTGCCGACGCGGCTGCATCGCGCCAATTTGATCCTCGATGTGTTCGGCGGCGCCAAAGCCGTGCGCAAGACTCTGGAGCGTTTCAAGGCCGAGGGCAGGGGCGTGCTGGTGATGTTGCGCGACGGTGCTGCCGGCGTGCCGGTGGTCGCTATTCCGAAGTCGGACGAGACAGCGTCCGGCGAGGCGCGCAGCCGGCAGTGGCGCGAGGTCGGTCTCGGCGCGCAAATTCTGAAGGATTTGGGTGTGAGCTCGATCCGGCTGTTAAGCTTTTCGCGGCAGATGACCTATGTCGGCCTGTCCGGCTTCGGGATCGAGATTGTCAGTACGGAGCGGGTTGAGGTGTAAACACGCGCCGCACAGAAGCGGCAGAATCGGGAGCTAGCATGAAGAGGATCATGAACCGGATTGGCGTCGCGCGGATCGGTCTCGTGGCGGCGCTTTTTGGCATCGCGCTCACGGTATCGGGTTGCGGCTACAACACCATTCCCACCCTCGAAGAACAGGCCAAGGCGCGCTGGGCCGACGTGCAGAATCAATATCAGCGCCGGGCCGATCTCATTCCCAATCTGGTCGAGACCGTGAAGGGCTTCGCATCGCAGGAGAAGAGCGTGCTCACCGCGGTGGTCGAGGCGCGAGCCAAGGCCACCCAGGTCAAGGTCGACGCCTCGCAGCTCACCGATCCGGACAAGCTGAAAGCATTTCAAGACGCGCAAAACCAACTTTCCGGCGCGCTCGGCCGGTTGCTTGCCGTGTCGGAAAATTACCCGGACTTGAAGTCGAACGCCAACTTCCTGGCGCTGCAGTCGCAGCTCGAGGGCACCGAGAACCGCATCGCGGTCGCGCGCCGCGACTATATCGATGCGGTGCGGGTCTATAACACGGCGCTCCGCACCTTCCCGACCCTGATCTGGGCGAAGACGCTGTTCGCCGGCAACAAGCCGATGGCGGTGTTCACGGCTTCCGAAGGTTCGGACAAGCCGCCGCAAGTGAAGTTCTAAGACACCGAGGCATTCTTGCGAAGCCTTTACACGTTTCCCGGGCGCAGCGCGGCGCGACGCGAAGCGGCGTGCTGCGCTGCAGACCCGGGGTCGTTTCAGGTTCTAAGTTTCGAACGATCCCGGATCAGCAGTGCATCGCTTCGCGCCGCTCTGCGTCCGGGAAGCGCTCTTGTTTGTGTCGCTATCCTGCTTTGCCTCTTCGCCTCTTTTGCCTTCGCCTTCGATTTCCCGGAGCTCACCGGCCGCGTCGTCGATCAAGCCGGCGTGATGTCGCCCGACAGTAAGAGCAACATCGAGACGAAATCGAAAACGCTGGAAGACAAATCCGGTATCCAGCTCGTCGTCGCCACGGTGAAGTCGCTGCAAGGCAGCGACATCGAGACCTACGCCAATCAGCTCTTCCGCTTCTGGAAGCTCGGCGAGGCAAAGAAGAATAACGGCGTGCTGCTTCTGGTCGCGCCCAACGAGCGCAAGGTGCGGATCGAGGTGGGGTACGGGCTCGAGGGTACACTGACCGACGCGCTGTCGTCGGTCATCATCTCCAGCGCCATCATCCCGCGCTTCAAGACCAAGGACTTTTCCGGCGGCATCGAGCGCGGCGTCGACGGCATCATCGACGTGCTTTCGGGCGACAGCGCCGAGTGGCAGCCCAAGATCAATGTTCGCAGCGAGAGCAAGGCGGAAGACTTCGACAAGCTGTTCCCGATCCTGTTCACCGCCTTCCTGATTTTCTTCATTTGGTATCTGATCCGCCACTCCGGCGATGGCCGGCCGCCCGGGCCGGGCAGCCGGCGGGGCCCCATCATCTTTCCAGGCGGCTGGGGATCGTCGGATTGGGGCGGCGGTGGAGGCGGGGGCTTTTCCGGCGGCTTCGGCGGCGGGTTTTCCGGCGGTGGCGGTTCCTCCGGCGGCGGTGGCGCTTCGGGGAGCTGGTGATGCGCCCGCTGCGAGCGAGCCTGGCCGGTCTCCTGGCGCTGTCGCTCGCGTCGCTGGCCGCGCTCGCACTCGATTTTCCGGCGTTGACCGGCCGGGTGGTCGACCAGGCCGACATCCTCTCGCCGGCGGTACGCACCGACGTTGCGGCGCAATCGAAAGAGCTTGAAGAAAAATCCGGCATCCAGCTTGTGGTCGCGACCGTGCCGTCCTTGCAGGGCAGCGACATCGAGACTTTCGCCAATCAGCTCTTCCGCGCCTGGGAGCTTGGCCAGGCCCAAAAGAACAATGGCGTCCTTTTGTTGGTCGCACCCAACGAGCGCAAGGTGCGCATCGAGGTCGGTTATGGGCTCGAGGGCACGCTCACGGACGCGCTGGCGTCGACCATCATCTCCGGCGCCATCGTCCCGCACTTCAAGCGCGGCGATTTTTCCGGCGGCGTTGAGGGCGGCGTTCACGGCATCGTCGCCGTTCTCCGCACCGACCCGTCGCAATGGCAGGCGCAGGCGCTGGTCGCCGCGCCCAAGCCGCGTTGGTTCGGCGAATATGTGATCATGTTCGTCGTGTTTTCCGTCTTCCTCGGCGCGTTCGCTCTCTTCATCAAAGACTTGATCGGAAGGTTCCTGCATCCGGCGCCTCACGGCCATTACGTCAAACGCGGCGAGCGCTCGATTTATATCTCCCCGCGCCATGCGTCCGGTGGCTCGTCAAGCTGGGGCGGCAGCGATTCTCATGACAGCGGCAGCAGCTCCAGCTCAGGCGATTTCTCCGGTGGCGGCGGATCGTCAGGCGGCGGCGGAGCCTCGGGGAGCTGGTGATGGAATTCACGAAGGAACAGCATGAAGCCGTTACGGCCGCCATCCGCGCGGCCGAGCAGCGCACCTGCGGGCAGATCGTTTGCGTGCTCGCGCGCGCTTCCTCCGACTACGCGCACATCCCGATCTTGTGGGCGAGTGCGCTCGCGCTGATCACGCCCTGGCCATTGATCGTCTTCACGCCTTGGAGCGTGCAGCGGATCTTTTTGATTCAGCTTGCCGTCTTCGTCGTCGCGGGTCTGATATTCTCGCTGACCCCGCTGCGGCTCGCGCTCGTTCCGCGCGCCTTGCAGCGGGCGCGTGCACACCGCGCCGCGCTCGAGCAATTCTTTGTACGGCGCGTCGCCAACACCAAAAATCGCGCCGGTGTTCTGATCTATGTGTCGGTCGCCGAGCACTATGCGCGCATCATTCCCGACCAGGGCATTGCCGAGAAGGTGCCCAAGTCGGAATGGCAGGCGGCGATCGACGCCTTGGTCGGCCACATGCGTGCCGGCGAGATCGCCGCCGGCTTCACCGCCGGCATCGAACGCTGTGCTGCCGTGCTTGCAGCGCATGCCCCGCCCGACGGTTCGGCCAACGAATTGCCGGACCGGCTCTATGTGATGTGATCGTAATGCAACGGTCAGGTCCTGAAACACCGCGATCACTGAGAAATGATTCCTTAGCGGCTTTGGTTTGGGAGCATAGAAGCCCGGTCTGCAATGCTGGCAGTGTCCCGATTCCGAAGTTCGCAAGTGTTTGTGGCACGCTCTTATGCGAACTTCGGAATCAAAAGGGACACCAGCAAGTTTATGATTCTAGTGCGGTTTTTCGGATTTGAAGTTCCTATCCGAGTTTTCGGCTTGGTCCGAGGAATTTCAAATCCGCCGCACGAGTGGAAGGAGGCTTCGATGCGCGCTGAAAGACTCGATCGAGACCCTATCAATCCTCAACGCCGCGCCGTCATTGTCGCTGGCGGCGCGCTCGTCCTCGGCGCGGCGTTCCGCCCGTTGCGCGCGGCGGCGCAGACAAAGCAGCGCATCGGCGTTATCGGCTCCGGCCACATCGGCGGCACGATCGGCGGGCTCTGGGTCAAGGCCGGTCACCCGGTGCTATTTTCGTCGCGCCATCCCGACGAGCTGAAAGACCTCGTCACCGGCCTCGGCGAGCTTGCGCAGGCCGGCACTGTCGATCAGGCGATCGCGTTCAGCGACGTGCTGTTTATCGCGGTGCCGTATGCGGCGCTGCCGCAGATCGGCCGCGATTACGGCTCAGCGCTCAAGGGCAAGATCATGCTCGACGCCTGCAATGCGGTTGCGCCGCGCGACGGCAACACGCTCGCCGACGAAGTCGAGCAGGAGGGCGTCGGCGTCGTCTCGCAGAAATATTTGTCCGGCGCGCGGCTGGTGCGCGCCTTCAACACCCTCAACTACAAGATCTTCGCCAGCGAGGCGAACCGGCCCGATCCAAAACTTGCGGTGCCGATCGCCGGCGACGATCCCGAAGCGGTCAAGACCGCGGCCGCACTGGTGCGCGACGCCGGCTTCGATCCGGTCGTCGTCGGCAAGCTTGCAGACGCCGCCCGCTTTCAGCGCGGCGCGCCGGGCTACGGCCAGGCGGTCACCGCTGCCGAGCTGAAACAGAAGCTCTCGCTCGCGCCATAGGGCGCGCACGTGCTTGGGGCGAAAAATCCAGTCATCGCGGGGCGGCGGTGAGAAAACGCAATGGCAAATATCGCGGCCGCTGTTGAACGCGGCCTCTCTTGGGCGGTACCGGCGACGCGGCAGGAGCGCGCGGCGGCGCTGTGGTCGTTCGGCTACTTCTTCGCGCTGCTTGCCGGCTATTATGTGCTGCGGCCGCTGCGCGATCAGATGGGTATCGCCGGCGGCGTCCGAAATCTGCCGTGGCTGTTCACGGCGACCTTCGTTGCGCTCATCGTCGCGCAGCCGCTCTACGGCGCGTTGGTGGCAAAGCTCCCGCGCGCGCGCTTCATTCCGCTGGTCTATCATTTCTTCGTCGCCAATCTCGCGCTCTTCTGGCTGTTGCTGATGCTCGACGTCGCGCCGGTGATCGTCGCGCGCGTGTTCTTTGTCTGGGTCAGCGTCTTTTCTTTGTTCGTGGTCGCGGTGTTCTGGTCGTTCATGGCCGACTTGTTCACCGCCGAGCAGGGCAAGCGCCTGTTCGGCTTCATCGGCGCCGGCGGTACCGCCGGCGGCCTATTGGGGCCGCTGATCACGATCCAGCTCTCGAAGCCGCTTGGCTCGGTCAATCTGCTCATCGCCGCGGCGGTGCTTCTGGAAATCGCGGTGTTCTGCGTCTATCGGCTCGAGCGCGCCGCCACCGTGCATGCCGGTGCAGACGGCGTGTTGCACGCCGCGCCGCAGCGCATCGGCGGCAGCGCCTTTGCGGCTTTTCTCGAGTTCGTCCGTTCGCCTTATCTGCTCGGCGTCGGGCTGTGGGTAAGCCTGTTGTCGTTCTGCGCCACTATCGTCTATTTCGAACAGGCCAACATCATTTCCGCCGCCATCCATGATCGTGATGCGCAGACGCGCATCTTTGCCGGCATCGATCTCGTGGTGAATTTGCTCAGTCTCGCCACGCAGGTCTTCATCACCGGGCAGGTGCTCAAGCGCTTCGGCACCGGCATCGCCGCCGGCGCTTTGCCGGCGGTTTACGTGGTGGGCTTCGCCGCCTTGTTTCTGGCGCCGACGCTCGCCGTCGTCGTCACGCTGCAGATCGTGCAGCGCTGGATGCATTTCGCCATCGCCAATCCGGCGCGCCAGGTGTTTTTCACCGTGATCGGCCGCGAGGAGAAATACAAAGCCAAGAACCTGATCGATGTCGTGGTCTATCGCGGCTCGGACGCCTTGTACGGCTGGGTGTTCGATGGCTTGCAGGCGCTCGGGCTCAAGCTCGGCGCCATTGCGCTCGTCGCATTGCCCGCCGCGGCGGGCTGGCTCGTCCTGTCGATGGTGCTGGGCCGCGCGCAGGAGCATCGCGCGGCGCTCATCGACAGCGAGGCGGCCAAGCTTGCGGAAGAGACGTCCGGCGGCACAAATCTCGGTGACGCCGACTTCAGCGTCGTGAGCGAAGGGAACGCGATGACAGGAGAACGTGCATGACCATCCGCCTGACGCGACGCGAATTTGCTCTCGCGGGGAGCGCCGCGATGCTCGCCGTCCCGGCCGCCGCGCAGAACACCGCGCCGCTTATGCGCCCGATCCCGAGAAGCGGTGAACTGCTGCCCGCCGTCGGGCTTGGCACGGCTTACGTCTTCGACAACAACGACAATACCACCCGGCAAAAAGCGTCGGCCGTCCTGCAAGCGCTGATAGCCGGCGGCGGCCGTCTGGTCGATACCTCGTCGGTCTATGGCGATGCGGAAGCTGCGCTCGGCGAAGTCATCGTGCCCGCGGGCTTGCGCGACAAGCTCTTCATCGCCACCAAGCTCGAAGCGCCGGACGTCGCCGAGCTCAAGCGCTCGCAGACGCGCTTGCAGATGCAGACGTTCGATCTCTTGCAATTTCACAATGTGCGCGATTCGCATCAATCGCTGGCCCAATTCAAGGACTGGAAGGCGCAAGGCGTGTGCCGCTACATCGGCATCACCTCGACGCGGCACGGCGACTTCAGCGCGATCGAGGCCGTGTTGCTGCGCGAGAAGCCCGATTTCGTGCAGATCGACTATTCGCTCGACGACCGCGAAGCCGAAAAGCGCGTGTTGCCGGCGGCGGAGGAGGTCAAAGCCGCCGTGCTTACTGCTCTGCCGTTCGGTCGGGCGCGGCTCTTTCGCGCGGTGCGCGGCAAGGAGATCCCCGACTGGGCGCGCTCCTTCGCCGACACCTGGGCGCAGTTTTTCTTGAAATATCTGTTGAGCGATCCGCGCGTCACCGCCGTCATCCCCGGCACCGCCGATTCGGCCCATATGACCGACAATCTCGGCGCCATGCGCGGTCCTTTGCCTGATCCCGATCAGCGTAAGCAAATGGACGCATTCGCTGCTACGTTGTAGCAGCATTGTGGCGGTCGAAAATGAGGCTTGCGCACCGCCCTATAGCCAGCGGCGTAAATCTGGGTAGTCTGCGCGCCGGCGGCGACCTTTAAGAGAGCGTAGATGCCCTGGCTGACGTGCAAATCGGGGAGAATCCATTACGAACTGACCGGTCCGGAGCACGGGCCGGCTTGCGTGCTGGTGAACGGCCTCACACAATACATCAAGCTTTGGATGCCCTTTCGCGACGGCCTGGTGGCACGCGGCTTCCAGGTCGCCAGCTACGACATGCTCGGCCAGGGCCAGTCCGACAAGCCGCGCCTGTTCATCGAGCAGGACGACCAGGTCGATGTCCTGCGCGAACTGATCGCCTCGCTCGGGCCGCGGCCGGTCTTCGTCGGTGGCATTAGCTTCGGCGGCGTCATCGCGCTGCGCTATGCGATCGAACATCCCGACACCATCGCGGGCTTGGTGCCGATGTCGAGCTTCGCTGAAATCCCGCCGCAACTGATGCGGCTCGGTATGGCGATGCGCACCGCTTTAATCCTCGGCGGCACGACCTATTTGCAGGACCTGCTGTTTCCGATGAATTTTTCTAACGCATGGCTCGAAGCCAAGGCCGACATCATCGGGCTTGCTACCCATCGCGGCTGGCTGATCAACGACGTCTACGCGTTGCAAAACTTGATGGACTCGTTTCTCAACTTCGAGCCTCTGACGGCCAAACTAGGCGCGATCCGCGCGCCGACCATGATCATGACCGGCGAGTTCGACTTTCTGGTGCCGCGGCCGTTGCAGGATTCGCTGCGCACGCATATTCCCGACAGCGCCTTGGTCATCGTCCCGCGCGCCTATCATGCCTTCACGCTCGAGCGCGCCGATCTCGCCGCCTACATCATGGCGCGCTTCGCCGAGGACGTGATGGCCGGGCGCTTCAAGGGCAAGAAGTCGATCTGGATCGCACCGGACGAAGTCGGCGGCGAGCTGACGCCATTTCCCGCGGGCTTCGATCACTTGCGCTCGATCCCGGTCCGGCTGCCGGCCGCGGAAAGCGCGGAGCCTGCGCCACAGCCCGAGGCGGCGGCGTCATGAATGCGCTGCTCGGTCCGGCCGACGAGGAGGGCCGCATTCCCGCACGCCAGCAAACGCGCGTCGCGGCTTTTCTGTTATCGGCGCATGGCGCGCAGGCGCGCCAGCTCGCCACCACCATGCCGATGCAGTTGCGCCAGCCCTGGCATATCGAGCTGCACGCGCAATATTGCCGCGAGATGGAAATCCTTTCGTTGCTCACTCATTCGACCGCGTGGGTTTACGACCCGCAGTTGCCGTTCCTGACCTGGCATTGGGAGAGCGCCTGGCTGCCGCGGCCGATGAAGGGCGCCGCCGATCATTTCCACGGCCTGTTGGTCGATATGGCCGCGCTGGGGCACGCCATCCATGCCGGCATCCGGCCGGCCGCCCTGCTGCCGGAGAATGTCGCGCCGATGGATCCTTTCGTGCTCGCGATGCGGCGCATCGAGTTCGAAAGCGGGCGATTGCTGCAAGCGCAAATTCTGTTCCTCAAGGGGCCGCAGCTTTCCGCCGTCCGCGGCGACGTCGCCGCCGCGGTCGAGCGCCGCCATGAGCAGGTGCGTCAGCTTTGGCAGTCGATGCTGAAGGGCTTGAACGTCGCCCCTGAGTAGGGGACACTTGCACAAAGACGTCAAAGAGCCGGAGAGCCGCTTCTCTTATTGCCGGTGGCGCGGCCGTCGTTTCGCGTACCAATTTGAGGCATCATGATTACCGTTCCCGAATTGGCCGCCGAAGCTTTGGGCTCGTTCCTGTCCAACCATCTGGAGCGTCGCTTCGGCTCGACCGAAGCCGGCCTGACCGAGCTGATCTCTTGGGTTTCCCGGCTCGCGCTCGAATGTATCGGCAACAGCGACGCGCTCTATCACACCGTCGAGCACACCATGTTGGTGACGCTCGTCGGCTACGACATCATGAAGGGCCGCTCGCTGTTGATGCCGACATCGGCCGCCGATTATGCCCATGTGATCGTCGCCTGCCTGATGCACGACATCGGCTATGTGCGCGGCTTGCTCATGGGCGACGGTGCCGACGGCTATATCATCGACGCGCGCGGCGGCAAGACGAAATTGCCGCGCGGCGCCTCCGACGCGGCCCTGACGCCGCACCATGTCGACCGCTCGAAACTGTTCGCGCTCGACCGGCTGGCGCACATGGACTTCATCGATGCCCCTCGCGTCGCGCGCGCCATCGAATTCACGCGCTTTCCTTCGGCCATCGATCCGGCTGCGCAAGACGCCGAAGAAGAAGGCTCGCTGGTGCGCGCCGCCGATCTCATCGGCCAGCTCGGCGATCCGCACTATCTGCGCAAGGCAAACGCGCTCTATTACGAGTTCGAAGAAGTCGGCATGAACAAACAGCTCGGCTATAACTCGCCGGCGGATCTGACCGACCTTTATCCGCAATTTTACTATAACAGCGTCGCGCCGCACGTTCAGACCGCGATCCGCTATCTTAATGTCACGTCGAGCGGCCGGCAGTGGATCTCAAGCCTGTACAGCAACGTATTCCGCGCCGAGAGCGAGCTCAGCCTGTCCGGCCCGGAACGTTGAAGCGGCCGTTACGGCGCGCGCAATGGTGCGGCCTAACAACAAGCAAGAACAAGGGAGAGCCCGATGAATCAGATTGCCGACATCAAGCCCGACGCTTCGTCGCGCCGGTCGCCGTATTTCTCGGAAGAGCATGAGATGCTGCGCGCGCAGGTGCGCCGCTTCGTCGAGACCGAGATCAAGCCGCACGCGCTCGCCTGGGAGGAGCAAGGCTACGTGCCGCGCGAGGTGTTGCGCCGCATGGGCAGCTTGGGCTTTTTCGGCATCCGCTATCCGGCGCGCTACGGCGGCTCGGAGATGGATGCGCTCGCGACCGTGGTGCTGGCGGAAGAGCTCGGCCGCTCGACCTTTTCGGGCGTTGCCATCACTGCGCTCGTTCATTCCGACATGGCCTCGATCCACGTCTTCCGCTCCGGCAGCGAGGCCCAGAAGGACAAATGGATGCCCGGCATCATCGCCGGCGACGTGATCACCGCGGTCGCCGTCACCGAGCCGGATGCCGGCTCCGACGTGAAAAGCATCCGCACCTTTGCGCGCCGCGAGGGCGACGGCTACGTCCTCAACGGCGCCAAGATGTTCATCACCAACGGCGTGCACGCCAACCTTTATTGCGTGGCGGCGAAGACCGACAGAGAAGGCGCGCCGAGCCGCTCGATCACCATGTTTCTTGTTGAAAAGGGCACGCCTGGATTCACCGTGAGCCGTGCGCTCGACAAGCATGGCTGGCGCTCGTCCGACACCGCCGAACTGCATTTCGACGATTGCCGCATTCCGGCAGAGAACGTTCTCGGCCGGGAAGGCCGCGGATTCTACGCGATCATGGGCAACTTCCAGAACGAGCGCGTCACCATCGGCGCGATGGCGATGGGCGAGGCGCAGGCGGCGCTCGATCTCACGCTCGACTATGTGCGCACGCGCAAGGCGTTCGGCGCGCCGCTGTGGGCGCGTGAAACCATCCGCCAGCGGCTCGCGCGGCTTGCGTCGAAAGTCGAGGCCGGCCGCCAGCTCGTCTATCACGCCGCCTGGCTTGACACCCAGGGCGCCGACGCCACCCGCGAAGTGTCCATGGTCAAGGCGTATTGCGGCGAACTCGTCAACGAAGTCATGTACGATTGCGTGCAGTTCCACGGCGGCATGGGCTTCATGCGCGAGAGCACGATCGAGCGCATGTCGCGCGACGCGCGCGTGCAGAATATCGGCGGCGGCGCCACCGAGGTGATGCTCGAGGAAGTCGCCAAGCGGATGTAGCCGGCGGGGGCGGCTCGTGAGATTGACGAATGAGCCGCTTCTGACCGTCTATCACAACACCAAATCGGCGAATGTTCGAAAGGGCCAATGATGCTGCGCTTTTCGGCATTCACAACTGGCCGGACAACGCTGGGACAACAATCGTGCGTCGCGGAACTTCAGCGGCCTAATACGCATTCTATTCTTGAGTTTGGGCAGGGCCGAGGAAAACGCAAATGCTCGGAACGATACTCATCGTTATTCTGATACTGCTGCTGATCGGCGCGTTGCCGACGTGGGGCTATTCAAGCGGCTGGGGTTATTATCCCGGCGGTGGGCTCGGCATCATCCTGATCATCGTTATTATTCTGGTCTTGATGGGACGAGTATAGCGATTGCCCACGAGCACCGTGGAGGGCAAGACGCTCCTTTCTCTTGTTGCTTTGGGAGCGCCTTCCTAGCTTTTGCGCCGCGAGACGCCCCGCAGCCACGCCAGCTCAAAGAAGCTGACGAACTGCTGCCGAAAATATAACGGCTCGTGGATACGTTTCCGACTCCACGCTGTTTGTTCCCGAAATCACCGCAAGCGAGCATTGCAGAGGTTGCAGACCTGCGCCGCGACCATCGACAATCTGATA
>Ga0210410_10005278_pt1 | contig 11260 bp, 11 predicted proteins | sample IncBWC4MmetaG_FD_161058 | JGI IMG/M metagenome (GOLD analysis project Ga0210410, IMG submission 161058) | Forest soil microbial communities from Barre Woods Harvard Forest LTER site, Petersham, Massachusetts, United States - Inc-BW-C-4-M | ecosystem: Environmental > Terrestrial > Soil >... | reverse complement strand
CGCACCGCGTGCTGTTCGACTACCTCTCCGCATTTTTCTATGTCAGCGACTACCGCCTTGTGTTCACGCATGTGCGGCCTGTGCTGAGCCACACCTGGTCGCTCTCAGTAGAAGAGCAGTTCTATCTGATATGGCCCTGGATTTTCCTTTTTTTCCAGCATGACCTGCGCAAGCTGACGCGAGTCCTCGTGGGTGTGATCGCCGCGGTTTATGTCTACCGAATTGTTTTATTCTTTTTCCTCCACGTGGGAGACGACCGGCTGCACAGCACTTTCGACGGCCGCGTGGACCATCTTTTTATCGGATGCCTGCTCGCGGTTTTGCTCAAGCGAGGTGTGCTGAACAATTTTTGGAGCGCGATCACACATCGGACCGCAGCTCCGGTCATTCCTTTGCTGGCGCTCGTGGCCTCGATTGCGCTGAACTACCGTTTTCATTTCACATACAAATATCTGGTCGGGTTCTCGCTCGATCCCGTGCTCATTGCCATCTTCCTGGTACAGGTGGTCGCGTTGGGCAATACCTGGCTTTGGAGTTGGCTCAACTGGCCGATCACGCGCTACATCGGCAGAGTGTCCTACCCCATGTACCTCTATCATGGCCTGGCGAATGACCTGGCGTTGCGCGTGTTGCGCGGCCGAACGTTATGGATCGTCGCTCCCGCCGCGGTTGTGACTGGAACGCTGTTCGCCAGCGCTTCGTATTTCATTGTGGAAAAACCTTTCTTGCGGCTGAAATCGAAATTCAATCGAGTGGAGGCGTCATGAACGTGGAATACACCGGCAGGCACTACGAGGTCACTACCGCCATCCGCCACGAAGTAGAAACCGGACTCGCGAAGATCCGCAAAATCCTCGGCGACCGCTTTGAAACCAAGGTCATCCTCGCGGTGGAAAAACACCGGCGCAAGGCCGAGATCACCATCAGCCCGCGCAATGGCCCGCTGGTCGGCCTGGCTCAGGCTAAAGACATGACCATTGCCGTCAACGAGGCGCTCGAGCATCTGGAAAAACAGGCGGTGAAATACAAGACGCGCTGGGCATCAAAAAAACGCTCCGCGCGCAAGATCGAAGAAGTGAAGAAGTGGAACGGTCACTCGGCTCCGCGCGGAGATCTGCCGACCGACGAACAGAACGGTGTGCTCACCGCCATCGGCCTGACCGAGAAGACCGCCGTTCCTGTGATGGTTCACAAGTATCCCGCCGTCGCCAAGACAACCGAAGTTCACCTGGTCAGGTCTGCCGAGGCGGTTGCCGTTCGCCCCATGACCTTGGAAGAGGCGATTAAGGAGACGCACTTCCGCGACCGGGACGTCTTCGTCTTCCGCGATCCGAAAGGGAAGCTCATGATCCTGCATCGCACCAGAGATGGGAAGATGGAGTTGATCGAAGTGCCTTAGGCCTAAGGGACCCGCGGGGAAACGGGCGAACCCGAGTCCGCATTCAGGCTCGATGTAGTCGGAGCGAGTAATGCAAAGGCAAGAATGAAGTTCGAACGGATGATGGCAAGGCGCCGAAGACACGTCACCCAACAGAAACTTTATATGATGACGCGGAGCGATTTCCAAACATCATCACGGCGACAAGGTTGTGGGAGCGATATCGAGCCCAACTAGGCTCTTATATTTGGCGTCCTTCTCCACTTCCACATGCCCCACTTCCGCACGCCCATGCCCAGCAGCCCGGTCCCCAGCAATACCAACGTTGCAGGCTCCGGTACTGTGCCATTCCCGATCGACATCCTCAACGACTCTCCCCCACCGTTACAGGAAGCGTTGTCTCCCAGGCTGGTGCAGATGCCCGCATGCAGGAACTTGCCGTTGGTTAACGCCAGCGAGAGAAAAATAAATTGGCCTTGCGTTCCCGTAGCCAGAACCGGCAATCCCGGAGGCACCGGAATCGATCCGCCCTGGTCCGGCAGAAATACGGCGGTGGCCTTGCCGTTCTGATTGTTGGAGAACGTGATCATATCCGCCAAGGTCGTGTCCGAGGAGTTGGTGTAAATCAGGACCACCCCCTTGGCTGCGCTGGTGAAAGATGAATACTTGAGGCTGACCGTGAGGGTGGACTGAGAGTTAGCGGGAATGACGCAGGTGATCTGGGGAGGGTTGTTGCCGCCCAGAGTAATTACCGCCGGACAGGAATCCGCCCAGCCGATGCTAGAGAGAAGAAAGACCGTTGCGGCGGACAGAACGAATGTCAACCGCGGCGTCAGGGCATGCTTGAACGCAGGAAGTAAAAGCTTGGCTCGCACGGGAATACTCCTCATCATCACTCTGTTTAGACGGCCGTGACCCGATGCGGAGTTTCGGGGATCTTAACTCCAACGGCTATAGTAGCGCACAAGAAGTCTAACCTGTTTTTGGCAAGATTCAGATAGTTTTTTTGTTAAAAGTTAGTGCGGGGGGGGCTGACGGTTGGTCGGCCCCCCTGGCGCTTACTCGGCAGCACTTTGCAAAACTCACTTGAGAAAGCGGAAGCTGCGCAGTGCTTCCATCAAACTGGCCTTGACTTTTCTTCGTTCCTCTTCGGTCATGTTCCTGGGCACATCCTCGGCGGCGAAGGCGCTGGGTAGGGCAGTCGCCAGGGTTATATCGAGTTCGTAGCACGCCCGGTTGTGGAAAACCCGGTAAAGATAGCGTTCGGCCACGTGGCTGGTCTCGCGCTCGACAGCGGTTGCGGCCTGGAGGCTGAGGGTGCCGATCCGCTGGGTGTGAATGTCACGAGTGTCGCGGCTGGGCCATCTTTTCGCGCAGTCGCTCGCCGAGTTGTATCCGTCGAGCCGGCTGACCGACAGGGCAGCACCCTGTAACTCCGATCCGCGAAACTCATCGAGAGGATAGGCGAGGCAAACCAGCACTTCCCCCGAGTGGCCGGCGTTGTCGCATACAGGGATCGACGCTGCGCAGCCATGCTCCGGTGACCATACATCCGGATTCTCTCCATCCCGGCGCTCGCAGCGAATCAGCATGAGCGGAAACTTGATTTCGAAGGAGCCTTCGCGAATGGTGATGGTGCTCGGTTTTGGTTGGGCGGGAGCGCTATTCCTGGCGGGAGACTGCGCCTCGGCGCCATGACAGGCCAGCAGGAGCGCGAGCAACATAAGGGCGACGAAGGGGCGTTTTAAGATCACAAATAAGAAATCGAAACTGGAATAGTCTACGACAGAAGCGATCACGGGCTGGGAGCTTTCGTGGGCTCACTTTTTGCAGGTTTGTCCATGCTAAAATTTGCCGGCGAACGAGGTGGAGGATGACACTACACATGCGGGCGACGAATTATTTTGCTGTTTTTCTTCTCTGCTTTGCGCTGCATCACGCCGTCGTGGCGCAGACGAACTCGTCCGGTAAGCTATCGGCGCATTGGGAGGAACTGACCGCGTCCGACTTCCGCGAAGGCATTCATCGATCGCAAGGTGCATGCCTGTTGCCTTTCGGGATTCTGGAAAAGCATGGACCCCATCTTCCGCTCGGCACCGACTTGCTCGATGTGCGCTACGCGGCGCTGCATGCCGCCGAGATCGAATACGCAGTCGTCTTCCCGGAATACTATTTCGGACAAATTGCGGAGGCCAAGCACGAGCCTGGGACAATCGCTTACAGCCGCAATATGCAACTCGCGTTGCTGCAAGAAACGACAGACGAGATGGCGCGTAACGGCTGCAAAAAGGTATTAATCGTCAACGGCCACGGAGGGAATGACAGCCTGCTGCCGTTCTTTGCGCAGACGCAGCTCGACAAGCCGCACGATTACGTCGTCTACGTTTTCGATGAGCGTACGCCGCACTCCGGAGGTCCGGCGAAGAAGACAACGGTCGACATGCACGCCGGCGAAAGCGAGACTTCGAAAATGATGATCTCGCGCCCTGACACGGTGCATCTGGACCGCGCGACCAACGAATCCGGCGCCGATCAAGCGCGCCAGAAGCTACCGGAAGATGTCTATACGGGGATCTGGTGGTACACACGCTTTCCCAATCATTATTCGGGCGATGGTTCGGTCGCTACCAAAGAGCTCGGCGAATATCAGATGAAGTGGTGGATCGATTCGATCGTAAAGGCGATTCGCGCGGTGAAGGGCGACGACGTCAGCCTCAAGCTGCAAAACGAATTCTACGAAAAAAGCCAGCATCCGCTGGACACGCAGCCTTAGAGGGATTTCAGATTGATGATTGTAGATTGCAGATTAAAAACCGAGAAGCGGGCTTCTGCCCAGGAATCGAAAAATCTGAAATCCACAATCTGAAATGTGAAATTAGGATTTTCCGATCAGTACCCCGGTGATGAAGACCAATGCTCCGCCGAGGCCGACCTGCATGGCCGCTGAGAACCAGGGCGTGTCCATGTAGCGTTTGCGAATCCAGGTGATGATCGCGAGCTCTACGACCACTACGGTGCCAGCGGCCCACAGCGCCAGCCGAAAATCATTCAGCAGAAACGGCAGGGTGTGGCCGATGCCGCCCAAAGCGGTCATAGCCCCGCAAATCAAGCCTCGCACCCACGGATGTCCTCGGCCGGTAAGGCTGCCATCGTCGGAGAGCGCCTCGGCGAATCCCATGCTGATGCCCGCGCCCGCCGAAGCCGCCAGGCCGACGAGGAATGCTTCGTGGCTATTCTTGGTGGCGAACGCTGCGGCGAAGACCGGGGCTAGCGTTGAGACCGAACCGTCCATCAACCCAGCCAGGCCGGGCTGCACGATCTGCAAGACAAACAGGCGGCGCTGCGCTAACTCTTCGTCCTGCTTGACGCTAGCCGGCAGCTTTTCTTTGTCAAGTTCCTGCGCCCGTTCTTCGTGCTCGCGCTCCTCGTTGATGAGGTCGTCAAGCAACTGGCGGATGCTGGCATCCTGGGTTCGGCTTGCGGCCTTTTCATAGAACCGCCGGGTTTCCACTTCCAGAGTGCTCGCCTCTTTACGGACGGCGTCGATGCGCAGCGGGCGCGTGAGCCACAGCGCCGGCCGGGCGACAAATCCGCGCACGTCCTGCCTGCGGATCAATGGAATGTGCTCGCCGAATTTCTGGCGGAAAAGTTCGATAAGCCGACGCCGATGTGCCGACTCCTCTTCGCGCATGCCTTCAAACATGGCCGCGGATGCGGGATAGTCCTGCTTTAAGCCTTCGGCGAAGTCGGCATACACACGCTCGTCCTCTTCCTCCAGAGAAATGGCCAGGGCGAGTACTTCGCGTTCAGTAAGTTCGTGAAACTTTTTCATGACCTCATAGCTTACCCGCCCACGCGAGTAGAGACAAATCGCTGCCGAGATTAATTAGCGATGGACGCCGGGGCCAGGGTGACACCGGACAGCCCGGGACTTTTGGACCCACTTATCCTACTTAACCGCCGTGGGCTTCGATGCTACTATCCAGTTTGGGTCGCATTTTCAGGGCTCGCAAGACCATCCGGACCGATGAAAAAGAAAAGTAGAAAATCAAAGGCCACCGGCGTGCGCAAAGGGCCTGCTCCGCCGGAGCTGGTCATTATTACCGGGATGAGCGGGTCGGGAAAAGCCTCGGTGCTCAAGGCTTTCGAAGATCTCGGTTACTACTGCGTGGACAATTTGCCGGTCCAACTGATTCCGCAATTCGCGGAATTATCGATGCAGTCGAATGAGATTCGCCGCACGGCCCTGGTGGTGGACGTGCGCGAAGGCTCGAAGCTGGAACAGTTGCCGGGGATTCTGAAATCGGTGCGGCGCATGATTCCGACCAAGGTGGTTTACATGGAGGCCTCGGATTCGGTTCTGCTGCGGCGCTTCAGCGAGACGCGCAGGCCGCATCCTCTAGGTACCGACGAGCCGGTGAAGTCGGCCTTGAAGGCGGAGCGGCGTCATCTCGGCGCAATCCGCAGGCTGGCGGACTTGGTCATCGACACTTCAAAATTCAATGTGCATGAGTTGCGCGCGCACATTACGGAGCGATTTCAGGAGACGTCTCCCGAGAAGGGCATCCTGGTGTCGTCGGTGAGTTTTGGTTTTCGTAACGGCCTGCCCGAGGATGCCGATCTGGTTTTCGACGTGCGCTTTTTGCCGAACCCGCATTTCGTGCCCGAGTTCCGTCCGCTCACGGGTCGCGATCCGCGGGTCGCGAAATATATTCGATCGTTTCCGCAGACACGGGAGTTTATTCAGCGCATCTCCGATTTGCTGGTGTATTTGCTGCCGCACTATATTCACGAGGGCAAAAGCTATCTGACCATCGGCTTCGGATGCACCGGCGGGCAGCATCGCTCGGTGATGATCGCCGAGGATGTGGGCAAGCACCTTCGGCGGGCCGGCTATCGCGTGAAGATCGTGCATCGCGACAGCCCCAAGTAACTCATGCTCAGGGTTGCTAACAGCGTGGCCAAGCCTCCATATCCGTTGATTCCTGAGCCGGTGCAGAAAAGCTGGCTCGAACGTAATCCGCTCTGGAAAATTCCGGCGGGTTTCCTGGTGCTGCTTTTGTTTGCGGGTGGAGTTCTGTTCCTGGTTGAAATCGCCTTTCAGCATAGCGAAGTTGCGATACAAGCCGCGGCCAGAGCCCGGGAGAATCCGCAAGTACGGCAGTTGTTGGGGGAGCCGATCGTAGTTGGGAGGATAATACTTGGGAATATCCACATCAACGGAAGTGTTGGACATGCCGAGCTTACGATTCCGATTTCAGGCCCCAACGGCAAGGGCGTCATTCGCGCCGTCGCGAACAAGCGCGGTGAGGATTGGCGCTTTGCACTGCTCCGGGTAGACCTCGACCGGCAAAGTGAGGCCGTCGATCTGTTATCGGTCCAACCGTCCCTGCGTGAGTTCTAGACGAAGTATTCGAAAATCCTATGACAGCGAAGCCGAAATGGCACATCTCCACCTCGATACTCAAGTAAAATAGCGGCTTGCAACCCATGCTTATCCAATCGGCAGCAAGCGATTGCGGCCTGACGCGCATTGGAGCCCTATGCGGCAACTGATCCGGCTTCTGCGGTATGCGCTGCCCTACTGGTGGCAAATTCTTGCTTCGGTTGCGCTCATGGCTGCGGTGGGCGCTCTCGACGCCTTCAAGTATCTTCTGGTGCGGCCGATCTTTGACCGGGTTCTGGTTCCAGCCACAGGGTCCAAAGAAATACAGCTACTCACGATTCCGGGCACGCACCATGCGCTCTATTTGCAACAGCTCGTCCCATCTCGCCTCAGCAATGCCTGGACAGCTGTGGCGTTTGCGCTGGTGGCTTCGACGGTGCTCAAGGGGATTTGCGATTATCTCGGGACGTATCTTGTGAATCATGCGGGATTCGGCATGATTACTGACCTGCGCGACGATCTTTACAATGCATTTCTGCGGCGCTCGGCTGCGTTCTTCTCTAAACACACCACGGGCACATTGCTTTCGACGATCATCAACGACATTGAACGCGTACAGTACGCGATGTCCACGGTGCTGGCCGAGTTCCTGCAGCAGTTCTTTACCTTCGTTTTTGTCGCGGTCGTGGTTGCAGTCCTGGGCGGGACTCTTTCGTGGATGCTGCTGCTGTTTGTGCCGATCATAATTTATTCTTCGCGCAAGATCGGTTCGAGGGTGCGGCATACAACGCGGCACGGACAGGACAAACTGGCAGAGATCCAGAACATACTGCACGAAACCATCACTGGAAACCGCATCGTAAAGGCGTTCAACACCGAGACGTGGGAGATCATGCGCTTTCGCGGAGCCGCGAAGAGGCTGTTTCGCGCCAATCTGAAATCGGTGGCGGCCGCAGCCATCAGTTCGCCGCTCATGGACATCGTCGGCGTGATGGGAATCGCGCTGCTGCTGCAAGTGGGGCGAAACCGCATTGCCCACGATCAGATGACGCCGGGCGTATTCCTGGCGTTCATTACGGCGGTGTTCAGCCTCTACAATCCGGTGCGGAAGTTCGCTCTCTTCAATAACAATTTTCAGCAGGCTCTGGGAGGTTCGTCGGAAATCTTCAGGTTCATGGATCTGGAGGACGATGTTCGCGAGAAGCCGCGCGCCAGGAATCTGCGGAAATTTGCCGAAACCGTGCGCTTTGAGAACGCCAGCTTCGCCTATGCCACCGACGGCCATGAGTCCCGAGAAGTGCTGCGCAACATTAATCTCGAAGTGCGTCGAGGTGAGGTACTGGCGATTGTGGGTTCCAGTGGTGCAGGCAAGACGACGCTGGTGCATCTGATCCCGCGTTTTTTCGACGTCAGCGAAGGGCGGTTGCTGATCGATGGCACTGACGTTCGCGACGTGACTCTGGGTTCTCTGCGGGCGCAGGTCGGCATCGTCACGCAAGAGACCGTGCTGTTCAACGACACGGTGCGCAACAACATCGCTTACGGCCAGCCTCATGTTCCGCTGAAGGAAGTGGAAGCGGCGGCGCGAGCGGCGCTGGCTCACGACTTCATACTTGCGCTGCCACACGGTTACGATACTGTTATTGGAGAGCGTGGTGTACGACTCTCGGGCGGGGAACGGCAACGGCTGGCGATTGCGCGCGCTATTTTGAAAAACGCGCCCATTCTGATTCTCGATGAAGCGACTTCAGCATTGGACAGCGAGTCGGAGGCCCTGGTGCAATCCGCGCTGCATAATCTGATGTCGGGGCGCACGGTATTTGTGATTGCGCACCGGTTGTCGACGGTTCGGCGGGCAGATCGAATTGCGGTAATCGAAAATGGCACAATTGCCGATATTGGGGCTCATGAGGAGCTGATGACGCGGCTCGGGACTTATCGGCGGCTTTACGAATTGCAGTTCGCGCACGCGGATGCGCCAGATGCAGTCGCGGGAACGTAGGAAGCCCCCTATGCCCATACGCTCGATGACTGGTTACGCTCAGGTCCGAGGAGAGGTTCGCGGCGAGATTGAGGCTGGTAATAGTGGGAGTTCGCCCGCATCGCCCAACGGATCAAAGCCGGGCGCCGGCAGCGGCCGGTTGGGTTTTGCGCTGGCGCTGAAGTCGGTGAATCACCGCTTTTTGGATTTGCATTTTCGAATGCCTTCGGGGACCGATTCGCTGGAAATGCAGTTGCGGAGGATGCTGAAGGAGAAAATCGCGCGTGGCCATGTTGAAGTGACGCTGAGCTTGGAGCGCGCGACGAACGATAGTTTTTCTCTCAACCGTGAGATCGTCGGCGGATACATCACGGCTTTCCGTGCCGCGGCGGCTGAATTTTCTCTGACGGCTGAGCCTGACTTGAATGCGGTTCTGCGCGTTCCCGGGGCTCTCGACTCCGCGAACGAAAGCGCGGATGGTGAAATCGAGACCGCCGTCATGGCATGCGTTGGCGAGGCGCTCGATCGGCTGAATGCCATGCGCGAAGAAGAAGGACGGGGAGCGGAGCGCGAACTGCGCCAGCGCATGGCGCATCTGGCTGAGGCGGGCAAGAGCGTGGCGACGCATCGCAAGGCCGTGCTGCAAACCTATACCGAGCGGCTGCAATCGCGGCTGAGCGAACTCCTCGGCTCTACCGTGGACAAGGAGCGGGTGATGCAGGAAGCCGCGCTGCTGGTGGATCGCAGCGACATTCAGGAAGAGTTGGCGCGCCTGGATACCCACGTGGATCATTTTCTGGGACTGCTCGACCAGGGCGGCGAAGTCGGCAAGAAACTGGATTTTCTTCTGCAGGAGATGAATCGCGAAGCCAATACCTTGCTATCAAAAACATCCGGGCTGGCGGGAGAGGCATTAAAGATAACGGAAGCGGGGCTGGCTATGAAAGCCGAGATAGAAAAATCGCGTGAGCAGGTTCAAAACCTGGAATGACGGCCACGTACAAACCTCTTGTCTATATCATCTCGGCGCCTTCGGGTTCGGGGAAGTCGACCCTGGTCAACGTACTGCTCGAGCTGACTCCCCGTCTCGACTTTTCGATTTCCTACACGACGCGTCACCCTCGAGGCAGCGAGCAAGAGGGCAAGCAATACCACTTCGTTTCTCGCCAGCAATTTGAGCAGATGATCGCCACCGACGAGTTCCTTGAACACGCGTGTCTTTATGGAACAGACTATTACGGAACCGCACGACGGTTTTTGCGCGAAGCAGAGGAAAAAGGGCACGACCTGCTGCTCGACATTGATGTACAAGGGGCGGCGCAGTTGAAACAAAGATTGCCCGGAGCCGTAAGTATTTTTGTGCTGCCGCCTGACCGGCAGACTCTGGAATGGCGTTTGCGCAAGCGCGGTGAGGATTCCGATGAAGTGATCAATCGCCGATTGGACGCGGCCCGTCGCGAGATTGAGAACTACGATAAGTACGACTTTATCTTGATCAATGACAATCTTCAGGACTCCACTGAAAGCTTGCAGGCGATCGTGCAGTCGCACCGGCTGCGGCAATCCGACAGTTCGCTCTCGAACAGTTCCGCATCCAGCGACGAGAATAAGATTGTGGCGCTCGCAGAGCGATGCCGGCTCGCCAACGTGCGGGATCGCATTCAGCCGATTCTGGCTTCCTTTGCACCTTCGGTGCCTTCGGTACCCTCGGCAAGCAAGTAAGTTTCGGGGTATGATTTGAGCAGGCGCAAAAACGCCGCGATGTTCTCGCTGCGGAAGCCAAGAGAGGCAGACCGTAAGCCTTGGCGGGTTGTGCGAATTGTTCGACGCTCGGCACTGATTAAAAATTCGAAATCCGGTGATCAAGGGAGAGTCCCTATGAAGTTGATCGATGGGTTTGACAGTAACTACCGGTACATCCTGGTGGCAGCGCGGCGTGCGCGGCAGCTCCAGTCCGGTGCGCCGCCCGTAGTCGACACGAGTTCCCGCAAGCCCTGCCGCATTGCGCAGGATGAGATCCGTGCCGGCAAAGTGAAGTGGGAAATTCCGGAAACGCGCTCCGTCGCGGAGCAGGCCGGAGACATGCTCGACAAGGCGTTGGGAAGTTAGTCGCTCGTTTGCCGGGTATGTTGCGTTCGCCCCAGAGACGCCGCGTTTGAGTTCAAGCTGCGAAGCTCCACACTGGAATGCCATGAAGATTGCACTGGGCGTAACCGGCGGAATTGCCGCGTACAAGGCGGCGGAACTCGTCCGCCTGTTGCAGGCCCGCGACATCCGTGTGCAAGTGGTGATGACCCGCGCGGCCCAGGAGTTCATCCGCCCTCTGACGTTCGCCGCGTTATCCGGTGAAAAAGTCATCACTGGGATGTTCGCGCCGGCAGAAGAACAGGCGCCGAACATCGACTCCGCCATCGAACATATTGCGGTCGCGCAATCGATTGATGCGCTGGTCGTGGCCCCGGCCACGGCCGACGTGCTCGCGCAATTCGCGCAAGGGCTAGCCAGCGATTTTCTG
>Ga0210410_10005277_pt1 | contig 11263 bp, 9 predicted proteins | sample IncBWC4MmetaG_FD_161058 | JGI IMG/M metagenome (GOLD analysis project Ga0210410, IMG submission 161058) | Forest soil microbial communities from Barre Woods Harvard Forest LTER site, Petersham, Massachusetts, United States - Inc-BW-C-4-M | ecosystem: Environmental > Terrestrial > Soil >... | reverse complement strand
GGCGGCTGGACCGATCGCATCGTCGGCCGCATCGCCGACACCATCATGGCGTTTCCGCTATTCGTGCTGGCGATGGGCATTGTCGCGGCACTCGGAAATACCGTGCAGAATATCATCATCGCCACCGCGATCGTGAATTTCCCGCTTTATGCCCGCGTTGCCCGCGCCGAGGCCAACGTTCGCCGCAATGCCGGCTTCGTGCAGGCGGCGCGGTTGTCGGGCAATGGCGAGTTCCGGATCTTGCTCGTGCATATCCTGCCGAACATCATGCCGATCATGATCGTGCAGATGTCGCTGACCATGGGCTACGCCATCCTCAATGCCGCCGGCCTGTCCTTCATCGGCCTCGGTGTCCGGCCGCCGACTGCCGAATGGGGCATCATGGTCGCCGAAGGCGCCGGCTTCATGGTGTCGGGCGAATGGTGGATCGCGCTGTTCCCGGGTCTCGCGCTGATGATCGCGGTATTCTGCTTCAATTTGCTCGGCGATGGTCTGCGCGACATCGTCGATCCGCAGCGGAGGACGTGAGAGATGGGCGACGAAGTTCAGCAAATCGTCATTGCCGGGCTTGATCCGGCAATCCATCGCGCAAAGCGCGTTTCTGCTTTGATGGATGCGCGGGTCAAGCCCGCGCATGACGATCTGGGAATGAGGCAGCCATCATGACCGCGCAGCCGCTGCTCGACGTCAACGATCTCACGGTGGAATTCGCGACCCGGCGCGGCATCGTGAAAGCCGTGCAGCACGTTAACATCGCCGTGGCCAAGGGAGAGACGCTGGGCATCGTCGGCGAATCCGGTTCCGGCAAATCCGTCACCTCGTACGCCGTGATGCGGATCCTCGACCGCGCCGGCAGGATCGCCGAAGGCTCGGTGATGTTCTCCGGCATCGACGTCAGGGCCGCGACCGAGAACCAGATGCGCGATCTGCGCGGCCGCGAAATCTCGATGATCTTTCAGAACCCGCGCGCGGCGCTCAATCCGATCCGCAAAGTCGGCGACCAGATCGAGGACGTGCTGCGCCAGCACGTGCAGGCCGCGGCGAGCGACCGTGGCGAGAAGGCGATCGAGGCGCTAGAGGCGGTCAAGATCGCCCGTCCGCGCGAGCGCTACCACGCCTATCCCTTCGAATTGTCCGGCGGCATGTGCCAGCGCGTGGTGATCGCGCTGGCGCTGGCCTGCAATCCGCAGCTTCTGATCGCGGACGAGCCGACCACCGGCCTCGATGTCACCACGCAAAAAGCCGTTATGGACCTGATCGTCGAGCTGACGAAACGCCGGTCGATGTCGACCATCCTGATCACGCATGATCTGGGACTGGCAGCCGCCTATTGCGACCGCGTGATCGTGATGGAGAAGGGGCGCGTGGTCGAAACGGCAAAATCCGCCGATATTTTTGCCAACCCCGAACACGCCTATACCAGGAAGCTGATGCGCGCGACGCCGCGGCTCGGGGTCTCGCTGCGCGACCTCCTGCCGGAGGAGGAAGCAATTCCCGTCATGGCCGGGCATAGCCGTCCGAAGGACGGCGTCGCTTCCGCTCGCCTATGCCCGGCCATCCATCAACCTTCACGCGGCTCTTCAAAGTCGATGGACCCCCGGGTCAAGCCCGGGGGTGACGAAAATACAAAACCGCTGCTTCTGGTCGAAAAACTGGTCAAGGAATATCCGCGTCAGGGTGCGGCCGCCACGCTGGGCAAATTGTTCGGCCGCAAGCCGCCGGTCGAGGCCGAGCAGTTCCGTGCGGTCGATAGCATCAGCTTTTCCGTCGGCCACGGCGAGAGCGTCGGCCTGGTCGGCGAATCCGGCTGCGGCAAATCGACCACGTCGATGATGGTGATGCGGCTATTGGACCAGACCTCGGGCCGCATCATGTTCGACGGCGACGAGATCGGCGGCATCCTGCCCAATGCCTTTGCGCGGCTTCCGTTGCGCAAGAGCATCCAGATGGTGTTCCAGGATCCGACCGACAGCCTCAACCCACGCTTTACCGCCGCGCGCGCCATCGTCGATCCGATCATGCAGCTCGGCGACATCAGGGGACGTGACGCGCTGCGCGCCCGCTGCGAGGAACTCGCCGGCCTCGTCGGGCTTCCGGTCAACCTGTTGGACCGGTTCCCGCATCAATTATCCGGCGGGCAAAAGGCCCGCGTCGGCATTGCGCGGGCGATCGCGCTGCATCCGAAACTGGTCATCCTCGACGAGCCGACCGCCGCGCTCGACGTCTCCGTGCAGGCGGTGGTGCTCAATCTGCTGCAGGACCTCAAGGCGTCGATGGGCATGAGCTATCTGTTCGTGTCGCATGATTTGAACGTGGTGCGTTTGTTGTGCGATCGTGTCATCGTGATGCGGTCGGGACGAATCGTCGAACAAGGTCCGTCCGAACAGGTCTTGGGTAATCCGCAGGATGCCTATACAAAGGAGCTGCTGACGGCGATCCCGCATCCGCCGTTACCGGTGCACTAGAGCATGATCCGGAAAAGTGGATACCGGTTGTCCGACAAGATCATGCTCAAAGAGGAAGTTTGATTGGGAGAGCGATGGCAGCCGATCCGTTGGATGAATATATCGATGCCGTCTCCAAGGCGCTGGCGCTGCCGGTCGAGGAGGCCTGGCGGCCGGCGGTCAAGGCCAATCTCCAGGTGTCGCTGAGGCTGGCGCGGCTGGTCGACGAATTTGCATTGCCCGACGAAACCGAGCCGGCCAGTGTCTTTACAGCCTGACATCGCGATGACCGAAAAACCCGAGGTATTGTCGGCCGCTGAAACCGCGCAAGCGGTCGGAAGCGGCAAGCTGTCGGCACTCGCCGCGACCGAAGCCGCGCTGGCGCGGATCGCCAGGCATGACTCCGTTCTTAATTCCTTCACCGACGTCACCGCCGATCGCGCCCGCGCCAAAGCGCGCGCCGTCGATGCCGCGATCGCGGCGGGGAACAAAGTCGGCCCGCTCGCCGGCGTGCCGTTCGCGGTGAAAAACCTGTTCGATGTGCAGGGATTGCCGACCCGCGCCGGATCGAAGATCAACCGCGACCTCAAGCCTTCATCGCGCGACGCGACGCTGATCGAACGTTTGGAAGCGGCCGGGGCCGTGTTGGTCGGCGCGCTCAACATGGGCGAATACGCCTACGACTTCACCGGCGAGAATGTGCATGACGGCCCGTCATGCAATCCGCACGATCCGATGCGGATGACCGGCGGCTCTTCCGGCGGTTCCGGTAGCGCAGTCGGTGGCGCCCTGGTGCCGCTGGCGCTGGGGTCCGACACCAACGGCTCGATCCGGGTGCCGGCGTCGTTCTGCGGCATCTTTGGTTTGAAGCCGACCTACGGCCGCCTGTCGCGCGCAGGGTCGTTTCCGTTTGTCGCGAGTTTCGATCATCTCGGCCCGTTCGCGCGCAGCGTCGGCGATCTCGCGCTGGCCTATGATGCGATGCAGGGACCCGACGCCGCCGACGCGGCCTGCACGACGCGGTCGGTCGAACAGGTCACGCCGCTGCTGGCCCAGGACATCGGAAGCCTGCGGGTCGCCATCGCCGGTGGCTATTTTCAGCAGAATGTTTTCCCTGAAGCGGTCGAAGCCGTCGCCCGCGTCGCCAAGGCGCTCGGTGCTGTCAAAACGGTTGAAATTCCCGAGGCCGCGCGCGCCCGCGCCGCGGCCTATGTCATCTCCACCACCGAAGGCGCCTCGCTGCATCTCGACCGCCTGCGCAAGCGGCCGAACGATTTCGATCCGGCGGTGCGTGACCGATTGATCGCAGGCGCCATGGTTCCCGCGCCACTGGTCGATCGCGCCCAAAAATTCCGCCGCTGGTATCGCGCTCAGGTCCTCGAACTGTTCAAGTCGGTCGACGTGATCCTCGCGCCGGCCACGCCCTGCGTCGCGCCAAAACTCGGGCAGGTGAATTTCGTGCTCGATGGCGTCGAATTGCCGGTGCGCGCCAATATAGGCATCCACACCCAGCCGATCTCCTTCATCGGCCTGCCCGTGGTCGCGGTGCCGGTGCCGCTGGAGCCGATGCCGATCGGCGTCCAGATCATCGCAGCACCGTGGCGGGAAGACATCGCGTTGCGCGTGGCTTACGCGCTGGAGCGCATGGGCGTCGCTGCAGCACCTGCGCCGAGAGGATTATAGAGAAATGGATATCGATCTGCCCGACGTGCTGGCTGAAGTGACCGCGCAGTTCGCGCGTTACGAGAAGGCGCTGGTGTCGAACGACGTCGCCGTGCTCGACGAACTGTTCCGCAAGGATTCGCGCACGCTGCGTTACGGCATCGGCGAAAATCTCTACGGCTATGACGCTATCATGGCATTTCGCGCGGCGCGATCGCCGGTCGGGCTGATGCGCAAGACCGACAAGACCGTCATCACCACCTATGGCCGCGACGCGGCGGTTGCTTCGACGCTGTTCCGTCGCGACGGCGCGCCGGGCCGGGTGGGGCGGCAGATGCAGACCTGGATGCGTTTTCCGGAGGGCTGGAGAATCGTCGCCGCTCATGTCAGCATCATCGACGAACCGAAGGATCCGAAGGTATGAGTCTGGACGATCTTCCGACGCAAGCGTCTCCGCCGTCAGGCTCCGAACCTGAAGTCGTGGTTCGGCGCGTCGATCGCACGTCGCCGCGAGCGGACAAGATCACGCGCGCCGAGGAACTGCGGCTGCTACTCGCCGACGAGATCGTGCGCGGGGCGCTGGCGCCGGGAGCCGCACTCGACGAGACCGACATTGCAAGACGTTTCAACGTCTCGCGCACGCCGGTGCGCGAGGCGCTGCGCCAGTTGGCGGCGAGCGGCCTGGTCGATGCCCGCGCCCATCGCGGCGCGGTAGTGGCGCGGCCTTCGATCGAGCGGTTGACCGGCATGTTCGAGGCGATGGCGGAACTGGAGGCGATGTGCGCAGGCCTCGCCGCCGAACGGATGTCGCCGTCGGATCGGCATGGGCTGGAAGCGATCCATGAGGAATTGCGGGTACTGAGCTATACCGGCAATCCCGACCGCTTTCACGAAGTCAATGAGCGCTTTCACAACGCGATCTATGCCGGTTCGCAGAACGGCTATATCGCGGAAATCACCCTGGCGACGCGGGTGCGGGTGCAGCCGTTTCGTCGGGCCCAGTTCCGCAATCTCGGGCGTCTGGCGAAATCGCACGCCGAGCACGACCGCGTCGTGGTCGCGATCCTGCGCGGCGACAAGATCGGGGCCGCGGCCGCGATGCGCGCCCATATCGAACTGGTGCGCGGGGAATACGAGCTCTACGCGGTGTCGGTGTAGGGCGGGCAACCTGCGTTCCCCGGATGCTGCGCAGCACGGAGTGATGCGCTGCTGATCCGGAGTCCATCGTTCTGGAGACGATTGGGTCCCGGCTCTGCGGTGCATCGTAAAGAACGCTGCACCGCATCCGGAACACGCGAGCCTTACACCACCGCCTTTTCCGCCATGAACGCGCGCCAGCCGCCGAACGACGAAATGTCGCGCGCACCGTTGGTCGCCAAGGGCTCGACGAGAAACCCCTTCACATCGCGGCCATCGGCCAGGCGTATCGTCCCGATCGACAGCGGCGGCGGGATCGCGGCGACGAATTTTCCGAATGCGGCGGCCGACAGCGCCCAGAGCTCGAGTTCGATCTTATACCCCTTGCCCGGCTCGACACGGAGCATGCCGGGCTTTGGCGGTGTTGTGCTCAGCGCATAGAGCGTGTAGTCCGGCGCGGTCGCGGCTTGCTCGAGCAGGCGGCCGCCGAGTGCTTTCAATTCGCCGTTCAGGGCCATCCCGGAGAGATGCGCGCCGACCACGGCGATGGCGATTTCGTCGCCGTTCACGCCGGACGGCAGCGCCGCCAGCGGCGGCTGCGTCAAACACTTGCTACCCATCTTCAGCTTGGTATCGGCGTGAAACACCCGCCCGATGCTGGCGAGCCGGGCGTCGTGGCCCGCCGGCGCCAACAGCGTGATGCCGAACGGAATGCCGTCGGGCCGCATCGCCGCCGGCAGCGCCAGCGCGCAGAGGTCGAGCAGATTGACGAAATTGGTGTAGGTGCCGAGCCTGGAATTGAGCTCGATCGGATTGGCCAGCACCTGCGCGGTGGAGTAGGCGGTCGGTGCGGTCGGCAGCACGACGGCGTCGAGACTGGTGAATGCGCGCTCCGCGACTCGGCGCAGCGCCTGCAGGCGATAGAGTGCCGCAAAGGTGTCGGCGGCGGTAAGCCGCGCGCCCGCCGCGGTGATCTCGCGCGTGACCGGGTGAATCGAATCCGGCGACGATGCCAGCATGTTGCGGATCACCAGATAGCGTTCGGCAACCCACGGTCCCTCATAGAGCAGCCGCGCGGTCTCGTAGAACGGCTCGAGATCGAACTCGACTAGGGTCGCGCCGAGCGAGGTCCAGCGCTGCAGCGCCTCGCCATAGGCCTTCTCGGAGGCCTTGTCGCCGAAGAAGATCAATTGGCCGTTGCGTGGGATTCCGAGCCGGAGATTGCCGGGAAACGCGGCCATGTTCGCCAGCGGCCGGTTGCGCGAAAACGGATCGGCGCCGTCGGGCCCGGCCATGACCGATAGCGCGGTCATGGCGTCATCGACGGTGAGCGAGAACACCGAAATACAATCCAGCGTCCGGCAAGCCGGCACCACGCCGGCGGTCGAGATCAGCCCAAGACTCGGTTTCAAGCCGACGATGTTGTTGAGCATCGCCGGCACTCGGCCGCTTCCCGCGGTGTCGGTGCCGAGCGCCAGCGGCACGAGGCCGGCGGCAACCGCCACCGCCGATCCCGAACTCGATCCGCCCGGGATCAGATCGCCGCGGATCGGATTGACCGGGATGCCGTAGGGCGAGCGCACGCCGACGAGCCCGGTGGCGAACTGGTCGAGATTGGTCTTGCCGATGATGATGGCGCCGGCCGCGCGCAATTTCGCGACCGCGGTCGAATCATGTGCCGGCGAATAGGCAAATGCCGGGCAGGCGGCCGTGGTCGGCATACCCAGTGTGTCGATATTGTCCTTCACCGCGACCGGCACGCCAAGAAGCGGAAGCTGCGCCGCATCCTTCTTCAACAACGCGTCAGCTTCCGCCAGCGCGTCCTTCTCGTCGCGCAGGCTGATGAACACGGCCGGATCGTTGTAGTCGCGGATGCGCGCATAGCTGCGCGCGACGGTCTGCGCGGGCGTCGTGGTGCCGGCGCGATGCGCGGCGACAATCGCGGCGACGGTTTCAGTCAATTGGTGCCCCGTCCGTTGGCTGGCGGAAGCGCGTCACGGCGGACGGCTTGGCAGCGAGAACTATCCACCCAGATTGAAGCAAGCGATGTGCCATTGTGTACATTATCGATGCAGCCCGAGGGATAGAAATCATTGTGCTGGATCAGATGCTTAAGCCAATTATCCGGAAATGGCGAGGGCATGTCGCCCAAACCGAACTGCTCATTTTGTAGGCAGTGCCGTCCCTGAAGTGGCAGCATCCCCGGCGCGCGTTGACACATTGCCGCGCTGTGCGTTTCTCGCGTAGAGCAAAGCCATGCCCCGTTCGAAGAGGGTAGGTCCCGAGGAAACCCATGACGCTGTTAGCTGCCCGTCGCGATGATCCCGAAGCCCTGTTCGCGGTGCCCGCGATTGTCGCGGACCGCCGCGCCGACGGCAGCATCATCCTGAAATCGACCACGCCGCTCCGTGAAAGCGCACGTTGCGTCGGCGACTGGCTGGAGCATTGGGCCGCGCAAACGCCGGACCGGATATTTCTCGGCGAACGCGCAAGCGTCGATGCGCCATGGACCACCGTCACCTACAGGCAAGCCCTCGGCCAAGTCCGCGCGGCCGCCGCCTGGATCCTGGCGCGGAGGCTCAACGCGGAACGTCCGCTGGTGATCCTGGCCGACAACGGCATCGATCACGCGCTGCTCGCGCTGGCCGCCCAGCATGTCGGCGTGCCCTCGGCGGCGATCTCGCCGGCCTATTCGCTGATGTCCAAAGACTTCGACAAGCTCAAAAGCATGATCACGCTGCTGCAGCCGGGCGTGATCTATGTGTCCGGCACAAAGCCGTTTGCGGCGGCGCTCTCGGCGATCCAGCCGCTGCATTCGGCCAGGATCATCAGCGGCAACGCTGCGGACGCCGACGCGATCCCGTTTCGTACGATCGCGGCGACACCGGAAACGCCAGCCGTCGAACAGGCGTTTGCAGCGGTGACGCCGGACACGATTGCAAAATTCCTGTTCACCTCGGGCTCGACCGGCACGCCAAAAGCCGTGATCAACACCCAGCGCATGCTGACCTCGAGCCAGCAGGCCAAGGCGCAGACCTGGGCGTTCCTCGAGGCGGCGCGCGACTTCGTGATCCTCGACTGGCTGCCGTGGAGCCATACGTTCGGCGCCAACCACAATTTCAACCTGGTGCTGCGCAATGGCGGCACGCTCTATGTCGACGGCGGCAAGCCCGCGCCCGGGCTGTTCGCAACCTCGCTGGCGAACCTGCGCAGCGTGATGCCGACGGTCTATTTCAACGTGCCGCGCGGTTTCGATATGCTGATCGCGGCGCTGCGCGGCGACGACGATCTACGCCGCCGCTTTTTCGGCGAGGTGAAATTCGCGTTCTATGCGGGTGCGGCGCTGCCGCAGAATCTCTGGGATGCGCTGGAAGAGCTGTCGATCAAGACCAGCGGCCGCGCGCTGCCAATGGTGTCGGCCTGGGGCTCGACCGAAACCTCGCCGCTCGCGACCGACTGCCACTTCCAGGCCAAACGATCCGGCAATATCGGGGTACCGATTCCCGGCACCGAACTAAAACTGGTGCCTTGCGGTGACAAGCTCGAGGTGCGCGTGCGCGGTCCCAATGTCACGCCGGGCTACTGGAAGGCGCCGGAATTGACCGCGCAGGCGTTCGATAGCGACGGCTTCTATCTGATCGGCGATGCCGTCACCTTTGCCGATCCGGCGCGCCCGGAACTCGGATTGTTCTTCGACGGCCGCGTCGCCGAAGATTTCAAGCTCAATTCTGGCACCTGGGTCAGCGTCGGCACCCTGCGCGTCGCGGGCATATCGGCGCTGGCGCCGCTGGCGCAGGATATCGTCGTGACCGGCCATGGCGGCGACGAGGTGCGCTTCCTGGTGTTTCCGAATATTGCCGCCTGCCGCGCTCATGCCGGATTGTCCGATAGCGCCGACGTGAAGGATGTGATCGGCCACGAAAAAGTTCGCGCCGCCTTCGCGCAAGGCCTTGCAAAGCTGAAGGCGCAAAGCGGAAACTCCTCCGGTCATGCGACGCGGGCGCTGCTGCTGGCCGAACCGGCGTCGGTCGATGGCGGCGAGATCACCGACAAGGGCTACATCAACCAGCGCGCGGTGCTGACCCGGCGCGCCGGCGCGGTGGCGACGCTGGACGATGATGCGTCGGCTGAATGGATCGGCTGCGCGGGGTGAGCTGAGAGGCCGGTTCCGGATTGGCCGCCGGACTGCCTGCGCTCACCGCCAGGGCCGGCGTTCGGGTTTATTGTTGCCAAGGCAACTAATATCTGCAAGCGTTTCCGAAGGTGAACGACGAGCCGGCCAACGGCCGCGCCTGTTCGGGAGGGAAGATGCTTCGCAGCCTAGCTGGAACCGGGCGGATGCTTGCCGTACGCGATACGCGCGGCGGCCCGTCTGCGCGGCCAGAAACCGGTCTAACCGGTGACAGCGCCGAGGTTTTCGTGGATGCGCCGCAGCAGGTCGATCAAGACTTCCTGTTCGTCCCTGTTCAGGCAGGACAGCAACCGGCGTTCGCGGTCGAGCGCCGCGACGATGACTTTATCATGCGTTGCGCGGCCTTTGGCGGTCAGCGAGATCGAGTGGCTGCGGCCATCGTCCGGGTCGGTCCGGATTGCGACGAGGCCGCGTTTCTGCAGCAGCGCGAGCGTACGGCTCACCGGACCCTTGTCGAAGCCGATCACGTGGCAGATGCGCGACGCGGGAATGCCCGCCTCGATCGCCAGCAGCGACATAATCCGCCACTCTGTGACATTGACGCCGAATTTTCGCTGGTAAAGCGTCGTGGCGCTGTTCGAGAGCTTGTTGGCGATGAAGGTGACGAAGGCCGGAACGTAGCGATCGAGATCGAGCGTGGGCTCATGATCGGCGTCTGCGGTTTCCGCCGGTTTCGTCCGGCGTGGCTTCCTGGGGGACGGACTGCTGCTCATATCCCTGATCGTCGTTACGGGGTGCGGTCGAGAAGTAGAGACATAGGGCAGCCTTTTACAAGACTAAACTTCCTCACAAGAACAAACTTCGGGAGGTCCCGATGAGTGCAGCGAAAATACCTGCGTCGCACAGCGGCGCCGCTCCGGCGGTCAACGGTTCACCCGGTATTCCCGGCCTCGATGTCGATCCGTTTGCGATCGAATTCTTTGAGGATCCGTTTCCGACGCACGAGGCGCTGCGGGAGGCAGGACCCGTCGTTCATCTCGACAAATGGAACGTCCGTGCAGTGGCGCGCTATGCCGAAGTTTACGCCGTGCTCAACGACCCTCTGACCTTCTGTTCAAGCCGCGGCGTGGGCCTGAGCGATTTCGCCAAGGAGAAGCCGTGGCGGCCGCAGAGCATTATTCTGGAGGCCGACCCGCCGGCGCATACGCGGACCCGCGCGGTGCTCAGCAAGGTACTGTCGCCCGCGGTCATGAAACAGCTCCGCGATGGTTTTGCCGCCGCCGCCGAGGCCAAGGTCGACGCGTTGCTGGTCCAGGGCAGTTTTGACGCCGTCGCCGATCTTGCCGAGGCCTATCCAATGTCGGTATTTCCCGACGCGATGGGCTTGAAGCAGGAGGGCCGCGACCATCTGCTGCCCTATGCGGGGCTGGTCTTCAATGCCTTCGGCCCGCCGAATGAATTGCGCCAGAGCGCGATCGAGCGTTCGGCGCCGCACCAGGCCTATGTGGCCGAGCAATGCCAGCGCGAAAATCTCGCGCCCGGCGGGTTCGGCGCCTGCATCCATGACCGCGCCGATGCCGGCGATATCACCGCGGCCGAAGCGCCGTTGCTGGTGCGCTCGTTGCTCTCGGCCGGGATCGACACCACGGTCAACGGCATTGGCGCCGCGATCTATTGCCTGGCGCGTTTCCCGGAAGAATTTTCGCGGCTGCGCCGCGATCCATCGCTGGCGCGCAATGCGTTCGAGGAGGCGGTCCGCTTCGAAAGCCCGGTGCAGACCTTCTTCCGCACCACGACCAGAGAGGTCGAGATCGGCGGCTGCCGGATCGGCGAGGGCGAGAAGGTGCTGATGTTCCTCGGCGCCGCCAACCGCGATCCCAGGCGCTGG
>Ga0210410_10005276_pt1 | contig 11263 bp, 8 predicted proteins | sample IncBWC4MmetaG_FD_161058 | JGI IMG/M metagenome (GOLD analysis project Ga0210410, IMG submission 161058) | Forest soil microbial communities from Barre Woods Harvard Forest LTER site, Petersham, Massachusetts, United States - Inc-BW-C-4-M | ecosystem: Environmental > Terrestrial > Soil >... | reverse complement strand
GGACCCCATGCACGGTACCGACCTCCCGATAGTCACGGCTGACGTCTATCCCGTATCGACGAAGCAGGTCGAAGGAAAACGTGCTGCGCGAACCGGGCTCCGTGAGGATCCAGGACCTCGCGATGGCGTTGCAGCCTGCCAGATCAAGAGATGCCTGAAGATAGGCGCTGCTGCCGGGATATCCAGTGCTGAGCCAGGGCGCCCCCGGTGCCCGCCCGCCAATCAGATACACCGCGCCGGGACTGACTCCGCTGAGGTCGATCACGTTGTCGCCCAAGTGGAAGCCGCCCTCTGCTGCGGCACGCTCCAGATCGGTAACGTAGGCGGCCGTTTCTGCATCCAGCAAGAGCCTGGCGTTTCCTCGCACAATTCTGACTTCCGTTGTCTGGCTACCGAGGGCATGGATTTGGCGGTAAGGCTCGTTGATCGAACCGTACAGCGCAATCACCGGAACCAGCAGGGCGAGGGCCATAACCGGCGCAAGACGTCGCAAGACGCCCTTCCCTTCGACCACATCAATGAAGATGACCAGGACGCCAAGCAGGCCGAGGAAGCCCACTCGCGCGCCCTGTTCTATATACCTGGTGCCGGTGCCGAACACGTAGACATACGGCAGCCCGATAAGAAACAACGCAAGGGCGACACTGCTGCGGGACGAGTGTGCGTAAAGGCGCTTCGGCATCAAGAGCAGGGTCAACGTGATGGCAATCGATATCGCCCAGAACAACATCGGCTGATATGCTTCGTACGAAATCGATAGATCGAAATTGGATGGGACGATCGTTCCCCGGACGACATCGATGCTCGTTCCTGTGACGAGATCAATACTCGTTCCTGCGAAGACAATTGCGAAAATTGCTGCCAAAAGCCTCGCCGCTGCGTTCTCGATCGTGACCAGAAAGACCGTCACAAACGCGAATGCCAGCACCAGCGCGAAATGGTCCTTCAGATACGGGCCGAACGCGAAATCATCGAGGCGAAAGAGATTTTTGGAGCCCCCATCCGACAGGAGATGATTGACGACTTGAAGCCCGAGACGCAGGCGTTCGACAAAGCGAAGCGCCGATCCGTCAATCGCTAATGCCGACGCGAGCAGAACTGACGCCGCCGCCAGGACGCAAATCAGCAGGCTGCGCGCGCGGAGCTTTCCGGCAACAAGAAGATATGCGGCAACGGCACCCGCGAGCAGCGCGGCCGAGGTTGGCTTGCCAAGGAACGTGAGGGCCCCGCCTGCTCCAATGAGAATCCAGCAGACCACGCCCGAATTTGAAGACGTCCGTCTTGTCAACGTGACCCCAATGGCCGCCAACATGACGGATACGAAGGTGAGCGAATTGTATCCGGGCGTCGACAGCCACACATGCAGAAAATCCAGAGAGCCCGTCGCCATCACCAGGGCCAGAGCGGGCGCCGCCCACCATGGATCGTCGTGCCCTTGCAGGCTTGTGCGGAGCAGGGCCAGACACAGCGCGAACGCGGTGCCGAAAATGATCAGAATATTCGTCTGCCGGAGCAGCACGATGTTGCTGCCGAGCAGGCGATAGAGGGGATGATAGACAAATCCGAATTCAGTGACGGAGGCCGGGTAGTCCTGCGGCGACGAAATCCAGTTGAGGTAAAAACCCTCATCAGTGAAATCGAAGCCGGCCCTGCAGCTCATCAGGACCCAGCCTAAAAGAACCAAGGCAGCCAGAACGCTAAGGCCGAGCGCGACGTCCTCGGCAAATCGCGCAACAAGCTGTGCCGGCATTTCGCCTGCCGGACCGGCAGGAGGCGTATCGTTATTCAACCCGCGCTCTTCGTCTTCTGCGGCGGGCGATCGCCGGGCCCGCGGTCCATCATTCGATAAGCGCTTTGACGACAGACTGGGTATCAACGCAAGGTCTAGAGCCCGTCAGACTCGCCGTTCTTCGGCGTATGGCGTGGGAGGAACGGCGCGTAGGATGTGTTCTGGCCCCCCGCGACGACCGGCACAGCCGGCATGCCTGGCTCGCCGCCGGCCGGTGCAGCGGTCGTCGGCGTTCCGCCTTCCTGCCGCTGCAGCACCAGCGTTTCGCTGCGGCTGTCCTTTTTGAAGGTGACTTCGCGGCTCGCGACACCGCTCAGCTTCCAGCCGCCATGGCTCTCGCCAGGCCGCAGGCGAAGGATCTTCTGGCTGACCCGGTCGAGGAAAACGGCAATCGCCTCGCCGCCGCCGACAACGGCTCCGATCAACGACAGCGGGGGACGTTCCTCGGCCGGGGCCGGTGGCGGGGCAACGACTTGCTCCGCGGCCGCTGCCACTACGGCCGCTTGCGGAGGCCGCCGCGAGGCCGAGAAAATCGGGCGGGCCTGGGTCGCGGCCAGTGCCGACAAGGGCACGGACCACAGCGGGTTTCCGCTCGGCAGCATCTTCGCAGGCTCGGGTTTGGGTCGGGCTAGAGGCTTCACACTGCCGACATCGACCGCGTCCGAGGGGCTCGCGCGGTCATCGGACAGGATGTCAGGGGTGGGGGACGTCGCGGCGCGCAGCGCCTGTGGCGAGCCGATCACCAGCGTCGCGCCGGCCAGCAGCGCCCACGCCGAAATTTGTACCCCCTTGATCATGTTTTCCCTGCCGCCGGCGGCACGCGCCGGGCTGCAATCTAGCCCTAACGATTGCGACGAGCAACGCAGGTGAGGATCAGGCTTTGGCCGTGAGATTTCACCGCTAGGCGACGCCGCTTCGGGAACTTTTGGCCCCCAATTGTTGCCGAATGGCCACGCCTTCGGAAATAGACGCTGCAACGGCCACGATATGGGTGAAACCACCTCTGCAAGCGTTGCGTGCATGTTCGGCGGCGTGAGAAACTGGTGCAAATCGGTGCGGCAAGCGTCCACGATGGCTTTTCGCGACTTGGATTCGTCGACCTAACCTATTGAGCACGCTCCATGAATGCGCCCAAATTCCCTCGACAGCTGGACCGGCGGGGATTGCGGGCGGTTACGCGCCATTCGCTCGCGGTTCTGCTGGCAAGCACGGCGCTCGGCGTGGTGTCGGCGCATGCGCAGGACGCCACCTGGGTCGGCGGCAACGCCGGCGATCCCAACGAATGGATCGAAAACAACAACTGGACGCCCGCCACCATCCCGAGCGGAACGGCGACCTTTACCAACAATGGCGCACCCACCACCGTTCAGGCGGACGGTCTCGTCTCGCTCAATGCGATCACTTTCACCGGCGCTCCGAACAACGCACCGGCCTACACCATCACGATGAACGACATCTTCGTCGTAAATGGCACGGGTGTCTCGAACAACTCGACCAACACGCAGACCATCAATAACACCGTATCGGCGGTGTTCCTGAATTCCAGCTCTGCGAGCGCAGGCACCGGTCCAGTCACTTACAACAACAGCGGCGGCATGAGCTTCCAGGATACGAGCACCGCCGGCACCGCCATCATCCTCAACAACGGCGACGTTGAATTCAACATTAGCAGCACAGCCGGATCGGCTCAGATCACGAACAACGCCACGATCAACTTCAACGACAACGCGACTGCCGGCACCGCAAACATTACGAATGCCGCCAGCGGTTTCCTGACGTTCAACCTCAATTCTTCGGCCGGTTCGTCCACGATCGTCAACAACAACTCGCTGCAGTTCACCAATTCAGCCACGGCCGGCTCGGCCAACATCACCGGCGCCAACAATTCGTCTACGACATTCAGCAACAATGCCACGGCCGGCGGCTCGATCATCACCCTGCAGGGCAACGCCACGCTGACCTTCGGCAACACTTCGACTGCCGGCAGCTCCACAATCAATTCGTCGCTGGTCGGCAGCACCATCACCTTCAACGATACGAGCACCGCGGGCAGCGCCAATATCGTGCTGAAGGAGTCCAATCTCGTCTTCAATAACTCGGCGAGCGCCGGCTCGGCGATCGTCACGATGCCGGACGCCACGCATCCCGGCACCATCACCTTCAACAACACCAGCACGGCCGCCAATGCCAACATCACGGTGGTCGGCTCACTCGGCATTACCTCATCGCTCAGTTTCCTGAATTCCAGCACCGCCGGCAGCGCCACGATCACCAACAATCCCGGCATCGGCAACGGCGGCATGACCACCTTCGGCACCCTGGGCGGCACTGACACCGCCAACGCCGGAACCGCTCACATCACCAACAACAGTTCGGGCACCACGAGCTTCCTTGCCCAAACGTCGGCGATGAATGCGACCATCACCAACAACGCCGGTGGAGGCACCAACTTCCAGGATCAGAGCACCGCGGCGAACGCCACCATCATCAACAACAACGGCGGCTCGACAAACTTTGGCGTTCCGATCGTCGGCACCGACACCGCCACGGCGGGCAGCGCCAACATCACCAACAATGCGGGCGGCACCACGGAATTCACCGCGGCCACGACCGCCGGCAACGCCATCATCACCAACAATGCGGGCGGCTTCGTCCAGTTCGGCGATTCCGGCGCGGGTGCCTCGACCGCCACGGCCGGCAATTCCACCATCGATAACAGCGGCACCGTCAGCTTCAACGCACTGACCACTGCAGGCAACGCCGTGATCACCACCAATAGCGGCGGCAACGTGTTCTTCTTCGACAGCAGCACCGGTGGCAACGCGCGCTTCATCACCAACGCCGGCGGCACCTTCGACATGTCGGGATTGACCGCAGCCGGCATGACCGCGGGCTCGATCGAGGGCGCGGGTAGCTATATCCTTGGCGCGAAGAACCTGACCGTCGGCAGCAACAATCTCTCGACCGCCGTCAGCGGTGTGATCTCCGGAGCCGGTGGCTCGCTGACCAAGGTCGGCACCGGCATGCTGACGCTGACGAACACGAACACCTATAGCGGTGCGACCAACGTGAACGGCGGCACACTGGTGGTCGACGGTTCGATCGCGCTGTCCTCGCTCACGACTGTCAACGCCGGCGGCACGCTGGCCGGCTCGGGCACGGTGGGCAATATCGCAATCGCCGGCGGCACGCTGGCGCCTGGCAGCGCGGGCGGCAGCATCTTCGGCCCGCTGACCGTCACCGGCAATCTCAGCTTCACCGCGGCCTCGACCTATATGATCCAGGTCAACTCGACCAATGCGGGCCGCACCAACGTGTCGGGGACCGCGACACTCAACGGCGCCACCGTGAGCGTCAGCTATTTGACCACAACGCTACAGTCGCAATATACCATGTTGCATGCGACCACCGCCGTCAGCGGCACCTTTAATCCGGCAGTCGTTTCCAACAATTCCAACATATCCTCGACGTTGAGCTACGACGCCAACGACGTCTTCCTCAACACCAAGCTGAACTTCACCACGCCGACGGGGCCGCTGACCACCAACCAGCAGAATGTCGCCAACGCGCTCACCGGTTTCTTCAACCGTACCGGCAGCATTCCGATGGCCTTCGCGATGCTGAGTCCGCAAGGCCTCACTATTGCCTCGGGCGAGCTCGGCACCGGCGTGATCCAGTCCTCGATCAAGGCGGACGACCTGTTCCTCAATTTGCTGCTCGATCCCACCATCGCCGGCCGCTCCGGCGGCTTCACGGCGCAAAGCGTGACACCGACCGGCTACGCCGATGAAGAGGCGCTCGCCTATGCCGCAAAGCGCTCGGGGACCGCGAGCGAGCGCGACGCCTACGCCATGGCGACCAAGGCGCCGCTGCTGGCGCCGCTGCCCCTCAACCGCTGGAGCGTCTGGGCCTCCGGCTATGGCGGCTCGGAAACGATCAACGGCAATGCCGTGGTCGGCTCGCAGGACCTCACGGCGCGCGTTTGGGGCGTGGCGTCGGGCGCCGACTACAAGATCTCGCCCGACTCGCTCATCGGCTTTGCGCTCGGCGGCGGCGGCACCAATTATTCGCTCGCCAACGGGCTCGGCTCGGGCAGGACCGACATGTTCAACGCCGGCTTCTACGGGCGGCAGAATATCGGCGCGGCCTATCTCTCCGGCGCATTCGCCTATGGCTGGCACGATGTGACGACCAACCGCATCGTGGCGCTGGGCGGCTTCGACATGCTGCAGGGTCGCTTCCAGGCCGAGACCTTCTCCGGCCGATTCGAGGGCGGTTACCGCTTCGCAACGCCGTTCATGGGCATCACGCCCTATGCGGCCGCTCAGGTGATCAGCTTCAACCTGCCGAACTATTCCGAAGCCAGCCAGACCGGCGGCGGGTTGTTCGCGCTGAACTATGCGGCAGAGACCGTGACCGACACCCGCACCGAGCTCGGCCTGCGCGGCGACAAGTCCTTTGCCATGCCGGACGGCGTGCTGACGCTGCGCGGCCGCGCCGCCTGGGCGCATGACTACGATCCGAACCGCGCGGTAACCGCGATCTTCCAGGCGCTGCCCGGCGCAAGCTTCGTGGTCAACGGCGCGCGTCCGGATGCCGATTCAGCGCTGGTCTCGGCCTCGGCCGAGCGGAAGTGGCTCAACGGCTTCTCCGTCGCTGGCGTCTTCGAGGGGGAGTTCTCCGGCAACGTCACGAGCTACGCCGGCAAGGGCGTCGTCAAATACAGCTGGTAGGTCCAGAGAGCCTGCCGGCACACTTTTCCGGATCATGCGCTATTTGTTGCCCTGCCATTGTCCGGACACGCCGAGCATGACGCGGATGCGTCCCGAACCTGCGTCGCTCTTGGCCGTGGTCTGTGGCACCTGCACGTCGAGTTGATCGACGAACAGGAAGGGCATGCCGACCTCGAGATCGTACAGCACCTTCTGCAACGCGGGCTGCTCCATCTCGCAACTGATGACGAGGCCGACAAAGCCGTCCTTGGCTTCCTTGCCGAGCACGTCGACCTGCGAGGACTGGATGGTGCCGCCGACGTTGCCGACGGCGGAGGCCACCCGCTGCAGCAGCGCGGCGCCGGCAACCGTCACCGTCGGGCCTTCGAGGAAAGGCGTGCCGGGATGTTCCGCCGAGAGCTGTAACGGATGGCGCGGCTTGCGCCCGCGCAACTGGTCCAGCAAATCGGACGTCTGCGCCAGCGCGCGCTGGTGATCGAGAATGCCTGAGATCGCCACGCCGGAGGTGACCGCGAGACCGCCGAGCACGGCGAGATAGAGCACGACCGCGATCAGCGGCGACTGCGACAGGGTGCGGGTGACGGTAGTGACCGCGTTCATGGCACCACCGTGTTCTTCGGCTCGACCTGCGCCTCGATATGGAAGCGTTCACCGGGATCGGACGGCGAGCGCGTGGTCGGCGCGTAGAAGGTGGCGCGGGTGAAATGCCGGGATTGCTCGATCAGCGAAATCAGCGACGGCGCATCGGTGGTGATGCCGGCGATCTGCAGCTTGTTGCCGGCCAGATGCAGCTCCGTGACATAGGTGTTGTCCGGCAATACCTGGCTCAGCGTCTCCAGCACGATCACGCTTGCCGGCGTCTGGTATTTGCGGCGTTCGAGCGCTGCCGCCGGCGAGCGATCGCCGCCGTCGGTGCCGGCGCGAATGGCGGCACGGCGCTCGGAAATCTGGCGCGCCAGTTCGTCCTCCTGTGCGCCGAGGCTGCTCGCGACATAGGCCGAGGCCGCGACCGAGAGCACTGCGACGACGGCGACAGCGCCGAGGGCGAGCTGCAGCACGCGGCTCAGCTTCGCCGCATCGAGCGATCCGCGCGCGCTTTGCTCGAACACCTTGACGCGTGCTCCGCCGGCCTCCGTGACCTCCGTGCAGATCGCGACCGCCGACGGATGGAAGGCGGACACCGCCTGCACATATCCCGTCACCGCCTTGCGCGTGGTCGCCACAACGGTCGTGGTGATGCTTTCGCTACCGCTCGCGGCGGGCACGGTGCAGCCGAACACGGCTTCGCTCGCGCTCCACGGCGTCAGGCGGTCGATCTGCGCGCGCACGATGGCTTCGATGAAGTCGGCGGCTCGCGCCGGAAGTTCCAGCGGACGGAACAGGAAGCGTTTCGGCTGCAGCACGATCTCGACCCGGCTTCCCCTGACCACTGACGCAAGGCCGGAGGGCGCAGCGCCGTCCGCGAGCGCGATTTTCGACGGAACGTCGTCGGCCCTGCCGGGGGCTTCCACGGCAAACCGGCCGTCATCGGCCTCGACCAGCCGTACGACACGCGGCGAAACGATGCGGTTCAATCCCGCGATCGCTCCGCTCGCGACGCTGGCGGTCCAGGCGTTCAGAATCGCGCCGATGCTCGGGAACGGTTTCATCGCGAAGAGGCCTGTTGCGGCGCCATGCTGCCATCGGAATTGTTGCGCCACGACAATACACGATAAGGGTCGTCACCGCTTTCGAGAAGCAGGATCACGACCTCGCCGCCGCCGCGCCGGCCATCCGGCAGTTCCGCATCGACCGTGACCCGGTAGGCCTTCGAGCCTGCGAGCGTGGCACCCTCGCCGCCCGAGAGTCCGATCAGGGCATGCGGGTCGACCGAGGGATCGCTGCGCTGGGCCAGCAGCGACTGCAGGTTCTCCGGCGTCATGCCGGGCAGCGCGGCCAGCACCTGCGGCGCGGCGTCGAGCACGTTGACGGCCGCCATGTTGCTGAAGACGGTGACGAACGGCAGCATGCGCCCGATCACCGCGGACGGAATCCCGTGCACCAGCCACAATTCGTCGGCGGCCGGGAACGGCGCGTGGCGCGGGAAATAGGTGATGCCCGAGGTCTTGTAGAACGAGTTCTCGGGATCGCTGTCGCCAAGCTCGGTCGGCGCGCGCCAGGCAAGGATGCGGTCGGCATAAAGGGCCGCATTGGAGGCGCTGACGCCGAGCCCGGTCATCAGTCCCGACAACAGCGCTTTTGAGGCCGCGTTGAGGTCGACGCGGGCGGCTTCGGAGCGGAAGGTCACGAACACGCGACCCCCGCCGAGCCGGGCGTTGAAAGTGCCGCTGGTCGGGCGCGCGGCGTCAGCAAGTCCAACTAGCTGCAACGCCGCCAGCTCGACGCCACCCGTCACCATCGCCTCGGTCTGGATGCGGTCGGTGCTTCCAGCCACGATGATGGCGGTGTTGGTCACATAGGTCAGATAGATCAGGACCAGCGCCGACAGTGCCGCGAGGATCCACAGCACCGCGATCACGATGAAGCCCCGCGCGCCGCGCGCCGGCCTCGCGTCACACAAGCTGCCGGCGGCGCTAGCGGAGCGGATTTGACGTTCGCTCCCCTGCTTACCGAAATGTCGTGATGCGAACGTCAAATCCAAAGCTCCACTAGCATCAATAAGTTGTCTAGTGGTCCTTTGACGCCAACATTCGCAAACGTGGTTCCCCGCTGGAAAGCGAATGTTGGCGTAGGACCACTAGCCGGCATTCACAGCTGCTCCTCTTTCTTGTCCGCATCGCCCTTCGACCGCGCCGCGAGGCAGCCCGTGACGCTCTTCGCCCGCGCGCATTCGGCCGGCGCATCGACGTGCACAATCGCAGCACTGGAGACCGCCAGCACTTGGCCCGAACCGGCGTCGCGGACCGAGACGCGGATCGCGGTCGGCAACTGCATCTGGCCGCGCCAGGTCGGCTGCCAGGCCTGATCCGGCCCGGCATAGGCAAACGTCACGCGGAACGGCGCTCGGATCAGCACCACCTGATCGACGAAACGGATCTGCGCATCCGACGGCATCGGATTGAACGGCGCGCGCTCGCGCACCAGCGCAAGACCCTGCTCGTCGGCCTTCTCGATCAGGCGGATGATTTCGAGACCGGGCCGCGTGTTGGGACCGACCGCGCTGCGCACGAAGGTGACCGACAGTTCGGAGCCTTCGAACAGCGGATGCCTGTTGTCGCCGTTGACAGGCACCATCTCGGCGACCGAAAGGTCCGCAAGCGCGCGGTCGAGCCCGATCGCGAGCCGCTCGGCGCGCTGCACGCGGACGATGCCGCGGTTCCAGTTCGGCAGCCATTGCGCTGTCACGGTGGCGAGCGCGCCGAGGATCACCGTCATCAGCAGCGTCGCCAGCAACACTTCCAGCAGCGTGAAGCCGGCCTCGTTATGGGATCGGCGCCGCGCGCTCATTCGGCAGCTTTCGGCACGAGGCGCACGGTGGTGACCTGGATCGCTGCACCGCCAGGTCCCTGCATCCGCATGTTGATCGCGAGCGGCACGAAGCGGCCCGCCGGCGCGTCGGCCACCGCGGCATTGACGGGTGCGACGTCGATGCGCCAGCGATGGCCGGCAAGCTGGCCGGTCTGACGCCCGGGCTTGAGCGCATTGCGCGCGGGCAGGTTGGCGAGCACGGTCTCGGCGGCGCCGTTCAGCGCCAGCCGCTGGTCGATCGCGCGCGTGCCGCGCACGGTGGTGCCGATCACCATGCCGATCGACGTCAGCACGGCGGCGATGATCGCGAGCGCCACCAGCGCCTCGATCAGCGTGAAGCCGCGCTCGCCGCTAGTGCCCACTTTCCGAAGTTCGTGATCCATTGCCGCAAACCCTTTCACGAACTTCGGAAAGTTATGGGCACTAGCAAACCCATGATTCTAGTGCCGCTTTCGATCTGAAGTCCCTGAACCCGATTTTGCCGCGAGTGAGTCAGGGACTTCAGATCGGCGGCACTAGAGCAGTTTTTGTTTTTGCGCGACAATCTCGACGCCTCCGGTCAGCCAGTTGACGCGGACCTCATATCCCATGCCCGGCCGCGCCAGCGCGATGGTGCCGCCGCAGGACATCCCGGACGGGAAGAAGTCGATGGAGCGGCCGGCCTCGCGGTCCGCGCAGCGCGACGCCAGCGCCGCACCAACCGTGACGTCGCTCGGCAGCCGCAGGATGCGCCCCGTCGCACCGGAGCGGATCGCCCGCGCTCCGGCGTCGACGATCGTCGCCACCTGGACGTGCCGGCGCAGCGCCGCGCTGCGGTCGGACTTCAGCAGCGCCGCGGTTTCGACCGCGAGGCTTTCGAGACGGGCGCGCGTCGTGGATCGCGGAAAGGCCGGCAGGATGATCGCGGCGAGCATGCCGATGATGGCGAGCACGCAGAGGATTTCAATCAGCGCAAAGCCCGCCTCGCCCCGGACGCGTCCGAAAAACGATTGATGAATTCGATTCACTGGCGCGTGCCGCTGGCGATGTCTGACGCCGTGCCGCTGCCGCCTTCCTGGCCGTCCGATCCCAGCGACACGATGTCGTAAGGCGCGCGCTGGCCCGGTGAGCGGTAGATGTAGCTGTGGCCCCAGGGATCGCTGGGCACCACGCCGCCACGCAAATAGGGCCCGTTCCAGCCCTGTGCGTTGTTGCTTTGGGTCAGCGCCGCCAGGCCCTCATTGGTGGTCGGGTAACGCCCGAGGTCGAGATAATAGAGATCGAGCGCGCTGGC
>Ga0210410_10005275_pt1 | contig 11263 bp, 7 predicted proteins | sample IncBWC4MmetaG_FD_161058 | JGI IMG/M metagenome (GOLD analysis project Ga0210410, IMG submission 161058) | Forest soil microbial communities from Barre Woods Harvard Forest LTER site, Petersham, Massachusetts, United States - Inc-BW-C-4-M | ecosystem: Environmental > Terrestrial > Soil >... | reverse complement strand
CGAAGGTCGCGGAGAAATTGGACGCGTCGTGGCGGGGAGTTAAATCGATTTAACTTGCGCGTGGTTTAGAATCAACGAGTTACGGAGATGCACTTATATCTTATTGAAATAGAAAGGGTTGACCCTCTTGGTGACGTAAATCCAGGCGAAATCGTTCACTTTCCAAGGCGGGGAAGGGCCCTTTGCGGGGACAAGGCTACTCTTCCTTGACCAGCCAATCCATGGCTTCCTCGCGCGTCTTGAATGTCGGGAAGTCGCGCTGCGAGAAGCTCTTGAAGTGTTCGTAAAACACGTGCGGCACGCTGTCGGTGCCGACCCACGCCGAGCGTTTCACGTAGGGGCGGTCGAAGACGAGGACTTCTTTGATCTTCGTAGCGACGGCCTTGTCGACCTGCGCGCCCTCAAAGTCCGCCAGCGTCAGCACGGAGCCGGGAGCGTGACGCGCGACGTCGGCGCGTACCTGATCGAGCAGCAGCAGCAATTCTTTAGGCGCGCAATGGCTGAAGTCGAGCAGGAAGATGGCGTGACCCTTGTGCTTGATGAAGCGTATGCGGTTTTCGTCCATGAGCGGTCTGGCCTCGGATTGTTGCGCTTTCCGCGAAAAGCTTTTTACCGCTAAGGTCGCTAAGAAAGGCCGCGAAGGTCGCTAAGAAAATCGAAAGCTTGCTTTGCGTTCTTTGCGGCTGTTCTTAGCGTCCTTCGCGTTTAAAGATTTTAAGCCGAATCTCAATCACTGCTCTTACCCTAGCACCGACTCGACGACGCCGTAAGCGCTGTCCAGCGCGGCGGCGTCTTTGCCGCCAACTCTTTACGCGACCGGGCCAATCACTTTGCCCGCTTGCACGCGCGCAGTCAAATCTTTCGGCAAAAGCTCTTTATTGCTAAGGTCGCTAAGAAAGGCCGCGAAGATCGCTAAGAAAAATCGAAGGCTTTGCTCTGCAATCTTTGCGGCTGTTCTTAGCGCCCTTCGCGTTTAAAGATTTTAAGCTGAATCTCAATCACTGCTCTCACCCCAGAAGCGACTCGACCACGCCGTAAGCGCTGTCCAGCGCGAAGTCCAGCGCGGCGGCGTCTTTGCCTCCGGCTTCGGCAAGGTCGGGACGGCCTCCGCCTTTGCCGCCAACTTTTTGCGCGACCGGGCCGATGACTTTTCCTGCCTGCACGCGTGCAGTCAAATCTTTGGTGACGCCCACGATCAGCGAGACATTGCCATCCGTCGCCGAGCCGAGCACGACCACACCCGAGCCAACTTTGTCGCGAAGCTGATCGACCAGCGTGCGTAACTGCGCGCGCTCGAGATTGTCGACGCGATGCGCCAGAACTTTTATGCCTTTGACTTCTTTGATCTGATCGGAAATGTTCGCGGTCGAAGACGACGCCGACTTCATCCGCGCCTGATCGAGTTCGCGCGTGAGCTTCTTGATCTCCGCGTCTTTCTTGTCGAGCTCGGCTTTCAGCGCCTCTGCCGGAGAGAAGGTGTTTTCTTTGTCGGGAAGTGAGTCGGCAGAGGGTGCCCCATCCTTGCGCGGTTTGTGCGCAAGGGTGGGAGAGGCGAATGCCGACACTACTTTTTCCAACTCGTGATCTTTGCGGAAATGCGCGAGCGAACCTTCTCCGGTCACAGCTTCCACTCTGCGCACGCCCGACGATACGCTGCCTTCTTTCAGAATCTTGATCAGGCCAATCTCGCCGGTCGCTGATGTGTGCGTGCCTCCGCAAAGTTCTGTCGAGAAGTCGCCAATGCGCACCACGCGCACCTTGTCGCCATACTTTTCGCCGAAGAGCGCCATGGCGTGATATTTGCTGATGGCCTCGTCGATGGGCACGTCGGTGAGCGTTTCAACTTTGATGTTGCGCAGAACTTCTTTGTTGATGAGGTCTTCAATGTCCTGCAACTCTTCGTCCTCGACGGCGGTGAAGTGCGAAAAATCGAAGCGCAGATGATTGGGCGCAACCAGCGATCCCGCCTGCTTGACGTGCTTGCCCAGCACCTCGCGCAATCCGGCGTGCAACAGGTGCGTGGCCGTGTGGTTGCGCATGGTGGCGTTGCGAATGTCGGCGTTGACCACGGCATCGACCTTGTCGCCCACCCGAATCAGTTGCTTCGCGGCGACCTGATGTGCGCGCACGCCTTGAATCGGCGAATAGCATCCCTTCACTTCGGCGACGACGGTGTTGTGATCGTCGGAGTAAAGCCATCCCTTGTCGCCGACCTGCCCGCCGGAGTCGGCGTAGAACGGCGTGTGGTCGAGAACAATCTCGCCTTCGTCTCCGGGCGCGAGTTGTTGCGAGCCTTGCCCGTTGTGCCCGTCCGTCTTAGATATGATGGCCAGCACTTCGCAGCCGTCGGACCGCGTCTGGCGGTAGCCTTCGAAGAGGGAGACCGGTAAGGTCTGGTAAGCGGGGTTTGCTGTTTGCTTAGCGGTGCCTTTCCAGGAAGACCGGGCACGATCGCGTTGTTCCTGCATAGCACGATCGAAACCGACAACATCCAGCTCGTGTCCCTGATCACGCGCCGTTTCCTGCATGAAATCGAGCGATAAGCCAAATGTATCCCACAATCGGAACGCTTCTTCGCCGTCAATTCTGACTGCGGGGATATCCTCAGCATATCGCTCCTGCTTAAGCTGTTGCGCACGTGCGAGCCCAAGCTCTTGCTCAACAGCCGCGAATAGTGGTGAGAAATCTCTTGGTTTAAGAGACAAACCAAAAGCCTGAGTAAATATGTGTGAGCTAGACGGCTTCTCTCGGTCCAGTTGGTTGAGGAGACGCTCCCAGTGCTTACTTACAAGGAGGAGGTCCCACTCTCTCAAGCCTTGCTCGAAAGTTCGCCCGAACTGCTTCTCCTCAGCATGCACTACCTTGCTCACGTGTTCCACTCTCTCAAGCAATTCGGGGTATGCATCTTTCATCTGATCGCTTACTGCTTGAACCATCTTGTGCAAAAATGGCTCGCGCGCGCCCAGCATCCTGCCATGGTTCATTGCGCGTCTCATGATTTTTCTTAGCACGTAGCCGCGGCCTTCGTTGGAGGGAAGGACTCCGTCGGAGATCAGGAAGGTAGCGGCGCGGGAGTGGTCGGCGATCACTCTTAGGGATGCTGCTGATTTGTGGCTGGGAGAGCCTGCCGAGCTTTGCTCGGCTTGACCGGGTCGAAGACCCGGTCCCACATGGCCGGTGGTGGCTCCTGTTAATTCTGCTGCGCGCTTGATCAGCGGCGTGAACAGGTCTGTCTCGTAGTTTGAGATCACGCCTTGCAGCACTGCCGTCACTCGCTCCAATCCCATCCCCGTGTCGATCGAGGGCTTCGGCAACGGATTCAACTTCCCGCTGGAGTCGCGGTCGAACTGCATGAAGACCAGATTCCAGATTTCGACGTAGCGGCCGCAGTCGCAGGGGAAGGCGCAATCCGCGTGGCCCGAGTCGGACGCGGCGACGCCCATGTCGTAGTGAATCTCGCTACAGGGGCCGCAGGGGCCGGTGTCGCCCATCTGCCAGAAGTTGTCTTTCAGGCCCATCTCGAAGATGCGCGATTTCGCGACACCCTGCGCGGCCCACAGGTCGTAGGCTTCGGCGTCGCGGGGGACGCCGCCTTCTCCATTGAAGATGGTGACGTAGAGCTTTTCTTTGTCGATGCCGTACCAATCTTTAGAGGTGATCAGTTCCCAGGCGTAGGCGATGGCGTCTTTTTTGAAGTAGTCGCCGAAAGAAAAATTTCCCAGCATCTCGAAAAACGTGTGATGGCGGTTGGTGAAGCCGACATTTTCGAGATCGTTGTGCTTGCCGCCGGCGCGCACGCATTTCTGCGAGGTGGTGGCGCGGTTGTAGTCGCGCTTTTCCAGGCCGAGGAAGACGTCTTTGAACTGGTTCATCCCGGCGTTGGTGAACAGCAGTGTGGGATCGTTCTGCGGGACGAGCGGGGACGAATGCACTTCCTTGTGGCCCTTTTGCACAAAGAAGTCCAGAAACTTGCGGCGGATTTCGGAGCCGGTAGGCATGGAAAATCAATTCTAAATGAAAACGGAAGAGCGAAAGGAAAACCGCCGAGTACGCGGAGGACGCTGAGGTTTGGGAGGCAAACCTTTTAACACAGAGGGCACCGGGGAACACGGGGTAAACCTTCTCGGCGTTCCCTGTGTGACTCTGTGTCCTCTGTGGTTGAAGATTTGTGTTGGCTACTTTACTGCGTCTTCGGTTTTTTCGCCGGCTTTTTTCATTTCGCTGCCGGTTGCCTTGGTGGCCTTTTTCATGGCGCTTCCGGTTTTCTTGGCTGCTTTTTCAGTCGCCTCTCCAGTCTTGTCGGCGGCTTTTTCGGTGTCCTTGCCAGCGGTCTTCATACCCATCTCGGTATCTTTGCCGGCCGTCTTCGCGCCCATTTCTGTATCTTTGGCGGCGACTTTGGTGGCGTGTCCGGTGGCTTTGGCGGCTTTCTTGGTCGCTGTGCCGGTCTTGTCGGCGGCCTTCTCGGTGTCTTTGCCGACAGTCTTGGCGGCGCTCTTCATTTCGTTGCTGGCGGATTTGTCGGTGGTCGTGGTGGTGTCTTGCGCGTGGACGAACGGCGCTGCGCTGAGCAGAGCGGCCGCGAGAATAGCTGCGAGTTTCAGGTTCATAAGGGTCTCCTGTGGCAGATCGGGGATTTTGTGAGTATGCAACATTTTGCAGTCTCCGCGCAAATATCAAGGCCAAAGGGTAGTGGTGCAGTTTGGCTGACGCTCCGGACCGGTTAAGCGAGAGATCCTTCGCTCCGCCTGAAAAACGGCTCCGCTCAGGATGACGCTGTAACTGTGAAGAGTCAAAGTGCACCACTACCAGTCAAAGGGCTTTAACCACTGAGGGCACAGGGGAGCACAGAGGAAGAACTACGCGGATTCGCTTTCCAGCGCGCTTAGGGTTTCGTCGTCGACGTCCCATTTTTTCAGGATGGTCATGATGGTTCGGGTGCCGAAGCCGGCGCGCATTAGCTGGCGGAAGATGCGGGCGGTTTGCTTTTGGTCGTTTGGTTTTACCAGGCGCTTTTTGTGGAGATAGGCGCGGGCCTGTTTCTCTTCGCTCACGGTCTCGTAGGTTGACGCCATGGCTTTATCGATGACTTCGCCGTGGACGCCTTTCGCTTTCAGATCGGTGATGACGCGGAGGCGTCCGAATTTTTGATTGTCGCGGCGGAGAGACGAGTAGGAGGCGGCGTATTGTGAGTCGTTGAGGTAGCTCTGATCTTTGAGGCGGCGGATTACCAGTTCGATGAGCGTTTGCCCGTATTCGGATTCGGCGTCTTCGACGCGGGCGCGCATCAGGCGCTTGAGTTCGGCGACGGTGCGCATGCGGCGGCCGAGAGCGCCGACGGCGTAGGCGTAGAGTTCGTCCTCAGAGTAAGACTTTTTCTTGGGACGGGAAAACGGCATGCCGTAACGATAGCGCAGGGGAGTACCGAGTACCTAGTGCCGAGTTGCGAGGGCCGCGTGGCGGAGTTTCTTTTTGGGCTGTGAGTTTTGAGGAGGTAGAGATCCTTCGACTGCGCCTGCCGATTCGCTTTCGCGAATCGGCAGGCTTCGCTCAGGATGACAAAACGAAAAAGAATTCTAGTGCGCTAGCGACCGCCGAAGCCGGCGTTCTGCATCGACTGGCGCGAAATGTCCGCGGTCGAGGCGATGCCTTGCATGCGCAGCTTGAAGTCGTCGGCGTTGGAGGCGTTTTCCAGCGCGGTTTCGTAGTTGACCAGGCCTGCCTGGAAAAGATCCCAGAGCGACTGGTCGAAGGTCTGCATGCCGTACTGCGAAGTTCCGGCGGCGATGGCGTCGCGAATGGTGCGCGTTTTTTCTGGTACGAGGACGCACTCGCGAATGAAGGCGGTATTGATCATGACTTCGACGGCGGGGACGCGGCCTTCGCCGTCGCAGCGGCGAACCAGGCGCTGACTGACGATGGCGCGCAGCACGGCGGCTAGCTGCATGCGAATTTGTTTTTGCTCGGGCGGCGGAAAGATGGAAATGATGCGGTTGACGGTTTCGACGGCGTCGAGCGTGTGCAGCGTGGAAAAGACCATGTGGCCGGTCTCGGCGGCGTGCAGCGCGGTCGAGATGGTTTCCAGATCGCGCATTTCGCCGACCAGGATGACGTCGGGATCCTGACGGAGAGAAGCGCGGAGAGCGGCGCCGAAGCTGGGCGTGTCGACGCCAATTTCGCGCTGATTAACGTAGCCTTTTTTGTCGCGGTGCAAAAATTCGATGGGGTCCTCGATGGTGACGATGTGCTCGGCGCGGGTGGAATTTACTTTGTCGACCATGGCGGCGAGGGTGGTGGACTTGCCGGAACCGGTGACTCCGGTGACCAGAACCAGGCCGCGGGGCATTTCGCAAATCTGTTCGACGACTTTGGGCAGAAATAGTTCGTCGAGGGCGCGAATCTTAGTGGGAATGACGCGAAGCACGAGTCCCACGTTGCCGCGCTGCTGAAAAATGTTCACACGGAAGCGGCCCAGGCCGGCGACGCCGTAGGCCATGTCGATTTCGGTGGTCTCTTTGAATTTTTGTTTCTGGCGCGCCGACATCATGCTGAACGCCATGTTGAGCATGTCCTCGGCACTGATGCGGGGCTGGTCGGTCAGGGGGACAAGCTCGCCATCGATGCGCAGGTGGGGATAGTTGCCCACTTTTAAATGCAAGTCGGAAGAGCGGCGTTCGGTGGCGATTCGGAGCAGGTCATCAATATTCATTGGGAGTTTTTCCGCGCAATCTGTTTAGCATGATGAACCGAGTCGTCACCTTTCCCAAGATGACCTCGGTAACGCCTTCCAGACGGCAAGAGGCCACAGCCCTAGAGGAATGGGCGGAGAAGAACTGGTGAGCAGACTGGGACGTACTAGCTAGTTTTGATCACCGTCGCCGTGTCTCTGCTTGCAGCGCTTGCAGTCGGTTGGCGGCGCGGAGTTGTCCACGCGATGCTGCACTGGCTTCAATGTGCGCAGGTAAGCGTAGATACCTTTGAGATCGTCGTCGGTTTGATTCTTGTAAACCATCACGGGCATGATCGGGCTCAGCTTACGGGCCCGGACCTGCCCGGTACGAATCACGCTCAGGAAAAGAGCCTCGTCGTAATAGGGGATTCCGCTGGGATCGGGCGTAATGTTCGAGCTGGCGACGCTGCCCCAGGGACCGTTGAATGCGAAGCCTCCGGCGAAATCCATGCCAGGAATGTTTTGTCCCCGATCCTGAGCAGTATGGCAATCGATACAACCCGCCTGGTCGACGAGATGGGCGCCATATTTGAGCTGGTCGGTGGTGCCGACGTCGCTAACCGGATCGGTAACGGGTTCGGGAGCATTACGGATCAAGTACTTCACCGGGAAAATAATTTCAGTTGCCGGAAGCTGGTTTTGAACCGGCGGCAGCGAGCGCAGGTAGACCACAACCGAAGCCAGATCTTCGTCCGACATATTGTGGTAGTGCGGGTAGGGCATGATCGGGAAAAGCGCGCGGCCATCGTGGCCGATGCCTTCGCGAATCGCGCGGGCCAGTTGATCGTCGGACCAGCGGCCAGCGCCGGTTTCCGGATCGGGCGTAAGGTTGGGAGCCACGATGCGTCCGGGGAGATTGGTGTAGGGCAGCACTTCTCCCGCGCCCTCCTTGCCCCCGACCATGGGAGTTCCCGGAGCCGCCCAGTCGTGCAGAGTATGACAATAGACGCATCCGCTCAAAGCGGTCGCGATGTAGCGGCCCCGCTCCAGGCGCTGCGGAGTGCGCTCGAAAGTGCGGCCGGTGAGAGGACGAGCTCTTGGTCCGAGGAAGGGCCGCCAGCCGATGGTCAGAGTAATGGCGATGGCCAGCAGGACTGCCAGTGAGACCACAGCGATGAGAATCCATTTGGCGAACCGTCTCATTGGAACTCATCCTCCCGTGCGTCCCGATGGGCAGGAACGATAGATGGCAGGAACATTATCAATGTGATTCAGGCGATATGATTCAGGCGCTGACTTAGGCGTCGCGCTGAACGAGCAGCCGCGCGGCAGTTGATTAGTCCGCCGCACCCTTGTATCAGAAACCAACGCCACCGCGCCACCTTTCCGTTGCGTCGGTAGTGGTGCAGTTTTGCTTGCCATCACTGGAGCAGTCGTTCTTTGCGCTGCGAAGAGCCTGCCCTGATACCGGCGCCGGCTTTTGTTTTCTTTTATTTCCGGATTTCCGGAGGGATGAACTTCTGCGTAATTTGAGGGCGGCGGCTGGCGTTAGATTATGGGAAACGGAGGCCCTCCCTATGTACTCCTGCGTTCGTCCCCTCGCCGCTTTCTGTCTGGTGCTTTTTGGCGTGACGATCTCTTCGAGCCGTCCTGCTTCGAATCTTCCTGCTTCGAGTCTTTCTTCGAATCAATCGGAAGAAGGGAAAGTTCCGGGCACGACCAGCGTTACGGTCAGCATCGACGCACTCAGCAATCGTCATGCGATCAGCAAGTACGTTTATGGCGGAGCTTATCCGAAGGACGCGCCGACGATCACCGACAGCGGACTGACCGTGGTGCGGTGGGGTGGGAACGCGACTTCGCGTTACAACTGGCAGCTCAAGACTTACAACGCGGCTAACGACTGGTTCTTCGAAGACTTTGCGTACTCGGAGATCGGCGACAGCGATTCGGCGCAATACATTACGGATGTGAAAGCGGCGGGCAGCAATCCCATTATGACCATGGTGATGCTGCCGTGGGTGGCGAAGACCTCGGGATGGAGCTTTTCGGTGGCCAAGTATGGAGCGCAGTGCGCGGCCGATCCTTATAACTCGGACGCAGGCGATGGCTTGAAGACCGATTGCAGCACTACGTTGACGGCGAATCCGAGCGATGCGAACGTGCCACTGCTGGATCAGCCGGGGACCAACGATCCGCCGGGAAGCGTTTATCGCAACCAGTGGGCCGCGGCGCTGGCCGCGGCGTTTGGGACGGCTCCGCATTTTTACAACATGGATAACGAAATCGATATTTGGGGCGGCACGCATCGCGATGTGCATCCTCTGCCTAGCGCCTACAACGAGATGCGCGACACGTTCATCACCGAGGCGACGGGGCTTAAGGGGTGGGATCCGAAAGCGATCCGGCTGGGTCCGGTGAGTTGCTGCTGGTGGTTTTATTTCAACGGCGCGAACGGAAACGACAAAGGCGCCCATGCGGGCGTGGATTTTTTGCCGTGGTGGCTGAACGAAGTTTATTGGCGGGATCGGATTTCGGGGAAGCGCTCGGTGGATGTATTTGATATTCACGCTTATCCCGATGGGCCAGACACTTCGAGTTGGACGACGGCGCAGAAGCAGGCGCTGGCGGTGCGGATTTATCGGGACTACTGGGATCCGGTGTATGTGAGCGAGTCGAGCACGATCAACCAGCCTTGGGTGACGCAGATCCAGCCCAACAAGACGATTCCGTTCCGCATTCCTCGCATGCGCGCGATCGTGAATTCGATTTATCCGAACACGCCGTTGAGTGTTACGGAGTGGAGCGCGGCGTTTGCGGGCGAATCAGATTTTTCCACAGCACTGGGAGATACCGATGCTTATGGAATTCTGGGTCGCGAGCGCGTCTATTTAGCTTCGCGATGGACCGCGCCTGATCCGGCGAATCCGAACTATCTGGCGCTGAAGTTGTTTACGAACTACGACGGGCAGCATCACGGGTTCGCCACGACGTCGGTTGCGGATACGAATAATGGCGATGCGAATTTGTTCAGCAGTTATGCGGCGTTGAATGCGAGCGGGACGACGATGACGGCGCTGGTGCTGAATAAAGATCCGGCGAACACGGTGCAGGCGACATTTGCGGTGAATGGATTCACGCCGCAGCAGGTGACGAGCTACACGCTGTCGTCGACCAATCCGACGCAGATTGTTGCTTCGGCCACCACGGCGTGGTCTGCGACGGTGAGTTTCGCGCCTTATACAGCGACGTTGCTGGTGGTGACCGGAACGGCGAAACTGCCGGGCGCGGAATGGGACTTGAATCCGGATACGACGATGCTGGCGGCTGGGGCGAAAGTCATGCTGCAGCCGAAGATTAAGTCGGGGACGGCGACGGTCACTCTCGGCACCCCAGTGGCGGATAGCGGGATTACAGTGGCGGTGACGCAGCCGAACTTGAGTGTGGGAACGAACGGGAAGATTACTGTGACCGCGGGAAGCACGCCCGGTTTCTATCACTACTCTGTGCCCAGCACCGACAGCGCCGGGGTAACGCAGCAGCAGAGTGGATGGATTCTGGTGGGGAATCCTCCGGCGTCGCTGACCAAGATTGGTGACAAGCAGAAAGGTGCGGTGGGAAGCACGCTGAATCTTTCGGTGACTTTGAATGCGGGCAGTTCGGGAGGAAGCGCGGCGGGCGGAACGATTTTGTTTACGGCCAGCGCGGGATCGCTTTCCAGCCGCATTGTTACGACCGATTCCAGCGGCAATGCGGCAGTGGTGTTGACCCTGCCGTCTACGGCGGGGACGGTGCATGTGACGGCGGAGGGCCAGTACGGGCTGGGGCATCCTGAGGTGACGTTTACCGAGACGGCGCAGTAGCGATCGGTAGCGGCGGGAAAATCTTTACCACAGAGGACACTGAGGACACACAGAGAGCAATATCTCTTCTTATTCTTTGGCTGTGCATCTGCCATAATCTCGGCATCGCCAGGACTCGGACAATTCGAGGGCTTGATTCGCGGGCGCGGGGCACTTCCGCTATCGCTCAGGGCAGGTCCGCGCCGCATTCTCCAGCTACCGATGAGCGACTGGGACGCATCGTGCATCTGCTGACGCAGAATGCGACGGTGGTGGTAAGCGGGACGAAAATTGGTGAAGAAATATCCGCCAGCCGTTCGGAGGTTTGGCGATTGATTCAGCAACTGCGCGGGCTGGGAGTTGACGTGGCTGGGCTTCCGGCTACGGGATATCAGCTGCGATCGGTGCCCGATCTGCTGTTGCCGGAGATTTTGCGGCCACTTCTGCGCGGGACAATTTTCGATTCCCATCTTCATCTTCATCACTTCTACAAGATTGGTTCGACCAACACGGCGGCCATGGCCGCGGCTGGCGAAGGCGCGCCGGAAGGCAGCGTGTTTTTGGCCGAGGAGCAGACCGCTGGACGCGGACGTGGGGCGCATGTTTGGCATTCGGCACGCTCGACCGGCATTTATTGCTCGGTGGTGCTGCGGCCGGTGTTGCCGCCATCGGAAGTGCTGGTGCTCTCGTTGGCGGCTGGATTGGCGGCGCAGGCTGCGATGGAGCAGGTTGATCCGCGAATTGGGGTTGA
>Ga0210410_10005273_pt1 | contig 11265 bp, 11 predicted proteins | sample IncBWC4MmetaG_FD_161058 | JGI IMG/M metagenome (GOLD analysis project Ga0210410, IMG submission 161058) | Forest soil microbial communities from Barre Woods Harvard Forest LTER site, Petersham, Massachusetts, United States - Inc-BW-C-4-M | ecosystem: Environmental > Terrestrial > Soil >... | reverse complement strand
CATGGACCTCGCTTGCCGCCGTGAGTGGCAGTCGCTCGATCACGACCGGATGAATGGCGCCAACGCGCAACAGCTGGAACAGCGTCGCCATGTCGGCCTTGAATTCCTCCGGGTGATTCGATCGACCGGCCGTTATGCTGTAGAAAACAGCGCTGCGGCTGCTGAAAAGGAAGCTCAAAGCGTTCCACAGCTTGAGTTTAGCTAAGCCGAGGCCTGCGGCAATCACGCTCTCGCGGCCCACTGCCATCGTTTGCGATCCGTAACCGACGAGCAGCCCGCCGGGCGCGAGGCACGCAAACGAACGGCCGAAGTGAGCTCCGCCAATCGCATCGAAGGCGATATCAACGCCGGCCCCGCCCGGGGTCAGTTGGCGCACGGAAGTAACGAAGTCACCCGCCCGATAGTCGATCGCCGCTGCCCCGAACCGCTCAATCACCGCCAGGTTCGCCGCGGAAGATGTGCCAATCGCCTTCAGGCCGAGGTGGCGCGCGAGATCGAGCAACGCCGTACCGACGGTGCCCGAAGCGCCTATGACGAGAATTGTGGCGCCGGATGGCAGCTTGCGGCTGCGAGTCAGCATCTGAAAGGCGGTGAGGTAAGCAAGAGGGATGCAAACCGCCTCGACCGGATCGATGCCGTCAGGGACAGAGACGAGAAAGTGCGACGGCCGGATCGCATACTGCGCATAGCCACCCACGACACACAAATCAGCCACCATCTCGCCCTCTGGCGGTGCTAGCACGCCGGCACCAGTCTTCTCAATGACGCCAACGATCTCGTAGCCAGGCGTGAACGGCAGCGGCCCCTTGAAATCCGGATACCGGCCGCGCCGAATCATCGTATCGGTAAAACCGGTGCCGGCGGCGAGCACCTTGATGCGAACCTCCCCGGGTCCTGGCTCAGGTATCGCCGACTCCTCCATCACTTGCAGGACTTCGGGACCGCCAAATCGCGAAATACGCAGGCGTTGCCAAGGCATTCCATCAGCATAGGCACATGGCCATTGCGCGTCGAGCGGTGTGCTAAACGTCGGCGAGTTCCGTGGCCTTAAGTTGGCGAACGGCCGCTCTCGGGCGATGATTCTGGCGCGAGAACCGACTCGTATTGGCCGAGGCTGTGTGAAAACGCGTCCCACAGAGGCTCGGTCAGAACCGGCCCAAGAACGCGGACGCGTTGGCTTGGCCGTCAAGCTAGAACCAGGAATAGCCGCCCGTGCCGACCTACATCTCGGCATCTACACTGACGGCGAATTCACGTTAGGCCTCGCGCAGGCCCACACACCTCGGGAGAACTCATGTTTGACCACGTCGTATTCGGAGTCAGCGACTATGCAGCGAGCAAAGCGTTCTTCCTCAAGGCACTCGAACCGCTCGGCGTAGCCGTTGTCCTGGAGGGGCCGCTCGGTCTCGAGCTTAGCTCAGACGGTAAGTCTTCATTGTGCATCTGCCAAACCGAGGAGAAGCCGGCGCATCTTCACTTGGCGTTCACGGCCGAGAATCGCCAGCAGGTCGAAGCTTTCTATCGGGCGGCTCTGGAGGTGGGTGCCAAAGGCAATGGTGCGCCTGGTCTGCGCCCGCACTACCACGCAAGCTACTATGCAGCTTTCGTCATCGGTCCGGACGGGCACAACATCGAAGTGGTTTGCCACGAACCCGAGGCCTAACCCTTCGATTGAGTGGGGAGCGATCACCAAGCGACCGCTAATGGCCCGATCGCTGCCGTCTGTGTGCACTGGGCAGAGCGGACCGGCCGCCGACGACCCTAGTCTGCCCGATGCGACCGCTCCTGCGGCGACTAAAGGCTCCTACCGTCGAACTTTTTTACCGTGAGGGCATCGACGTCAACGCCATCTAAGCATCGGACATTGATCGCCGCCATTTTTGCGCCGGACTGCAAAGGCTCTGAGTCTGTTTGTGCTCATCGCGGCCGTGACTTTATTTAGTCGCTCAGGCGCGATTCCTGTGGATCCGACACCTGCGATGCCGGGGCTGCAGGGGCCGATTACGGCGAGCGCTTTCGGCGCCGGAGTCTTAGCCGCCATAGCTGCATACAATGGCTGGGCGAACGTCGCAATGGTGGGAGGCGAGGTGCAAGACTCCCGACGCACGCTGCCATGGGCGCTGACGGCTGGCGTCTTGATAGTAGTCGGCTTATACGTCGCCGTGAATCTAGCCTATCTGCATGCGCTGCCACTACGAGAAATCCTGACGGCAAATTCCACCGCTCATCCGACGGCGAGCAGCGTCGCTAGTCGCGCAGCAGTGGCCGCTCTGGGTCCACGAGCCGGCACGATACTGCCGTTGCTGTTCCTGATCTCGGCGGTTGGGGCATTGCATAGCAATATGCTGACGGTACCGCGTGTATTGTTCTCGATGGCACGCGATTCGTTGTTGCCCACTGGCCTCGCGCGCGTGTCCGCCATTGCGCACACGCCCGCGGTGGCCATTGTGACACTCGCCTCCGTCGGGTCGATACTAGCGGTCCTAGGCGGCTATGACCGACTGGCCAACATGACAGCCTTCGGCTACGTGCTGTTCTATGCGCTGAACGCAATGGGGCTGCTATGGTGGCGGCATCGTCAAAGAGGCATGGTTGCTAGCGCGCCCGGTCGGCGGTGGATCGCCGCCCTATTTCTCGCCGGGATGTTGTGGTTGCTTGTAACCATAACTATGCGCGGAAGCGCCGAAATTGTGGCTGCCCTGTTGCTGCTGGCTCTTGGATTTCCCGTATTCGCGTATATGCGCCATCGCAGGCTCTCCGATGCCGTGGACGGAAGGCTCTAGCGATCCGTTGCAATAGGAAGTACGCCAGCGAACGGCCGCTAACTGGTGGCCCTTCGGCATTACGTATGACCGAATTTGGCCGGTGAGCGACCGTCCTTGAGACTACGCCGCCGACGGTCGCTTCCTGACCCTATGCCGACCTACATGACTGTCCGCGCCACGCTGCAGGTGAGTAGTCTCCCACAGCCGCGTGGTCGACTAACTTGACGTGCGGTGTGCGACTTTTCGACAGGTTTCAACGTTCGCCGCGACGCATTCATGGCATCACGGTGAGCGATAGAGGGCGCCGAAAGTCGGCGCCCCACAGAAGCATCGGTTTCTGGAATAGTCTACTTGTAGTAACCAACGCCGCAGATCAGATCACTGACCCTAGTAACCAAGCTCACCTTCGGCACCGGCTTCATATCGGCCCCCGGCCTCACAAACATATAACTAACTTCGGTAATTTGACCTTCCGGTTTTTTCCCGGCGGCGTAGAGCTCCATGCCGAAATTCTTACCGGTGGAATCCTTGAGCGTCCTCTGATCCTGGCCAAGCACTTGCTTCGCGTTAGGGTTGCCCTGGGCAACAACTTTACCGTCACTGATATTGGCGCAAAATACGTAAAGGTCTCGGTCCAGGAATCCGCCTTCTCCCTTGTTGAACATGTCTAGCGCTTTGGCCCTATCTGTCTTCACAGCCGCTTCGGCCTTCAAGAGCATGGCCTTGGCCTGTTCGCGAGTGCCGTGATCCTGACAGAAAGCTGCTGGCGAGAGCGCAAGGACTGCGGCTGATGCCGCGGCGATCATGAAAGTGCGAATCATGGTTTTTCTCCTTGTGAAGAACCCTCACAGTCAGCGTGCGCCTGTCCTGGCAGCAACGCAAACCTCAAGTGGGTCACGGCAAGCCTGCTCAGACGCTGCTCGCAGCGCAGCAACAAGCCCGCCAACCGCACCTTTTGCCATGTCGGTTCTCCCGCCTCGACGCCTCGGCGATGCGATGCGAGTTGGCAACTCTCGCACCGATCGACTGAAAGAACGTCGGCTTTGCGGTAGGCGATTTGTGTCTCGTAACGTCCGGTCCTGGCCGGGTACTGCCGGTTGGCGATCGATGACCGAGGATTCGCCGCTTAGGACCGGTCCTGCCGCAGCCGCCTGTCGCAAGCGTCCGCTTCACGGCGGCTAAAATGTTTAGTCCGGAGCGGTTACGGGGTTTTGAAAGGACTGATAGCGTTAAAGTGCGATCTTCACCCGGTACCTGTCCGAAGCCAAGTAGACAGCGACGAGGCTGATGAGAGCAATGACGGACAAATAGGTGGCGACGGGCCACGAAGCGCCGCCCGACCACTGAATGAGGATGGTCGCGATGATCGGCGCAAGTCCACCACCGAGCACGCCGGCCACCTGGTAGCTGAAAGAGATCCCGGAATAGCGCAGGCGCACTGGGAATAGCTCTGCGAGAAACACTCCCAGGATTCCGTAATAGGCGCCGTTGAAGAACAACCACGTACCCATGGCGAACCAGATCAACGCTGGATGCCGTGTATCGACGAGCCAGAAGTAGGGGTAACAGAACAGCAACGCGCAGGTCGCGCTCCAGATCGCTACCGCTCTCGTGCCGACGCGGTCGGCAACCCAAGAAAGGACCAGGATGCCCGCGGCGTGGGCTACACCACCAACCATCAGTCCGATGAGAAGAACATTCCTTGCTACCCCGAGTTGCTGGATGGCGTACGACGGGGTAAACGTTGTGACAATGTAGTTGTACACAATGAGCACCACGCCGATCGCCAAGAGGGTGGTGACACGGTAGTCACGCATTATTTCGCGCAGTGGCAGTCGAGACTCGGCCCGTAGCTCTTTGACCCGCGCGAAGGCCGGTGACTCCAGAATGCGCAACCGAATAAAGAGACCCACGGCGATTAAGACGATGCTCAGGAGGAACGGCACCCTCCAGCCCCATGCGAAGAAATACGCGTCTGGCAGCGAGGAAAACGCGCCGAAGACTACCGTGGAAAGTATCAGTCCGGCGGGTGAGCCGACCTGCGGCCAACTTGCGTAGAAGTGACGGCGTTGCTCCGGGGCATGCTCAATGGTCATGAGTACCGCCCCACCCCATTCGCCTCCCACGGCAAAGCCCTGCAGGAACCGCAACACGGCAAGTAGGATGGGTGCAAGGACACCGATTCTCTCGAACGTCGGCAGCAGCCCTACCAGAAAAGTCGCCCCACCCATGAGGAGCAGAGTAATCACAAGCATCGACTTGCGGCCGATTCGATCGCCGAAGTGGCCGAAAACGATGCCGCCGATCGGGCGAGCGAGAAAGGCAACACCGAAGGTAGCGAAAGAGGCGAGGGTGCCTGTCAGCGCGCTGAAGTGGGGAAAGAAAAGTTTCGGAAAGACCAGCGCGGCCGCCGTCCCGTAAATATAGAAGTCGTACCACTCGATGGCGGTGCCGATGAAGCTCGCGAAAGCTACCCGCCGGATGGACGCTCCCCGCCCAACTGCAACGGCCGCGTCCTGCGAGGCGTAGCTAATGAAGACGGAGGGCGTACTAGCGCTCGCCTTTTCGTCGCCGCCGCCTCCGGCTATTTCCGATGCCCCCATCACTTGGGCGGCATCGTCGCGGATGTCTTAGGGAGTTGGCAACAAGGGTGCGTGCGGCGTCGCGGACGACCGCTTCAGCGAACCCAATTTCGATGGGCTGACGTCTGGGTTTGGCCGCTTGCTGCCGGATTGCCCTGAGGGTGCGGATTTGACCCGTTGCTGCCGGTAACGAGTCTGAAGACCCGCCCTTCAAGATCGCGATCAGCGGACGTTCGCTGAGGCCCCAGGCTCTTGCCAGTCTGAATTTGCGTCCTCCCATACTCGCTGCAACGGGCGAACAAGAGCCGAGCGCGCCAAGCGTGACGTGCCGGCTATCGTGAGACCGGCGATCCCCCCGAGCACAGCGACCACCAATATTGCATCGGCTCCGAGCACGGCCTTCAACCCCGGAAACAGGAGCGTGAGGCCCGCACCGGCAGCGAAGGCGCCTCCAATCAACGTGCCGAGCGTTTGGCGACGCAGTCGCAAGTACCCGCTCTCAAGCTCGGCCAGCACCTCAAGTCGCTCGCGCTCGAGCTGCATGCGCGCTGATTCTGCGTCCTCGTGTTGGCCAGCGCGCGCGAGCGCCGCAGTTAGCCGGATGCGAAAATCCGCGTGCGGCGTAGGCGATCGCAGCGCTCTTCCGAGCGCGGCGTCGAGTGCAATGTCCAGAGGGCTCGTTTGCGCTGACAGTTCTTTGGGTTTCACGATCGCACCCCCAGCCAGATACTCGGGTCGTCGAGACCGCGCCGTCGAAGTTCCTTACCTAAGGCGGCGCGAGCGCGGTAGAGGATCGTCTTTACCGTGCCTTCGGGCATCGCCAGCATCTCCGCGACTTCGCTGACTGATCGATCTTCATAGTAGAACAACACCAGGGTCCGCCGTTGCCGTTCGGGTAACAGATCCACCAACTCGCGCAGTAGTTCCGAAGAGTCCTCGGGATCCGGCTGCTCCGCTTCGAGGGCCGGTGCCTCTCCTTCGAACTCCTCCGCGCTGAGCGAGGTCAGCTCGCGCCGACGCTCTATCGCCGATAGGCACCGATTGCGCGTGATCGTATAGATCCACGTGGAGAGCGAAGCCCGTTCATCATATCTCTTTAACGCTTTCCAGACTCGCACCCAGCTCTCCTGGGCAGCGTCTTGCGCCTGCGTCGGATCGCGAAGCATGGTGCAGCACAGACGATAGACCTTGCCCTCGTACCGGTCGAGCAGTAGTGCGAACGCGCGCTCCAGCGCACCGCTTTGCAGCAAAGCGAGGATGTCACTGTCGGTGGGCGCGACAGTGGCCATCGCACGCGGCATGGTCTACGTACCTCATCCGTATTTTACCCGCCCAAAGGCGCGGTGGTTTCAAATTCGCGGCGAGGGTCATTAAGTCGTCACAGAGTCGAAACCGACTCTCCCTTGCTCGGGTATCAAGTACGTACATTCTCCAGTCCGCAAGGGTGTAGCCATGGAAGTGAAACACGTTGTCGCCGTGTTCATCCCCATCATTGCCATAGTTATGGGCATCGGCACAGCGATGCTTGCAATGTGGCTGGACTATCGCAAGAAGCGAGACATTTTCCAGCTTCATCACTCCGAGCGCATGGCTGCGATAGAAAAGGGCGTTGATGTGCCGGCTCTACCGCCGGAGTTCTTCGCAGACTACCGGCGTGGGCCGCGCTCGCCGGCGCGTTATCTCCGGAGCGGGCTCATGTGGCTGCTCGTAGGCATCGCCGTTACCGTTGCGCTCTATGAAACACGGCTCTTCGAGCTCTCGTGGAGTTGGGGATTGGTGCCTATGGCAGTGGGTATCGCGAATCTGCTGTTCTTTGCCATCACACGGCGTTCGGAGGCTCCGCGCCAGCCTGGTGCGCCAGACTCGCCTCCTTGAACCAGCCGCGCATTTCGCAGTGTGGCTCACTGATCTTCTAGCGCCAACCATGCGCCACCCGAAGTGCCGGAGATGAGGACCATGAAGACCATCACCCGTTTCCCCCGCCCGCGTAACCTCATCGCGACAGCTGTCTTCAGCGCCCTTGCCACGGGCTTCAGCGCTGTAGAGGCTGCCGACGGTGCCCACGCCCCGACCGCGATTGTCAGATATGGGGATCTCGACGTATCTAGTGTCCAGGGCGCAACGCTGCTCTACGCACGCATCCGTTCAGCGGCCATGCACGTGTGCTCATCGTTCGACCGGCCGCTTGACCTCAACTCGCAGGCTCTGAAGGCAGATTGCATCAGGCAAGGGATTGCAAATGGGGTGGCTGCAGTCAACGAGCCGGCGCTTCTCATGGTGTACAAGGCGAACGGCGGTGCGCCGTTGCCGAGGACCGTGTGTCACAGATCCATTAGCCGGCCGTCCGAGTGGAAAAGCGCCCAAGCGTCCGAGTTCAACCCAGGGGGTCCAGGTTGCGTGCATCAATCTGGACCCTGATGCAAGAAGATGGAGACTCTGCATCGTGACTGGCGGCTTTGCGGAGGACGAGGTGGAAGTTTTTGTTCTAGTGGTGGGCGGTACTGGGCTCGAACCAGTGACCTCTGCCGTGTGAAACGGAAGTAGGGTCCTTACAGATCAACCATATGCGAGCCCGGTTCCCAATTGCAACAAGGACTTGGTATCACGTGATGTCACTTGATATCACGCACTGTCACGAGCGCACTGTCCCAAAACTGTCCCAGACGAGGATTGCGACCCGCTAACAGAAGGGAGATATTTCGGTCTACTTTGCAAGGTGTAGGCTTCCCCAACAGCGAAGAAGCGCTTATGCCTTCCGCTCCTCGTGACATGGTCTGCTCTCAGTGTGGGAGTGCCGACGCCAAGAGAGTCGGCGGCCTTAGCGGCAAGACCAAGCGATTTGGCGTTGCATTGACGATCTTGACCGCCCTCATGGACATTGCGCACGCGGGCGACTCCAAGATGGTGGTTCCGTCTGCCAGCACGGACGCAGTGCTGGAATCACTCGCCCGAAGGACCGACGTGGTCGTCGATGTACTGACTGTGGAGCGCAAGGAATACGCGCTAGTCCTCGATGGCAGTGGTCAGACCGCTTTTTCCGGCCGAAGCTCGGATGCCTCCACGACGATTCAGGGCGAACAGTCCACGATCCGAATTCCACTGGAGAAGCTGGCGCTCGTTTATTACGCCGAGACGCCGGCTAGCACGAAGCGAGACCGGCTAGAGAGAGCGAGCGAGAGCGCCAGCCCCGAGTCCTACTTTCTTGCGAAGAGCTCGTTCCCGGTAGTCCCGACCGTAGGGGACGCGGAACGGGGCATGAACTGTCAGGAGTTAGAGCGGGAGATCGCCCGCGCAGGCACCATACGGTGGTATGCACGTCAGCACCTGGGCGCGATTCCCTTCACTCGGCACGAAGCGGCCGTTCAGCATATCGACAACACGCTCGAGTATGTCGCCATCGGCGTCGGCGCTGCGATCGCTCTGGCGGGTGCCGCCGGCCCTGGCTTCAGCGCCGGCGGCGGTTCTCTTGGCGGCGGTGGCGTGGGCTGGGGTGGTGGCGGTGTGGCAGCAGACCCCGCTATGCCGACGCTGGAGGCATACCGTTGGGCCGTGACGGCCGCCGATCGTCGCGAGCTTGGATTGCTTGCGTTAAAGCGCGAGCGATCCTGTCCGGGCACCGCCGTGCCGAGCGGCGCGCGCACTGACCTGCAGCTTCTAGGCGAAGTCGAGTCGACGCGTCGAGCCCTTGAGGCTCGGCAAATCTCCGACATAGATCAGCGAAATCAGCAGACGGTTCTGCTCGACGAGTTGGACCCGCGGGCCTCGGCTACCGTACGCCTGCTATCTGCCCGAGAATCCGCGGCGCAAGACGCGGCGCAAAACTCCTGGTCGGAACACGAAGCACAATTCGGTGCGGCAGGCGCCGTGGTGGCGCAGTACCGGAATATCGGGGTAGTTCACAGTCCCCACTGCCGATACTCAAAAGACTGGAAATCGCTGATGCGCGGTGTAACCGTCGCGGTTGCCGAACGCGCCGTTGTGTGGGACGAGCTTCATGAAGACGGGTCCCACCATTGGCGAGGCATTAAGTACGCGGATCTCGAGGACACGACGATCGAACAGCATTTCCTCTTCCGCGACAATCTGCGGCTGCGGCATCGCGACGGTTCATGCGACTTTTTCATGCTGCACGATCACAAAGTAATGGAAGCCAGTGCGTTGATTCGGTCGCAGCAGGCAGCCGCTGGGGTGGACCGCAAGTGATGACATTTCGGACGCCAGCGGCGCCGCCGCGCTAACGCGCGCAGTCCTGGGCCAATCGTCAACGTGCTGACGGCTCTTTCTCCATGACATACCATGAATCGGACTTCGTCCTCCAATTGGTTTTTGCCGCCCTCCTTGCGGCAGTCTTCATGGTCGCCCGCAGATCGCACCATCGCAAGGAACCAGGTCTGGAGACATTTCGCTATCCGTTGATCTTGTTCTGGTGCGTCCTTGGCGGTGCGATTCTCCTGGCCTGGCTCGGATTCAAGATGTTCGCGGCTATTAGAGCTCCTATGCAGACGGCCCCGCTGTGGTGGATGGGCGTGCTCGTGTACCTGATGCCATGGTACGTATGGCTATGCACCGGCATGTGTGCATGGGGCGCGGTCTTTCTGGCGTTGCATCGCATCGAGATCGGCCCGGCGACGATCACCGCGTACGGTATCCGCTCAATCGAGTCGATCGATCCGCGCAACGTTCGCCGCTTCGTCGAGTACCGTTACCGCGGCCTTGCGTTGTATGGCGACTCAAGGAAACGCCTCCTGCGCATCAGCTGGTTGATCCAGGATTACCGCGATCTGTTCGACCTCATCCGCGGACTCATGCCCGCGGAAGTCGAGTACGAAGTGCGCGGCCACTTTGGACTACGCGTGGATTAAGGCCGCAGAGCACGAACCCGAGGCATAACCCTCGATTGAGGGGGAGGGATCACCAAGCGACCGAATGGCCGCGAGTTGCCAGCGCGACGAGGGGCCTCCCGGCGGGAGATCCCTTGTTGCGCTCAGCTTGGCGGCTACGCTGCCTTGCGACGCCTGTAGTACTCCGCGACGCCTGGATGGCTCGCCACGCGCTCGGAGTGCTTAACCAGCAGCGGTGCGACTCGGTCCACGAGGTCTTTCGGAATGTGGTCGAGTACCCCGGACCTTAGCCAGCGGACCCAGATGAAAATCTTCAAGTCCGCCACAGTGAGGCGCTGGTCGGCGAAATACTCGCCGCCCGCCGCATTCAGCCGGGCCTGGAACTGCTCCAGGTATCGCGTGATGCGCCCGGCAACAAGTTCTTCGCGCGCCTTCTTCTTGGCGTCCTCGGCCAGGTCGATGGTGTGTGCGATGCGGGTGCTGATGTCCTCAGCTGCGTCCATGACCTCGTCACACAGCAACGCCTGCCAGTCATCCTTGGGGTACAGGCCAGCCAGCTTGCCGACGTAGCGATTGATGCTGTTGGACTGCGAAGCAACTTTACCGTCCACTTCGAGCGTGGGCATCGCCAGGAACGGCATCCTGTCGCGGAAGCCGGGCCAGTCCTTGCCCGAGATGCGGTGGTCTTCGAACGCAATGCCGCCGATGTGTAGCGCAAGACGCGCGGGCTCGCCGCGGCCGCCGTCGAAATCGAAGTAGGTCAGCTTCAGCTTTGCCATGGCGAACTCCTTGGGAACGAATTGTAATCGCCGAACATTATGCGGACCCAGCACATGTTCGGCGAGCATAGTTCGCGCGGTTAGGGCGGCTGTGAAACGTCCCCTTTGGAGAAGACTAGAGTCGAGGCCCGAAGGACTGGTCTTGGCCGGGTGGAGACATGGGGCCGTCTTCGGTCCATGCGCGAACCCTGCCCTCTGTGAGCAGGGAAGCCTCCGAGCGCTCACTGTCCCAAACGCGAGTGAATCAGCCTGAGAGAAACGCTGGATGTTTTTGCAACCCGGCTCGGCCAACCTTGGC
>Ga0210410_10005272_pt1 | contig 11266 bp, 13 predicted proteins | sample IncBWC4MmetaG_FD_161058 | JGI IMG/M metagenome (GOLD analysis project Ga0210410, IMG submission 161058) | Forest soil microbial communities from Barre Woods Harvard Forest LTER site, Petersham, Massachusetts, United States - Inc-BW-C-4-M | ecosystem: Environmental > Terrestrial > Soil >... | reverse complement strand
CCGGAGTCATCCATCGCGATCTGAAACCCGGCAACATCATGCTGACCAAGACTGGCGCGAAGCTCATGGACTTCGGACTGGCCAAGGCCATACCAACCCACGAAACTCCGGCTTCCGGTTTGACCATGACTTTGTCCGGGCCTTCGGCGAGTCACCCGTTGACCGCTCAGGGCACAGTAGTGGGGACGTTCCAATACATGTCGCCGGAGCAAGTGGAAGGCAAGGAGGCTGATGCGCGCAGCGATATTTTTGCGCTGGGTGCGGTGCTGTACGAGATGGCGACCGGGCATCGCGCGTTTGAAGGGAAAACCACAGCCAGCGTGATTGCCGCGGTGCTGGAAAGGAATCCTCCGCCCGTCTCAACCGTACAGCCGATGTCGCCGCCGGCGCTAGACCGGGTCGTGAAAACCTGTGTGGCCAAGGATCCCGACGAGCGCTTTCAGAGCGTGCACGATGTCAAGCTGCAATTGCAGTGGATCGCAGAAGGCGGATCGCAAGCTGGTGTGCCCATCCCGGTCGCCGCCCGACGCAAGAACCGTGAGAAGCTGGCGTGGTCGCTGTTGTGCGGATTTGCGATCTTTGCCGTGGCTCTTGCGCTTTGGATTTACCTTCATCCACGCTCGTCAGGAGCCGGCCCCGTATTGGCGTTTGTTCCTCCTCCAACCGATACTCGTTTCCTTGCTTTTGGCTTTGGCTCAGGACCCGCGGTGGTTTCTCCCGACGAAACCAAACTGGCATTCACGGCAATCGATCAGAATGGTTTCATTAAGTTGTGGACACGCTCGCTCAAAGCGAGCGATGCCGCCGCCGTTCCGGGCACGGATGGTGCGGCGGCACCCTTCTGGTCGCCAGACGGCCGTTCGCTCGGGTTTTTCGCTGGCGGCAAGTTGAAGACTGCGGAGTTGAGCGGCGGGAACCTGCAGGTACTGGCCGATAGCTCTTCGCCAGATTCGGCGACGTGGGCACCTGACGGCACCATCCTTTTCAATCCCGCGTCACGTTCGCCGCTCTTTCGGGTTTCTGCAACCGGCGGCAAGGCTGTAGCGGTCGCGGCTTTGGGCGCGAACGATTACTCCGAGTCCAGTCCGGCAATGCTGCCTGACGCGAAACACTTTCTGGTTGTGGTCATCGACAAGAAGCAGCACAGGCGTGTCGAACTCAGGTCGCTAACGTCGTCGGAGGCTAGGCTCGTCCTCGACGATGCCAGCCAGCCTGCTTATTCTGGCGGATTTCTGTTTTTCATCAGGAACGAGAAAATATTCGCCCAATCTTTTGATCCCAATTCCGGCAAGCTTTCAGGCGCCGCCACTGCTGTGACGGATGCCGACTGGTATTCGCTCGCTGGCCCGTCAGTCCTAGCTTTTCAGGCTGTCTCGCGCGAAACGCGCTTGCAATGGTTTGATTTGAGCGGAAATCCGCTGGGCACAGTTGGGCAGGTTGCTTTTCACCTCTCCCCAAAAATTGCTCCGGATGGCAAACAGATTCTATTCATGGCGGCCGACCCCCAGAATGCGGAGTCGATGGATTTGTGGTCGCTTCCCGCAGCCGGCGGGGTCAGCACGCGGATGACATTCGGTCCGGGCAGAAAGGGTTGGAGCGTGTGGTCACCCAATGGAAATTACATCGCGTACGGCCTGAGATCTGGCGATAAAGTCGGCATCGTGCGCAAACCGTCGGATGGGTCTGGCGCCGAAGAGACGGTGCTGACACTAGGCCCGGAGATTAGGTCCTCGCGCGTTGTGGATTGGTCGCCGGATGGCCGTTACTTGTCCTACGACGCCTTCAACATCAATCAGGGCGGCATGGCGAACTGGTGTCTTCCTCTGTTCGGTGACAGGAAGCCCTTTGAGCCGGCTCCGGTTGCTACCGGTAATCAGTATGATGGAAATTTTTCGCCGGACGGTCACTGGTTAGCCTATTTTTCCGACGAGACCGGCCAGCCGGAAGTGTACGTAGTTCCGTTTCCGGGACCGGGTGGAAAGTACCAAATTTCACACGGCGGGGGATGGCTCGTTCGCTGGGACAAGAAGGGCGATCTTTTCTTTCTCAGCACTGGTAACCAGCTGATGAAAGCGGAATTGAATTTGAGCGCTCAGGCTTTGCGGGTGAAATCTCTGCGCCCTCTCTTCCAGGTGAATCTCCTGGACACGGCAGCGCCTTTATTCGATGTGACCGCCGACGGCCAGCGCGTCCTCGCAGTGACCCCGGCGCGGGCCGAGTCCAGCTCAATCAGCTTGCTGCTCAACTGGCCGGCACTGCTGAACAAGTAAGTGGTCATTCGCGGCATTGTCGTACGGTGAGTTGGGCCGCCACGAAGAAGCTATCGCGGCTGCACACCGAGCTCTGAGGATCGCGCGGAACCCTGTGGTCCTGGCCCAAATCGCCTCCGCATATGCGTTGGCCGGCAATAAGAACAAAGCAACGGCCCTTCTCACGAGTATCGAGGCTCAGGTGCGTCAGCGGTTTGCGGGTTCAATGTGTCTTGCGTTTACGCAAGCCTCGGAGAAAAGGAACAAGCCTTCACCTGGCTTGAGAAGGCTTATCGAGATCGTTCTGATTGAATGCCCTTCGTCGGGGTGGATCCCCGACTCGACCCGCTGCGCGGGGATCCGCGTTTCGACGACCTGCTACGTCGCATCGGTTTTCCGCTGTAAATTGAGGTTCGGTTGGACCGGCACACCCCAAAACGTCCGCGGAGGGAGTGGGAAGCCAGCTTGTGCAAGCTGTATCGTTTCAATAAACGTGGTTAACTCTCGATGCGCGGAGGTCGCTCGAGCCACAGTTGCGAGGTGTTGTTTCTCAGGACAGATTTTCTGAATGAGACCAAGACGGAAAGCCTGCCGCATAACTCACAGCAGGCCCCCAAGCTGCTAAGCCGCCTTCTTGTTCGCAGCGCGTACCTTCGCCCACCGTGCCCGCTGCGCGGCTGCGATTCTTTTCCTGCCTGCCGCTGAGATCGTGTGCTTGCCCCGCTTCGCTGCAATTGAAACCACATTCCCCGCCCTCACTCTTGCCCATCGCGCTTTCTGTGCGAGGCTGATCCGCCTGCGAGCCGAGACAGACATGGTGCGGCTCCGACGAGCGCCATTACCTGCGGATGCCGAAGCGTTTAGCCCAACCAAGCGTCGGATCACCTCGTCTAACTTCTCTACTCGTAACTCTGCGTGCTGATGCTCTTCACGTATCTGCTGGAGCGCATTCCGTAGATTTGACATTGTTACCCCCTCGGGTATTGTAATGCGGACTAATTGTATAGGAGGGGAGTGACTTGCGGTACCCGGTGCGGGTGTTGGAGAATAGTAGGATGCTACTAGGTCTTTCCGTACTTGCCCGCTTCAATCTCGATTGACACCCAAGTGAACCCCTGAACGTCGATTCCGGAATGTGGCGTGAGTTTTTGACGCTGTAACTCCGAAGGGAGAGAACTCACCTTCCCGAGCTGACCACTTCTCTCAAAGCAGTGTGCGCCGCGGGTCTTCGCTTTGAGCCTCTTGTGCAGCGCTCACCCAGAGGAACTCCATCATGGCATTCGAAAAGGCAAAACGCCGGTTCGCTGTGCCTTGTCCGGGATGCTGATCTGGAGGTCCCTCGCGCAAACCGAACCGAACAAGTTCTTCAGCTTCGGGAGCGCCTCGGGCGGCAAAGACGAATAAATAGTCCAACTCGATGCGCATGCGAGCTATTCGAATTGAGCCCAATCGGCAAGGGATGATCAGAGCTAAGCTCGCGTCGACCAGATGACTGGCCCGGCTATGCTTCAAAATATGCACGGACCGTTTGCCCTTCGGTACACCCGCACGCTCTGTGATGCCTTTGAAGATCCGATGTACCTGTTCACGCGATCATGCTGCCCCTTCTGCGAAGTGAACAAGGCTCCGCTGCCGTCATCAAGTCGAATCTTGATCGGATCGCTTTGACCGTGAAGTAAATGGCCGCTCTATCCAAGCAGCGGCCTTAGGGTACATCTCCAACCTTAGCCGAATCACGTACCTCCTTTCAAAAAGGAATTTGGACATCTTTGATCGGTTCGTGAATCAAAGCTCCACTTCCGGGCCAACGATGCACGCCCCGAAGGCTTGCGCAGGGGAAGGTCAAGGTATGGTGTTTTCTGGGTCAGAACGAGATTCATTTCGGTTGCGAGTTCCGTCAACTTCGCAGGATCTTGTTCCCTGGAGGTCAAGGTTGCTAACTGTTTCCACCGCTCAAAGTTTTTCGACACACAATCCTGATTTCTAACGGCACGAAAAAGCTCGGGAAGACATTCCGGGGTGGGACGCTTCCCGAGCTACTTGGTCCCCAGGTTCTAAACCAAGGTCAAACAGAATCAACAAACAGAGTAGGGTCGGAGCTAAAAATCTTCTGTGCACTATTGACCACATCGCGACGGGTTATGGCGGGGGACTGGAAGGCGTTGTTGTAATCAGGCCGAAACCCAATCTGACAAGCTGAAATGCGTCCGGAGGTCCGAACTGCATGCCATCCTTTCCGGTCGCAACTGCGAACCCGAGGCGGGCAAGCAATGAGTCTGGAATCCATCACCAAGCAAATCAGGGAAGAGATTTCAAAATTGAATCAGGTATTGCATCTGCTCGAAGGCCGAGCGAAAAAGACGACGCGGGCCAAGGCACCACGACGCAAACTATCCACCCAGGCAGGAAAAGGATTGTTGCTGCTCAGCGGTCACGCTGGGCGAAGATCAGAGCAGCCAAAAAATAGAACGGCTCAACCTGAGTGTCAGGAGGCACCTTCGCCGCTACGCCCGCAGAAACAACGCCCACAGCCGCAAGGTCGCAGTTCACGAGGCGTGCATGAGCCTTGCGTGGTCTAGCTTCTGCCGGGTCAATTCCGCGTTGACGCCGGTGAAATCGCGATTTTTTCACCAACACTTCACGCGCAGTTTGACCCGTTTCCCAAACGCGTCATGCGTCAAATGAGAGAGAGATAACATTCGCTCCCGTGCAATCGTGCGATCACAGGTAACAACTCGCTCGATAGACAATCCTTGGCTATAAAAGCGTCCACCAGTTTCAATGCCTGCTTGGGAACATCCACTGTCCCAGAGAGCATAATGATTGGCGCTTGCGGGCTAAGCCGTCTCATTTCGACTGCAAACTCGTGGCCGTTCATTTCGGGCATGAAATAGTCGACGATCACAACGTCCACCGCATGGATAGTAGCGAGTTCCAGTCCTTTGCTACCACTGGGTGCGGTCAAGACAGTGTAGCCGAAGGTTTCGAGGAATTCCTTTTCGCATTCCAGCAGGTCGGGGCTGTCGTCGATGCAAAGAAGAACCGCGGTCTGCTGCGCCTTACCAACCGAGGGGGGCATAAGGTCACCTTTAAGAATCCATTGTCAACACCGTAGGGTTCAGTAAACTGTACAATATTGCTCAACTCACTTTTTCTCTTTCTGCAAACAGGCGTTTGGACTAACTGTCCTATTAGGGCCTCCGGCCCCGCATGCAAATTAGCAACTTCTCAACCCGCTAACCAAGCAAGAGCGGAGTGATTTTCGAGCCTGAGAGTTGCCAGAGTCGTTGGTGGAATTGATTCCATAACAGTGTCGGCTCCCACGCCCGATTAGAGTTTGGTGGTGCAAGCCCCAAGAACACTGGGGCGTTCCAAGAGCGTCGATTGGAGCACCGTGAGGAAGCCGAAGACCTTGATCGCGATCTCGGGGCGCAAGGACTGAGGGTGTGCGTGGGGATGGAGGCGAGTGGGCATGACTACTCTCGGAACTGCAGTTTGAGCTGTGGATCGGGGATGCCGCCGAGATTAGCACAAAGCGAGTGCGCAAGCAGCAGACGGATCGCCAGAATGCGCAGCTGATTCTGCCATTGATGCTCGAAGATCGCTTTCGGCAAATCTGGGTACCGAGCTGGGAGAATCGAGATCTGCGGCAACTGCTGTGGCATCGTCACCGAATGGTCCAGGCGCGGACGCGAATCATGAACCAACTGCAAGCGGTGGCGCTCAACGGGGGACTGCGCTGCAAGAAGCGGCTCAAGTTACGGTGCGCAGCGACCAGGAATGGTGTAACAAGTACTTCCACCTGGCGATGCGGCGGGGACGGAAAATCGCCAAGGTCGCCATGGCGCGGCGACTGGCGTTTCGCATGTACTGGATCTGGCGCAAGGGATGGGAGCACGAGCAGTTGAAAAAGTTCGGTTCGCACGCGGGACAACCCGGACATCGCGATGGCGTGCGGGAGAACTCCGGGAAATTGATTGGGTATCCCGGAGAGAGGTGATGTTTCAATAGTAATCACGTCTCAAAGCCGCTTGAAGCGAGGCAAGTATGTGCAATTATGTGCAATATTGAGCATCGCTATCATCCGTCCGCGTGCTCAAATTGAAGACGGCCTGATTAAAGGATCGCCGGCCCATAATGACCAAGCAAGGACGTGCTTTCAGTCCGATGACCTTTCTCTCAACCGTCGGCGACGGTAGGAGCATGATGTCACTCAGGAAGGGACAGGCCATTTATGCTCAGGGGGATGCAGCTGATGCCTTGTTTGTAATTCAAAAAGGAAAGGTGAAACTCGGAGTCAGATCCCAAGCTGGGAGAGAAGCGATCCTCGACATATTGAGTGATGGAGACTTTGTTGGCAAAGATTCCATCGCTGGCCAGTCTTCCCGGACAGCGTCTGCCAGCGCAATGACAGACTGTAGCCTCCTGCGAATTGAGAAGAAGGCCATGATGCTCGCACTGACACGGCAAGTGAAACTGGCAAACATCTTCTGGGCGTATGTCTTGGCCAGGAATATCAGATATCAGCAGGATTTAGTTGACCAACGCTGTAATTCCAGCGAGAAAAGACTGGCCCATGTTCTCCTCCGAATGGCCCATTTTGATAGGCGTGGAGCGCGCGAGACAACAATTGCGAAGGTCAGTCATGAGATGCTGGCAGAAATGGTAGGGACCACGCGGTCGCGCGTTTGCTTTTTCATGAAGAGGTTCAAGAACTCTGGCTTCATCTATTACGGGCCGAAAGGCAAGCTGTTGCGAGTTAATCGAACACTTCTTGCTTTTTGCGGACAATAGTTTCCGCGCTTGAGCAACAATCCGCCAACCACCTGGCTGACGGTTTTGACAGTTTGCGCATTGGGTATGACGCTGTATTCTTATTGAGCATAACTGCCCACATCTCAGCGACAGGGTTGGTGTATATGTTCGCCGGAACAAGGAACCATCTGGACGCAGGAGTTCTCCCTCTCTGGAATGCCGTCTTCTGCCTGGATTGCGAGGTCATCAGCAGCAATCGAGGTGACGAATGCGCAGCGTGCAAAAGCCGCTCACTCGTAAGCCTGGCTCGGATGCTCGGCGGTAGTTTGCTGGCTCATAGGGCACAACACTTTCAAGAATGGGATAGTGTGTCGTTCGACATCACAATTGCGATTGAATTGCAGCAGATGAACGCCAAAGACTTGAGCACCACCGTTGAGAGGTTGACCACTGTGATTGGCCCGAAGCTCGCACGAGACCGAGCGTCATTCCACATCAATGTGAAGCCGGCAGTAGACAAACTCGACCTACAGCCCTCGCTTTGCTTCCCAGAACGGGTTGCCGCATAGAGCAGTGCTATTCATGTTGATCCAGCGGAACAGCGGAACTTTCACTTCTTGCAAAAGACCTTCTTCTCGAACCCCCATAGTTGGTGTAATGGCAATGTAGCGCTAACGATCGAAACAACGAGTGTCAGCGTCATCAAAACCCAAGCAGCGCGGTCAAATTAAAGCCAAGGTTCGAGTGGAGGATACCGTTGACCTTGACCGTCAATGTATCCTGACGCGTTTATTTTTTGCGAATTTCGGGAGAAGGAGTTTTTCAACAGCGTGGGGCCCGGCCGATGGCCGGGGCAAAGCGGAAAGGAACTTGTGTTCTGCGAAGCCATTTCTGCATCCGGAGGGAGGGACTGTATCAGTTTCAGGGTGGACTTGCGTCCCGTAACGATGCACCCGGCTCTCGCAATCGCAGAATGTGCTTTGCCACGTAGAGCGGATGCGCTCCAGCGCAGGTCGAGTTCAGTGACTCCCAACTGTTTCTGCGTCGCCAGCAGTCCCGTGCGTTATTCCCGGCCCGGCTCAGCGCAAACGCTCTCTGGTATTCTTCCTGATCCGCCTGTGGTGCGCGGAGGACGATCTCGACAAATGACAACTCCCTCTTCTGACGACGTACCGGGTTCGGCGGATCGGATCTCACCCAGGCACGTGTTCGAGACGAGGATTTGGATTCGTCTCCAGCGTGACGGCAAGAAACTTAGCCTGCAGGGGTGGTCGCGTGATCTCAGCGAAAGTGGTGTGGGGGCATTCGTTGCCGAAGCTCTGATACTGAGCGAATCCGTAACGCTCGAAATTCCTTTGCCGGACTGCGACAAACAAATGATCCCGGCAAAAGTTGTTCGTGCACTGGGAACAGAGTACGGCTTCCAGTTCACGGCGCTGAGCGCTGAGCAACGCCGCCAGATTCAGGCGACGCTGAAGGAACGCCCTGCGATTCCACGCCACGGCGCGGGACAATGATCTGGTCGTGTGAATCCGCTCACTAGGCGATAAAGGGAGCGGCTGAGGGAGCTTTTGAGACTAGCGATGATTCGTTGCTGGGATATGAGGCTGTTACCGCGATACTAAAAAAGTGAAAAGGTTTCCAAGGAACCATTTCTGTGTATATGGATTTCATCTAATTTCCATGTGCTGAACGGCACCGTCGCAGGTGGCGGGAGCATCGTGAATCAAGGCACGGTGGTTCGAGTCGATCTCACTCTCTCAAAGTCGGCTCCTCCCTTTGTCAAAGCGATGACCGTAATTGGCTCCGGGTTCGTCGAGCGCTCCCGGCAGCGTTGGTGATCGGCCCGACCGGAGTAGGCTTGAGCCGGGACGGCTTCTCACTATATGTAGCCGACAGTCTCAATAACCGTATCACTGAGATCCCGTATCCCATCCAGCGCTAACGCACCGCCCCACGCTATTTGTTTTGCCTCCGCTTTTTTAGCGGCTCTTCCACGCGAGTCCGAAATTTCTCGTTTTAGAACTCGTTGGGACCGTGTTGAAGACAGTCGCTGACGACTCTCTCCTGTTCCGTTACACACGACAGCTTCTAAGAGGGGCGGTTTGCCGCCTCTCCCCCCTTAAACGAAGTGACAAATCTTTTGCTTTTCTGTGACAACAACTGCGATCGGATTGATTACCTTTACGAAACGGCAGAGCGTCGAGGTCAGTGGCTCGGCGCTTTCATCAAAAAGCGTCAAGGCCGTTGGCGCCTTCCCCTCTGAGTCGTCTGACGCCGGACCCGTGCGCCCTCGCCTTACGAAACGAGATTGACATGATCCGTTTAAGCGCAGGTCAAATTGAGAACGATTCGCATTCTTTCGCCTATAGGACTTATCGCCATCATTTTTGTTAGGGACCACGTCCACTCCCGCGCCAAGGAGGCTGGCGGCGGTTCAGGCACCGTCTCGGTTACAGGCAGCAGTAGCGGCCCTCCGCAGCCCACACAGCAACACTGCTCCTGAACGGCCCGGTGGTTGGTGCAAATTGGTCCTGAACAGGATTCGCGAATCGCAGTGGTTCAAAGTCACCGATCGGTTTCCAAAGGGCCGACGATTATGGAAACGATTCTGATCGTCGAGGATGATCAAAGCACTCAGAAGGCACTGAAACGGCTTTTTGAGTCCGAGGGATATGCCGTTCAGATCAGGGGTGATGGCAAGTCGGCGCTGCAGGCCTTCCACACCGCCGCTCCCACGGCTATTATCCTCGACCTGCGTTTGCCGATTGTATCCGGCAAGGACGTCTGTCGTGAGATTAGGCAACAATCATCTGAACAGCCCATCATTGTTCTTAGTGCGTCGGCGGAGGAAGAGGATAAGGTCGTGCTATTGGAACTGGGGGCGGATGATTATGTGACGAAACCCTTCAGCCCCAGAGAAGTGCTGGCTCGAGTGCGAACCGCAATCCGGCATACCCGAAGATCGGACATCCCCGCCACTGCGGAATTCGGGGAAGTTTGGGTTGACTTCGCCAGGATGGAAGCGACATTCGACGATCAACCCGTTCGACTCACGGCGCACGAATTCAAGATGCTCAAATTGTTCGTGCAAAATGCAGGACGAGTCATTTCACGCGGCGAAATCCTCAGCGAGGTATTCGGCTACGAAGGCGATCCTCATACACGCACTGTCGACACCCACATTCTCAGGCTGAGGCAGAAGCTGGAAAAGGACCCTAACCGTCCGGTACATATTCGCACATTGCGTGGCTCAGGCTACAAGTTTGTGCCCTAGCCCCGACCTGGAAATCTGTGCAGCGTTCTCGCAAGTCTTGTGACGCCGTGGGGAAATTTTTCAAAGCCCTGACTCGTCTGTGCACAAGGAAATCTCTCCACCCTTCTAATCGTACAGTTCTTCGAGCCCCTTAACCTTTTCGCTGGCGACAGTTATGTCATATCCCAATTTCATGCAAATCGGGCGTGGCAAAAAACGCAACACAAAAGTGACTTGAAATTGACTGCGGAATGACAACTCCACTTTTCTCGGTCCGTATCCTCACTAATAGCACGATTCGCAAATGGACAAATTCAGGTCCCCCGCGCCCGGGGCAGAAAAGTGGTTTCAATGACGACGAAGACGACGAAGAGGCTCATTCCTATAGTTGCACTGACAGTGATGATTTGCATTTCCGGCCTGAAGGCTGTGAAGGCAGGTCCTCCCGCTTCGGTAAGCAACACCACCGCTGGCACGGCTACTCTCAGAGGTGTGGTCAAGTTCGCGGGCACAGCGCCAAAGTCCACACCGGTCAACATGGCGGCTGACCAAAGTTGCGCGAAACAACATCCAGCTCCGGTTTTGAGTCAGGATGTGGTCGCCGACGCCAACGGCGGGCTGCAGAATGTAATCGTGTTTATTTCTGACGGGTTGGGCAATCAGACTTTCGATCCGCCCAGTCAGCCAGTCGTTCTCACGCAAAAGGGATGCATGTATCAGCCTCATGTGCTGGCGATGCAGGCGAATCAGCGGTTGGAAGTTGTGAACGACGACCCAACTTCTCACAATATCCATCCGATCCCGGCCAACAACCGCGAATGGAACAAGTCTGAGCCTCCCGGATCCAGAACGGAGGAAACTTTTTCGCGAGCCGAGATTGCGATCCCCGTAAAGTGCAATATTCATCCCTGGATGCATGGTTATGTGGCGGTGTTCAAGCATCCATACTTTGCCGTGACGGGCAAGGACGGCAGTTTCGATTTGAGCAGTCTGCCGCCGGGCACCT
>Ga0210410_10005271_pt1 | contig 11267 bp, 9 predicted proteins | sample IncBWC4MmetaG_FD_161058 | JGI IMG/M metagenome (GOLD analysis project Ga0210410, IMG submission 161058) | Forest soil microbial communities from Barre Woods Harvard Forest LTER site, Petersham, Massachusetts, United States - Inc-BW-C-4-M | ecosystem: Environmental > Terrestrial > Soil >... | reverse complement strand
AAAGGACGATTCCGTTGCGGATGCTGCGAAGAAGCCGCAAAAAGACAAGCCCAAGCCCAAAAGGGTGTACACCGAAGAAGATCTCTCCGGCCTGCGCGGCAACGGTGTCTCCGTGGTCGGCGACGCAAATGCTCCCGCACGATCGAATGCCCCGGCAAGCCAATCCTCCGGCGGCGATGCGACGAAATCCGTGAGAGATGAAGAATACTGGCGCGGGCGAGCAAGCCAGATCAAGGAACAAATGGCTGCCGCCGACGAAGCCATCAAAAATCTCCAAGCCGAAATCAAGAAAAATGGTGCCACCGGTTTTGACGCCCAATCGGGCTTGAAGCAAAACGTCATCTACGTGGATGACCGCAACGCCCGCCTCAAGCAACTGGAACAACGCCGCCAGGACTTGGACAAACAGATGGACCTTCTCCAGGAAGAAGGCAGAAAAGCCGGCGCCGATTCCGCCTGGTTCCGCTAGTTTCGCCGCAAAACTCGAGTGTTTTGCGCGCGCGTTCGAACGCTCTGCGGTAATCCAAACTTTTGTGCAGGAATAATCACCAAGACCAAAACTGACCCTCGGACCAGTAGTTTTTGGAAGGGCAAGCGCAGTAAGCTGTCCGCGAATCCTAGCTCGTGTCCCCTCCTCTGGGATTTGGGAGAGCCAACGTGTATTGCGACCGCTGTGGACTGAATTTCCTGCCCAAACAGTCCGTGTGCACCCGCTGCAAAAGGGTGCCCACCCGGTACTGGTTTCAATTCATGAGCTTGGTGACGATTTTTGCCGCCGTGCTTTCCAACACGCTCCTGGGGCTCTTCTTATTGCCCCGGCTGGCCATGGCCAATCACGGGCGAATCCTTTTTCGCGGCTGGTACTGGTTCGATCAGCAATTCGCTTTGTACGGCTGGGTGCCGCTAGCCATCGGCCTGCTGGTGTGGGACTACTTCGTGTGGAAAGAAGCCCGGCCCAAGGTCAAGGGTTGGTTCACCCGTAAGCTGCTGACGTTTTCTCTCGCAGCCGGCGTCGCGCCGCTGCTCCCATGGTGGATCCCGGCGGGCCAGCCTCCCGGACAATTCCTCGCCATGATCGGCCGGCATCCCGGCGTTCCTGTCATGATGGCCTGGGGCGTCGTTCTGCTCGTGACCATAATTTTGTGCATTGATCCAGAGTCGCGCGACTATTTGCTGGGGCACGGCAGGACGCTGAGCATCGTCAGCACGAGCATGCTGTTGCTCGTGCTGACGATGACAGTCGTCGGATGGTCCCTGATGAGCTACTGATCCGGCGCTTCCCTAACCACATCGCGCCGAAAAACCCCGCTCCATTCTCTTGTCCATTTTCTATTTTCTGTTTTCCATTTTCTGATTCTCTACTGCTGCGTCGCCCGATCGATAAAGCTCGCAACTTGATTGTGGAGGCTTACGCGGTCCTGGTCATGCAGATACATCATGTGGCCCGCGTTGTAGTAGTCCTCCTTGATGTTCTTCTGCAGCGCTTCGGGAAGCCCCAGGTGCTCCATCGTGAATTCCGTGGCGAAAAAAGGCGTCGCCAGATCGAAGTAGCCATTCTCGACTTGCACTAGCAGCCGCGGGTTGGTGATCATGGCCTGCGCCAAGTCTTGATCCACATTGGGAGCACCGGGAAAGAATCTCCGCGGCCCGCCTTCCTTGCGGATCCAATTCCAACTGCCGCCGCCTGCGCCGCTGGTGTTGTGATAGATCTTGTCTTTTCCAAATTTCAACTCGTCGTGGTTATAGGCATTGATCAGCGCCGTAAACGCGCCTCCCACTGCGGGCCCTTCCGGGTCGCCTTGCGCATTTTCCTCGAGCAGATCGTACGTGTAACCGGTGAAGCGCGCGTCTATGCGCCCGGTGGTCAACCGGGAGCTGCGCTGCAATTCGGCGCGGAATTGACTGAGGTTGACGCGCAGATCGGCTTTCATCAGATAGTCTTCGCTCAGGCCGGTGAAATAAGAAACTCTCTTGGCAACCGCGGCCTTTTCTGCCCTGCCAAGTTCTCCGCCCTTGAACAGAGCAGCGGCGTAGTCGCCCTGCGCGTACTTGCGCGCTTCTTCGATGAATCCCGGCAGCTCGGCGGGCCGATCCCTCAGGACTTTGTGGTACCACGCCGTAGCCGCATAGCTCGGCAAATAAAAAATGAACGGCCGGTCATCACCCGGCGCGAACGTGAGTGAGGCCAGATCGAGCACCGAGGAAATCAGGACGATGCCGTTCAGGTGCACGGTGTCATGCGATTGCAGGTAATTCCCCAGTGCCGCCGAGCGGAATGTGCCGTAACTCTCGCCGATCAGGAATTTCGGAGAATTCCAGCGATCGTTGCGGCTCAGGTACGTCACGATGAACTGCGCGAACGCTTCCACGTCCTCGTCAATTCCATAAAAATCTTTGTTCTCGGCTTTGCATACCGCGTGGCTGTAGCCCGTGCCCATGGCATCAATGAAAACCAGGTCCGTTTTGTCGAGCAAGCTCTCAGGATTGTCCACCAGCTTGTACGGCGCAGGAGGCGTGAACGTGCCGTCAACCGTGTACACGCGGCGCGGGCCAAACGCGCCCATGTGCAGCCACATCGTCGCCGACCCCGGCCCGCCGTTGTAGAGAAACGAGATGGGACGCGTATTCAAATCCTTCACGTCGCTGCGCGTGTAAGCGGCGGAGTACATCAACCCGGTGGTCTCGCCTTTCTCGTTTTTGAGCTGAGTGGTGCTGGCGGTAGCTTTATAGGAAATCGTTTGGCCGCCGATTTTGATGCTGTGATCGGTGACGGATGATTCTTCTTTCGTGGCCGCCGCGTCGCACTTCTCCGGGGCCTTGGCTTCCGGCGCTCTTGCCTCCTTTTCCGGCGCTTGGGCTCCCACGCGCGTCACCGGCCCAAACCACAAAAAGCCTGCCGCAACAAACAAAATCAAATTCTTCTTCATTCGAATGCTCCTCCCAAGTGAACTCCACGCGCTTCCTTCTGCGAACGCGCCGAGATTCTATGTTGCCTCGTCCCATGAGTCAAAGGAGCCGCGCGCCGCTGAGGGACGCTGTTCCTCCCACTCCCGGGCCAAACGCGAAGCGCGACGGACAAGTAACTCGTACGCGGAGTCAGCGCTTTTGCGCCACGCCGGGCCTGCTTTTGCTTGTGCTAGCATGAAATGACTGCGAATTTGCAGCGTTGCAAATGCCTCGTCTTCCGGCGGACGGCGAAGCTTGCTCTCGAGAATGACGCTCATGGAACCACCAAAGTTCAGCCAGGCGGACTTGGCCGCATTGCTCGCGGAAGCGGTTCTGTGGATTCAGAAGCAGCGAGATGTATACCTGCCGCGAAGCAAACCGCTCACCGCGGAACAAAGAGCAAAGCTGCTGCCCTTTTTTTGCCGGAGAATCTCGATCGTCTGAGAATCGTGGACGTCTCGCAAACTGGCGAAACCATTCCTTATCCCCCATTTTACGAAAGGGTGCGCGCGGGTGGGGCGCGCGTGGTTCCGGATGCGGCGCACATGACCGCGATTCCCTTCATTGACGTCGCGGTGTTCAATCGAGAGCCGACCCTGCGCACTATATTTCACACGCTGGTCCACGTCGTGCAGTTCTCCATGGTGGGACTGGAAACGGTGATCAAGGGCTACTTTAAAGCCCTCGATGAATCGGGTTTGTGGATCGTCGTGCCGTACGAAGAGCAGGCCTATGGCTTGGATGGTCGCTTCACAAAAGATCCCTCCGCCGCGTTTTCAGTGGAAGCGGAAGTCCGCGAATGGATCCGCACCGGAAGGTTTTAGAGCCCAAGCAAAGAATTGAATAATCAGCGATCGTCGTGGCCGTTCCCAGTGTCTTGGCAGCCTTCGCTGACAGAGGTAAGGATGTTGCTGGCCGCGCTGAGCGTGCAGTTGTATTCGTGGCCGCTAGAATTGGCGGCGTGGAAGTGCTGCGAGCTTTGCTGTCCGGAATGGCCGGTGAGATTGAAAGAAGAATCAAACTGCAGCGTATCCGTGCTGGAGACGCTGTTTTCCACGGCACTGGCAAAGAAGGGGTCCAGGAGATCGTGCTTGAACTTTTGCTCGGAAGTGGTTTGCAGGCTGAGCGTGCCATCGGCGTTGAAAGTTTCGGTGATATTGAGGGTGAGCGGATAGCGGAAAGCCTCGATGCTGGCGAAATAAAGCCCGCGCTCATGCGTGATGGTGCGGGACTCGACACCAGTGGCCTGCGTGATGTCCTGAATATAGTGGGTGGCATTGATGGTGAAATTCTGCGTATTGCTGAAATGGATGGACTGCAGGACATCGGTTTCGACTTTGCCGTGCGAGGTCCGCACGAAACCGGAAATTTTGAAGCTGCGGTCGGAAGCTACAACAACGGACCCCGTGATGTTCCCGGATAAATCGGTCTGGAGATTCTCGGTGACCGGGGGATTGGGAGCGGATGCAAGTGTGTTGCCGGTGATTTCGCCGGTCACTTGCTCCGAACCGTGGTCGAGATAGACAAGGAGCGTCGCCGTCGACAGAAAGTAGCTGTTGGCGTTGAACACGCTCAGGGAAATCGCGTGGGGCTGGCCGTCGCTGAGGAGCCCTGCGAAAGGCGTCAGGTCCACGCGGTAGGGAACGAAATTCAAGGTTTGCACGCCGGGGATGGGCGACCACAGGTAAGGATCAATGCCGCCGGTAAAGATCCAGGGGTAGACCGGAGCAACGCCGGCAGGCTGGCCGTCAACGGCGACTTCTGTTTCCCGGAAGCCGGAGTTTCCACACGATTGCAATTCGTTGGCCACGTCACTCGGAACGCAGGAGTACCAGAATTCGTCGTTGGACTGGCTTTGTGAAATGACATCGAGATAGGCGCGCTCAATATTCGTCGGAAGGGTGAACGTTTCCGAGAGTTGATCGGTCGTGTTGAACAGCGCTTTTGCTCCGCCAGAAGCGTTGGGGAGCGGGTAAACGGCATCCGGAAGTGCGCGGTGGCCGTCGCTGTCCCCACCGTGATGGGCAGAGTAGAACTGGAGCGAAGCGCTGCCGAAAATGATGCCCGTATAGGTGCTGTTGACGAGATTGCCCAGATCCACTTCACCGGATTGCGAGGATTCGAAAAGCGCGCTGTATTCCGTGAGATCACGCTCGACATGCCAGGAGGGTCCGAAGGTGTGCGTCGGTTCGGGAGTGGTGCCGTAGAAAATGTTGACATGCCCAAGTGAAACTTGCGCCGTGCGATCAAACTGGCGGCCGGCAGTTACGTTGAAATCCGCGGCGAAAACAACTTTCTTCCATGGTCCGGGGCAGGCAGGAGTGTATTGGTAGGTCTTGGCCGAGAAGTCTGCGAACTCAAGATTTGAGTACAGCGGAACGACGCAAGGTTTTTCGTCCGGCACGGCGACGGGCGGATCCGCAGTGGAAGTGTTTTGAGAACCGACAACCGGGAGCGCGCGTTGCGCCATTGCCAGCGGAATGCTTGCCGGAGCGAAAAAAACAGAAAAGATCAGGAGAGAAAGCAGGCGGCGAAAAGTGACGGCTGCATTGCGTGTCATGATGGATTGCTCCTGCAGCGTAAGCGTTCCCGAGGGTGCGGCGGCGGAGAGTATACCTCAGGATGGACGCAGAAAGGGAATGCTTACCGGCCCTATTCACACGGACGGCGGGCGGCCGCGCCGGGAAGAGTGTGTATAAAAGTGAACAGTCTTGCTGCCTGGTATTATCGCAGCATAGAAAAATGAACCAGGACGGTCGGGGTTAGAAAACCCTCTCTATCTACTCGGGCTTCAATCCAGGTTTCGCTTTTAAACTGTGTCTCCATTCATTCTCAGGAGGGTAAGAAACAAATGCACATTTACGCTAGGAAATCATTTTGGGTAAGGACGGGGCTCGCGGCTGCCGCGTTCGCAGTTACGCTATTTTTCACGGCCGCACCCACGCTTCGCGCCGATGAAGACGCATGCCAACGGCGCATCGCCAAGGCCGACCACCGGTTGCACGAAGCCGCCGAACATCACGGCTGGGAGAGCAGACAGGTGATCGACGCTCGCCAACAATTGCACGAAGCGCGCGAATATTGCTGGTCGCACGCGCACAAGTGGTGGGATGAAGACGGCCATCGTTGGCACACCGACCGCGACTGGGACGATCATGACCATGATCATGATCGCGACCACGACCGGCACTAGATCCAGGCCAGACGTGCTTTCGAAGGGCGCAGCCCGCTGAGGGCCGCGCCCTTTTTGCTTGTGGAGCCGGCAACGACACCGTGAGTGTATTTGGTGCGGCGCCTACGTGGAGCCGCAAGCTAGTCGAGGCGCCAGGGAGATCGTTCGGGCCAGTGGCGCAGAGCCTCCGTTGCCCAGGCGGTGGATTTATCCGTGTGGCAGGACGTGCAAGGATTCGGGATTTTGTATTTCTCCGTCATGGCTGGCGTGATGAGGCGAACGTGTGAGCGCGAACTTTGACGTCGGCGATGGTGGTCTCAATCTTTGGCATGTGGCAGGACATGCATTGGCTTCCCGGCGTGCCGGTTTTGTGATGAGTGTGCTCCTCGATCGTAGCGGTGCGGGGCCCGTTTAGAGACATAGGGGCGTGGCAATCGAGGCAGAGTTTGTCGGCGGGCTTTCTTAGCTGCGCGTAGTTCTCCGTGCCGTGGACATCGTGGCACGTGAAGCAGGTGATTCCGCGGCGGTACATCACGCTCTGCACGAAGTCATTTCCCTGCATGCGATTCTTGTGGGCGGTGCCGTCGGGGAAGTTCGTGAAAGTCGTTTCACCGAGGGTGTGCTCTTCAAGCCGCCAGAAGTCGCGGAGGTTGAGGCCGACGCGATAGCCGACCGGCCAGTCGTAATACTTCCCTTCCATCGGATTGGTCAAAGGGCGCCCTTGTGAGTGGCACTGGATACACGCGTCGTTCGCCTGGACATAATCCATCCGCGCGGGATTGAGGATATTTCCGCGCGAGGGATGGACAACGTGCTCGCTTCCCGGACCATGGCAGCGCTCGCAGCCGACATTCCATTCCACGACTTTTTTTGTCTGAATGTTGTAGTCAACGGAGTGGCAGCCATCGCAGGTGGGGCCGGTGGGGCGCTGCATATTGTCGGGAGGATAGAAGGGTTCCCACCAGTCCGTTCCTTTGGCTACAAAATAGGGGCGCCAGACGTGATGGGTGACGTCCCACTGTGCGGCCTCCGGAAAATAGTCATCGCCAATTTTGGTGAAGTAGCGCTGCTTCCAGACGCTGCCGTAGACGAGTGCTACCTGATCCTTCGTAAATTTAGCAAGAGGATTTGTGGCGAGATCGGGAAGGATAGCTTCGGGATGTTCGCGAGGATCGCGGACCACGTTGGCCATGGGGGTTTTCTTCCAGTGCTCGTAGATTTGCTGGTGGCATTTTTCGCAGGCCGGCGAGCCGGTGTAGTGCGCGGCCGCTGCCGTCGCTTTCTGCTCCGATTTTTCTGCGGTTGATAATTGGCGCAGGTCGCGGATGAAAAGCACGAGCTTCCAGCTGTCGCTGTCCTGCACGTCGTGCGGATGGCTCCAGGCGGGCATGCCCGTGAGACGGACGCCATTCTGGATGATGTAGCGGATTTGGCCGTCAGTAAGATTCTGCGTTTGGGGCAGGCGCAAATCGGGCGGCTTGGGGTAGAGGTTGCGCCCGACCTGGGTTTGGCCGCTGCCGTCGTTACCGTGACAGACGGCACAGCGGTCGGTGAAGTCTTCGCGAGCCTCCCGCAAAAGTTCCGGAGTGGCCTTCCAAGGGTTCTCTTGATTGCGTGCCTGGCGTGGAATCGACAGATTTCGCACGGTGCGGGCGACGACCTTCTCCAAGGTGGACGGCTCTTCGGTTGTGCTGAATCCGCGGCGGATCAGCATGGTTCCGTAGATCGCTGCGGCAATTCCGGCCGCAAAAAGTACTAAGAGAAGTGCCTTCCAACTTTTCATGCCTCTCTCACGTCGGCTGAATGCCGAGACCCTTCCTCTGATATCTGATACTCATAAACAGCGCCACTTATTCCGCTCAATGAGACTGCTGCGAACTTGCTCACAAATTGCACACGAGAGGAAATTCAGCACTTCTAGGTCGAATTCCCGGCGGCTACAGGTCTTTGGATGCGCGAAAGGCGCGCACAACTGCAACGGCATCCTCGTGCTTGGCATCAACAGCGAAGTTGAGGCGGCGCATGTCGGCGGCGGAGAGTTTGCCCGCAAGATCGGTGAGCGCGGCGCGGAGCTGAGGAAATTGGGCGAGTGTGGATTGGCGGACGACGGGGACGGCATCGTAAGGCGGGAAGTAGCGGCGGTCGTCCTCAAGGGCGATGAGATCAAGCGAATCGATGAGGCCGTCGGTGGAATTGCCGGCGACGATGTCCACCTGATGATCCACGAGGGCGCGGTAGATGAGGCCGAGGTCCATGACGCGGGGCTGCTCTTTGAAATGAAGATTGTAACGATCGCTCCAGCCGCGGAAGCCGTCGGGGCGCTCGAGGAATTCGTAGCCGACGCCAGCACGCCATTTGGGCGCGAGCAACGCGATGTCAGAGATTTTTTGGAGATGGAGCTTTTTGGCGTCGTCGCCGCGGATGACCATGGCGAAAGTGTTTTCGAAACCGAGAGGCTCGGTGACTTCGAAATGAAAGCGCTCGGAGTAGAGCTGCTTGACGCGCTGGTACACCGCGTTTGCATCGCCCTGCGGTGATTCGTTCAGGACGGCGGTGAGGGCCGTGCCGGTGTATTCGACGTACAGGTCGAGTTGACCGGCTTCCAGCGCTTTGTGAACGAGGAGCGTGCCGCCGAGGTTGGTCTTGCGCTCGACGGGAATGCCGGTGCGTGCTTCGATGTGCTGTGCGAGGAGTTCGGCGAGGATGACTTGCTCGGTGAAAAATTTCGAGCCGATGGTGATTTTAGATTGAGGAGATTTGGCGCAGGCGGATACGAAGTAAATGAGGTTAAGGAAATAAAGGAAGTAAAGGAAATGGAATCGTGCGCAGCGCATGTCAGGCGACCCTCAAGCGGCGCTCGAGGAGGCCGAGGAGAAAATCGGCGAGGAGCGCGAGAAGCGCGGCGGGGATGGCGCCGGCCAGGATGAGCGCATCGCTGACGAGGGCGACTCCGCGGAAAATAAAAGTGCCGAGGCCGCCTGCACCGATGGCCGCAGCGATGGTGGCAACGCCGATGGTGATGATCGTGGCGGTGCGAATTCCCGCGAGGATGACGGCGAGCGCGAGCGGGAAGCGCACGCGCCAGAGAATTTGCGCGCGGGTCATGCCCATGGCTTCGGCGGCTTCGAGGACAGCAGGATCAATGCCGGTGAGGCCGACGTACGTGTTGCGCAGAATGGGGAGCAGCGCATAGAGGACGAGGGCGACGATTGCGGTGCGCTTGCCGATGCCGCCGATAAACGGGATGGGGATGAGAAATCCAAAGAGAGCGAGACTGGGGATGGTCTGGAAAATGCTGGCGACGCCGAGTGCGATCGCGCGAAGCGCCGGGCGTTGCACGATGAGCATGCCGAGCGGGACGCCGATTAGTATGGCGATGGTCATGGCGATGACCACGAGCATGAGGTGATCGAACGTGGCGCTCAAGATTTCTGCGCGGTGCTCCATAAAGAAGGTCCAGTTGCTGGGCGCTTGGATCGCGGCAAGGCTCATGAGGGAGCCCCCGGAGCGATGGACAAAGAGGAAGTAAATGCACGGACTTCCGGATGGTCGAGCAGGAGAAATTCCTGCGGCTTGGCGGTGGCCACGATGCGGCCGGCTTCCAGCAGGACGATGCGGGATGCGAGTAGCAGGGCTTCGCGTAAATCGTGAGTGACGAAGACGATGGTTTTGCCGAGGCGGCGCGCGAGAGCGCTGAATTCGCGCTGAAGTTCCGCGCGGGTGACGGGGTCGAGCGCGCCGAAGGGCTCGTCCATCAGCAGAATCGGAGGATCGGCGGCGAGAGCGCGGGCCACGCCCACGCGCTGGCGCTGCCCGCCGGAAAGTTCACGAGGATGGCGCTTGGCAAATTCGCGCGGGTCGAGGCCGACGAGCTGGAGCATTTCGTCGACGCGTGCGGCGGTGCGAGCTGCATCCCATTTTTCCAAAGTGGGAACGAGCGCAATATTTTCTGCAACTGTGAAATGCGGGAAGAGTCCGGCTTCCTGGATGACGTAACCAATGCCGCGGCGTAGGCGAATGGGGTCCCAGTCGGTCGTAGCGCGGGTCTGGACTAGAATTTGCCCCTTCGAAGGAAGCAACATGCCATTGATCAATTTGAGGAGGGTAGTCTTGCCGCTGCCGCTGCGGCCAAGAAGGACGATGGTTTCCCCCTGAGGAATCGTTAAGGAAATCCCGGAAACGATTACACGAGCAGGAATAACGTTTATGTAGTAAGCCACTTCGTGAAAATCGATTAAATTTCCCGACAAACTTGCGCTTTTCGTATTCATTTCGATTGACAGTTCCACATCCCGGAGCGAACATCTTAATGCACCTAGCCTCCCGGCGCCGAATTTTGGCGCATCCTTCGCGCGGAAGCTGCATCCAAAGGAGGGGGAAAAATGTCATGGGAGCCTTGGCACTAGCTGTCCGCATCCGGCACGACCTTCACACACGCCTTCTCGATGCCCGCAGCCGAACCGATGAACTGTTTCGCGTCGTCCGGGAAGAAGCCCTGTATGACCGGCCGATTCCTGAGAGACACCGGATCATTTTCTATGTCGGGCATGTCGAGGCCTTTGACTGGAATTTGCTCGGAGATCGCGCTTTTGGATTGCGGTCCTTTCACCGGATATTCGACCAGCTCTTTGCATTTGGAATTGACCCGGTAGGCGGCGGCTTGCCATCGGACACGCCCGCGGATTGGCCGGCGCGCGACGAAGTGGACAGTTATAACCGCCGGCTCCGCGAGGAACTGGATCGAGCCATCGAGCGAGCTCTGGACCGGCCGGCGGAAGGGCATCCGCACCTGATCCCCATGCTGGAAGTGGCCATCGAGCACCGCCTGATGCATGCGGAGACGCTTGCGTACATGCTGCACCGGATGCCGAGCGAGAGAAAGATTTCCGGTATGGAGCGTTCCGCGTGGAAAGCGGTGCGGTTGAAGTCCCGCCTAGTGGACATCCCTGCGGGTAAAGCCACGCTGGGTCTGGAACGAATTCATGGAGACGAGTTCGGGTGGGACAACGAGTTTGGCGCGCATGAAGCGGAGACGCCGGGATTCGCGATTGAAAATCACAATGTGACGAATCACGATTTCCTGCGGTTCATCCAAGCCGGCGGTTATGAGAACCCCGCGCTGTGGAGTGAAGAAGCCTGGGCGTGGAAG
>Ga0210410_10005269_pt1 | contig 11270 bp, 10 predicted proteins | sample IncBWC4MmetaG_FD_161058 | JGI IMG/M metagenome (GOLD analysis project Ga0210410, IMG submission 161058) | Forest soil microbial communities from Barre Woods Harvard Forest LTER site, Petersham, Massachusetts, United States - Inc-BW-C-4-M | ecosystem: Environmental > Terrestrial > Soil >... | reverse complement strand
ACTCAGCCACCCATTTGCTGCACGAAGCGCTGCGGCAGGTGCTCGGCGATCACGTGGCGCAGAAAGGCTCACTGGTCGCGCCCGACCGTCTGCGATTCGATTTCTCCCATCCCAAGCCGATGACGCCTGAGGAAATCGAGCGGGTCGAGGATATCGCCAACGACGTCGTGCTGCGAAACGCGCCGGTAGTGACGCGCCTGCTGAGCCGCGACGACGCCGTCGCCTCCGGCGCGCGGGCGCTGTTCGGCGAGAAATACGGCGACGAGGTGCGCGTCGTCGCCATGGGCGAGGGCAGCGGCAATACGATGGCCTGGTCGGTCGAACTCTGTGGCGGCACCCATGTCGGCCGCACAGGCGATATCGGCATTATTTCCGTTGTCGGTGAATCCGCGGTTGCGTCAGGCGTGCGCCGGGTCGAGGCGCTGACCGGGCGGAGCGCGCGCGCAAACGCCAACCATCTGGCCGCGCTGGCCAAAGCCACCGCCTCCGAGCTCCGTGTGCCGATCGACGAGGCGCCGGCGCGGGTTGCCGCGCTGCTCGATGAGCGCAAGCGGCTCGAGCGCGAGCTTTCCGAGGCAAAAAAGAAGCTTGCCATGGGCGGCGGCGGCAAGGCCGAAGGCGCCGATGGAATGCGCGCGGTGGGCGACATCAAGCTTATGGCGCGCACCGTGGAAGGCATCGATCTGAAAGACCTGCGCAGCCTCGCCGACGAGGGGAAAAAAGCCGTCGGTTCGGGGGTCGTCGCCATCGTCGGCGTCACCGAGGACGGCAAAGCCGGCATTGTGGTCGGGGTGACCAACGATCTCGTTGCCCGCTTCAATGCGGTCGACCTTGTCCGCAAGGGCGCCGAGGCGCTGGGCGGCAAAGGCGGCGGTGGCCGGCCGGATATGGCACAAGCCGGCGGTCCAGACGGCTCGAAGGCCGGCGCTGCGCTCGCCGCCGTTGAGGCAGCGCTCGGCGCGTAAGCGTATTTAGAGCGTGATTTTTCTTTCCGCTCATTCCCGCGCAAGTGAGAACCCAGATCTGGCTCCCAGCTTCGCGGACGAATGGATGATCAACAAATCTTAAAGCTCGACAACCATGCCGTCCTCTGCCGTCTCGAACGAGATCTCGGCCCGGCGTGCGAGCATGTCGTTGCTCATATGGGTCAGGATGAGCCGTTTCGGCCGGATCTGCCCGAGGTGGCGTTCGAGCGAAGACAGGGCCATGTGGGTGGAGATCGGCTTGTCGCGCGTATAGGCCTCGCAAATAAACAGATCGGCCTCGTGCCCGATATCGATGACGGTGTTCGTCCATTCGGTATCGCCCGAAAAGGCGATCACTTTGCCTTCCGCTTCGAAGCGAAACCCGAGGCAGGGGCCGGCGCGGTCGTCGTGCACAACATGAAACGACGTAACCCGGAGCGCGCCGACGTCCGTACGCTTGCCGATTTCCAGCTCCTGGAGATGCAGAGGAAATTGAAGGTCGAGATCCTTGGTGCCCGGAAATCCCGCTTCCATGAGGCCCGAATAGCGCGACTTGAGACTGGGCGGCCCGACGAGCGTGAGCGGGCGGCTCCGCTTCAAAACGTAATTGGCTTCCAGCAAAAAGAACGGCACGCCGCCGATGTGATCTTCGTGGAAATGCGTGAGGAAAATGGTATCGACGTTATTGCGGTCGATCGCAAGCTTGTTCATCGCAACGAGGGAAGTCGCGCCGCAGTCGATGAGCACGTTGATGTTGCGTCCGACGAGATGAAGGCAAGTGTTGAATCTTCCTCCCGAGCCGAACGCATCGCCGCAGCCGACGAACTGAAGATGCATGCAGAAGATCCCCGGCTTCTTATGAACTGCGCACGGTCGTTGGAGCCAAGGCCGATTTTCGTGCCGGCTTGAAGAAGGGTCTGTGATGAAGGTCACATTCGGCACTTTGCTCGGCTAAGGTCCGCGCAAAATGCCGCAAATGTTTGTGGTCCCAATGCTTTTCAACCATTACCCGCTCGTTCCGCGCGGCGCAATGCGGCCGAAAGCGCATTCGGTTCTTACGGTTTACGCCCCCAGTCGCCTAACGCGGCGGCCCGTGCTTGAATGCGGGCTGATAGGAGCAAGAAGGGTTGTCGGCGTGTCGACTCGATCTACTGGCGCTGTCGCGATGGTCGTTGCGGGCATGGCGGTTTCACTCTCTGGTTGTGACGATACGGCCAAATGGTTCGCCAAACCACTGAACCCCTTCAACAACAACCCGGGCTACAACTATTCCTCGCTCGGCGATGCCAGGGTCGATCGCGCCATTACGGCGAACGATCTGGTCGACGCCGGTGGCGCGTGTCCGAACTATGCCGGGCCGGCACCGAACGCGTCGGCCAGTCCGGGCGAGGGCGCGTCGCCTCAGGACAGTGCCGCGCTGTTCGGCGGCGGCGTCGCGCTGGGAATGAGCGAGTGCGACATCGTCGCTCGACTGGGACAGGCGACCGCCGTGAACTTTGGAACCGGCGCGTACGGATCGCGCAGCGTTGTGCTGACCTATAACGCGGGTCCGCGGCCGGGCATCTATCGATTCGAAAACGGGCGCCTCTTGGAAATGGATCGCGTCGAGGGGCTGCCGCCGTCAGCAGAGAAGAAGGCGACCAAGAAAAAGCCGGCGAAGTCTGGTGAAGCCAAGAGCGGCGACGGATCGTGACCGATCTCGGTCCGAAGCTGGAGCGGCGTCAGAACAAGTGAGGTGCGCTCGCCAGGTGCGACTGCACTCCGAAGTGATCGTTCTGCAGCAAATATCAGAGGCGCCGATGAGCGCGGATGTCAGCCATCGAACAGTTGAAGCGAACGGGATTCATTTGCATATCGCCGAGCAAGGCGAGGGGCCGGCGGTTCTGTTGTGTCACGGCTTTCCCGAGTCCTGGTATTCGTGGCGCCACCAGCTTTCAGCACTCGCGGCCGCCGGCTTCCATGCCGTTGCGCCCGACATGCGCGGCTATGGCCGATCGGATCGGCCGGAAGCGATCGAGCAATACACCCTCCTGCATCTTGTCGGCGACATGGTGGGTCTGCTCGATGCCTTGGGCATTGAGCAAGCGGCGATCGCCGGCCACGATTGGGGAGCGCCGGTCGCTTGGCACGCGGCCTTGCTGCGTCCCGACCGCTTCCGTGCCGTCATCGGTCTCAGCGTTCCTTATCGTCCGCGGACATCGGTCGTGCCGACTTCAGTGATGCCGCAGCGCGACGATGCGGTTTTCTATCAGCTCTATTTCCAGACGCCGGGCGTGGCGGAAGCGGAATTCGAGCGCGACGTGCGCACGACACTTGCCAAGATTTTGTACGCGGCGTCTGGCGACGCGCCGCGCCCGCCGGGAGCGGGCGGCGGCGAGGTGGCGATGGTGTCGCGCGACGGCGGCTTTCTCACCCGCATGCCGGTTCCTGACATTCTGCCCGCTTGGCTGAGCAAGGCCGATCTGGATTTCTATGTCGGCGAGTTCACCCGCACTGGATTTCGCGGCGGTCTTAATTGGTACCGCAACATCGACCGCAGCTGGGAGCTGTTGGCGCCGTTCGCGCAGGCCAAGGTCACGGTTCCGGCGCTTTATATGGCCGGCGACCGCGACTTGGTGGTCGCCTTTCGCAACATGGACAAGGCGATTGCCAACTTGGCGACCTACGTGCCGCAACTGCGCGGTTCGGTCATTCTTCCGGGCTGCGGCCATTGGACTCAACAGGAACGTGCAGCTGAGGTCAGCGCTGCGATGATCGATTTCCTGCGTAAGCTCTAGCTAAATCCGGGTCGGCCCTTGAAATCCGCTGCGGCGCTTGCCCCGATCACACACCGCCGCTATAAGCCGCGCTTCCGGCCGTCCGCACTTTTCAAAGGATATATTGATGGCGATCGAGCGTACTTTTTCAATCCTCAAGCCTGACGCAACCGCCCGCAATCTGACCGGCGCGATCAATGCCATGATCGAGAAATCGGGTTTGCGGATCATCGCGCAAAAGCGCGTGATGATCACCCGGGCGCAGGCTGAGGCATTTTATGCCGTTCACCGTCAGCGGCCGTTTTTCGGCGAGCTCGTCGACTTCATGATTTCAGGACCTGTGGTCGTGCAGGTGCTCGAAGGCGAGAACGCCATCACGGCCTACCGTGATCTCATGGGCGCGACTGATCCGGCCAAAGCGGCCGAAGGAACAATTCGCAAAGCCTTTGCGAAATCGATCAGCGAGAATTCTGTGCACGGCTCCGACGCTCCGGAAACTGCGCAAAAAGAAATCGCGCAGTTTTTTTCAGGCAAAGAAATAGTCGGCTAACGATCTCATCGATCGACGCTGCGCGCAGACATAAAGTCGCAAAGGCAACAATCGCAGTGATGTCGGTGCGTGAAGCACGCGACTCATTACAGCCATGCTTGCGCCGTATTTGTCGGTTTTTTTCACGCGCAATCGGATTTTGGCCTTCCGGCCGGGGTTGTCTTTAGCGACGCGATCGTTTCGGACCTTCCCTAATCTGGCTTGTGGCATGGAGCGCGGTGTTCGCACGCAGCGTGTGACCGCGGTTTCATGTCTTTTCTGGCATACGGACTGAGGAGACAGACGATGCAGAAGGGCACCGTCAAATGGTTCAATCCCACCAAGGGCTATGGGTTCATCAAGCCGTCCAGCGGCGACAAGGATGTGTTTGTTCACATTTCAGCCGTTGAGCGCGCCGGTCTGCGTACGCTCAATGAAGGCCAAGAGGTCGAGTACGAGCTCGTCACCAATCGCGGCCGCACGTCGGCGGAAAATCTCAAGGTTGCCTAAGCGCACTTGTCTGCACGGACCGTTAGCCCCCGGTGATTAGCTGGGGGTTTTGTATTTGGACCCTCGCCTTTTGGCGAGGGTTATCAGGCTTGGTCCGACCCAGACCGCAATCGCTTCAATTAGATCGATTGACGCTCTAGCGCTTCGGTGGAGCATGATCTTTTCGAAAAACCGGTTTCCACTTTTCCGGATCATGCTCCAGCGCCACGGCGCGCAGTGCGCGCGGGTAGATTTGATGCTCGAGCTCGAGCACGCGCGCGGCAAGCGTTTCTACCGTGTCGTTCTCATGCACTGCGACCGAATCCTGCATCACGATCGGTCCGGCATCCATTTCCGCCACGACGAAATGCACGGTCGCGCCATGACGTTTCACGCCGGCTTCAAGCGCGCGCCGGTGGGTGTGCAGCCCTTTGAACTGCGGCAATAGCGACGGATGGATGTTGAGCATCCGCCCGCTCCAGCGGTTGACAAACCATGGCGTCAGAAGCCGCATGAATCCGGCAAGGCAGACGAGATCGATCCGCTGCTCGCGAAGCTGTCGGTCGAGCGCATGTTCGAAGGTCTCGCGGCCGCCGCCGAATTTCGTGTGGTCGATCACCGCTGTTGGAATTCCGGAAGAACGAGCGTGGTCGAGGCCTGCTGCATCCGGCCGGTTCGAAACCACCAACGCAATTTCTGCGGGATAGTCTTTCGCTTCTGCGGCTTTGATCAGCGCGGTCATGTTCGAGCCGCGGCCGGAGATCAAGATCGCGACGCGCTTTTTCATGAGCGCCGTTGCTCAGCCGGGGTCATGACGACAGATCGAGACGTCCGCGAAAGTTCACAACCGGCGCCCCGCTGCCGGCGACGACTTCACCCAATCGGACGACGGTCTCGCCATGGCCGGTGAATTGTTCGACGGCTGCTTCGGCGAAATTTGCATCGAGCACGGCGATCATGCCGACCCCGCAGTTGAACGTGCGCAGCATTTCCTGCTCGCTGACGCCACCTGTTGCAGCGAGCCACTTGAAAACCGGCAGGACGGGCACGCGGGCGAGGTCGATGCTGGCCGCGGTTTCTCTCGGGAGCACACGCGGAATGTTTTCAACAAATCCGCCGCCGGTGATGTGGGCGAGCGCCTTGACCGCCTGTGTCTTGTGTGAAGCGGCGAGGCAGGAGCGCACATAGAGGCGCGTCGGCGTGAGCAACGCTTCACCGAGGCTGCGCCCAGGCTCGAACGGCGCCGGCTCGTCCCAAGCCAGTCCGGAGTCGGCGACAATGCGGCGCACGAGCGAAAAACCGTTTGAGTGCACGCCGGAGGAGGCGAGGCCGATCACCACGTCGCCCGGCGCGATATCTTTGCGCGGCAGCAAAGCCGCGCGCGCGACGGCGCCGACGGCAAAGCCAGCGAGATCATAGTCGCCGTGCTGATAGACGCCCGGCATTTCCGCCGTCTCGCCGCCGATGAGCGCACAGCCCGATTCACGACAGGCCGCAGCGACGCCACTCACGATCGCCGCGCCGATCTCCGGATCGAGCTTGCCGCAAGCGAAGTAGTCGAGAAAGAACAGCGGCTCGGCGCCCTGGACCACGAGGTCGTTCACCGACATGGCGACGAGATCGATGCCGATCGTGGTGTGGCGCGAAGTCTCGACCGCGATCTTGACCTTGGTGCCGACGCCATCGGTCGCCGCGACCAGGATCGGGTCGGCAAAACCGGCCGCTTTGAGGTCGAAAAGGCCGCCGAAGCCGCCGATCTCGGCGTCCGCCCCGGGCCGCGCAGTCCTGCGCAGAAGCGGCTTGATCAAATCGACCATGCGGTTACCCGCATCGATATCGACGCCAGCGGCCGCGTAGCGTCCGTCTTTCACGGGTCTACCAATGGCGGTGATCTCCCCGGCGGGGCCATGCGGGGCCTCCTACGTGGGAATCGCGGGGTGCGCAAGCCGGGCCGCCCGGCTATATAAGTGATTTAGATCCGGGGCCTGCGTTTGAGTATTCCTAATCTCATTACATTGGGACGCATTATTCTCGTGCCGATTGTGGTCTGGGCGATCACGTCGGGCGAGATGCGGGCCGCCTTTTTCCTCTTCGTCGCCGCCGGGATCAGCGACGCCGTCGACGGCTTTCTCGCCAAGCGCTTTCATATGACCAGCGAGCTTGGCGCCCTGATCGATCCACTGGCCGACAAGGCGTTGATCGTCTCGATCTATGTGGCGCTGAGCGTCGCGGGCGCGCTTCCCATACCGCTGGTCATTCTGGTGGTATCCCGCGACATCATGATCGTCTCGGGGTTCATGCTGTCCTGGGTTGTAGGGAAGCCGATGCCGATCCGCCCGCATCCGGTGTCGAAGGCCAATACGGCTGCACAAATCGTGCTCGCGACCCTGGTGCTGGCCGAGAGAGGCTTTGGCTTCGATGCTTCCTTGGCCGCGAAAGTCATCATTGGGCTGGTTGCGATCTTGACGCTCCTTTCCATCGGCTTCTATCTCGCCGAATGGCTCCGCCACATGAACTCCGTCGGAGCTGGACACTGACCGGGGTCCGTGGCTCGTGGAATGACGGCCGGGCCGGCCGGCAAGCTTTCATGAGGAATTCCTGATCTAAAGTTGCGTACTTGCTTAGATCTCTCCATGGTTTCCCGGCTGCGGCGTCGCTAGCGAAATGCGGAAAGATCCACGGGCATCGGGCTCGAACACCGGCCTGGAAGGGTAGTGCGATGCGGATTGAGCGGCAGTTCGTATTCTGGACCTGCGCACTGCTGGTCTTCATCGGCGTGCTCCTGCTGCTGCGCCACATTCTCTTGCCCTTCGTGGTCGGGGCGGCGCTCGCTTATTTGCTCGATCCGCTGGCCAACCTTTTGATCCGGCACGGCATCAACCGGCTTGTCGCCGCATTGCTGATCATCGCCCTGTTCGTGATCGTCTTTGCCGGCATTTTGGTGGTTATCGCGCCGGTGCTCGTCGACCAATTGGCGGCCCTCATCGGCAAACTGCCCGGCTATCTGGAGAGGCTGCAGGCGCTGGTCGCCGACCCGAGTCATTCATGGCTGATCAAGATCATGGGCGGCACTTCCGGCGGCAACCAAGGTTCGCTCGGCGTGCTGATGAACAAATTGGTCGGCTACTTGACCGACATGCTTTCCACATTATGGACCAAGGGCGAGGCGCTGCTGTCTCTGTTGTCGCTCTTTGTCATCACGCCGGTCGTGACGTTCTATCTGCTCGTAGATTGGGATCGGGTCGTGAGCTCGCTCGACAGTCTCGTTCCGCTGCCGCAGCGTCAAACGGTGCACGGGCTTATGGCCGAGATCAACAAGGCGCTTTCCGGCTATGTGCGCGGTCAGCTTCTGGTGTGCGCCATACTCGGCGTCTACTATGCGATCGGTCTGACGCTGGCGGGACTAAGCTTCGGCTTGCTGATTGGCGTGGTGTCCGGCTTTCTGACCTTCATTCCTTACGTCGGATCGCTGACCGCGCTCGTCGTCTCGTTCGCCGTGGCGGTGGCGCAATTCTATCCTGACTGGACGCGTATTCTCATTGTCCTGGGCGTGGTTCTCGTGGGCCAATTCCTGGAAGGCAACGTTCTGTCGCCGAAACTCGTCGGCGGCAGCGTGGGATTGCATCCGGTCTGGCTGATCTTTGCGTTGCTGGCCTGCGGTTACTTCTTCGGCTTCGTCGGATTGCTGCTGGCCGTGCCGCTTGCCGCGGCGATCGGCGTGCTGACGCGGTTTGCAGTCGCGCGCTATCGCGCGAGCGCCTTCTATACTGGAAACGGGCCGGCCTAAGCGCCATGTCGCAACGCCCGCGTCAGCTCGCGCTCGCGCTCGATCACGCCGAAAGCTATGCGCGGGAAGATTTTCTCGTTGGGCCGTGCAACGAAGGACCGTTCCAGCTCATTTGCTCCTGGCCCGACTGGCCGGCCAATGCGCTGGCGCTCGTCGGGCCTGGAGGATCCGGCAAGACCCATCTTGCCATGATATGGGCGGCCATGGCGGGCGCGCGCATCATCTCCGCGCAAGCCTTGCGTGACGCCGAAGTTCCGTCCGCGCTCGCGACCGGCGCGCTGGTGGTGGAAGATTCTTCTGCCGACGCGGACGACCGCGCGCTATTTCATCTCATCAATCTTGCCCGCGAAGACAACGCGGCTTTGCTGTTCACGGCGCGGAGCGCGCCGGCAACGTGGCCGGTCGCCATACCCGACCTCTTGTCGCGCTTGCGCGCGCTGCCGGTGGTGACGCTGCAGGCGCCGGACGACGCCATGTTGCGGGCGGTTATTGTCAAGCTGGCAGCCGACCGGCAGCTCACATTGGATGAGAGCGTCGTTGCCTTTATGGCGACCCGCATCGAGCGGTCCTTCGCCGCTGCCCGGGCTGCGGTTATCGGGCTCGACAACGAAGCCTTGCGGCTAGGGCGCGCGCCAACACGCGCCCTCGCGGCCGAGATATTCAGGGCCAATTGAACGGCGCCGCGGCCCGACTTCCAATGAAGGAAGCGAATGGGCATTTGATCTCAACATCCGCTGCCGCAGGCCCTCTTGCTTGCTATGCACCCGAAAGCGGACCTATCATAATTACCGAGAGTTTTATCGGCCGTGACCCGGAGGGGATACGCGGATTCATTTCCTTGATCCATCTCAATACGGGCTGCAGTGACGGCGGCAAGCTCGCGACCGCAGGCACCGGTCACGCCTAAGCAATGGCGTGGGGCATAGCTGGTCGTAAAGCTGGATCACTTTCCAAGGATTAACGATGCTTATATACGGAACGGGAAAAAAGCGGACCGCGATCGGAGAGTAACATGGACGCAAAGACTGACGAGAAGAGCGTGGGCAAGTGCCCGGTCGTGCACACCAATCGGGACTGGTGGCCCAATCAGCTGAACATTCAGGTCCTCCACCAGCACTCCGCCCTGTCCAATCCGATGGGTGAGGCCTTCGACTACGCCAAGGAATTCAAGAGCCTCGACCTGAACGCCGTGATCAAGGATCTCCATGCCTTGATGACGGACTCACAGGAGTGGTGGCCGGCGGATTTCGGTCACTACGGCGGGCTGTTCATTCGCATGGCGTGGCACAGCGCAGGTACGTACCGCATCGGCGACGGCCGTGGCGGCGCCGGATCCGGCCAACAGCGCTTCGCGCCGCTCAATAGCTGGCCGGACAACGCGAGCCTCGACAAGGCGCGCCGCCTGCTGTGGCCCATCAAGCAGAAATACGGCCGGAAGATCTCCTGGGCCGACCTCATGATCCTCGCGGGCAACGTCGCGCTGGAGTCGATGGGGTTCAAGACGTTCGGTTTCGGCGGCGGGCGCGTCGACGTCTGGGAACCGTCGGAGGACATCTTCTGGGGCCCCGAAGGGAAGTGGCTGGCGGACGAGCGCTACAGCGGCGACCGCGATCTTGAGAAACCTCTCGCCGCCGTGCAGATGGGGCTGATCTACGTGAATCCCGAAGGGCCGAACGGCAAGCCGGATCCGGTCGCGGCAGCGCGGGATATCCGCGAGACGTTCGCGCGCATGGCAATGAACGACGAGGAAACCGTCGCGCTCATCGCCGGCGGCCACACCTTCGGCAAAACCCACGGCGCCGGCGATCCGACACTGGTGGGCCCGGAGCCGGAAGCGGCCAGCATCGAGGAGCAAGGTCTCGGCTGGAAGAGCAAATTCGGAACGGGCAAAGGGGCTGACGCGATCACTGGCGGCCCGGAAGTCACCTGGAGCCAGACGCCGACCAAGTGGAGCAACAACTTCTTCGCAAACCTGTTCGGCCACGAATGGGAGCTGACCAAGAGCCCGGCCGGTGCGTTCCAGTGGAAACCGAAGAATGGCGCAGGCGCGGGCACGGTGCCGGATGCCTACGACTCGTCAAAGCGTCATGCGCCATCCATGCTGACCACGGACCTCGCCTTGCGGTTCGACCCTGCTTACGAAAAGATCTCACGGCGCTTCTACGAGAATCCGGAGCAGCTCGCGGACGCGTTTGCGCGGGCGTGGTTCAAGCTGACGCACCGCGACATGGGGCCGATCGTGCGCTATCTCGGCCCGCTCGTTCCCAAGGAGCATTTGCCGTGGCAAGACCCGATCCCGGCGGTGAATCATCCGCTGATCGGGGAGCAGGACATTGCTGCTCTGAAGGCGAAAATCCTCGCTTCTCGCCTGTCCGTGTCCGAGCTGGTCTCGACCGCGTGGGCGTCGGCGGCATCGTTCCGCGGCTCTGACAAGCGCGGTGGAGCGAACGGCGCGCACATTCGCCTCGCGCCGCAGAAGGACTGGGAAGCCAACCAACCGGCTCAGCTGGCGAAGGTGCTGCAGACCCTCGAAGGGATCCAAAAGGAGTTCAACGCTTCACAGTCCGGCGGCAAGAAAGTTTCGCTTGCCGATCTGATCGTTCTCGGCGGCGGTGCCGCGGTCGAGAAAGCCGCGAAGGCAGCCGGGCACGACGTGAAAGTCCCGTTCACGCCGGGTCGCATGGACGCGTCGCAGGAGCAAACCGATGTCGAGTCCTTCGCGCTGCTCGAACAGGTCGCTGACG
>Ga0210410_10005268_pt1 | contig 11271 bp, 8 predicted proteins | sample IncBWC4MmetaG_FD_161058 | JGI IMG/M metagenome (GOLD analysis project Ga0210410, IMG submission 161058) | Forest soil microbial communities from Barre Woods Harvard Forest LTER site, Petersham, Massachusetts, United States - Inc-BW-C-4-M | ecosystem: Environmental > Terrestrial > Soil >... | reverse complement strand
ACACCGGAGCGCCGGCCGAAACCGCGCCGCTCCACAAACTAGGCGGCGAGCAATGGCAGAAGGCGCGCCGCAAGGCGGCGCAACGCATACGCGATGTGGCCGCGGAACTCTTGGATCTGTATTCGCGCCGCGCCGCCCGGCAAGGCACCCAAATGCTGGCCGGCGAAGCCGACTATCGCGCCTTTCAAGCCGGCTTTCCGTTCGAGGAGACCGCCGACCAGGCCGCCGCGATCGATCAGGTGCTGAGCGACCTCAAATCCGACAAGCCCATGGACCGGGTGATCTGCGGCGATGTGGGATTCGGCAAGACCGAGGTCGCGCTGCGCGCCGCCTTCGTCGCGGTGCAAGCCGGCAAACAAGTCGCGGTCCTGGTGCCAACCACCCTCCTCGCCCAGCAACACTACACGACCTTCGTCGACCGGTTCGCCGACTGGCCGGTGCGCATCGAAAGCCTGTCGCGCTTTCGCAGCAACAAGGAGGCGGAGGGAGTCCTCGCCGGCGTCGCCGCGGGCAAGGTCGACATCGTCATCGCCACGCAGCGATTGCTGCAGGGTAAGACACGTTTCAAGGACTTGGGATTGGCGGTGATCGACGAGGAACACCGCTTCGGCGTGCGCGACAAGGAGAGACTGAAAGCCCTGCGAACCGAGGTGGACGTTCTCACACTGACTGCGACGCCGATTCCGCGCACCCTGAACATGGCCATGGGGGGCTTGCGCGATTTGTCGCTGATCACGACTCCGCCCGCGGAACGCCTCGCCGTGAAGACCTTCGTGCTGGAATGGAATGAAACCGTGGTGCGGGAAGCCTCCTTGCGCGAGATTCGGCGCGGCGGGCAAATATACTTCGTCCACAACACCATCGAGACCATCGAGAAAACGGCGCAGGCCATCCGCAAGCTCGTGCCGGAGGCGAATGTCGCGGTGGGGCACGGCCAGATGCGCGAACGTGATCTGGAACAGCTCATGCTCGACTTCTATCATCGGCGCTTCAACGTTCTCGTCTGCACGACCATCATCGAAAGCGGCATCGACGTGCCGACGGCGAACACCATCGTCATCGACCGCGCGGATCGATTCGGTTTGGCGCAAATCCATCAATTGCGGGGCCGCGTCGGACGATCGCATCACCGCGCGTATGCCTACCTGATTACGCCGCCGCGAAAGGCGATGACCGCCGATGCGGTCAAGCGCCTCGAAGCGCTGGAATCGCTCGAGGAGCTCGGCGCCGGATTCACGCTGGCCACCCACGATCTCGAGATTCGCGGTGCGGGCGAGCTCCTGGGCGATGAGCAAAGCGGTCAGATCCAGGAGATCGGCTACAACCTGTACATGGAATTGCTGGAGCGCGCCGTTTCGGCGTTGAAATCCGGGAAGCAACCCGATCTCGAACGGCCGCTCGACGCCGGGCCCGAAGTCGAGCTGCACCTGCCCGCGCTGATCCCCGAGGACTATGTCCCCGACGTGCATCTGCGGTTGGTGCTCTACAAGCGCATCGCCAGCACGCCGTCCCGCGAAGATCTCGACGAGATGAAGGCCGAGATGATCGACCGCTTCGGGCCGATGCCGGAGTATGCGCAATCGCTATTTCGCTCGACGCGGCTCAAGCTGCGCGCAGCGGAACTGGGGATTCGCAAGATCGACGCCGGCGCGACCAGCGGCTATTTCATTTTCGAGGAGACGAACAAGGTCGATCCCAAACGCGTGCTCAAATTGATCCAGGGAAAACCGAAGGAATATCGCCTCGACGGTCCGTTGAAATTGCGCTTCGCACACGACGCGCGCACCGACGAGAAACTGTTCACCCGCGTCGAACAGCTAGTCGAACAGCTCACGTAGGCCTCCGCTCGCCCAGAGGGTTGTCGCACCGCTACTGAATCGCCCCCAGGTAATCGCCTTTGCCTATTTCAACGCCGTTTTTGCGCAGCAATGCGTAAGCCATGCTGACATGGAAGTAGAAATTCGGCAGCACGAAGTCGGTCAAATACGCGATACCGGTGAATTTCCGCGAACCGTTCGGAAACTTGATCTCGATGGCGCGGCTTTCTGCGTCCTTCAGCTGTGCCGCGTTGACCGACTGCAGGAAATCCACGGTCTTGGCAATTCGCGCCCTCAGTTCGGGAAGCGTCGTCTCCGTGTCTTCGTGCTTCGGCACATCGATCCGCGCCAGGCGCGCCGCCGCCCCTTTGGCGGTGTCGCAGGCGATTTGCACCTGACGCGTCAGCGGATGCATGTCGGGATACAGGCGCGCCTGGGCGAGAACCACGGAATCGAATTTCTTGTTCGCGGCGTGCGTCGCCGCTTTGTCGAGAATGGCCGACATATTGGTCAGGCCGCGCGTCATTACCGGAATCGAGAAATCGTACATGGAAATCGACATCGTAAATCTCCCTTGTATCAAGCCAGCCAGGGGCGACACTGTAACCAAAGTTCCGCCGGCTGATAAGATATTCCCGTCCGAGCAGATCATCGCCCATGCCAAATGGCAAAATCGAGGTTCCCATGCTCCCCTTCTCCGCAGCCTGCGAACGCAACAAGGATCCCATCCTCGAGGTGTTGCGAATCCGCCTTGCCGGCCGGTCCCACGTGCTGGAAATCGGCAGCGGCACGGGTCAGCACGCCGCGTATTTCGCGCGGGCGCTCGACCATTTGATCTGGCACCCCACGGAGCAATTGGCGTACCTGGCGGATCTGGCGGAGCGCGTGAAACTCGAGGGTTCCATCAATCTGCGCGCACCCACGCTGCTCGACGTCCGCCAGGCTGTTTGGCCGGTGCGCAGCGTCGATGCCGTATTCACCGCCAACACCCTGCACATCATGTCGTGGGCCGAGGTCGCAGCCGCGTTCCAAGGGGTCGGCAACGTGCTTGCGCCGGGCGGCGTGCTGTGCATCTACGGGCCGTTCCGCTACGCAGGCCGGTATACATCGGACAGCAACCAGGAATTCGATCGCATGCTGCAGGAACGCGACCCCCAATCGGGCTTGCGCGACACTCAGGCGATCACTCCGCTCGCCGGGCAGTACGGTTTACGCTTGGACGCGGATCATGACCTCCCGGCCAACAACCGCTTGCTCATCTACACCAAGGAACCCGGGTAGCAAGTCCCAGGTCCATTGCGCAAGCCCTCGAGTTGATTCAAACTTGTTACCGACTTGTAACATCCTCGTTCACCAGTAGAGTCCCGTCATGCACCCAATCGCCGGCTGGGCGAGATGCCGCTTTCACTACGCGTGGATCGCGATCGCAGTGACGTTCGTGGTCATGCTGGTGACGGCGGGAACTCGCGCGACGCCCAGCGTCATGATGGTGCCGCTGGAGCGCAGCTTTGGCTGGTCGCGCACCACCATCTCCCTCGCGCTGGCCATCAATCTTGCGCTGTTCGGATTGATGGGACCGTTTGCGGCTGCAGCCATGCAACGTTTTGGGATGCGCCGCACCGTGATCAGCGCGCTGGCAATCCTGGCCGGCGGTGTTGCGCTATCCAGCAGAATGACCGCGGCCTGGCAGATGGTGCTGATCTGGGGCGTGCTCGTCGGAGGCGCGACCGGAGCGACTTCGATGACGCTTGGCGCCGCGGTCGTGAATCGTTGGTTCACGCAACACCGCGGCTTGGCGATGGGCATTCTTACGGCGAGTTCGGCGACCGGACAATTGCTGTTCCTGCCCTTGATGGCGTGGGTGGTGGAGCATCAGGGCTGGCGATCCATCGTGCTGTTGGTCGCGCTCTGCGCGGCGATCGTGTTGCCGATCGTGGCGCTGTTGCTGCCCGAACAACCCTCCTCCATCGGGCTGCGCCGCTTCGGTGAATCCGCCGATGCGCCGACCGACCTGGCGCACGCTGAGGCGAATCCCATCGCCATCGCCTTTGCCGCGCTGGCCAAGGCCGTGAAGCTCGGAGATTTCTGGTTGTTGTTTTTCACCTTCTTCATTTGCGGCGCGAGCACCAACGGCTACATCGGCACGCACTTCATCGCGATGTGCGGCGACTATGGGCTGTCGGAGGTTCGCGGAGCGGGCATGCTCGCCGCGATGGGCGTGTGCGATTTGTTCGGCACTACGTTGTCAGGCTGGCTGTCCGACCGCTTCGACAACCGCACGCTGCTGTTTTGGTACTACGGCCTGCGCGGAATGGCGCTGATTTTCCTGCCGTTCGCGTTCGGCTACCAATATTTCGGTCTGCCGATCTTCGGGTTGTTCTACGGACTCGATTGGGTCGCAACCGTGCCGCCCACCGTGCGCATCACCACCGATGTCTTTGGCAGCCGGGACGCACCCGTGGTATTCGGTTGGGTGGTCGCCGGCCATCAACTGGGCGCTGCATTCGCCGCACTGGGCGCAGGCATGCTGCGCAGCACGCTCGGAACCTACACCGTCGCTACGATGATCTCCGGCGGTCTCTGCGTCATAGGCGCATTGCTGATCTTACGGATCAATCGGCCGCGCTTTGCGCCTGCCATGGCTCCCGGCTAGCCGCGAAATACCGCACTATCCGATCAACGACCTCAGCCGCTGGGTGCGGGTCCCCGCCGTGGTTTCGGCCGCCCGGCGCAGCAGCTTGTGCGCGTCCGACGCCGGCAACGCTCGGCTGAATAGAAATCCCTGCGCCTCCTGGCATTCGTGCTCCTGCAGGAACAGGAGCTGCGGAAAGCTCTCGACGCCCTCCGCGGTCACGTTGATCCGCAATGATCGCGACATCGCAATGATGGCGGCGGCGATCGCCCGATCGTCGCTGCAGTCGATGAGGCTGGTCATGAATGAACGGTCGATTTTCAGCCGATCGACGGCAAAATGCCGCAGCCGGCCGAAGCTCGAGTAGCCCGTTCCGAAGTCATCGATCGCCAGCATCACGCCTTGTTCCTTCAGTTGCGCGAGCGCCTGTTCGGCCCAGACCTCGTCCTTCATGACCACCGATTCTGTGATTTCGAGCTCGAGCATGGATGCTTCGATTCCGGTCTCCCTGATGACCGCCGCCACCAATTGCGGGAAATCCTTGAGCACGAATTGCTGCCCCGAGACGTTGACCGCCATGCGCGACAGGGGCAGCCCTTCGTCCGCCCAGCTCTTGGCCTGCAGGCAGGCATTGCGCAGCACCCACTCCCCTATCCCTAAGATCAATCCCGTTTCCTCGGCCACCGGAATGAATTCCACGGGCGGCACGACGCCCAGCTCATCGTTGGTCCAGCGCAGCAGGGCCTCCATGCCGGAAACCCCGCCCGTGCGCACGTCGAATTGCGGCTGATAGTGCAGGGCGAACTCGCCCCGTTCCAAGGCGCCGCGCAATTTGGCTTCCAGGGTGAAACGGTGCAGCGCCGCGTCGTTCATCGTGGCATCGAAGAATGCAGACATGCCCGGACCCTTCCGCTTCGCGAAATACATGGCAAGGTCCGCATTGCGAAGCAATATATCCACTTCCACGCCGTCCGCCGGGAACATGGCTACGCCGATGCTCGGCGTGACGACCAAGGTATGCTGCGCGAGGCGCATCGGTTCCTGCAGTTCGGAAATGAGGCGGCCTGCGACCGCAGCCGCATCGTCCGCCGAGCGAATGTTCGGCAAAATCACGATGAATTCGTCGCCGCCCAGCCGGGCGATATGGCTCAACCGGGCGCTCGGCAATTCGTCCACCGTATCGTCGGCGCGCAAGGAGCTGCGCAACCGCGCCGCGACCAGGCATAGCAGCTCGTCGCCGACCGCATGGCCCAGCGTGTCGTTCACCCTCTTGAAATTGTCGAGATCCAGGTACAGCACCGCCAGCATCCGCTGATGCTGCTTCGCCGCCGCCAGCGCACTGTTCAGGCGATTGCGCAACTGTTCTCTGTTCGGCAGTCCGGTCAGGGCATCGAAATACGCCAATTTCACGATGCGGTGTTCCGAGCGCCATTTGCTGGCCAGCGAAATCGTCATCTGCCGGATTTCATGCGGGTGAAAGGGCTTCTGCAAATAGGAGAGCTTCTCCTCCGGCGGCACCATGGCGCCGATGTCGCGCGGGTCGACGTCCGAATAAGCGGTGCACACCACTATTTCGATGGCCGGATCGAGCTCCCGAATCCTCGCCGCGGCCCAAACACCGTCGGGACCCGGCGGCATTCGCATATCCAAAAATGCCACGGCAAAGGGATCATCCGCCGCCAGCGCGTCGCGAACGGCCGCGACGGCGGCCTCCGCGCCCTCGCAGAAGACGGGCGTGAACGCCGTATCGCTGGGCGAGAGATTTTTGGCCAACTGCTCCGGCGGCTTGCTGAAGAGCCGCTCGCGCAGATTGTGAAACACGGCGGTTTCGCTGCTCATGTCGGCTTCGAACAATATCTGCCGATAAGCGTCGCGCACCTCAGCTTCATCGTCGGCGATGAGCACACGAATCGGCGATCTCTTTTTGTTGGACACGGGCAACCTCACCTAGTCTAAGTGTTCGAGCGTCTTTCCCGAACCGGCAACGGCAACATCAAGTGCATGGACGCACCCATCCCTGGGCCCTCGCTCGCCGCCCAAATTCGGCCGCCCAACGCGCCGATCGCATTGGCGCACCAATGCAGACCGATACCGTAGTTGGTCTCGCGGGATTTGGTGGAGAACCCCTTGTCGAAAACACGCTGTAGATTGTCGGCCGCGATGCCTATGCCGTCGTCCTTGCAGTGCAAGTGCAGCTGCTCGCTGTCCGCATCGCCGACGATCTCGGCGGCAAATTGCAGCATGCCCTTGTCCCGCCCCGCATCCCGCACGGCGTCCGCGGCATTGATGATCAGATTCTGCAGGATCAGCCGCAGCACGGTGCGCGCCACCTGCACGGCTCCGACTTTTCGCAGCGATTCATCGGTATCCACCACCACCAGCCGCTGGCGGCAGGCATCCGGTACGATTTCCAAGGTCTGCGCGACGAGATCGGGAAGGCGCACCGTCTCGACCACGTGCGCGCTGCGCGTCGAGCGCATGAGCTCGGTCAACGCCGTTTGGATGATGGTGGACTGCCGCTGCGCCACGGCGACGTCGTCCTGCGCGTCCTCGACGCATGTGGCGAGTTCCCGGCACGCCAGACGCAGAAATTCTTCGAGATCCTCGCGCCGCGCGGATGGCTTGCCCAAGGACGCCGCCTTTTCCTTGGCGAGCTCCGACAGCGCAAGTTCGACGTCGCCGGCGCCCGCGTTACGCAGGCGGTCGCCGAGCTTCGCGAGCCTGACCCCGAGCGGCGTCATGGCATTCCCGAGATTGTGCAGCACGCCCTTGGCAAGCTCGGCGAATCCGGCCTGGAACGACTGATCGACGAGCTGCCGCCGCGAGTCCGCCACGCGCTCGACCATCCGGTCGAACTCCCGTGCAAGCACGGCGATCTCGTCCTGTCCCGGGAGGCTCAGGCGGGCCGACAAGTCCGTGCCTGTGGCCATGGTTACGGCATGCCGCGTCACGCATGCCAGGGGCTTGAGAACGATGCGATTGAGGGCCACCACCAGGAGCAGCAGGACGGTGACGGCCGCACCGATCAGATACAGCGAGGCATAGGTCACCGCCCCTTGACCGCGCGCGGTGATCCTTCGCGGAACCTCGACGCGGAAAGTCATGAGCGGCTTGCCATAGACATCGGTGAAGGACTTGAAGATCCGGGTCGCCGCATCGGTTTCGGCGATCTGCTCGCCGCCGTCCGACAGGTGATCGCGCAGCATCGCGAGACTAGCCTGTGCCTGCGCGCCGATCATCTGCACTTGGGCGGGTGTCAGCAGCCGGCCCATGATCACCATCCCCAAGTGTTGTCCGCTGCCGCTGCCGTCCAATACCGGCGCCGCGGCCATCATCATGACTCCCCTGTCGGTCCGCAGCAATCCCCTGGCCGGCTTGCCGTCGGCCAAGTTCTTGCGCCAGGGAAAATCCTCCGGCAACGCCTTGCGCGCCGTGAGATCCAGATCCAGCGCCTCGCCGGTATCCAAAGACCGGGCGTAGGACAACACGTAGCCGCCGTTCAAATCGACGATGAGTATGGCGTTCGCTTTGAGCTGCTTCATCGCCACGGGAGTGATGTTGGCGTTCACGAAGTCCACACTCGGCGATTGCACGAATTGATAGACGTCGGCCCAGTTGCCCCAGTCCGCGGCCGTCACTTCCATGCCCTCGAGGGTCATGTCGAGCGCATAGCCGATGCGCTTCATCGACGTCTCCGCATCCTCCCGCTCGAGCGCGGCAAAACTCGGCAGCAGCACCTGCTTTTGAACCGCGATTTCGAGGACGATCAGTACCGCAAACAGCAGCGCCAGCAGCGAAATCATTTTGGTACGGATATTCATCCGGCCCTTCGTACCAGAATTCCCTGCCTAGGGCCGTGCCCCTGTCTTATTTCGCGGTGGACGATGTACCGGCAGCGCACGGAATGAGACGTGCGTCACGTTCGAGAGCGGCGCACGGACAGCGGCACGACGCGCACGTTAACTCTGCTTAATCCGTGTAGCCGCACGGCAAACCGGGCCGTTACTTCACCCAGGAGCCGGCTTTCCGGTTGTGGAGGAAATGCAAATGTTCAGTTCATCGCGCAAATATCTCAGCTACGCTGCCATGCTCGTATCCATGGCCGCTCTCGCCGGCACCGCGTCGGCGGAGACTACCTGGCAAAAGAATCATCCGCGGCGCACGCAGGTGAATCACCGTCTTGCCAACCAAGACAAACGCATCCATCAGGACGTGAAGAACGGCACGCTCACCAAGGCGCAGGCCGCGGGCCTGCACCACGAAGACCATCAGGTGCGGCAGGAAGAACGCGACATGGCCAGTCAGAACGGCGGCCATATCACGAAGTCGGAGCAGAAGGTGCTGAACGGCCAGGAGAACAATATCAGCGGTCAGATTCCGCCGAAATGATCGGACAGTCCGTGCGCAGTCCGGCTCAGGCAGCTTGATTGCGCCCGGACTTCTTGGCCAACTGCAACTGGTTCTGCGACTTCTGCAGCAGGCTTGCGGGGCTGTCGGCAGGATCGGGGACGACGGCGTACACGCCCACGCTCACGCTGACATAGCGCAGGACGGCCGAACGCGGATGATGGATTCTAAGGTCCCTTACTCTTTCGGCCATGAGTTGGCCGATGCGCAATGCCTGCTCGTTGGTGAGGCCGGGCGCAAATGCAATCAAACTGCCTCCGTCGATGCGCGCCGTGACATCGCTCGAACGGCGCAGGCATCCCGACACGACGTGCGCCACGCGGCGGATGGTGGAGTCGCCCGCCGCGCGGCCAAAAGTCGTGTTGTAAAGGTCCAAGGCGTCGATGTCGACCGCGAACGCCGCGATGCTGCGTTTTTCCCGCTGCGCCACGGCCCAATCGCGTTTCAGCAGCTCCTCGAGATAGGGCAGGGTGAACAGGCCCGTCAAGCGGTCGTCGCGGATCGCCAGCCCGGTCGGCTGATGCGCGCCGCTCAATGAATCCCGGGTCAGCTTGGGATCGATGCGCAGGCGCTCGCCCGCGTCCCGATGATGACCCACGAAGTGAGTGACGCGTCCGTTCTCGTCGAGCAGCGGCGAAACCGTCATCTCGTTCCAAAACACCCTGCCGTCCTTGCGGTAGTTGCGCAGCAACACACGGCAAGACTCCCCCTTCCCAAGCGCCTCGCGCAATCGATGCCGGCCGTCCTGCTCACGATCGTCCGCCTGCAACAGGCGCAGATTGCGGCCGAGCAGCTCCGCCGAAGAGTAACCGGTCAAGGCTTCGAATCCGGGATTGACGAAAATCACCGGACGCTCCGGATCCAGCGCGTCCACGAGCGCGATCCCGTCCGGCGAGCTCTCGACCAAGCGCCGGTAGATATCTGGGTCAAAGCCCGAGGTCGTCATGACTGCCCCTCTGTCAACACCAGCGGCGGAATGGCCGACAGGCCGGCGATCCTGGCCGCGGTTTCCTGCCAATGCCGGTCCGCGTGCAGATCCGCCGGCGGCTCGCCGCGGGCGCGCATCCGCACCACCCGTGCCTGAGACGCCGCGGAGCCGACATTTGCCCCGAAACGCCCCAGAACCAATTCTACGGAATGTCGATCGTTACAAATGGGCAGGACGTCGCAACCCGCGGCTAAGGCAAGGTCGACGCGCGCCATGATGTCGCCAAATGCGGCGGCTCCCGCCATGGTCAGGTCGTCCGCGAATACGCAGCCGTGAAACCCCATCTCGCCGCGCAGGACCCCGGTAATCCAGCGCTTGGACAGACTGGCCGGCAAGACATCCATCGCCGGAAACACCACATGGGCCGCCATGATTCCGGGGAGATTGTTGTCGATCAGCGGGCGGTAGGGCCGGATATCCGCCTCCAAATCGGCGAATTCGCGGCGATCGACCGGCATTGCGATATGCGAATCGGCGACGACCGCACCATGGCCGGGAAAGTGCTTGGCTATCGCCGCCATTCCAGCCTCGCGCATGCCCGTCATGGTGGCGACGGCCAACGCAGCCACGGTGTCCGGATCGCTGTGAAAGGAGCGATCGCCGATGATCTCGCTCACCCCGTAGTCAAGGTCGATACAGGGGGCGAAGCTGAAATCCACCCCCGCCGCGCGCAACTCGCCGGCCATCAACCAGCCGACCGACTGCGCGAGCGCCAGAGCGTCGCGCCGGTCCTCGTCGAATCGTCTACCGAGCAGTCGCGCGGCTGGAAGGCGCGTAAATCCCTCGCGAAAACGCTGCACGCGGCCGCCCTCATGGTCCACCGCGATCAAGAGATGCGGCGTGCGCAGGGCGCGGATCGCCGCCGTGAGCGCTGCAACCTGCCGTGGATTGCTGTAATTCCGGGTGAACAGGAGGACGCTGCCGACCATGGGATGTGAAAGCACCCGGACATCCTCGGCGCTCAATTCCGTGCCCGCGATATCGACCATGAGCGGGCCCAAGCTCATTCGGGACCCTCGAACACCGCGATCGATTCGACGTGCGTCGTCTGCGGAAACATGTCCAGAACCCCTGCGCAGGTCAGCTTGAACCCCTGGGTGTACACCAAGATCTCCGCATCCCGCGCTAAACTCCCCGGATGGCAGGAAATATACACGACTCGGCGCGGACGCCAATGCGCCATTCGCGGCAGCAGCGCGGAAGCGCCCGCTCGCGGCGGATCGAGCAGCACCAAATCATAGCGCTCGTTCGCCCACGGCCCGAACTGCGTCGGTTCGAATAGATTCTCCTTGAAGAATGCTGCGTTGCCAACGCCGTTGCGGGCGGCGTTGCTCCCTGCCTTGGCGACCAGCGCAGCATCCCCTTCCACGCCCACCGCGCGCCGCGCCCGGCGCGCCAGGGGAAGGGTGAAATTGCCCAAGCCGCAA
>Ga0210410_10005267_pt1 | contig 11271 bp, 10 predicted proteins | sample IncBWC4MmetaG_FD_161058 | JGI IMG/M metagenome (GOLD analysis project Ga0210410, IMG submission 161058) | Forest soil microbial communities from Barre Woods Harvard Forest LTER site, Petersham, Massachusetts, United States - Inc-BW-C-4-M | ecosystem: Environmental > Terrestrial > Soil >... | reverse complement strand
ACGCGATCAACACGCGCTGTCACGCGCGTTTCAAGCCGAGTTGAACTTCCTAAACCGGAATTTCAATGGAACGGGGGCGATCCCTTCCTACATCGATCACTGAAAGCATCCGCATCGGATGCTCAAAGCCGATAGCTCGCGTTCGGACAACGCGCTTCCTCAAGAAGCGTGATCACCTCGTCTTGTCCCCACGCGGGTCTCCAACCGATCGATACAGGAGAAACGACAATGTTTTCATTCAGAGCCCTTGCAGCAGCCGTACTGCTGTCCGCTGCCGTGGCGACGCCAGCATTCGCGCAGGCTGCCATCCAGGAGCCGGGCCTGTTCGCGTTCTATTATCCCAATCTGGACGTCCTCAATGGAGGAACGCCAACTCCTGCTGCCAGACAGTCTCCCGACTGGCCCGCGTTGAAGGGAGCGTGTGCGGCGATCGGCGCAGGGGTAACTTACGGCTGCTACGGCTCTCATGATTTCGCGCCCGGCGCCTTCACCGGCCATCACGTCCTCCGCCACCACCGGGGGTAACGCCCGCGGGTCGGAAATAAGTCGGGCCCTCGCCCGACTTTTTCGTATCCCATTGCGGCGCGGCCGCGATCGACCATGCGCTGTCACGCGCGGTTCAAGCCGAGTTGAATTTCCTAAACCGGAATTTCAATGGACCGGCAGTGATCTCTTCCTACATCGATGGTGAAAGCATCCGCATCGGATGCTGCAAGCCCATAGCTCGCGTTCGGACAGCGCGCTTCCTCACGAAGCGTGATCACCTTGTCTTGTCTCCACGCGGGTCTGCAACCGATCGATACAGGAGAAACGACAATGTTTTCATTCAAAGCCCTTGCAGCGGCCGTGCTGCTGTCCGCCGCCGTGGCGACGCCGGCATTCGCGCAAGCTGCCACGGGTGCCCAGTACACCCAAAATCTACGGGACTCCGGGTACAATCCGAGGAACGACTACAACTCGAACGGGACCATGAGGGCCGCCATCCAGGAGCCGGGCCTGTTCGCGTTCTACTATCCCAATCTGGACGTTCTCAATGGAGGGGCGCCAACTCCTGCGGCCAGGATGTCTCGCGACTGGCCCGCGTTGAAGGGAGCGTGTGCGGCGATCGGCGGAGGCATCACTTACTGCGGCGACGAGTCCCATCACGTCGCTCATCACCGAAGGTGACCGCCTGCGCGGTCAAAAAAGTCGGGCTGTGGCCCGACTTTTTTCGTATCCGATTGAGGCCCGTCAACGCGCCGCGCGGACGCTTCAATATCCCGAATAGTATCCCGCCGCGGGTTCGCAAGGAGATTCGTAAGTCCAGGGCTGCGTTGCAAATGCGCCGACGCGAGGGGCGTGGGTGCAGGAAGACGAATACGGCACCGGGCCGGCAAACGCATCTGCTGTGAACGTATCTGCTGCGAGGTAGCGATCTGCTGCCACCTGACGCGAGACGGCATGGTGTTCGCGCGCTACGGCGGGACCCACGAGCATCGCGGCGGCGACAAGCCCGGCCGAGAGAAGTTTGAGCTTGGTCATCTGGTTTCTCCTGTTGATGGAAGTCAGACGGCGTCTGGCTTCTCGCCATAGGTGACGGCAGCGACTCAGAGCTTCAAGGAAACATCTCTTCACGCCATTTCAATGCTGCGCGAAATTCACCCTGCCTCCGATCAACATTAGATTCCAATCGACATATATAGGTTCCGCTCGATCACGGTGGTAACCTCATCGTCGTTGATGGTTCGAGAAGACGGGATAAGGTCCAGCCGTCATCGGATCTGCGCGGCGGACCGGCTCCGGCACGCCCGGTTCAAACCGCCTGCGCGATGTGCCGCAGCCAAACCATCGCCGTTTCGGATGTTTTCCACGACAGCGTCGGGTTCAACGAACATCATTGCTCGCCGTGGTCGATGAGGCGAATTATCATCTAGACCGCCTGCGCCACCCGTTCGGCCGCGACAGGCATCATCTCTCGCGCGAAAATGCCGACGGAGTGCAGCACCTCCTCCTGGGTCAGATCGCCGAAGGAGAACTGGCTGATGAAGTAGTTGGCGCCGGCCTCGTCGGTCATGGCGTGGACCCTGTCGCCAATCGTGCCGGGCGAGCCCGCGATCGCGCCGCCGTTTTCCACGAGGGTGTCGAAATCCTCCGGCAGGCGCGCAAAGCGCGGCTGGGTGCCGTGCAGCTTCCACAACTTCATGAAGCTTTTGTGGAACGAGGGCCAGGCGCGGCGGCCGAGCGCCATCGCCTCGCGATCGCTGTCGGCCGCGATCACGAAACGGTTGATGCCGAGCAGGGGAAGGCGCTCCGGCGGATGGCCCGCGGCCGCCCATTCGGCGCGGTAGCGGTCGGTGATCTCGCGCACGCGCGGCAGCGGTCCACCGCAGACGACGTTGATCGCATTCTGAGCCGGCCACGCCGCGCCCTCCGGCACCGGGACGGCGTACCAAAGCGGCGGATGCGGCAATTGCGCGGGCTTCATATCGATCGGGACTTTCGCGAATTGATAATGCTTGCCTGCGAAATTCACCTCGTCGCGCGTCAGCGCCTGCATGATGATCTGATAGGCCTCGACATACATCGCCGGCGCGAGGTCGGCGTCGACGCCGAAATAATTCAGTTCATGCGGCGAGGCGCCGCGGCCGATGCCGACCTCGAGCCGGCCATGGCTCAGATGATCGAGCATGCAGATCTCTTCGGCAAGCCGCAGCGGATGATGCGCGGGCAGCACATAGACCAGCGCGCCGAAGCGAATCCGCTTGGTGTGCTGCGCGACGGCGGCGAGGAACACGCTTGGCGACGGCGTCAGGTTGAGCGGCGTCGCGTGGTGCTCGCTCATGTGATAGGTCCGGAAGCCCGCGCGGTCATAGGCCCCGATCAGCGCGAGCCGCTTCTCATATTGCTCGGTGAGCGGATAAGGCCCGTGGTCGTTCTGGTCGAAGATGCCGAACTGCAACGCCTCGCCCACCATCGCTCTCTCCCGGACATTTCTCATTGGCGGCGCGTGGCCGCGCACCAAGAGTGCCCTCAAGGCGCGCGATGGCGCAAGGGCCCTTGCGCATGGGCGCCGCGTGCGCGCGCGGTTGACAGGCCGGCCGATAAAATCGGGCGAACAGGAAAGACATTATCTGTCCCTTGCGCAAAGGCTCCCCGGACATAGCTGAAAGATCGGCTCGGCCGGCCGGCGCTTGCCGTGAAATCGCCAGACCCGGGATCGATGCTGCTCCGATAGCCATCTGGGTGCGGTCAAAAATGATAAAATATGTCGCATTCGCCCTTGCACTCGCGCTCACCTCGGCCTCCGCGCAGCTGATCCGGCCCGGCGCGTTGCCGGTGACTTCCGATCTCATCAGGGTCGGACTCGATGACCAGCCGAACCAGCCGATCTCGATCCAGGAGACCTGCAAGGACGTCGCTTTCACGCGCGATGTCAGATATGGCGACAGCGACGCAAACGTGCTCGATGTCGCAACCACCGCCAACGAGGCCGGGGAATCGCGGCCTGTGCTGCTGTTCGTCGCCGGGCAGCACTTTGGCAACGACGGCACGACGCCCGCTCCAGACCCCCTGGAAGATGAGGCGATGTGCCTTGCGGCGCGCCACGGCATGGTCGGCGTGCATGTGAAATACCGGCTCGCGCCCGCCAATCCCTGGCCCGCCGGCGCAAGGGACGTTGCGGCTGCAATCTCATGGGTGCACCAGAACGCCGACCTGTTCAAAGGCGACGCGCAGGCGATCGTGGCCGTCGGCTGGTCGGTCGGCGCGTTCCACCTTGCGACCTATCTCGCGCACAAGGAATTCCAGGAGGCCGACAATTACATCGCGGGCACGGTGCTGGTGTCGGGCATCTATCGCGCCGACCCCGACATCGGAGAAGGCGCCAAATCCTATTTTGGCGCGGATGCCAGCAAATATGACGAGCGTTCCGCCTTCCCCGGCATTCTCAAGATCGAAGACCCGATCGTGCTGGCGTGGTCGACCGACGACCCGCCGCATCTGGTGGCGCAGGCCGAGAAATTGAAGGACAGCCTTTGCAAGGCCGGACACTGCCCGCGCATCGCGGTGCTGAAGGACCGCGACAGCCCGGCCTCATTGTTCGGGCTCGACGGCACCGGCGAGAGCCTCGCCGACCGGACACAGCAACTCCTCAGCCAGATCCAGGCGCGCGGATTGCCGTAGGCGAAACAGCCAGCAGGCTCATCAGTTCAGCAATCGCCCCTTATCGATCGACATGTCTTGACTTATCCTCCAACCAGGGCGCGGGAGGTTCTATTGGCAGGTCGGCGCGAGGCGCATCCCTGGAGCACCGGTACAGGTCTGGGCTGGGCGGACCAGGCACGGTTCGGGGCCATGCTGATGCCGGATGAAGGGGCGCGCGCGGCAGGGCCTCTGCCTCTCTTTCACGGCCTGTCGGCAGGCGAAATCGAACGTGTCGTGAGCGTCGCCAAGCGCAAGGTGTTCTATCGGGGTTCTCAGGTCTTCAGTCAGGGTAGTCCACAGGATGGCATATACCTGGTGGAAACCGGCCGCATCCGCGTTTTTTACATTGGACCGTCGGGGCGCGAAATAACGCTCGCATATTGGCATCCGGGAAACTTCGTGGGAGGTCCAGATGTCTTCACCAAAGGCACCCATGTCTGGTCCGGTGTCGCAGCAGTCAACAGCAGCGTCCTCTACGTACCTGGAGATGCCTTGCGTCAGATGGTGCTCCAGATTCCGGCGCTTGCAATTGGGATCATCGAAGGCCTGAGTTTCAAGGGCCGCTGCTACTCTTCGCTCGCTCAAATGCTTGGTACGCGATCGCCGACGGAGCGCCTCGCGCACCTGTTGTTGCACCTGGCGAGCCTTTACGGCGTCAACGAGCGCCGAGGCCTCTTGATTGCGGCTCCCTTTACGCATGCCGACCTCGCACACATGATTGGCGTCACCAGACAATGGGTGACAACCAACCTAAAGCGGCTCGCCGAAGCCGGAGTGGTGGATTCCCAAGGAGCGAACATCTTGATCCTGGATGAAGCGCCATTGGCTGCGATCCGCGACGGCGAGAGCGCCAAACAACTGTAGCCCAAATAGCCGGATCGTTGGTCCCGCGGTCGCCGCAGCACTCGAATCCCTGGACCACGTTTCAAACCAGCAGAGGTGGCGCTCAGGTCGACGCCAATCCGCCTACAAAACCATCAGGCGACTCGACGGTTATGGCCACTTTTTGAGCAGCCTTGAGGTTTTTGGCAAGGATTTGCGCCGCAACGGCAATCCTTGTTTCAAAGCGGCCCCCTCTCTCCCAGAAATCCCTCCAGCGAGGAACGGACATCGTTTTCCAGGGAACCCCTCGGCACCTGTTCTGGAGCGCGGCATGACTCATGCAGGTTTCGGTACCAGCTGCAAGACAGCCAGGTCGTCACCCAGATGGGAGCATCAGATGTCCCTTGCAATTGCGGGAAGTTTCGCCACGAAAACTGCTCCGCTGCTGTTTGCGATAGCTGCTCTTCTTGGGCCTGCCCCGCTCGCGGCTGAAACGCTCGAGATCGGAATCGGCACCCAGAATACGACGACGAATACTGTCACCGGCGGTGCCGTCCTGAAAGAGCTGGGCCTGTTCGAAAAGCACCTGCCCACAACCGGCAAGTACAAGGATTTCAAATATTCGCTCTCCTGGCAGAACGCGACGTCGGGGCCGCCGATCACCAACGGCATGATGGCCAACAACATCCAGATCGGGATGATGGGTGATTACCCGCTGATGGTCAACGGCGCGACCGGCCAGGCCACAGGCAACGAAACGCAACTTGTCGCAATCATCGCCTACAACGCGCAAGGAAGCGGCAACGGCATCGTCGTTCACAAGGATTCGCCGTATTACAGCCTTGCCGATCTCAAGGGCAAGAACGTCTCCGTTCCCTTCGGCTCAGCCGCGCACGGCATGATGCAGCGGGCGCTGGAGCAAAAAGGACTACCACCTGATTTCTGGAATCTGGTGTCGCAGTCGCCCGAAATCGGCAGCACCAATTTGCAGGAAAAGCGCATCGACGCTCACGCAGATTTTGTGCCGTTCGCCGAATTGCTGCCGTTCAAAGGCTTTGCCCGCAAAATCTACGACGGTGCCGAGACCAAGACGCCGACGTTCCATGGTGTGGTCGTGCGTAAGGACTTCGCCGAGAAATATCCGGAAATCGTCGTGGCCTACATCGAAGCGCTGCTGGAGGCCAACGATTGGATGCGAAAGAACCCGAAGGTCGGAGCCGAGAAGGTCGAGGAGTGGACCAAGATCAACAAGGAGGTCGTCTACATCTTTCTTGGCCCCGGCGGAATTCACACGCTCGACCCCACCATCAAGCCGGCCTGGGTCGATGCCGTCGGCGCGAACTACGCGGTGTTGAAGAAATTGAACATGATCAAGGAGCTGAACATCAAGGCCTGGGTGAACGACAGTTACGTGCGGCAGGCCTACAAGGAGCTCGGGCTCGACTACGATAAGCAGCTTGCAGTGTTCGATACCTACAACGTGTCGGGTACCGATCCCGTTTGCAATGCGCCGGTCGACAACCCGAGGCTTGTCGGCGAAGTCTGGATCCAGGGCGGTGATATCGTTCCGTTCAGTTCACCCGTCTGCACGCTGCTTGGCGTGAAGAAGTATGCGGCTGAAGGCAAGAAGTTCAACGCGGTCTATCTCGTCGATCATGAGCTCGGCATCAAGGTCTTCGCCGATGCGGCCTTCTACGCCGTCGGGCAGGACCCGAAGAAGCCGGACGTGGTGCCGTTCCTCCTCAAGAAGGACGCGGAAGCCTACGCTGCGAAGACTGGCGGCAGGCTGGCCACCTACGCCGAAGCACTCAACGCTGTGAGTGTTGGGCAATAGGGGATGGCTATGGGCAATTTGGCGAGAGCAAAGGTTGCAGCTGTTCCGTTCCCTGCGGAGGAAGCTCATTCCGAACGTCCGGTCGAGGTTATCGCAATGGCGCCCGACAAATCGTCCTCTCAAGTCGAGAGCGCACAGCAAGCCGAACCCGCAAAGCCGGCTGACGCCGCTCCCGACATGCCGCAACCGGAGACGATCCCGACCGTCTCACTGCGTGAGATTGTGGACAATCTCCTCAAAAAGATCACGCGTGAGCGAATCATCACGGCGGTGTTGGCCTGTATTTCGCTCGGAACGCTATTCATCGTCTGGTACCTCGGCACCAGGTATCGGTTCGAGTTCTACATTCGCTTCAAGAATGTGCCGACACCTGCCGAGGTCTTGCAGCAGCTGACTCAGGTTGGGCTGTCCAACAGGTATCTCGTCAACATCGCGATCAGCTTGCGCCGAATCCTGATAGGATTTTTTTTCGCCATCGGGATCGGCGTGCCACTTGGCCTGATGATCGGCAAATATCCGCGCGTGCGCGATCTCTTCATGCCCGCCGTCGAGGTCCTGCGGCCGATCCCTGCAATTGCTTGGGTTCCGATGTCGATCATGTTGTGGCCGAATAACGAAGCCGCCATCGTCTTCATCACGTTCATCGGCGCGTTCTTTCCGATCCTGCTCAACACCATCCATGGCGTGCATTCAATGGATGGCGTGCTGATAAGGGCGGCACGGTGCCTCGGCGCCAATGAGGCACAGTTGTTCTGGAACGTGATCCTGCCGGGCTCCCTGCCGCATATCTTTACCGGACTTGCCGTTGGTATGGGCGTGGCCTGGGTCTCGCTGATCGCCGCCGAGCTGATCTCTGGCCAATTCGGCGTCGGCTATTTCACCTGGGAGGCGTACTCGCTCGTGAACTATCCCGCGATCATGCTCGGCATGATCACGATCGGCGTCCTCGGACTGGCATGCAGCGGCGTCATCCGCATGGTCGGCAGCCTCCTGATGCCCTGGCTTGCCTTCGCTCCGGGGGGCAAACGATGACGATGGTTGAATTGAACAATGGCGGACAAACAGACCTCGCCGGCGTCCACAGTGCGAAAGGCCTGATCGACGTCCGCAACATGGGCGTGACGTTCGGCAACGATGACAGTCGTGTCGTCGCGGTCAAGGATGTCTCGCTAAACGTGCAGCCGGGAGAGTTTGTTTCGCTGATCGGCCCATCGGGCTGCGGCAAATCGACCCTGCTCAGCATTGTCGCCGGCTTCGTCAAACCCACCCTGGGCGAGGCCACACTTGACGGCAGGCCGATCATGAAGCCGGGCTCGGAGCGCGGCGTCGTGTTCCAGCAATATTCGCTGTTTCCGTGGCTGACAGTTCGCAAGAACGTCGAATTCGGCCTGAAGATGGCTGGAGTTGAACTCGGTAAACGCAACGTAACAGCGCGCTCGCTTCTTGACCTTGCCGGATTACTCTCGTTCGAGAACCACTATCCCGACCAGCTGTCCGGCGGCATGAAGCAACGCATTGGCATCATCCGCGCCCTGGCGACGAGCCCTCAGGTCTTGCTGATGGACGAACCGTTTGGCGCGCTCGACACGCAGACCCGCGTGGTTATGCAGGAAATACTGACCAACATATGGCAGCAATTCCGAATCTCGGTCCTGTTCATCACGCACGATATTGAGGAGTCGATCTTTCTTTCGGACCGCATCTACGTGATGACGGCGCGGCCGGGACGCATAAAGGCCGAAATCAAGGTGCCGCTACCACGGCCGCGCAACGCCGCAATGACGGATACTCCGGAATTCATGAACCTCGTGCAGGAACTCAAGGGCCTGATCCGCGAAGAATCGCTCGCGGCCATGGCACCGGAGATAAAGGATCGAGGTTTGACGGGATTTGGAATGAAAGTCGGACCGAAAGGAGTGGGCGAGATCTTCTGACACTCGTTTGAACATCATCACGACAAGGGACGAAACGAGATTCAAGAAAATGACGCGTGAACCGCGTCGTTAAGAGCTTGGTGCGCCCTGCACCAATCGATCGGAGAATCCATGGGAGAGAGACCACGCATACGCACGAAGGCATTCGGTGCGCCATTCACTGAGATGTGGCGCAGATTTACGGCGATCTTCGGTCGAAGATATCGGCCTGAGCGACACTACATGCGCGGACCGGGACCAAAATGGCGGGAGAGCCGTTCCGTCGGGCCCACGCGATCGACGATCGAAGACCTGGCGTGAATCACGCCAATAACTTGGAGCTATCATGGCAAAGAAACCAAACATACTTTTCTTTCACGTCGACAACCTCGGCATGGGCGAGCTGGGCTGCTACGGCGGCGGCATGCTGCGCGGCGCCGACACCAGACGCATGGACAATTTCGCCAAGGAAGGCATGAAGCTGACGCACTATGTCGTCGAGCCACAATGCACGCCGACGCGCTCAGCATTGATGACCGGACGCTTCCCGATCCGTTCGGGTAACCACACGATCGCACTGGGTGGAAATGGGGGTGGCATCGTCAACTGGGAGCGGACCGTCGCCGAGATTCTCGCCGAGGCCGGTTACACCTCGTCGATCTACGGCAAGTGGCATATCGGCGCCGAAGACGGCCGCTTCCCGACCGACCACGGTTTTGACGAATGGTACGGCCCGCTGCGCACTTATGACGAATGCATGTGGTTGGAAGATCCCCACTACGTGCCCGAGCGCGACGGCTTCTCGCACATGCACGAAGGCGTGAAGGGCAAAGGCGCCTGGCCGCTCAAGGACCAGCAGCTGACCATGGACACCAAGAAGACCTGCGATCTGGAGTACCAGAAGCGGGCGATCAAGTTCATGGAGAAGGCAGTCAAGGAGGACAAGCCCTTCTATTGTTACTTCAATCATTCGCTGATGCACTTCCCGATGAGTCCGCGTGACGAATTCGCCGGCAAGAGCGATAACGGCGACTGGGGCGATTGTCTCCTCATGCTCGACCACGATTTCGGCGTGCTGCTCGACAAGCTCGACGAGCTCGGCGTGCGCGACAACACCATCGTGGTGATGTGCGGCGACAACGGCGCCGAAGATCATCTCGCCGGCCGCGGTACCGGTGGCTTCTTCGACGGTTCCTACTTCAGTTCGGCCGAAGGCGGCATTCGCACACCCCTCTTGATCCGCTGGCCCGATCACATCCCCGCCGGCGTCGAAAGCAACGAGATGGTGCATGTCACCGACATGTTCACCACCCTGCTGAAGTTCGTTGGCTGCGAGCCGCCGAAGGACCGGTTGATCGACGGTGTCGACCAGAGCCCGTTCTTCTTCGGCAAGCAGGAGAGCTCCAACCGCGAGTCCTGCATCGTCTGGCTCAAGGACGAGCTGCACGCGGTGAAGTGGAAGGACTTCAAGATCAACTTCAAGCGGCAGCAGCACTTCCATGATCCGGAGCTGCCGCTCGGCTTCGCACGCATCACGCACCTGAAGGAAGATCCGAAGGAGCGCGAGGCGGTCAATCAGCGCTACGTGCGCTGGTGGGTCATGCAACATGCACACCGCATCGTCCGCGATTTCGAGAACAGCGTGAAGAAGGAGGAGCTGATTCCGCCGGGATCGCCGCTCGACTTCGTGCCGAAGCAATTCGCATAGCACCGAAACAGGCGAGCCGGACCGTGGAAAGCGTCGCAACGCATTGCGATTCGAAGCACGAAGCTTCGCTTCATGCTGACGCATCCGCGGCCGGTGGTTTGCCAACGATTGCCCGCCGGGAAGACATGGTCTGGATTCCCGGCGGGACCTTCCTGATGGGCTCGAACGCCTTCTATCGCGAAGAGCGGCCGGTTCGCAGCGAGAGCGTCGATGGATTCTGGATCGACCGTTCCCCGGTGACGAACGCGGAATTTCAGCGGTTTGTCGAAGCAACGGGCTACGCAACCTATTCCGAGCGTGTGCCGACCGCAGAGATTTATCCGGATGCAGCGCCTGAGTTCCTCGTTCCGGGTTCACTCGTGTTCGTCAAGCCGCCACACCCGGTGAGCCTGCGAGACCACCGCGCATGGTGGGCGTATGTGCCTGGAGCGAATTGGCGTTGTCCGAACGGACCCAACAGTTCGATCGATCGCAAAAGCGAGCATCCCGTTGTGCATGTGACCTACGAGGACGCGCAAGCCTACGCACTGTGGGCGGGCAAGGAATTGCCAAGCGAGGTGGAGTGGGAATTCGCGGCACGCGGCGGGCTTGAAGGCGCAGCCTATCCCTGGGGCGATGCGGCCAATCCGGAAGGCCGCTTCATGGCCAACACCTGGCAGGGGCGTTTCCCCTTCGAGAATCTCGCCGAAGACGGCTATGAAGGCACCTCGCCTGTCGATGCCTTTCCTCCGAACGGATACGGCCTCTACGACATGGTCGGGAATGTCTGGGAGTGGACCGCCACCTCCTATTTGGCGAACAACCCGGCAGAT
>Ga0210410_10005266_pt1 | contig 11271 bp, 8 predicted proteins | sample IncBWC4MmetaG_FD_161058 | JGI IMG/M metagenome (GOLD analysis project Ga0210410, IMG submission 161058) | Forest soil microbial communities from Barre Woods Harvard Forest LTER site, Petersham, Massachusetts, United States - Inc-BW-C-4-M | ecosystem: Environmental > Terrestrial > Soil >... | reverse complement strand
GAAGGCGTCTCCCGCAAGCTCTTCTTTGCTCTCAAAGTGCCGGTAAATCCCGCCTTTTTCCAGACCGGTGGCTCGCATGAGGTCGGAGAGTGCAGCGCCGTCGTATCCTTTTTGATTGAAGATTGGCGCTGCCTTCCGAATGATGTCTTGCCGTGTCTGCTCGCCTTTGCGCACGTCCCTCTCCTGGTGATACTAAGTCCCCGATAATACGTTCACCGACCGCTCAATACAACCTTTTGGCTGAGACCGACCGGTCCCAAGGTCGCATCTTACGGGCGACCAGCGAGGGAATTGCCAATTCCAAATGCTTGCCTCAGCTTCGCAAAACCTACGAAGGCCTTCGAGAGCCTGAATCCGGATCAGGTGCATCGAACCTGAGGTCACTGTGGGTCAACGGCCCACCGCTTTGCCGGCGGTCGTAATGATGCTCCAGCACTACATGCGATTCCTTCCATTTCCTGAAGGTGCGCCAGTTCACGGTGCAGACCTTGCCTGTCGCCCCAACCAACTCCAGCGTCCACGCAGATTGGGTCTCGTCGACGACGTCTCCAGGAATGGGTGTCTGTCGAACGGACATTGAAACGCCACCAACCTCGGCCATCGCATGAAGTGGAACGAGGAAGCCGAAAACAAGTGAGCGTACGCCGGACTTTCCACGGATCGGCTCTTTTGTGGTTTCGCTGCTTCCTTCGACATCGTCGGCATAAAACTCGTCGAAGATCTCCAGATATTCCTCGTAACTTCGGCTGATGTCAGCATGGACGATGGCGGCGTTTAGAGCACGCTCGGCAGTTCGAGATTGCGTGTACGGATCGGGATGAACCTGATCGGCTGAGATGAAACCACTTTGATAGCTCATTGAAAGTTTGCGGAGTTTCAGTTCTCTCCTGCTTCCTCCCATATTGGAGCGCTACGCGTTAGCACGACCAACGGCGGTAGCTTCCAGACAACATGGGACATTCACCAGCTAACACTATTGATGAGAGACGGGACCGATCGGTCGCATACATTGCCATGCGTGCGAAGCATGGTTGCCCTGCTCAATAAAGTATGCTTCGACGGCGCTACGACGAACTGGGCGAACCATCTAAAAGAGTGATCTGGGCTTCCGGGCGGCTTTGGCAAACCTCTCATGTCTGGGTGCATCGCTTCGGGGAACCAGGAGTGGCGACAAGCCGTGTTGGGGCGAAACGTGAAAAGATAAATGAGACCGAACGGTCTCATGCTGCATCGAACATGAACGAGGGCGAAACGAGTGCAGGTGGGAACCCGCGTTCAGTTGTAGGAGCACTCGGAAGCAACTGGAAAGATGCGCGGCTTACATCGGATCTTCCGATGAACGGCCGAGCCAGGCAAAGGTGAGTCCATGTGGATAGTCAGGCTAGCTCTTAATCGCCCGTATACGTTCGTTGTTCTCGCGATCCTCATTCTCATTCTGAGTCCGGCCGTTATTCTCCGCACTCCCACTGACATCTTTCCGAATATCGACATCCCCGTCATTTCCGTCGCCTGGACATACACGGGGCTGAATCCTGAGGACCTGGAAACCCGACTGACCACCCCTTTCGAGAAGGGGCTGACAACACTTGTGGATAACATCGAGCATATCGAGTCCACAACGTACAACGGGACTGCCGTCGTAAAGATTTATCTTCAGCCCGGCGCAAGTGTCGATCGCGCCAACTCGCAGGTAGTAGCACTTTCCGGTTTCATTCTGCGGCTTCTTCCTCCCGCCACCCAACCGCCTGAGATCATCAACTTCAGCGCTTCTAGCGTCCCGGTCCTTCAGATCGGTGTCTCCGGACCCGGAATGTCGGAACAGCAGCTTAACGATCTCTCGCTCAACTTCTTGCGCACTCAGTTGATTACCGTGCCGGGTGCTGTCATCCCCCTACCGTACGGCGGCAAGCCGCGGCAGGTCATGATCAACATGGATCAAAACCTGATGCAGGCCAAGAACGTCTCGCCCAGCGACGTTTTGAATTCGGTGAATGCGCAAAATCTTATCTTGCCCTCCGGCACGGCAAAGATCGCCGAAAGCGAGTTGGACGTTCGCGTGAACGTCACGCCGCGCACGGTCGCCGAGCTTGGCGATCTTCCGATTAAGCAAGTGGGAGCCAAAACGATCTACCTGAGAGACGTCGCTAGGGTAAGCGACGGGTTCGGCCTTCAAACCAATATCGTCCGACAGGATGGCCATCGCGGAGTGCTGCTCAGCATTCTCAAAGCCGGAACTGCCTCGACTCTGGACGTCGTGGCCGGACTTCGAAAGGTTTTGCCCCGAGCGGCGCTGACCTTGCCGCCGCAATTGAAAATTACTGCCCTCGCTGACCAGTCCCTGTTTGTGCGGAGCGCTATCGACGGTGTAGTTCGCGAAGCAGTCATTGCCGCGGCGCTTACCGGCCTCATGATTCTGCTCTTCATCGGCAGTTGGCGAAGCACGCTCATCATTGCCATCTCCATCCCATTGTCGATCCTGAGTTCGATTCTGGTGCTCAGTTTTCTGCACGAGACCATCAACCTCATGACCCTGGGCGGGTTGGCGTTGGCAGTTGGGATTCTCGTGGACGACGCCACGGTTGAGATCGAAAACATCAATCGCATCCTCGAAGAAGGCCACGAGACCGATATTCGGCAGGCCATTCTAGACGGCGCCCAGCAGATCGCCGTGCCTGCGCTCGTCTCGACACTGTGCATCTGCATCGTCTTTATGCCGTTGTTTCTGCTGGGCGGAGTCGCACGATATCTGTTCGTCCCGCTGGCGGAGGCAGTCGTCTTTGCCATGCTCGCTTCCTACATTCTTTCGAGAACGCTGGTCCCGACGCTGGTGATGTACCTGCTCAAACTCAATGAGGGCCGCGGAGAGTCACAGAATCTGTTCGTGCGTTTTCAAAAGAAATTCGAGAATGGCTTTGAACGGCTTCGCACCTCTTATCGAAGTGTTCTGACGCGGTGTGTCGAAGCCCGGCGGACATTCATTCCAGCGTTTCTCGGGATTTGCTTGTGTTCATTTCTTTTGGTGCCTTGGCTGGGCCAGGATTTTTTCCCGCAGTCCGATGCCGGCCAATTTATCCTCCACATTCGTGCGAAGACAGGCTCCCGCATCGAGGAGACCGCGCGCCTATCGGATCTGGTCGAAAACGTGATCCGCGAGAAAGTTCCTCCGGCGGAACTGGACAACATTCTCGACAACATCGGACTGCCGTATAGCCCGTACAATACGATGCACTCGACCTCGGGTGTTATTGGCGCGAACGATGTCGATGTGCTCGTCTCGCTCCGCGAGAATCACAGGGCCACGGCTGACTATGTCCGCGAGTTGCGCGAAGATCTGCCGCAAGAGTTTCCCGGTGTGAGTTTCTATTTCCTTCCTTCAGACATCGTTACCCAGATCCTTAATTTCGGTGTGCCTGCGCCCATTGACGTGCAAATCGAAGGCGCTAACGTCCAGGCCAGTCATGAAATCGCTGACAAGATCCTGACCGAATTGCACCAGGTCTCGGGTCTTACGGACTTGCACATTCAGCAGCCACTCGACTATCCGACTCTCGAAATAAACGTAGACCGAACCAAGGCAGCGCAGGCGGGCTACACGGAGCGCGACGTGGCTTCCAGCGTTCTGAATTCGCTAAGCGGAAGCTTCCAGATAACCCCGATGTTCTTCGTCAACTGGAACAACGGCGTGGCCTACAACCTGGTTGCGCAGACACCGCAGTATCGCCTCCAGACGGTCAAGGATGTTCAGAACATTCCCATCGCAGGCGGGAGCAAAGCGAATCCCGAAATCCTGGCTGACGTGGCTTCGATGGAACGCTCACGCGAAATGGCCATCGTTTCGCATTACAACATCCGCCGGGTGGTCGACATTTACGGCGCCGTTCAGGACCGCGATCTCGGTGCGGTAAGCCGCGACGTGCAACGAATCGTCGAGGCCAATCGAAAGTCACTGCCACGGGGAACGTTCATTACCATTCGCGGTCAGGTGGAAACCATGCGCAGTTCGTATCTCGGTTTAATCGTCGGACTGGGCTTCGCCATCGTGCTCGTCTACATGCTGATCGTCGTGAATTTCCAGTCCTGGCTCGACCCCTTCATCATTATTACTGCTCTGCCGGCTGCCATGGCAGGCATCGTTCTATTTCTGTTTTTTACACACACGACCCTGAGTGTTCCGGCCCTGATGGGCGCTCTGATGTGCGTCGGGGTTGCGACCGCCAATAGCATCCTCGTGATTTCATTCGCCAAGGAAAGGCTGCAAATCCATGGCGACTCTGTGAAGGCCGCGATCGAAGCGGGCGTAACTCGTTTCCGTCCAGTCATCATGACGGCGCTGGCCATGATTATCGGGATGGTGCCAATGGCGTTAGGTCTCGGCGAGGGAGGCGAGCAAAACGCACCTCTGGGACGCGCGGTCATCGGAGGCCTGCTTTGCGCCACCGTAGCAACGCTGGTGTTCGTCCCATCTGTCTTCGCTGTGTTTCACGGACGCAAGTCGCAGGCTGAATGACGAATGATGCTTTGGAACTGTTGAAGGCTTCAAGATCAGGCAAGAGGGGAATAGAGCTATGACCACAAATGAAACCGGAAGTCTCGCAGTTGCCACGGAAGAGCCTCCGAACAACTTAGGCTCGAACGATCCACGTTCGCACAACCCAGGTCCGAATAACTCAGCGCCGGCATTCAGCAAGCGAGCCATTGCGATTGTCGCGATCCTCACAGCGTGTGCGACCTTGGGGATTGCCTCTGGAGTGCACACCCGGCTTAAGTCTGAAACCAGACTGCGACAGAGCGCGCAGGCTTCGGCGATTCCTTATGTGGACGTAGTCTCTCCCAAAGCGAGTGCAGACGCCGATGAGATCGCGTTGCCCGGGAGTACGTCAGCCTTCAATGACACTCCCATCTACGCGCGGACCAGCGGCTACGTGAAGCGCTGGTACGTGGACATCGGCGCTCGCGTGAGAGCAGGCCAACTTCTGGCCACGATTGAAACCCCGGAACTCGACCAGCAGCTGCAGCAGGCGCGGGCCGATCTGGAGAATGCCGAAGCGAATCTCCAGTTGGCGAAAATCACGGCTGCGCGCTGGCAACATCTGCTTGAGACCGATTCTGTGTCGCACCAGGAAACTGACCAGGTCGTCAGCGATCTTCACTCGAAACAAGCTCTCGTGAATTCCGGTAAAGCCAACGTCGAACGCCTAGGGCAACTCCAGGCCTTCGAGCGTGTTACTGCTCCCTTCGATGGTGTGGTAACGGCTCGCAACACGGACATCGGGGCACTGGTGCAGGCCGGCGACAATTCGGGGCCGAAGGAGCTTTTTCATATTGCGGCTATTCAGACGCTGCGTGTCTACGTTGCCGTGCCTGAGATCTACGCCGGGTTGGTGAAGAACGGAGAGCAGGCAAAGCTGACGCTGGATTCACTTCCAGGCGAAACGTTGACGGGCACTATCGTGCGCAACGCCGATGCGATTGATGCGACCTCGCGCACACTCAATGTTGAAGTGGACGTTGACAATCCAACCGGGCGCCTGCTGCCCGGCGCGTATGCGTTTGTGCATCTCCGCCTTCCTCCACATCCCGACTCGGTCACCATCCCGTCAAACGCCTTGCTCTTCCGCGCCGAGGGATTGCGGGCAGGGGTGGTTCGCAATGGTCATGTCGAACTCACTCCCATCTCAATCGGACAGGACTATGGCAGCACGGTCGAGGTAGTCTCCGGACTATCGGCGCGCGATGCAGTGATTGTGAACCCGTCCGACTCACTTGCGAATGGCGCCGCTGTACAGCTAGTCGCCAAGAATGCGAATGGAGCAAGGCAATGAGACGCTTTTGCGTTGTTCTCGTGAGTGCCTTTGGATTGCTCCTGTCCGGCTGCATGGTTGGTCCCAGATACGTCAAGCCTTCGGTCGCGGCGACACCGAACTTTGAAGAGACCGAAGCGCTGAAAGAAGGAGACGGCTGGAAGGTCGCACAACCCGACGATGACCTCATCCGCGGACAATGGTGGGAACTCTACGGCGACGCAAGCTTAAACGAAATCGAAGACCAGGTGGACTCGTCGAACCAGAACCTGAAGATTGCCGAGGCGAATCTGCGTCAGGCTCGCGCAGCGATTCGCTTCAATCGCGCCGCGCAAGCGCCGACCATTGGAAGCTCTCCCAGCATCTCCGATATTCGAACTTCCGCGAACAAACCTTATTTTCCCTCGAGCTCAGTCAACAATGGCAGCGGAGATTTCGTTCTTCCTCTTGACCTCTCGTATGAGGTCGACCTGTGGGGACGCGTTCGCCGCGGCGTAGCATCGGCCAGGCAGCAGGCCCAGGCAAGCGCAGCTGACCTGCAAACGGCGCGCTTAAGTCTGCATGCCGAAGTTGCGGTTGACTATTTCGAAGTTAGAAGTGCCGACGCCCAGGAAAGACTGCTGAACGATACCGTGAAGGCATATACCGAAGCCTTGCGGCTGACAAAGAATCGTTTCGAGGGCGGGGCAGCGCCGAAATCGGACGTCGCGCAGGCACAGACGCAGCTTCAAGCTGCCCAGGTGCTCGCGTCCGATGTTACTGTCCAACGCGCGCAGTTCGAGCACGCTCTGGCGATTCTTATCGGAAAACCTCCGGCGGCATTCCATCTGGCAGTTTCTCCACTGAATCTTGTGGCGCCCGCGCTGCCCAACGTTCCCGTTGCTCTGCCGGCGCGGCTTCTTGAGCGTCGTCCAGACATTGCCGCAGCGGAACGTCGCATGGCGTCCGCGAACGAACAGATCGGCATCGCTAAGGCGGCCTATTATCCGAGTCTCAATCTAGCCGCGAGTGCGGGATTCGAGGGCACTTCGATTTTGAATTGGCTCACTTGGCCTAGCCGTTTCTGGGCTGTCGGACCGCAACTGTCGGAGACGCTTTTCGACGCCGGGCGACGCCGGGCAACCAACGAATCGGCCCGCGCAGGATATGACGCTGCTGTGGCCGGCTACCGACAAACTGTCCTCGAAGCTTTCCAGCAAGTTGAGGACAACCTTGTAGTCCTGCGCGTCCTCAGCACGGAGTCGACGCAACAACAGCAGGCCACCACTGCCGCTGAAGAATCGCTCAAGCTGTTTCAAAACCGCTATGCCGGAGGCGTTGATACCTACCTGCAAGTGGTCACATCGCAAACCACCGCATTGGCGAATGAAAGAAATGACATCGATATTCTGAGGCGGCGCCTCGAAGCGAACGTACTCCTGATCAAGGCCATGGGCGGCGGATGGGACATCTCAAACTTGCCCCAGTCATAGGAATACGCCGAGAGACGCGGAAAGGCGTGCAGAGGCGCATTTCAATCGCGAAGGCGGTTGCCGAATGACGATAGCGCATGATGCAAAACGAAAAGTAGACCGCTGCCCACACATCGCTCTGACGTGCTCCTTGCCGAGCGAGGTGACGTCGATTTCTCCATTCGTGGACAAACTGACCCTCTTGCTCAGAAATAGCGGCTATATTCCCGATGATTTAAGCGACATTGAAATCGCGTTGCGGGAAGCCCTGGCCAACGCCATCATTCACGGAAATCATGAGGACCGTCGCAAACACGTCCATGTTACCTGCCGCTGTGAGCCTGACGAAGTGTCAATCGCTGTAAAGGACGAAGGAGAAGGATTCGATGTCAATCACGTTCCGGACCCCACAGCTCCGGAAAACCTCGAGTCGGTCCACGGCCGCGGCATCCACGTGATGAAAGCGCTAATGGATGATGTTCATTTTGAAGAAGGTGGGGTCGTCGTTCACATGCGAAAGCGCACCCGCGAAGCTCCAAAGCCGCTAGCCAAGACTGCTCAGGAGAACTCGAAGTCTTAGCCTCTGCTACTTCAGAGCCAAAGTCATCTGCCCCAGGTGGTAGGACATGTGATTGGTTCGACTCAGCAGAACAGCCAATCGATTGCGGGTCGGATCCTTGGCATAGTCTTCCTCGGACATTGCATTGTGCCGCAGCAACCATTCGTCCGGCGAAAGAGTTGCAAACTGCGCCAGAAGTTTGCCGTTCACTTCTTCCCAATATTTTCTCAGCTCTCCCACAGGGGGCTGTGCCTCTGTCTTGTCCGGATTGGAGACAAAGATTGCATCGAGCTCAGGGTGCAGCCGCTCGCCTAGACCGAGAATCGGGAACATGGCGTCGTGAGCGGCTGTGAGGTGTCCTAGTAGATAGACGACACGATTTCTTCCCGGCGCTACTTCTTTTAAAAGCTGGTCGTCTGGGAGATTTGAAAGCATCTTGTTAACTCTCTCCACGGTGGATCGCCATGAATTAATCGCTACTTGCACTGATAATTTGTCCGCTGTCACAGTCATAAGCCTTCCCTTTCAATCTCGATTCACCACACCAATTGTCTTCTCTCATAGAGTCGTGAAGAGACCGTGTGGTCGCAGAATATTCACGGCGTAGCACGGAGATGACCATGAGAATCCTGCCAGCCGGTCTCAGTGTGATCGTGGCCCCATGCTTATGAGGCATGGATGCCAGCTCAACAAAGTATGCTCTCAGAGCGCTACCGCGAAGGTGCATTGCAATCTAACGGAGTGATCCCATGCAAGGGACAAATTGCGATCGTAATCGCGAACGCATTCGCATCACAGATCGGAGCCACGATGAATCTCACTGGAAACACGATCTTCATTACCGGCGGCGGATCGGGCATTGGGCGCGCTCTTGCCGAAGCACTGCACAAACGCGGGAACAAAGTGATTATCGCGGGCCGACGCAAGAGCCGCCTGGACGCCGTTGTGAAGGCCAATCCGGGCATTGAGGCGATGGAACTCGATGTCGCCGATCCTGACGACATCAACACTGCAGCGAAGAACCTGATTCGAGAGCATCCCGACTTGAATGTTCTCGTCAACAACGCTGGAATCATGGAACCGGATCAGGCGGCGGGCGTCATCGACGATAAGCTGCTTCTGTCGACCGTCACGACGAATCTTCTGGGCCCTATCCGGCTGACATCGGCATTGGTGGATCAGCTGAAAAGCCGTCGTGGAGTAATTCTCTACAACACTTCGGTTCTTGCCTTCGTTCCATTGGCCTTGACGGCTGTCTACTCTGCAACCAAAGCTGCACTCCACTCCTATGTGTTGTCGCAACGCTTCCTTCTGCAAGACAGCGGTGTTCGGGTACTCGAGATAGTGCCGCCCTGGGTGCGGACGGAGTTGATGAACAGTCAGGATGCGGCGCAGGCAATGCCTCTCGAGAGGTTCATGGCCGAAACGTTGGATGCCCTTGGGACAGACGCTGACGAAATTCTTGTTGAAGCGGCGAAACCATTGCGTGCCAATCCTGGCTCTGACGAGCATGCATTGGTCAATGGCTTTAATCAGCAAATGCTGGAGCTATTCACAACAACCTCAGGAGCTGGGGCTTAGAGCGGGAAGCCGACGAGGGTCGCGATTGCAGATGACTATCAAAATACCTCTTTGCGAAAGGGAGTTAAAGCCATGAGTTCACCAGTTGTTAGGGGAAGAAAAGTGCTCCTGCGGTTGCCAGTTTACATTTCCCCACAATTCAATTCATCAACGGTATGCGGCGCCATGAAATGCGGTGAACTTTCGAGAGGCGAAGGAATCCCGGTCAGGAAGTTCACCTGGCCCTCGGTAACAGCAGGTGTCGCACTGGCAATCCAAGAGTCATAATCACCCGTGTAGCCAACTCGGTTCTGAAGAACGCGAATTCGATGCTCGAGCGCTGCGATTTCGTCGTATGACAGACCTTGCATGACCTGCACTCGATCCCGAACAGCCTGGGCTTGCGCAGTTCCACGCGCTTCAGCGCCTGCGTAAAACCTGGCAGATGCTGTGCCCTCGTCCGCGACCCCAATGTAGGTTTCGATGAGTTTGGTAGTGACTTCCTGGCTGTGTAACAGTGACGAGCGAATATTGCCGCGTCCGGTCACGACATTACCAACTCCAAACACATGATCGGATCCGAGATATCGCGGCAGAGATTCATTGTTGAAGTCGTAATACTCACTCTTCATGGCGACGCCCGGAATTTTCTCAGGCACGGACCCGATCGACGAAATTACCATCGGCGCCCGCAGTTGGTACTCCGAGCCGGCCACGGGTTCTGCTATTCGCGCTTCCACTTTGGTCTCCGCGACTTTCAAGCCCACTAGCCGCCCGTCTTCTACAAGGAGTCCCACTGGCATTCTGCGATCCTGAACACGAAACAAGTATTTTTCCTGCGCCAAGCGCAGCATCTTCCGACGGATCGCTTCTGTCTTCGCAATTTGATCGGCCGTGGCATTTTCCGGAGGCTGAGCCAGCGGCATGTCTTGTTCCCGGCGGCGATAGATCAGTAGGCATCCTTTAACACCGAGGTCCTCAGGAGCAATGCCGTGCATCTTGCAGACGGCCGGGATTCCTTTCTTTTCCAGCTCAAACACGTCAGTCTGAATACCGCGGGCCCAAAGCGCACGTTCATAGTTTTCCAGCTGCAGGATTTTCGCCACGTCAATCGACGCCAGCCCACCGCCTACGGCCAAGGCCCCGTCAGGAGCGTGATAGCGCGGCCCTGTGTAGTCTTCTTCATCCTTGTGGTTGTACCAATAGATGAAAGGATTCTGATAGACCAAACCCTTGTCCACGAATTCTTCCGCTCCAGGAATTCCCAGTTCTCTGTCCCGCCAGGCCCCGTTCGCCAGGATTACCGCGGAGAAGCCCCAGTTGTCGCAAAGGTCCTGAAAGTCCAGGTCGCGGCCAAGCTTGGTGTCCGGAAGGAAGAAAACACCAGGCTTTCTCAGACGCGCATCGATGCGGCTATACTCTTGTTTGCGTTGCTCCAAGTGCCAGCGGGGAAGGCCATCCTCAATCTTGCCATAAGGCCTTTTGTTCTGTTCAATGACAACTACGTGAATTCCATTATCCGCCAATATTTCTGCGGCGACGGAGCCGGCGATCGCCCCTCCAACAATGGCAACAAAGTGAAACGGTCGGTGTGTCATCGTCATTCTCGAGGGTGGTCTTCTATGCTTTCGCTGATGTCAGCCTGCACGTAGAACAAATAATCCGTGTAGCGGTGAGCGTGCGCTCGTTCACGCATTCATTCCGCCATCCACGGTAAGATTCGCCCCGGTAATGTAGGAGGATTCCGGACCGGCGACAAACGCCACCAGAGCCGCGACCTCATCTACGTGCCCGTAACGGTTGAGTCCTGTAACGGCTTTCTGCGGTACCGCCCACTCGCCCGCGGCGGGATTCAAATCCGTGTCGATCGGACCCGGCTGGACGTTGTTGACCGTGATGC
>Ga0210410_10005265_pt1 | contig 11271 bp, 7 predicted proteins | sample IncBWC4MmetaG_FD_161058 | JGI IMG/M metagenome (GOLD analysis project Ga0210410, IMG submission 161058) | Forest soil microbial communities from Barre Woods Harvard Forest LTER site, Petersham, Massachusetts, United States - Inc-BW-C-4-M | ecosystem: Environmental > Terrestrial > Soil >... | reverse complement strand
ATTGCAGCCATGCATCAAGAACCAGCGATGAAAGCGCGCAGTGATCGCGATGGCGGTCTATCGGCCATTGGGCCATTACGATGTCCGGCTTTTCGGAGTCGAAGAGCCTTCGGAACTCGTCGTAATGCGCGTTATCGACAACCGCGCGGCCGTCATACTGACCCGCAAAGACAGCCCGCGCTTTGAGGATGGCGCATGCCCTTTCAGCTTCAGCGGTGCGCACGGCGCCGCAATCCTTAGACTTGTCTTGCCCACAGTAGGCCTGCCCGCTGTTCAGATACAGCAGGGCAACGTCATGCCCGAGGTCGGTGTAGCGGGCGATAGTGCCGCCGCAGCCACATTCCGGGTCGCCGGGGTGTCCTCCGGTAACAATAACTTTCAATTTGTGAACATCCTGCTTTCGCGACGCAGACTGAGATTCGGGTCGCGCACACGTCGCTGGCATTCCCAAAGCAAATACGGACAGAACCTTGCTTGCTCGCATCAATATTTCGCGTCGCGTTAGTCCCAATTTGCCATCTCTTCCCCGAAGAATTCTCATCGGTACCACCTCAAGCCGATACTTTAGCCGAACAAGAGTGCGCTGGGTGACCTTTAAGCGTTCTCGATACGCCACTGTCAGCGAAAACCAGAGACGCATTCGAAAGATGGATTTATTGTGATGGATTTATTGTGATGGATTTATTGTGTTTGACAATGAAACAGTTGTATGCGAACTTTTGCCACACTTCGCCATCCTGATTAAAAATCGGGGTTGAGAATTACGGAATCCTTCCACAGCCGCCGGGAAAATTTGGGCAAGCTGTAGACGGATCACAGGATCGGTTCTCAAGCCGCTGTCGTTTCGTAAATGTGCCGCGCGTGGCGTCGATAGAGTTCTGCACTGAGCGAGGCCATCAACAGCAAGAGCATGGCGTACTGCAAAGAGTCTTTGCCCCAAGCTAGATGCGCGATATCCAGCGAGAGGTTTGTGAGGCATTGGAATGGAGAAACAAATTGTTCCTAGTGCAATGATTCGAGAATTCTCCCGGGCCGCAGGCATAGTCAGCATTCTAGTCCTACCCGCTATCGCGCTGTCTCAAACCCAAGGACGCAGTACTGTCCAGAATCGATCCGACCTTGATACGACAGGCGCCACAGCCAGCCTTGGCCCTAAGCAAAGTGCTAACTCCGCAACCGACACAGAGCGGCTCTCGGCGGAGTCAAGAGGGGCGCTAGAATCCCATCGGTGGCCGGAAGCCGCAGCCGCGCTTGAAAAGCTTGCGAAGCTCAACCCTAACGTTGCGGAAGTTCACGCCAACCTGGGCCTAGCGTATTACTTTGAAGGGCGGCCGAGCCAAGCACTTGCTTCCTTTGAACGGGCCCTCAAGCTCAAGCCAGGCATCTCCCAAGCCGAGGTGATGGTCGGTATTTGTGAGGCTGAACTAGGCCGCAACAAGGAAGCCATTGCTCTCCTCGCGCCGGCTTTTCGCAAGCCATCCGACCCCGAGATCGGGCGCCTCATTGGTCTGCATCTTCTGCACTCCTATACTCACCTCAAACAGCCCGATAAAGCCATCACCACGGGGGAAGAACTGCTAAAGCGCTATCCGGATGACCCGGAAATTCTTTTTCACGTTTCCCGTGCCTATGCCGATCGCTCGTATGAGCTGATGTCAACTCTTATGCACTCGGCACCCGACTCGGCGTGGGTGTATTACGCCAATGCTCAGGTACAAGAGAGTCTTGCGAGGTTTGACATTGCCAGACAGGCGTACGAAAACGTATTGAAACGACAACCCGCGATGCCTGGTGTTCACTATCGGTTGGGCCGGGTGATACTCCTCGGATCTCCGCGCACTCCAGAATCAATCGAGGAAGCGACCCGAGCGTTTGAACAAGAATTGGCCAATGACCCGCACAATGCGGACGCCGAATATGAGCTCGGCGAGATTAACCGGGAACAGGGCAATTACAATTTGGCCCTTGATCATTTTTCTCGAGCCGTAGCCGAACAGCCTGATTTTGTCGAAGCTCGCATCGGCCTCGGGCGCACGCTGCTCAAAGAAGGCCAAACTGCCGAGGCTGTACGGCATCTCAAGGAAGCTGTACGGCTCGACGCAGAAAACAAAGTGCCACACGTACTTCTGGCCAATGCGTATAGAGCGCTGGGAGACCCAGTGGCGGCGCGAGCTGAAATGGATGCTTACCAAAAATTAAATCAAACCGAAACGTTCAAACGTGTTCCAGCGGCAGGCGCGCCGACGGTACAGCAGATCGATCCTTAGTTCAACCCCGATTTTCCAGAGAATCGAAACACGGAGGAATGAAGAATCATGACAAAGAGAAATAGGCTGGCGCATAGGATGGGTGGCTTGTTTTTTCTATTGCTCGTGCCAACGGGGGCAGCTGTAGCTCAAGCGGTCTTTGGAAACATGACTGGAACTATCACGGATCCAAGCGGAGCTGCCATCCCGGACCTGTCGGTCTCTATTCAGGATCTCGAACACGGCCTCAACTACGAAGCCAAGACCAATGCGAGCGGTAATTTCACGCAGGCCCACCTTATTTCGGGCCGCTATCAAGTGCATGTCGCGGCACCCGGCTTTGCAGAATTCACCACCGTAACAGTGGTACAAGTAGATTCCACGGCGCGCGTTGATATTCAGCTTCAGATAGGCACGTCCGCAACCAGCGTGACAGTGAACGTTGAGGCGTCCATCATGAAGACCGAACGCGCGGATGTCAGCACCACGCTGACTTCTCAAGAAATTGGAAAGTTGCCCATCCTCGATCGGAATCTATTTAATCTCATGATTGCCTTGCCGGGAACGGCGCGGCCCAACACGGTGGGCGCGGTTTCGCTCGCGGAAGATCAGCAAGGAGATCCGCAGCTGCAGGTGAACGGCCAGCAAGGATACTCCAACGGTTTTCTACTTGATGGCACTGAAAACCACAGCAATACTCTCGGTATAGCGGTTGTGAACCCCAATCCCGACACTCTAGAAGAGTTCAAGTTCACTACGAGCAACTACGATGCGGAGTTTGGAAACGTCTCCGGAGCATTGCTCCAGGCGACGACGAAATCCGGCACCAACAGTTTGCATGGTTCGGCGTATGAATATTTCCGTAACGACATAATGAATGCCGCCGATCCCTTCAGCGGGATTAACCCGCCCATCCGCTGGAACCAGTTCGGCGGCACGTTTGGTGGTCCGATCAAGAAAGATAAACTTTTTGCATTTTTCAGCTACGAGGGCCGACGGCTGCGTACCAGCGGTTCGCAGGTCGCTACTGTTCCCACGGATAGCGAGCGGTCAGGTGATCTTTCCGGTTTCCTTGGAGCCTTCATTTGCTCAGATGGTTCTACTTCCGCTTCCGGCTGCGCAGCGGGGAACCAATTAACGGTTACCACCACGGAAGGCGCGCAAGTTCCTGCCCAAGCCGGTATGGTCTTCGATCCTTCGACAGGGAATGCCGATGGCACCAACCGCAGGGTGTTTTCCACCGGCGGTAAGTTGAACGTTTTGACCCCATCGCCAGCAATGAAGAAACTCCTTGGCTTTTTACCGGAACCTAACGCCAACGCAGGTGCGGACTTCAATAATTATGTCACCGCAGTGGGAGCCCAATCGGATAGCAGTCTATGGAGTGGCCGTGTAGATTATGTGCTCGCCGCCAAGCATCACGTGTTCGGCCGCTACAGCTTATCCGATTTCAAGTTGCACGCCCCGGGCGCTTACGGCGAGATCGCCGGGGGACCAACGCCGAACGGATTCGCGGGTAACTCGCTTGCGAGGAACCAAAGTCTAGCCCTCGGTTACACTTATGTTCTTTCGCGAACCTTGTTTACTGAATTCCGCTTCGGCTTCTATCGGGTTCGCACAAACAATACGCCCAATGGCGGAGACAAGACACCAGCCCTCGACGCGGGACTGCAGGGCCTGAACCGAAATACTCCCGACACCGGCGGCATGCCTGGTTTCTTTGTAAAAGGCACCGACGCCTTCAACTTCGGTTATGCGCTCGGGGTTAACGGGTGCAACTGTCTCCTGGGCGAGACCGAGAACCAATTTCAGTCGGTGAACAACTGGACGAAGTCATATGGGAACCACACCACAAAATGGGGCGTCGACATCCGACGCGCGCAGCAAAAACGCATCGACAGCAGCACCCACCGAGCGGGAGAAATCACTTTCAGCGACTCGACTACCGGCAGCGCCACCGTGGATACTGTCGCCAACGGCAACGCGACGACAGGCGCGGCTCTGGCGTCCTATTTGCTTGGTCAGCCAAGCAACTTCAATCAACAGTTCACTGGCGCGGGGTTCTACCCCAGTCTTCGCCAAACGCGTCTCTATTTCTTCGGCCAGGACGAATGGCGTATTTCTCATAAGCTATTGTTCACGTACGGTCTCCGTTATGAAAACTATCTGCCGCAAACGGGAACGAAGCCAGGCAGTGCTGGCACTTTCGATCCAGCGACAGGTGAAGTGCTGGTGGCCGGCGTCGGATCGGTCCCGAGCAATATGGGGATCAAGCCGTACAATCTAGGGTTCGCTCCGAGGCTCGGCCTCACGTACCGGCTTTTCTCAAAGACCGTGGTGCGCGCGGGTTACGGACGCAGCTTCAATGGGGCTGGATACGGAGCGGTGTTTGCGCAGAACCCCGAACTCGATCCGCCGGTGCAGTTCGTATACAATTTGACTTCTCCGAATCAGTACGTCACCAGCGTTCCGACGTTTCTAACCAGCGGTCCGCCGCCACCCGCGAACCCTCCCATCGGAACGACCGGACGTTACCCGCTGCCGGACGGCGTCAGCGTGTTCTTCTATTTTGACACGCCGGGTTCTTATCGCATACCGTTGGCCGACTCTTGGAACTTCACCGTACAGCAGCAAATCCAGCCGTCTTTCACGGTGGAAGCCGCCTATGTCGGCAATGTAGGGCGGCATTTGTATCTTAATCGCAATGAAAATCAAGCCGTGCCCGGACCCGGAGACTTTAATCTTCGTCGTCCGTTCCATAAATTCGGCCTCAGTCAGGCCGTCTATGATGTGTGCAATTGCGACAACTCTACGTATCAAAGCCTGCAGTTGAAAGTTCAGAAGCGAGTCTCGCGCGGGATGGATTTTCTGGCCACTTACACGTGGTCCAAGGCGCTGACCAACGGAGAAGGCGGTTATAATTTCTCCGACAACTACAACGTTCGCAATGATCATGGGTCGGCGTCGTTCGATCGCACCCATGCCTTCACGCTGATCCACAATTGGGATCTGCCGTTTGGCAAGGGCCGGCGCTATCTTGCAACAACTTCGAAGGTCGTCGATGCGGTGGCCGGAGGATGGCGTTTCAGCGGCATCACGACGATATATTCAGGGCTCGCTTTCACGCCGACCCTTTCGAATGCTCCATCGGTCAACGCCGACTTCAACTACGTCCGCCCCGACATCATCGGCAATCCGCATCTTTCTCATCCAAGTGCCGCGCTTTGGTTCGATCCAGCCGCTTACACCCAGCCGCAAACCCCCTTCCGCAACGGGAACGCCGGAAAGGGAACGCTGCGCGGTCCCGGGCTTACAGTATTCAATCTTTCGCTGGCTAAGGAATTCCTCATTACCGAGGGCAAGACTCTAGAGTTACGGTGGGAGAATTTTAATGCCTTCAACCATGTAAATCTGGGTTTACCGGGGAACCAGGTAGATACGTCCAGCGCGGGCCAAATCACCTCGACATCAAACCCCATGCGCCAAATGCAGTTGGGCTTGCATTTCCGTTTCTAATAGCGCGACTCAGAAGTTACGAGGCGGGCGCCGGAATACTCCGGCTGCAATTTTTCGTTCTTTATAACTGACTTAGCCGCACCATGTTGACACTTGCCATATTGGCCGTCACTTTAACCTCCGGGACCGCGTGCTCACCACTCCGTGTGAGCCATCCTGTCGGTAACTACATCACCCCGGGTGTGCTGGGTGACCTCCCCTACCATGACGGCCTGACCCTGGATGCCTATGCTCCAGAAGGCGAGCCGCACCCCTCGGCAGTTATCATTCACGGGAGTTACGGGGACAAACGGACTCACCTGACGCAACTGTTTGAGCCCCTCCGCCGCGCAGGTTTCGCCTGGTTCTCGGTCGACTACCGTAATCGTGAGGACGTTGAAACAGCCATTCAATTCATCCGCTGCCCCGGCCGATTTAACATTTCGAGCGTTATGTTTCTAATTGGGGAAGACACCGGCGGTGAGATGGCTCTTGAACTTGCGGCGGCCGGCGGTTTTCAAGGCGTCGCAACCTTCGGAGTCAAGCTGAGTCCGCAATTCGCTGCAGGCATTCTTGTTAATAAAGACCAGACGCGTCGCGTGCTTCCTGCTGTGCCTGTGCATATGTTTCACGGTACCAACGATGATGAGTCCCCGTCCGTTCGAGCTCAGGCGATCTGTAAGGAAATGTCCAGTTGCGTCTTTCATGCCGTGGCTGGTGGTACGCACCAGTTTGAAAATTGGCATCCGGATGAATGGGCATGGAAAGAGGATTTGACGGCTTGGCTGCGCGGCGGTCGCCGCGGTCTGTGGAAAGACATCGTCTATGCGCGCCCCGCCGGTCGCGATCTGTTGATGGACGGCTACATCCCAGAAGGAAACGGCCCGTTTCCGGTGGCCATAATCGTCCACGGCGGTGGATGGGAAGCTGGTGACAAGGTCACCTACGTTTCCCCTATTTTTGAGCCGCTGGCACGGTCCCGGATCGCCTGGTTTTCCATGGACTACAGACTGACACCCTACGTTCACGTCCCCGATCAGCTAGAAGATGTGCGTTCCGCAATTCGCTTTGTACGCCAGCATGCCGAGCGTTTTCACATCGACCCGAAACGTGTGGCTCTGATTGGGGAATCGGCCAGCGGTCATTTGGTGGCTCAGGTGGTTTCGGAGCCTTGTCCTGATTGCGAAGCTCAAGCAGTGGTCTCGTTCTACGGGGTGTACGACTTAACTAATTGGTCGCACGGAGAAGAATGGCAGCGGCAGACACTTGAGCGTATCTTGGGCGACGTGCCGGCGGAAACAGCGGCACGCTATTCGCCGATCGAACACGTCGCGATTACCTTGCCACCGATGCTGCTCATTCAAGGAACCGAGGATGAACTGTATAAAGGCACTCTCGAATATGCGGCTCGGCTGAAGAAAACCGGTGCTCACTTTGAATTGGTTCTGCTCGAAGGCGCACCGCACGGCATGGAGAACTGGGAGGGCCATCCTGAGTGGGCCTTCTACAAGCAACGACTAGTACAGTGGCTATGGTCCATTTTCGAGCGCCGATAATCTTAGGGTTCAATCGAACGGTCTTTCGAGGCGAGTTGTACCGGTTACCTTTTTGAATGACGATAGCAGGAAACACGCGCTAACCCGGAGAGGAGTCCAACGTCGTGATAAAAGTGCAGACGTCCATCTTCTTTGTTCTCGGTAGTCTCCTATTTTCCTGCGTTATCGCTCCCCCATCAGGAGCTATGCCGCCGGGTCCCAGGATCGTTCATTGGGACGCTACGCTCAAGGAAGGTGGGCAACTGCCTTTGGCTCCGCAAAGGCCCGGTCCTGACGATCGATTCAAGGCCGATATTCTGGTCTTCGTTGCTCATCCCGACGACGAAACGGAGGTCAGCGCCTATTTAGCCAAGGCCATCTACGACGAGCACAGACGCGTTGCGGTAATTTTTGGAACTCGTGGGGACGGGGGCGGCAACGCCATGGGTTACGAGCAGGCCGCATCCCTAGGCGCGGAGCGGGAGATCGAGGCTCGCCGCGCGTGCGCTTATCTTGGTATCGCGAATGTTTGGTTTCTTGACGGACCCGACACGCCAGACCAGGACGTTTTGCACTCTCTCGAGACGTGGAATCATGGTGCGGTGCTCGGCAAGGCAGTTCGTCTTATGAGGCTTACGAGGCCCGACGTGGTGGTGACCTGGCTTCCCAATTACGTCGCGGGCGAGAATCACGCTGATCATCAAGCCGCCGGCGTCATCGCAACCGAAGCGTTTGACCTTGCTGGCGATCCAACCAAGTTCCCGGAACAAATCTCCTACCCTCGTGATCGCTTGAACATTGGCAACCTGAGCGAAGGACTGCGTCCGTGGCAGCCAAAAAAGATCTACTATTTCTCGGACGCGTCCCATCACGAATTTCTCGAAGGCCAGGGGCCAGAATATTCCACGACCGAAGTCTCGCCAGCCCGCCAAATGCCTTACTACCGAATCGCCGCCGAAGAGATGGCCTTCCACCTGACGCAAGGCGATACTGGTCAGGAAGCGCAGATAGCGCTAGCCGCCAGCCAGTTCCAATCCTTTCAGCAACCGGTCCGCCTCATTTTTGGTAAATCACTGGTCGGCGGCACGACAACGGGCGATATCCTTGAGAGCGTCAGCCCCGGCGCGATAGGCTTTGCTCCCGTTCGCGGGTTTCAGATTGCAGCGCACGAGGGACTTTCGCTCGAACTGGGAGGTCCATGGCATTTTTATCGCGATTTCTGGAAAGCCCATAATATCGAGCATCTCGCGCAGCTCTTGCCTAAGCCCGAAGTGAGCATGCAAGCAGGAGCCACGCTGCACATCCCTCTACTTATTTTCAATGACTCGATTGAGCCAGCAGAAGTGACACTGAGTGCAGTCTTGCCCCCAGGTTGGACAGAAAAGAACGGCAGCGTCCGTTACCCGGTGGGTGCCCATGAGGTTTATCCAATCGAGGCCGCGGTATCGGTATCGTCAGCCAAAGGAAAGGGCTGGCAACTGATTACCTGGAAAGCCGAAGCTAAAGGAAAAACCGTCGCCTCCATCGAATTGCGGGTCAACGTGACCGAAGACGGCGGTCTGCCGCAATAGCGTGCAGATTTTCTGGGCCTGTGGTTACCGAATGCTCCGTCCGATCTGAAAACACATGGGTTCCGATCATTCGTGAGATCATGGTGGCTACCACGATGAGCTCTCTTTTCGTCGCCTTTTTCACTTTGCTAGCCTCCTGTGGTGCGCAAGAATTCCATCCGGCTCCCATCTGACAGAGATGTTGGCACTTATTTGTTCGGCTTACGGGACTTGGAAAACCCGGGAAGCCAGCTGGCTGGCAGAAAATACCCGTATGGTCAAAAATCTCAAACGCATTGAAAAGGCTTGGTTTCCGTTCTCGTAATTTCCTCGCACAGCTGCTTTCTGAAACCTCAAGAGCAGGTACAATCCGGGTTCGACAATCAAGTTTAGGGAGGCTCTGGAATGATTTGGGCTCGCACGCTTGCTTACATCGCCGGAACCGCAGACCAGGAACTTTTGCTGAGGAACGAATATCTGGCGAATTCTGGGGTCGTCCCAGAGTGACGAGGAAACCGAGCGGTTTGTGGTGCGGATGGCGAAGGAAAATCCCGTGTGGGGCAATTTCGGGCGTTTTCTTGCGGACCTTTGTAGCACGCCGATTTGGTGGCGCAGAGCATAATTCTTCATCGGCTCAGACGGTTCGAGGTTTTTCGAGAGGCACAATTTCAAGAGTTGGCGCTAGCAATTCTCGCAGCAGGTTCGGGAATGGAGCACGGACACTTAGAATCTACTTTTCCAGTAGCCAGGCCGGCGATGGCCGTGGGCCACGGCCAAGACAGGACGGATTCTTCCACTTCTCGATAAATCACCAAGAAGGGAAAACAGGGAAGCTTGAGTTTGCAGGTGTCGTGTGCGGAACGCGGCCAGCGATGCGGTGCTTCTAAGATTCTATCGATCGTTTGATTGAGTTCGGCGACAAATCTCGTCGCGGCCAAAGGGCTGCGCTCACGGTACCAGCGCGCAGCGAAGATCGCTTCTTCGATGGCGGCCGGATGAAAGGAGAATGAGGCAGCGCTCATTCGAGAGCGGACAAGAGGCGTCGACGAGGGTCTTCAAGCAAAACCGGCTTGACGGCGCCGGAGTCAATGTCGGCCATACGGCGGGCGACTTCTTCGTCCCAGGCAGCTTGAACGGATTCGTCCTGCGTATTGTCCAGACTCTCGATGAGAGAGCCAGCAAGGTCGGCACGTTCTGACACGGGGAGAGAGAGCGCTTTTTTCAAAAGGTCCGCGGCTTCTTGGGTCATGAGTTTATTCTACTCCGAAAAAGCGCAATTGCGGCAAGAGCCGAAGAACTCATACACCTGTCTCTGGCGAATTGCTATTTTCGCGTAAACTGTTGACAGTGAAGTGTTTCGCTGCGCGCCGGTAGCTCAGCTGGATAGAGCGTCTGGCTACGAAGAAAAAGCTCAAATCCCACTAAGTCGTTTCTTTGGCGTCGTTTAAGCGCGATCCGGTCGCGTGTGGAACCCCTTCGATTGTCCCAACCGTTGTCCCAACTCCGTACCAACAATTGGGCGCCGTTTGGCGGCAAGCCCTCATCGAAAACGCCAAAGTGGCGATGCTTGGCACAGTGCGTTACCCTGTTCCATGGTTCGGGTGAGGCAGGCTATCCGTGTAGATGTGCCGTTCACACTCGAGACTGTGCCAAGCTGGCGGGGTATCGTGCTGGTTTGCTAGGCTTCGCCATCGGCTTCCCGGTCAGGGGTCGGGCTTGGTGAAGATGGTCTCGCCTCCTGTTGACCGCCGCTCCGCAGACTTGCCATCAACCCTGTTTAACTACCCACAAGATAAAGAAAAAGCGGCTCCTAGAAGGAACTATTCTGCGCAGCTATGGCAATCGTTTGACTGGTCGGACAGTTCTTGCCGCCGCTAAGTCGATTCGTTTCACAACGGCAACATTGGGGACGAACATGCTCGAAAGGTAGCACGTAAACTCGCAGTGGTCCTTAACACTCGAATCGAGGAGGGATCGAGGAGGGATTAACTCTTCCCAATCCGAGTCATCGGTGCTGCACTGGCTCTATCGTGTGACGCCAGCAAGAGGTTCTTCCCAGTGGAATTTCCGCTCTCGCCAACGTACCCCACGTTTCTTTTGAGACTCGTTCTCGCGCTCATTGTTTATTTTGTTCCGATGCTGATCTCGGCGTTCGGGTTAGTAGGCAGAAAACAGTGGTCAATCTACCTCTTCAAGTTCGTGCTGCCCTTGGGAGTAGTTGGTCTTGTTGCCCCGATGGTCGGCTTTGTGCTGAGCTTGACGGACCGTTCGGAAGCTGCGAAGCGGCTGAATGATCTTGGTGGCCTGTGCATCGTATTATGCGTCTGCTCGTTGTTCGGCGGCATATTCGCTGATGCGGTTGCAGAAAGACGAGACCTTAAAATCCGGCTTCGGACGCCCACAAAGATGAATCGCCTCGCTCCCGTGCCTCTTTGCCCCTCCCAT
>Ga0210410_10005264_pt1 | contig 11272 bp, 16 predicted proteins | sample IncBWC4MmetaG_FD_161058 | JGI IMG/M metagenome (GOLD analysis project Ga0210410, IMG submission 161058) | Forest soil microbial communities from Barre Woods Harvard Forest LTER site, Petersham, Massachusetts, United States - Inc-BW-C-4-M | ecosystem: Environmental > Terrestrial > Soil >... | reverse complement strand
CAGAAGTTATTCCGATAGTTCAGGGTGGTGTCACAAAGCAGTTTACTATAGCGGGTCCCTCCGGCTCGTCGCTGGTGGGGTTTATACAGAGTGGGGCGGGGGCGGTTGCGAGGACGGGGCAGAGTAAGAACAGAGACGTTATCAGCGCATTTGATTTCCTATCCGGCGCTGAAATAGCCGATGTGCAGGCACGCACGCTTAGTCTGGACTGCTCCGTTGACTTCCAGAAATTTCTGACCGCGTTAATAGCGACCAACGGTGCCGAAGGATTCATGCCTCATGGTCTATACGGCATCGGCTCAAGGCTGAAACTTCAGAACACCTATACATCTAGCGCCTTTGTTAAGTTGCGCGGCGAAGGAAATGGAAATCCAGCGGTCGCCGCCACATCGACTGGCGGCTCGATTCTCGTCGGATCAACGGGCGGCATTTTGCTCGACTGCGCTGGCGGCAGCAATATCACGCTGGAAGATTTTGGCATCATTTCCGGGACCAGTACGCCGTCCACTATTGGCATTCTCGGGCAACGCGTCGCCGGCAATCAGTATTTTCAGAAGGTGAACTTGACTCGCGTCAGCATCGGGATCACGCCTAATGCGGCCGCCAACGGTGGATTAGGCACCTTCGCCATTGTCAACAAACGTGGGGAGCATCACAAGTATCAGGACTGCTGGTTCTACGCTGACCGACCTTACCTTGCAGACGGTAGTTCAGTGTATGCGACGCTAATTTCCCCGGACTATGCTGAATCCGTGCCCGCTGGCGGAACGCTTTCGGTGAATTACTTCGACAACTGCGGATTCCTTGCTGCTACTGGAGATTGCGCGGAATTCCGCTCCACGTTTGAGATGGAGATTCGCGGTGGCTACATGCTGCTTTCGGACACATTCTCCGGCCTTCTGCTCGGGACATCAAACAGAAATATCAAACTCACTGGTCTCAATGCGGAACTCGGATCAGGAACGCCGAAGTGCCTTGTCAGAGCCATTTCTAATGTAAGTGGACTGACCGTCAAAGCGACGACGAATATTGCAACCTTGACCGCTATTAGAACGGTGAATGGTACTTCCATCCAGGGTGCCGACATAGAGCTTGGTTCTGGGTTTACTGCTGTGTTCGACAAGACTACCGAGTCCGGCTCGACCATGCAGGCTGCAACCATCAAATACAACTCTGGGCTAGGTCATACAGTCCCGGATGTCAGCTCGATTTATGCTTCGGTTCTCCTAGACGGCGCCGGAAGTTACGGTGCGGCTGAGTGGAGGCCCGTTCGTGCTCCAATCAATCTCGTCACGGGCTACATGCAGCCGCCCACAGCAACCACCGGAACGGACACCACCCCGGTCAATACCGAGACCTACATCTGCGAGGTGTGGGTGCCGTGCTCGATGACGCTCACCGGGGCGGTTTTCCTTAGTGGTTCCGTAGGGTCCGGAAATGCCAAATTAGCCTTGGCAAGAGCAGACGGAACAGTTGTTGCTCAGACCGCGTCCTTTGGTATGGGCGGCGTCTCGGCTCAGTACTCAGGCAATAACTTTACTTCTTCCTATGCGGCGAAGGGGCCGGAACGATATTACGTCCTTCTACAGATCGACAACTCAACGGGTAGGTACAGATCACACACGATAGGCAATTTCGGTGCGTCAAAAAAGACTGGTGAGACTTACGGGACATTCACAACGATTACGCCGCCCACGACTTTCACCGCCAATCTTGGGCCGATAGCGAGTCTCTACTGATGAACGACTCCCATGATTGAACAGCGCAAGTGGAACGTCAAATGAACGACACCGAACTCGCCCTCCTGAAGAACGATGTGGAGACAAAATGGAACTCCAACTAGACCGCAGTCCAAGTGTGCTAGCTCTTGTAGGGCTTCTCTTTGCCCTAACTGCCAGTGCTGCCTCTTCAGATCGTCTAATGTTGGAGAAGAAATGCCATAACACTGCTGTGTGGGCACTTGACATCTTCAATCAGGTGAAGCAAGCACCTAACGTTGGCCTTGATGGAATGCTAGAGGGAGATGAAACTGAGTTCACGTTCGTTCGTAAGTGGATCAAGGATGGTAAGAGTCGTGACGAGCTCTACAAACATACCTTCGATAACTGCATGGGAACTCCGATATGAGCCTTGATCTCACAAACTGGCTACTGAGCACAACAGACTACCGAGCCGATGGAGTGTTCTCAGAGCTCCACTGTGATGATGAGCTATTCTCTGTAACACTAGAACATGCCTTTGCTCAGTCAGATAGCTCATTCGCACCAAAGTTACCCCGTGGAGCAACTTACACATGCAAGGTTGGTACTGGTCCTGCGAACGGAATGCACGTGCTAGAGCACTACAATCAGGGGAGGCCATTTGCAGCCTATGAGGTCATGGGAGTACCTGGGCACAGTGGTATCCTATTCCATGTAGGTAATACTAACAAAGATTCAGATGGATGCCTTCTCATGGGAGAGAAGATACTCACGCTTAGAGATAGCACCTGGATGATCTTTAAGTCCCAGGACACCTTTGTTAAGTTCATGCAGACGATGGATGGAATCGAGGAATTCACGCTGAGGGTAGAATGAGTGATCCAGTTATCATCGCACTAATCGTTGCAGTTGGTCCGACGCTGATAGGCTTGTTTAATGTCTACATGACGCACAGAAACTCTGGGGATATTAAGCAGGTGAAAGAAGCTACTGATGGGATGAAAGATGCGCTAGTAGCAGTCACAAGGTCAGATGCTTTACAAGAGGGGCACGCTATCGGTGTGCAGGAACAGAAGGACAAACAGGGAACTGCCAGGAGAGAAGGAGACAGATAGCTATGACACCACAGGGCTATGAGCTAATAATCGCAGGAACAATCGGCGCCCTTGCTGCGGCACTCCCAGCTGTTGCAACGTTTATCTTACAGCTACGAAATAGGAAAAGCATGCAGGAGAACTCAAGCAAGCTCGACGTACTTCATGACACTGCGCAGAATGTCGAAGCGAAGGTAGATGTTGTGAAGACGCAGACTAATGGAGCACACACAGATATGCTAGAAGCTGCCAAGAAGGTATCATTCCAGGAAGGTGTAGAATGGCAGAAAGCACAGCAAGCTGCTCTAGAAGAGCAGACCCGTAGATCAACTGATCATAAGGAATCATAATGGACCTTTTCGTACTATTATTTGTTATAGCCATCATAGGTTTTGTTGCCTATGCACTTATCACTTGGGTAAAGATGCCCCCACCATTTCCAACTATCATTATAGCAGTAGCAGTTATTGCTGTTCTGATTCTTTTGTGGAACGTATTTGGAGGGTACTTTCCTCATGTTCCAGTTGGAAGACACCCGCAATGAACTTAATTACAATTCCAGACCGTCGCTTCGGAGTAGCAAACCGTCGAGCTCTTCCTGTAATTCCCAGTGATGTTCTATGGGACTGTGACTTCACTCAGCCTCTAGGAAACTATGGTTGGGCAGAGCAGAGCAAAGTTCCAGGGCGTGCTACACTAGTCACTGCTAACGGACGTACCTGCGTTCGTCTACACACTGAACCTGGAGATAACGGTGTCAATAATAGTCTGACCTGGGAGCGCAATGACCTCGAGGGTACAGTCCCTGCACTAATCTTCAACGAAGGACAGGAGATGTGGTTCGCACATAGCGTGCTATTTCCTAATGACTACGTCGATCCACCGGAGAGCCAGCTGAATGGAGTGTGGAATGCAGGTGTTGTATTTGACTTCCACAATAGCCTTCCCGGTGGTGGTCAAGCGAATTTCATGATGCTAGGCATGCCAGTCACTGCAATTACTCCAGATAGATCAACTGGTATAAGCTATCAAATGAGCTGGGGAACGCAGGCTGCATCGCAAGCACAGAATTATCCCATTGGCCCTGTGCAACGCAACGTGTGGTATGACTCAGTATATCACGCGCTCTGGACAGCAGGAGCAGGAGGTTACTTCGATGCGTGGACTAACGGGGTGCACAAGATGCACTACATAGGTCCAACGCTTTACTTTGGCCAAGGAGTTTATACCAAGCTGGCGAATTACCACACAGCGTTTGGCTTGCCAACATCAGTGTTGCATAGCAGAATAGTTGTGGGCAAGACTGCTGCCTCGGTAGCGCTTACACCACTGGGAGCTTGAGCATGTTCACAGATCAGATGCTTGCCCAGCTTTGTTCAGACAGTTATGATTCCGAAGTAATCTGGGATCATGTCTGGACAGCAAAGGACGTACACGTCACTCACAGACTAATCAATGGTGTAGATGTTATTGTGTGTCGAGGTTCCGTTTGGACAGCTGAGGATGGTTCCTTTAATCCTATAGACTGGATACGAGACCTCGACGCTCTACCAGTGAAGCATCCATTACTAGGCTGGGTTCATGCGGGATTTGTTGACTATATGGACCTTGTATTTGAGAATGTCATGGATGTAGTTGGTCGAGATGTTATCATTACTGGGCATAGCCTTGGTGCAGCGCGTGCGTCTGATCTGACAGGACTATTCTTAGCGCACGGTTGTAGGGTGATGGCTCGTGTTACCTTTGGCGAGCCGCGTCCAGGATTCAAACGCCTTGCTCAGATTATCTCTGATTCAGGCTGTGTGTCACGTAGTTACCGTAATGGACTAGATCCAGTCCCAGAAGTACCTGTACCATTCTGGCCTTTGCTTCCTTACATACATGTAACAGAACCAATCTCATTCAACCTACCACCCCCTAACCCTATTCCAACAGAGTACCACCACGCTCCACTGTACGCAGCTGGAGTCCCTGCAACACCAATCCTAGGAGCTCCCTTATGAAGAGACTTACTTTGTTTGCCACACTGTTCACATGTGTAGCTTGCACTACGCCAATATCCAAAAGTGGGCCTATTCCACTGCCACCAGGAGTCGCACGAGACCTCGTGGCGACAGGATTCAACCTTGACAATGCCGTTACAGTGGGAGCAATTCTGCCTACCGATCCAGCTGTAGGCTGCATTCACGGAGTGTTGGCTGAGGCAGGCCTGGACGCCCCTGCGTGCACGCCACCGGTGGCACCGGCTACAACTCCTGTGTGCCCTCCGCCTCCTCCCAGTTTCATTCCTGAGAATAGAGGTGCCGTGAGTGCTGGCTCGATCATCTACATTCACGCACAGCAACTCAAAGGACTACAGGGAGTCACAGTGCCAATGGAGTGCGATGCGATGGTAGGACAGTTCGTGCGCCTTGGACTGACGAGTAGCAAACCTAGCAGTGCCCTGACGCCAGCGGTAGCTCCAGTTGTGGCACCGATTACTTCTCCACCGCAGTAAGCTTCGCAGGCGAGCGTGGAATTCTATCCATCCACCAACCTACTTTAGAACAATGCCGGAGGTAGAGTACCGCAGTGCGGCGCTTTGCCTCTAGCTCTTTGTTCTTGTAGGGCTGGCCGAAACGTTGGCGAGCAGCAAGCTCCTGGTCGATGTGATGTAGTCCGATCATGTTTCCTCCTGTTGTTCCAAATTGGTACACCCCTAATGTTTGGTAGGACCGATCCAAGTATAGCTCTTGTCCCCTTTTGTGGGTAGCAGCTCTACCTTGATGAGGCCCATCTGGTAGAGTGTATCTTCCACCACACGGAGTGTTTGACTATCTATGTCACGGTAGAATCTCGCAAGCACCAAACTTCGCGTTGTGATCTGCATGGTCTCGATGTAGTTCTTGATCTGCTCCGTGGCGTCGCCGGTTAGGGACTTGCCCAACCCACCGAAGGTGAGACCCATCTTCTGCTCAGTTAGTACCAGGATGCCTTTAGCTCGTTCCAAGTCCTGTAGTTCGATCTTCATAGCATCACTTCGGCTTGCCGAACAGAGCATCATAACCTTTCGTAGATGCGTCTGCCGCCTTTCGCAGTATGCCCTGAATCTCGGATCATCCACAGGGTACTTGCCCTGTGCCAAGAGCTTGTCCTGCTGAGTGTACCATACGCTGTAAGCCGCACGCGCTTCAGGTGAGAGAGTAAAGGCACCGCTGAGCTGATTGATCCTCTCGAGGTCCTGTACCAGCATCTCACCCAGAGCTGCTTCTTCGTTGGTAATAGAGTGATCTGGGACGGTCTTACCTTTGCGTTCTTCAACCACGAAGATGACGCGTGAAGTGAAACCACCTCCGATGGCTTCATGTGGAAGCATGCTTTGAATCCACTCCGGAGCAGTGGCACCCATAAGGTTGAAACATAGTCCCTGTATGCTGTCGATTCCACGACCGATAGTTTCATATTCCCAGTTGTCCTTTGAGTCGTACCAATCAGTCATGTTGGCCAGCAGTTTGATGTCACCTTGGCCGAGAAATACACTCAGCTCCTCACTGAATGCTGTGAGGCTGCAGTGGAATTTTATCTTCCCATCGGTAGGGTCTTGGTAGTTGGCATTGACACGCTTCATGGCACCTACAATTGCTTCGCGGCCAGAGGTTGATTCGGGAGCAACTGCCACCCCAGGTACGCACTGAAGCATAGATTTTGCGATACCAAGGGCCACACCCTTACGCGCACCACCCGAAGGTCCAATGAGGATAACAAACAAGTTCGGATAGAGAACTTCAAAGCCCATCTCAAGTCGAACCTTACGTTGGAGAGCCCCAGCGATAACACTAAGTGCACACCAGAGATGATAACTTCGAGGTGGCTCGGTATTCTCGACATAGGTTAGGTACCCCTCTATCCAATCAGGCAGGTTTCGGCTCACTGACCAGCTCCACTAGTTGACGCGCTTCGCTCAAGTCCTTAATGTCGCGCATACCAAGTGGATTGCGTTCTTTGTGGTAGCCTCCCCAGTTGAAGCCCATCTTCATGTCAGTTGCGATTTTGAAGCTACGACCATTGTAGTGTAGTTCAGGTGAGAGCCTGGCATACACACCTTCTTGTACGAGTTCAAAGTTGGCACTCATAACTACTGATATCGGTATCTGCATCAAGATAGAATCATGCACCTGTGCAAGAATATCTATATTGTAGCCTCCAACAGCACATAGGAGTGGATCGTTGTAGATTTGGACCATTCCTTGATTCAAAGAATCCACGACTGTGCTTTGTGGTAGCATGCTATAAGCCGACTTCCACATCTCCGCGCCCCAAGCATCCATAAATCTCACCCTACGTCCAAAGCAATTGGTCAGTGCACGATCCTTCTGCAACTGCCGCTTGATCCATTCGTAGTAGTTACGGATGCCGGGATAGATGCTGTGGTACATCTCCACTATTCGCTTGGCTTCTGCAGGCTCAATCTCATTGATAAGCGCAAACTGATTTGGTCCTTCATCGTAGTTGAGGCCGTGATTTGACTTCTTCCCACACTGTCTTCCGGACATAGTTCTCGGTAGTGCTGATCCAAACCGTGCAAGAATCTCATCCCCAAAGCGAAGATCATGAATGAGATCAGGATCACTATTACTTCCCACAAGCTTACTTTCATACTCGATTACCTCCGGTTCCACGCCGAACATCAGTGAAGCAGTGTGAATGTGAGTGTCTTTGCCAGCCTCCACGACGCTTATCATGTTAGCGTCTTGTGTTAGGTATGCCATGACTACCCACTCTGCTTGTCTCTTGTCAACTTCCCAGAAGATGTAACCAGGGTCTGCTTGGAGGAACTTCTTGAATTCTTGGGGGAGATTCTGATTGTTAGTCCCTGTCCCAAAAACAGTTTTTGAAGAACTGAGTCTTCCGAATTTGGTGCCTCGAGGGTTATAACTGCACCGGAGTCGACTATCGGAGTCAAATGCAATGTCAAGGTATGTTCCGTGTAGCTTATTGAGCCCTCGTATGTCTTGGACGAGTTTCGCTGCGCGGAGTCCCGGACGCTTGGCTGTTCCGCGACTAATACGCTGAAGAGAGATGTCATCTATAGTTACCTTTCCATCTTTGTAGTAAGGTTGTATACCAAGCTCACCATAAAAATAAGCTTGGCATTGCTGAGATGAATTTACGTTTAGTTCTCTCCCAACGATCTTGTTTAACTCCTCTTGTCTTTCAGAAGCAGTTCTAAGAATATCGAGCTTGGTTTCTTCTAGTGCCTTAAGATCAACTCGTATTCCTCGCGCTTGAAGGAACATAAGGGGCTCGATTATATCCTCAGTCATATCATAAGCGGAATCAAAGCCGCTCTTTAGCTCATCCCAAAACTCGTTATGAGCCTGTAAGGTACACGCTGAATCCAAAGCGTTGTAGCGAAGGAAGTTATTATCCATGAGAAACTTTCAAGAGCTTTACACAAGCCCTACACATTCTTCTACCATCAGTTCTTATGTAGGTATTATCTTCATTAAACTCATGGCCTCGCTTACAAACAGTTCTAGTAGCATTAAAGCTTTGCTTTCTCTCTGTTGTATCCCTTGAATTGTCCAGATGTGTTCCAAGATATAAGTGATCTGGGTTTATGCATTTCTTATTATCACACTTATGAAGGACAGATAAACCTACTGGAATGAGCCCATTATGAGCCTCCCAGGACAATCTATGAACCGAACTTGCTATTCCGTCGGCTCGCATAATTCCATAGTTATTGCCGGATATAGCGCCCTGCCATAGCCAGCAATTAGTGTCCTCATCTACTATTATTTTAGATAGTAGTTTCGACTTTACTTGCTCTCGGTAGGTTATCATGCCTCTTCCTTAATGTTAGTGAATTTGAAATCCTTCCAAAAAGCTTGACTTCCACAATACAAGCTACCCAAGAAGGCTAAACTCTTTGGAAGGTCTGGATAGATTATGGAATGTGCTACCATTGTATCATGAATAGGACCAGCTATCCTTATTCCACACTTAGTGAGAAGAAAGTGTCGGTCGAAAATACTATTCTGCAGCACCTTAATGGAGTTTGGATTCCCAAGCGTCCTCTGCATCCCACGATAGAGTTCGAGCTCCTCTTGCTCCAGCCAACCATCAGCCAGTGGTAGGCTCATAGCCACCTTGGGATCAGAGCAGAAAGAGATGCATGCGATCTCGTGGTTGGTTACTTCAATGTCCACGGAGAGGATTGGCTGCGACTCGTAGTAGGCTAACCACTCCAACGCTTCGGTCACGGTGCCGAACTCGTAGACAAGCTGGCGCTCAGGTCGTCGCATTTCAGGGAATAAACTCTCAACTTTGGCTTTGCCAAGGTCCATTGAGATCACATGACGGTAGAGGTAGGGCTTGAATTCCTTGGTGGTTAGGCTACCTTTGTCACCGCCCTTCCGATCGTAGAGACTCGCTGCAGGATGTATCGCGGGAATCACCTTAAATATACGGCTCATACCTATAGAGGGCATCACATAGCCCCGTAACTGGGTTATATAGGTGTTTCCTGTAAGGGCTGCCATTGCGGTCTTGCCGCAGGCTACCACGACGTTAGGATTCAGCTCTTCGAGTTCTGCTTGGAGCTGGAGTACCCACTCGTGTCCTGCGGCGCTGAAGGTCTTTCCGTCGAAGTAGGGACTGATGTTATTTCCAGGTGGTTGCAGCTTAACGACGTTGGTAAGATAAACTTCACTTCTTGTGAGATCAGCTGCGTGCAAGCACTGTTCGAGTACCCCACCAGCTGGGCCAACAAAAGGTTTAAGCTGTATGTTCTCATGTGCACCTCCTGCTTCACCAACGATAGCGATCTTAGCGTTGTGAGGGCCAACGCCTGGGATAATGCGAGTTGCTTTGGTAGGAAAGAATGAAGTCATTTGGGTTCCTTCAGAAACTGTAGATGAAATTTCCAGAGCATTATCTCTAATCCAACACCCTGAAGATATCTAATTCCCAGTTCTTTAGTTATCCATTGACTAGTATTAAGTTTATTAACTCTCATGTTTCCACCTTTCGTATCTTGTAACCGATCTTTGTGTAGTGTAACTTAACGCTAGCCCAGCTCAAGCCAACTGCCCACTTGGCACCATTAGTGCTGAACACCACCTGTCCACTTTCTACATCGAAAGTGTGAGACCAGGTAGGACCGACAACTTGGTAGCGTTCAAGCATTAGAGATTTACTACTTTATCTCCGGTAATGCTTGAGCCTGTGACAGTAGTACCATTTACAGATAGGCTTCCAGAAACAGTTTTCAAAGCTGCCCTGATTGTTCTCTGATCCATATGCGTCTGATAACCTACACGAAAGATTGCTTCAATAATCTTACGAAGATTTTCAGCGGACTCCTTTGAAATTTCAGCTCCGATATGTATTCCAGTTTCCATATTAAGCTCCTTGGGTTTGTTGCTCTTCGTAGGCCTCAAGCGCTGCGAGCATGTCAGCATCGCTTAGCTCCTCGACTTCCTCCTCAGCAGAGCTTTCCTCTCCGTTAAGGTGCATGGCATCCTGCTCCACGGCTAGCATGAATTTGTCCTTGTACTCGGGGTTGAGGTCCCAGCCGAACACTTTGTTTCCCCTGTTATAGCACGCACGAATCGTTGCACCGGAGCCGAGGAATGGAACGAGGACTATTCCTGTGGGGTAACAAAACAGGTCCAAGAGTTCTTCGATCAGCAGAACGGGGCGTTCTGTCGGATGTATCTTCCTGGCTCCTGCCACGCCGGGAAAGTTGAAAACGTTCAACCTACCACGTTTCAGCATAACGGGGTTTCCTTTGCGGCAGACGAAGAAAGGTTCATAGCCTCGAGCGAGATAGATTTCAGGCTGCATCGTTTGTCCGATTTCCTTTGCCCAGATAGCAGGAATCTCGTCAACCTGCCAGCCGGCGAGGCGAAGGCAGTTTAGTGCATCTTGATGCCAGCTTGGGCCAAACCAGAACACCAGCCACGAGTTGGGAGCTGCCACACGAAAGAGCTCAGTGCTCAGTTTGAGAAGGAACTCAGGGTAGGCATCTTCGGAGACTTCCTCGTAGCTCTGTACACTCGAGGTTACTTCTTCGTTGCCACGTTTCTGCTTGTTCAAGTTGATTCCGTAAGGAGGGTCGCACTCGATGAAGGAGATGTTTCCGTCAGTGGGAAGCTCAGCTAGACCAGCGAACGTATCGCCTATACGATAGTTGGCCTCGGCAACCTTTAGCATCTCATGAATCCCTTTAGCAAGGGCATGACCTCCGCTAGCTTGGCGCTCGCGTAGCACTTTGATGATTTGTTCTTCCTCGAGTTTCTTGACTACCTTCTCCGCATCGTTCGCGGTGTTCAGTTCAGCTAACTCAGGCATAGCCTCGACAGCCTTAGCCATCTTGATAGCGCGGGCTACGTCAGTCACACTGCGACTCAGTAGCTCGGCAGTTTTCCTGCCAGACCAGTCCAGGTTCTTTTCTTTGTAGAGTCTGTCAATCTCAAGGATGAGCGCATTCTT
>Ga0210410_10005263_pt1 | contig 11274 bp, 16 predicted proteins | sample IncBWC4MmetaG_FD_161058 | JGI IMG/M metagenome (GOLD analysis project Ga0210410, IMG submission 161058) | Forest soil microbial communities from Barre Woods Harvard Forest LTER site, Petersham, Massachusetts, United States - Inc-BW-C-4-M | ecosystem: Environmental > Terrestrial > Soil >... | reverse complement strand
CGCCGTCCATGTCAATCAACAGACCACGGCAAACGATGCGGGGCATAAGAGAAAAATTGTAGCGTAGGGAGCGCCGCCGTTTTGAGGAAATTTCAGAGAAAGGTGAACTTCATTCTTTCCACATGCGGAAGCCGCCGAGGAAGGCGTTTTCATTCTTGCCGAGGCGGGCGCCGGCGGGCAGGGTGTCGAGCTTTTTGCTGTTGCCGCCGCCGAGGACGACGTAATCGGCGGCGAGAGCTTCCTTGAGCCGCTCCACGACTTTGGCCACGTGGCGGCGCCACTTTTTCTTGCCGAGGCGTTCGAGACCGCGAAGACCGAGATAGTCTTCGTACGTTTTCCCTTTTTTGTAGAGAAGGTGAGCGAGCTCCATCGGCTGAAGAAAACCGTCCACGATCATCGCGGAGCCAAGGCCGGTGCCGAGACCGAGGAAGAGCATGTGGCCGCCTTCGTAGCTGCCGAGGGCTTGCATGGAGGCGTCGTTGATGATTTTCACCGGGAGGCCAAAGGCTTTGGAGAAGTTGAAAGCCATCCAGCCCTTGCCGAGGTTGTGGGGCTCGCGGAGGGGCCGCTCGTTGATGATGGGGCCGGGGTAGCCGATGGAGAGGCGGTCGTACTCCCAATCCTTGGTGGCTTCCTTGACCTGTTTGACCATGCTGCCGGGGGTCATCGTGGGGCCCGAAGGGAAGCGGCGCGGCTCTTTCTGGCCCGTGGCGAGCATTTTGACGTTGGTGCCGCCGACGTCGATGACAAGAATTCTGGGGGACTTGGCTTTTTGTGCCGTTTTCATTGAGGATCCTTTGGGCGAGTGAGCACAGGGCATTGTTGGCCGAACACGAACAAGGGCCGATTGTATCGAGAAATCCTTATATCACAGCCCCCGATCCTCCAGAAGACGGGTAGTCGTCAGTGCCTCGATAGCATACTGATTTGGCTTCTTGATGGTTAGAGGAATTCTGAAGCGCCTTCCAGGTCTAACCACCAATTAGACCCCGAGTGGCATTGCGATTTTGACAACATCCGATTTCTTAATTTGCTTTTGTACGATAAAAGCCCCAGTCACCGAGGAAAAGCCGGAAAAAGTTGTCTTGAAATCATAATGACCCTCATGGAGATGGCTGAATTTGAATCGCCCCTGTGCGTCAGTCTTGGTGGCCCTGATTCGCCCCTTTGCGTCTCGAATCTCCACGAGAACTCCCGGCAGCGGTTCTGGGCTATTTGCAAAAAAGAGGGAGCCCTCAATTTGGCGAACGTAGAAAGGCGAATGCAACTCGATGATTTGAAATGCGGAATAGTTTGTAAATCCCTTCAACGGACCTGAACCATACCTCTCTTGTGAGACGGACTGCCTTGCCGCCAAAAGAGTGGTGGTTATTAGAATGGAGTAGAGGAATCGTCGGGAGTTCACAGTGGGGCCACGAAGAAAGTTGATTGGGGTGGGAGACGGGGATTGAACCCGCGACATTCGGTGCCACAGTTTGGTGTTTCATGGTGGGCACAAGGTTAAACACCGTGTTTTGTGTGGTACTAGTAAGGGGCCACGGGGCACAAATGGGCACTAGTGGGTACGGTTTCCCGTACGCTTTCCCGTACGCTCAAACGCCTTGCTCAACTTCTTCATCGCCGCTTTCGATTGCTTCTTGTTTGTTTTGACGTAGTGTTTCATCGTCACCGCAACGTCGCTGTGCCGCATGATTTCCTGAATCACTTTGTCGGGGACGCGAAGGTCGTAGAGTGTCGTCGCGATACCGTGACGGAAACCGTGCCACCCATGCCACCCGGCGATCTTCGGTCTTATGTCCCTTGTTGCGACGTTTGCCAGTATCAAGGGCTTTCCTGTTTTGCCAGTGAAGATGTATGGTCCCGGACTGATTGGTCGGAACTCTTCGAGTGCTTCGGCAAGTTGCGGTATGACAGGGATTTCTTTCGCGCTGCCCGGCGTCTTTGTTTCTCCCACATGCGTCCGCCACACCGCCCGGCGAACGTGGATCACATCCCCTTCGTAGTCGTCCCATCGAAGGCCACGAATCTCTGACATACGCATCCCGGTAAATGCTGCCACCAGTACAGCGGCCTTCGCGGGTTGCCCCAATACCTTAGCCATCGACCGAATCTCTTTGAGGGTGTACGGATCTTCTGTCTCCATCGGCTTGCCATTCTTCGGCAGCATCGTTTCGCGCATGGGGTTGAACTTGATGGTCCCCGTGCGAACCGCATACCGGAACGCCCCAGACAGGAAGCCCTTCATGTTCTTTAGCGTGGTGTGGGCTCGCTGCTTCTCGTTCGCAAAGTCATTCAGTAGGCGCTCGCCTTCGACCGCCCCGAAGTCCCGAAGGCGATAGTGGCCGAGGTGGGGCTTGAGCATTTTGAAGAGGTAAGTATACCCGGCGTGCGTGGAAGGTTTCAGGGTCTTACAGTAGGGAAGGTAGACGTGCTCTAGGTAGTGCTCAACGGTGTCGGTGCTTTCCGGTCGGGCGGTCTTGGTGTTTATCGGCCCAAGGACTTCCATCGCCAAGTGCCTGACCGACGCCTCGGTGCGGTAGTCTTCGCAAACTGGTGCCAATTTCTTTGATCGGTTTACCCATGCCGTTTTCCCGTCAGGTTGGAACTCCCGAACCGAGTAGCCTAAGATCCACGAACGACCACGCTTGTATATGCGACCCTTTTGCATGGCCCAAGTTTAGTTTCGTGGCTCGTGAAAACCAACCTATCATCAAAATTTCCTTGCTCTACTGGGCACGGATGGGCTACACTTTCATAACAAGTAAGCAATTGCCTTCATAAAGCGTAAGTAGTTCAGCGGCTCCCTCCGCTGGCGCTCCTTAGCGTACTTCCCAAACAATAAGAGCATCCCGTGATTCAACCGAGCGATTTACTCACGCCCGTGCAACTTGCCGAGCGTTTGCAAGTGTCGCGTGCATGGGTGACAGAGAAGACGCGCCGCCGCTGCATTGACCCGGTTCCCCACATGCGTATCGGTAAGTACGTGCGGTTCCACTGGCCCGCCGTTTCCGCTTGGCTCGAAAGCACGAACGTGGTGCGAAAGAAGAAACGATGAAAACATTGCCCGTTGAGTTCCGCCTGGATTCTGACGCCAGTTGGATTGAAGAAGCTATTCCCAGACCATTCGTAGGTCAAATCGTCATCACAGATTTTTCGTACGATTCACAGCCGCCATTCAACCAGTACGTACTCAAGGTGACTGCCGTTAGTAAAGGCAAGGTAACTGACTTCGGTAACGCAAGAAATGGGTACATCGCCAAGACCGAATACTTGGGTGTATTCATCGCTCAGGCCGAAGTGCACCGCCTTGCCCGCGCCGAGGCAGAATTCTTCCACCGCCATGAACTCCCGAAACTCATTCAGCAAGCAAGAATGCAGAGAAATCGTCTTGTGAAGCTGAAGCGTACTCGGGTGTTGCCACTCGCGAAGAAACAGAGCTGAGAATTCCTGTTGAGGGTGCTTAGCGTGACCGTAAAATTAAGTTGAGGTGAGGGTGTGAGCGAAGAGAAGAAACCACGCGAGCGAGGACATGAGTGGTGGTGGCCTGCTCTTGTCAAGACGCATGGTAGTTGCTGCCTTGCCTGCTTAAAGCCACCAACCAAAGACGACCCCTTAGTCATGGGTCATATCCACCGGCATGCCGACGGTGGCGGGGTACACCCTAACAACCTTGTACCTTTACACCGTACTTGCAACGCAAAGTCCGAGAACAGAAACGGGTTCACAAAAGCGGATCGCGCTGAAAACTGGCTCGACACGTTTTTGAAACTGTTGCTTGTCGAAATGGATGCCGGTTTGGGTGTAAACACCCCTTTGCCACATGTAAACACCCCACCGGGTACTCAACCCATTGCAAGCAAAGTGTTTACAAATTTTGATGACTTCAAATTTGTGCGCCACAGGCACTATAAAACACCCACCACCCCACCCACATACACCACCGAACTTGAAGACGCAAAACTGGTGCTGAACGAGATGCGTCGGATGATACGCGAGTACGAGCCCAAGCGGCTTCGGCCCAAATTACCAGTTGACGACATGGTTGACAAGTTGCTGCTGATGATAATGCGGCGTGGCGGGGCTAAGGTGCTGCTTGCCTTTGCTTACTACCTTGAAGAGGACCCGGCGCCGTGGGTGATGAACGCCCGAGATGGTTTGCTGTACGCGGACAGCTTGAAATGGTTCGTCGATAACTTTTGGACGTACCACGAGGAAGCCGTTGCGCAGCGGAAGCGCCGTGCTGCCGACAGCGCGCGCGCGCGTCTACATGCTATAGAGATGAAAAATCAGCAAGAGATTGAAGAACTACGGTCGGCAATTATTGCCGCATTGGATTACAGGCGACTCGACGCCGACTGGCTCTTCCACGAAGACAATCGTGAGCGCCGCGATAACCTCGTCCAGCGAGTGAAAGACGTTACTAAACTTGAACAGCTACAGGAGTTGTCCGAAGAGACGGCCGCACTGGGCCTTGAAATACAGCAGTGGGTTGATACTGAACCCGGTCCCGACGATTTCGTGTAGTGCTGGCGTTGACAGTGTTGAGTACGAACAAGGCAAGCTTCATGGCCTGAATCGTTTTGTATTGCTGTTGGATTTTGGTGTTCACGGGTTTGTCTCCCTCTAAAACACTTGAGCGTGGTACGGGTTTGCTTGTGGCGTGGGTGTTAACTATGGCTACGGGCTGTTGCTATAGGGTTGAAAACACCGGGTAAGGGCGAGCCACCAAACCCGTACCACGGGGCGGTGATGGCGATGGCTACTTGGGTCCAACTCGTGGCTCGTAAAGAGCCGAAGGCGTACTTCGCGAACCGTGTCATAGGTAATGGGCACTTCGCGCTGACAACGTGCGCCTACGAGGACGGTGTTCACTTTGTGTACTTCTACAGCACCGAGGTGGAACGTGATCTGGTCGCGGCGAAGAACCCAAAGTGCCGCGCACCCCACTGCACAGGGGATCACAGGAAGTTCAACCTGATCGACCGCCTGTGCGGGTTCTGTGAGAAGACATTTGCCCCGGTGGGCGATGAAATCTTTTGTAGCAGCCGGTGCAAGCGGCTAGACGACAAGTCAGGACCAACGCGATGAGTAAACTATGGAGAGTGAAGCACACATACAAAGTTTCCTTGCACATCGGTGCCGAAGAGACCCGGACCGAAGTATGGTCCTCCAACCTGACTGAAGATGCCGCCCGATTGATGGCCGATTTCGAGAACCGCCACGCGCAGGTTCATCGCCGACCAAAGCATCCGAGTCTCATCAAACCCGGCGAAGGTCTGTGCCACGAAGACGACGTTTTCGTTGCGGAGTTGATGCCCCGTGAATAGGTTTCCAGTACCTCGCAAACTGCCACCCGGTTTTGACATGCATGATTATTACTGGATGCCGACACGGGAAGAGCACATCCTCGAACGCCTGCGTGAAATGAAAGCCGAATGGGATGCCCAAGAGCTTGCCTACTACCGCCGCAAGGTGGCCGAAATTGGTCGGGACGTTGCCCGCGACCTGCCTTGGCTTGAGAGACAAAATGAATTGGAGGCCGAGTTGACTGCGATTCAAACGTACTTCCGCACTGAACGTGAAAAGGAACTTGCCGCTGAAGACCAAGCACGCCGCGAAAAGGCCAAGCTCATCTTGAAAGAAATCAACACCGACATCAATCGATTCGAGAAAGCGACGCTCGACCGCCGTGGCCTGATTCGCGGGCGTCGTTCCCTCGTAACACAGCACAGTTGATTCGTGACTGGCCTAACGAGGACTAGTTACGGGCATCGAGTGGGTTTGCTGTTCTCCATAGGTGGTTCGACCATCGAGGGCTGCAAACCCATTCCTGTCTGTGCCCTCCCCTAACACCTCCCGGTCATTTAGGGAGAACTTACCCGGTGTCGCTCTCAGACAAAAAGTTCGGCATGCTCACAATTATTTCCTCGCCACGACCAGATGTGTACGAGTGTCTCTGTAAATGCGGAAACGTGATTGAGCTTTGGCGCAGCCAGCTTGCGAACAACGTGGTGCGGCACTGTCAATGCCGCGATACGGACAGGCAACGGTGCGCTCAGTTTTACAGGCACTGCCGAATTTCAAAGAAGCTACGCCGCAGATTTGCCAGCGCCGAATACTTTAGCTACACAAACATGATTCGTAGATGCTACGGAAAAACTAGGAACGGCGAGTATCTCTGTGACCTCTGGGGAGGGAAAGGCATTCGTGTCTGCGACCGTTGGCTAGAGCCCGGTGTTGGTTTCAAAAACTTTCTGGCTGATCTTGGGCCGCGATCAGCTGGAAGGTCACTCGATAGGAAAAATCCCCAAGACCATTACACGCCGCTCAATTGCCAGTGGGGCACAAAAAGCGAACAGGTTTACCATCAGACTCGTTATATGTGGAAGGACGAAACACCGCCGCCGATTCCCTCCATTCGAGATACGAACGAGCAAATCGATACCATGTTTGGAAACGAGCTGTACTGATGAAATTGAAGCGCCGGAGTCAGTCCCAGTAACCAAGTTACCGGTAATCCGGGTGGTCTCAATGGGTCGACGCAACACTCAGCTCGAACCCGCCTTGCATTGACAACAAAAACTAAAACCGCTCGCTAGCCCGGCATTTTCGCGTACTACAGGCCGGAAGCTAAAGAAGAGGCCGCGTGATTTTAGTTCCCTGGTAGGCCCACAATTCATTAGCGATCCTACAGCGTTTGCAGTATTCACCTCTCTTAACCGTGAGCGCACGCTAAACCCCGTACTATGGCCAGCCCCCCTCCTCGATGCTACCATTTAGGCAAGTAGTTCGAGGGGGACAGCGTGACGTGCATTATCGGAATGTATTATGACTCCGGCAAAGGTGCCGTACTAATCGGCGACAGCCGCACGATGATCGGTGGGGATTACTCCCACGGACAAAAGGTTTTTGAGATCGAACCCGATACGGGTATCGTCTTTGCGTCCTCCGGGCTCTCTGGAATCGCCGAAAAGTTGGTTCCCAATGTACGTGCAGCTAGGTCCAAGGCCAGGCAGGTCTTGCCGTCGGAAATGGTGAACGTTTTTGAAGACGAGATGGCGGAGCTTTACAATCGCTACAAAATGACGCGGCCGTATCGGTTCAGCAGCGATGAAACTCTGCTCACAGGCATTGTCGGGTTCATTGATGGAGACTCACCCCAGCTGCATTGCCTCTATGAGAACGGCTATGCTGAAATCATCCGCGAATTTCACGCCATCGGGCACGGCGCGCGGCACGCTAGAAATATTTTGAGGACTCTATATGCGCCATCGCTGAGCAAGAATAGGGCAATCGAGATCGGCGTGCATGCCCTGATTGAAGTGGCAAAAATCGATGCCATGGTCGATGATTCCCCGCAAATCGCAGTATTAGAGCAAGCGAAGGGAACGTGCGGCCTGAAAATACTAAATGCGAAGGCTGACGGGGGTTTCGATTTCGAGTGTGCAGAAATCAAGAAAATTATTGACAAGTTGGCCGGAATTGAGGAAAAGAGGACTCAAGCATTTCACCTCTTGCTTGACGGCAACGATGAAACCAAAAGGAAATTGGATGCTGCCCTTCAGGAGTACACGAATGGCTCAGGACAAACAACCGGAAACACAGAAAAAACCGCCCATACCACCAACGCGCGATCCACAACGGGAGACTGAGGAAAAGGACCGCTACCTCGCAGAGGAAGAACGAAAGCGGCGGCCAATCAACAAAAGGGATTTTGAGGACGCGAGTCGGAAGAGACATGAACCGTCTCACGCGAACTAACTTTACCCTATTTGTGGCCCCTGGATTATGTCGTAGTGCATATTCGGATAGTTTCTGCCCTTGTATTCCCGGTGTATGCTCATCACAAATCCGAGTCTCTTATAAAAGTCGATTGCCTTGGGGTCAGAATCCACTGTCAGGAATCGACATCCGACACCCAATCCGATATTCATTCGCACAGCGACGCCGACAGCATACTTCATCAGCGCCGTACCGATCTTCTGGTTCTGATACTTCACCGCGATTCCGAGCCTTCCAATTTTGAGCGCTGGAACCTGCTTGAAGGTAAAACCCTCTTGTTCGTCTGGGTGCAAAGTGATCGAATCAGCCAGCAAGGTTATGTACCCGACGATCAAATTCTCATGGAGCGCGAGCTTCGTGACAGAGAGGTTTTTTGCTATCTGGTCAGGGCAGTCGTGTTTGATAAACTCGTTCAGGTCACCGTGGCCGCAGTCAAATGCGGAGGGGTCGTACTTCGAATGGTCGGCGGTGACTAATTCCAACTGCTCGAGGGTGATCGCCACGGTGGAGTAGAAACTGTTACTTCGACTTGCTCTTACCGCGCTGCTCGGCGCGTTTACTTTCCTCGGCTGCGGATCGCAGATAGGTTGCGCGCTCTTCTGTCATGACCGCTGCGTCCATTTTCTTGATGAAGTCTTTTGCGTCCTTGCCCTTTAATACGGGGGTTGGTTCTATCGGCCGTGCCATAATTTCACATGCCTTTCGGTCGTCCCGTGTCTGATGCCTTCGGCGGGATTCAAGTTACCTTTCTTATTATAGCGCGTCAAGGTACTCGCGGCCCCATTGAGTCCTGACCCTGACGGATAGTTCGCTTTTGGTTCGCCCGACAAGAGAGGCATTGCGAACCGTATCAAAACTGTTACGGGAGATCCGAAAGTAGTTAACCTGTACACCAACTGCTTGTGATTTGCCCCAAGTACGGATCAACGCTCTAACTGGACAACTGGGTGCTAGCCTGTTGCTGCTTTAAGGGGCATAAGGGCACCGCCTAAACTACCTCGCCTCACCACCTACGAGCCTCTGCGATACCAAATCACCCACCAGAACCACTCCAAACACATATCAAATAGCTTCGTTTGAGGATGAATTGCATTCGTTTGGCCATGATAACGATAGGCACCTGAATCTGCGGTCGCTCCACGATAAATATCATGCGGATGCTGTAAGTCATTGCCCCTATGGGGGTCTGATTTCCGCAATGCTCTGATCGCACGACCGCTCGTCGAGTTTTCTACAGAGCGAGGGGGAATGGTTTTTGCCGGGAATGGAGCCGCATCATCCCGGGAACCCAACACACTCTCCAGCAGTAACGAAGGAACCGGGCACCTCGCCCACAAGGAGGAAGTATGCAAGTTGAAATGGTAGGAACCCGGGAACGTCAACACGTTTCCCAAACCGTAGCACAGACACTCATCGCGGCTGGTTTGGCGAAAGAAGTCAAATCCACAGCACCGCAAGCCGACACCAGACCGAACCTGCGGTTCATCGTGCAGCACGGCAGCGTAGTTGAAGACTACGAATACCCGCCCGTTATCACCGCTCAGTGCTCCACCTGCGGGCACAAGGGCACCACCCAAAGTTTCAAAGGCACTGCACACCTCGCCGAAGTTCGGCACTGCCGAATCGTTGAGCGTTGCGACGAGCAAACCGCCACTGAGTACCTCGCGGTCTACGGCAAGTGGGCGAGCCGTTCGAGGAGCAAGAAGACGGGAACGATAGTGCTCCCGCCTCAACCAAAGATTAGCTCGCACACGGAACAACACGTTCACGCGTTCGGGATGAAGACACAGGCGGAACTCAAGACCGATGTGCAAGCCGCCCTTGTCATGGCGAAGAAGTAAGGAGACGACTATGGAGAAACGATTTTACGCAACAGAAGTTCGCGCCAAGAAGGACGGTAACAAGCGAACCATCACCGGGTACGCGGCACGCTACAACGTGCTCAGTTCTCCGCTTCAAACAGGTGATGGCAGCACGTTCCGCGAACGCATCGCGTCGGGCGCGTTCAAGCGAATTCTTGCGACGAACCCCGACACTGTTTGCACCTTCAACCACGACATGAACAAAGTTTTGGGACGGACCACCAGTGGCACACTTCGCCTCAAGGAAGATTCCCGTGGCCTTGCGTTTGAGTGCGACGTGCCCGACACACAAGCGGGAAGTGACACGTATGAGAGCGTGAGCCGTGGAGACATCAATGCTTGCTCCTTCGCGTTCACCGTTGACGACGCCCGCATGTGCGACTACCGGGAAGAAGAGTTTGACCCTGAGTTCGACGAGGACAACGAAGGAATTCGCGGCAACGCGAAGCGCATGCTTCGCGCAATCGTCCGCACCATCAAAGATTTCGCTGCACTCATCGACGTTTCCGCAGTAACTCACCCGGCCTACCCACAGACCTCACTTGACGCCCGCAACCTGCTCGTGGGCGCTGAAGTTCGATCCCGTGTACAGGCGTTCAAACCTGCGCCACCACCTGTGCGGGTGAGTGAACCGTCGCGGGACGACCAGACCGAGGCGGTCGTTCGCCGTCGTCGCCAGAATTTGCTCAACGAACTTTTGTAAAGCGAACCCGGCGAGTAATACCGGGAAATCCAAACCGAGGTGCAGCAATGTTGAAAATCGACACGAGAGGGCTTTCGCTCCTGATTCAGGAAGCGTCCGCTCTCAGCAACAAACCAAACTGGACGAAACAGGACGAGCGCCGCAATGCGTTCCTCTTGTCAGCCATCGCCGCTGTGAAAGCTGGCGCAACGCTCGAAGAAGTGGACAATGACCACATGAACGAGATGCGTGCAGCGAACGGCGTTGAGGTCAAGGCGACACCACACAAGCGCGCCGCAGAAGTTCGCGCGTGGAAGGCAGTCGCTGAAAAGCGTGACATGAGCGAAGGCAACCCCATTTCGCGTATCGGCACGTACACTCTTCAAGGGTTCTTCGTCCCGACCGATTTCTTCCCACAGGTCTTCGGCGCAATGAAAGCGCATGACGCACTGTTTGACCCGGAGAACGTTACCTTCATTTCCTCCACCAACGGCCGACCGCTGCCAGTTCCCACGTTTGACGACACCGAAATTGTCGCCAGTGTGGTGAGCGAAGCCGGTTCGCAGACCTCCGTTGACATCGACGCGACCGGACAAGCGGTCCTCGGTGCCTACTCCTACAGCACGCCGCGATTCGTTTGTTCGCTTGAAGCGTTCGACGACATCGAAGGTGGCGTGAACATCATCGACATGTTCCAGAAGTTCAGCGCAGACCGCCTCGCTCGCGGCATTGGTGCGGACCTTGTGACTGGAAACGGTACGGGCAAAACGCTCGGCCTGATTCCCAGCATCGAGGCGCTCGGTGTTGCCCCGGTGACTGCTGCTGGCTCGTCTGCAAACGACGGCTCCGTGGCCACTGGCGCGAACTCCTTGGGCACGGACGACTTCGTTGCGGCGTTTAACTTTCTGGACGATGCCTACGCGAACTCCCCGAAGTGTGCATGGCTCA
>Ga0210410_10005261_pt1 | contig 11276 bp, 15 predicted proteins | sample IncBWC4MmetaG_FD_161058 | JGI IMG/M metagenome (GOLD analysis project Ga0210410, IMG submission 161058) | Forest soil microbial communities from Barre Woods Harvard Forest LTER site, Petersham, Massachusetts, United States - Inc-BW-C-4-M | ecosystem: Environmental > Terrestrial > Soil >... | reverse complement strand
AGCACGAAAAGCGCCAGCTTGAAGACCGATTGGCAAAACTCAACCATGGACACACCACTGAGCTAAGGCGGCCGCGAGGAGAGCAGCGTCGAGCAGGGAAGCCAAGGCGCAATTATCCTCCGGTTCTTCCCAAGTTTCGAAATCCTGCCGATCCAACGCAAACTTGGGCCGGGCGGGGAAAGCAACCGCGGTGGTTGGCATCGCAGATCAAAGCAGGAAAGAGGGTCGACGACTTTTTGATCCATCGTCCTAAGCGCGGGGCAGCTAAGCGCTGATCCGGTGCAGATGCAAAGCAAAACCCCGCCTGGGACTCTCTGTTCCCGGCGGGGCGGAATGCGGCGGATTCAAATGATTCTCGTCGCGGACCTTTTGAGCCGACCCTACCGCTTCTGAAGCAGGTCGAGCCTTGGGCTGCGGCCTCTAGCAGACGGCCAAAGCGACGACGAATTTCATTTCTCTCAACTGTGCTTGCACCTGCGTGGGTCGCACACGCGCAGCTCCTCACCGTGACGGAAGCAGCGTCGGATCGTTGCGTCGCACGGTTTGCATTAGCAAACAATCTGCTGTTGAAGCCTAGCCATTTGCGACCTCCCCAGACGCCGATATGCTCGAAATACCGTGTCCTCGAGTAGCGCTGAAGAATCCTTAACGCTGCGCACGATAGACCAGAATGTGAAACAGTTTGAATTTGCGGAGCTCGAAATTTCGCTAGTCGGCGAGTGGCCAATACGCGCGCGTCGTACCGCACCTGCGACACCTAAGCGCCGCCCCTCGGTGATCGGCTATCGACCGGCGCGGCGGAGAAGAAGCCACCGGCGTGAAATTCAGGGTCTGTGGCCGTTGCCCACCCGTACGCCGGAATAGGTGACGAGCCCGTCGGTGGTGACGAGCGCGTCGCCCGGGCGCAGTGACTCATCCAGCGCGAGGTCCACTGGCGCAAGACCAGCGGGATTGTGACCATTGCAGGTGCAGTCCGCGCGCAGCGCTTTCCTATAAGCAAAGGCGTTTTCGCTATCGGCATAGCGTTCGCCGCTGGGGGCATAAGCATCGTCGATGCTTGAGCCGAAGAACACTTTTGTCGGGCTGGCCGGACAGAAGGCCTGGCACATTCTCGCCGGCAAGGCGGCGCTGCGGATCAGCGGAAAATATTTGCCATCGCAACTGCGCACGCAGAAGGCCGGTCCCGAGTTTGCGGCAACTGTCGGCAGCGGTTGTTGCAGATTAGTTTTGAAAACGTCTGCAAAAAACGACGTCTGGTGCTGCTTCTTTTGGCCGTCGCCGAAGAAGAAATCGAGCAAGCCTTGGGCAAAACTCATCTCGGGCGCGAGCGCCACGGGGCCAACAATGGCAGCAGCAACAAGCATGCGGTTTAGCCTGCGCTGAAAGGACAAATTGGTGCGCAAAGCTTGTCCCACCTGGCGCAACGGACCTCCTTTGCAGCACTCCGCCGAGGGGGGGGCGCCGCACGTTCCTATGCGCCGTCATCGTGAACTGCCAACGCGCTCAAAGCGGGGCGAACAAAAGGAAAGAAAAAGGCGCATAGGCACGACAAGAGCAAATTTTCTGCCCGTTATCCTTGAGCGCTGCTTCGTCTGCCGCCAATCGCACCCTGCGACAAATTGGGAGGAGCGAGCTGTAAACTGGTTCACACGCTCAAAACTACGATTTTGGTATTTGTCTCGGTGCGCTCATTGTTGTTCGCAACATGTAGGATAGGTCTCGGTGCGGCATCTACAAAGGGGGCGTCACCATGTTCGATTTGATTGTCTATGGAGTCCTGATTTTGGGTTTTCCTCTTGGAGTTCTGGTGGGTTACCGGTGGCGAGATCGGATTTCGCATAAGCGCCGGGCTCGGTATCTGGTGGAGCGGGGGAAGGCCAGAATCACCTGATGGGCGCAGGCGAGACGAGTTTCCTTTCCTGTTTCCTGCCGCGTTGGGGCCACCTCGCGGTCCAAAAAAAAGGTCGCCATAAAAGGCGACCAGGGGGCGCATGGGACAGAGTGGGTTGCGGTCGGCGTTCTTCTGGTTGCCGGTGCGCTTTTTTGTCGGCTTTCCCTTTCGGAGTAACTGTCGGCTACGGCTGGCGAAGTCGCATCTCGCGTATGCGACGGCTCCGCTACTTGTCGAGAGGACGGCTTCGTGCAGAACCGGACCCTGGGGTCACAGCACTCGCTCGGTCAGACATGAGGCCCGCGACAGGGCAAGTCGCGGTAGCGAGTCCCAGCCTCTCCGCGCGTGCCACAGCCGTGGAGACCGGCGTCCCTCACGCAACACTTCCGAGCCTGAAGAAAGCAACCAGGGCAGGCGACCCGGAAGCGCCGCAAGAGGGGGGGGATCAAGTCTAAAGTCGCGCCAGGTGATTTCCTGCAGGGGATTTGGACCGCGCGAGCACAGAGCAATGAGCCTAAAAGCGCCGTGACGCCATTTAGACCTTTGCCAAGGGAGCCGCGATGCCGCGAACGTGGTGCGCCAATTACGTGAAGCTTCCACTTGTTTCGATCACATGAGATGTAAGGAAAGCCTCACACCACCTTGAAAAGATGACGTTTTACTTGGACGATCCCCTTGGGGCCACTTTACGCTATCTGATCGCACGAGAACGCCCAGACTAGCGCAGGCTGGCCGGCTCGCCCGTCTCGGCCTCAGCCGGCGTGTATAGCCTCCTGGATCACCCGATCGGTGATCTGCTCGAGACAAAGCCAGATCCGTATGCAGCTCGGAGGACTAGCCGCTACACAACGGTATCGAAAAAGTGTCGTGGCGCCCTGACCATGATCGTCGTCGAACGCTGCCGCGGATACCGGAAGGGCCGCACGTCATAACGCCGGCACAACGCGATGAACAGCTGGACTGACCATTGGCCTGGTAGGCTAAACTTCATCTGGAAGCGTGGATCGCGACGGCTCACCTCCAGCGTTACCTTCAGCCGTTCTGCCGCGGCGCGCGTTCTCCATCGGTGGTCGCGCCGAAACATAAACCTCCATCTTCTTCAGCCGGTCCCGAAGCTGCTCTTCGACATGTCTTTGCTCCGCGAGGGAACGCGGCCATCAAGCCAAAACGGCCGTCAATCACCAAGAGCACGCCGTCCACAGATCGAGCGCTCGCGGTAGTGCTCAAAATCAAATACCTCGCGGTCTTCTCCGGATGCTTTCGGTGATCCTCTTCCTTCGTCGTTTGCTAAAATGTGCCCCCTTGGCCTGCGGACAACGCAGCAAAGACTGCTGCGATTGAGGAAGATCACATTAGGTGATGATAAGCGCTTCGAATGGCAGAGCGTTTATTTGTTGAAAGAATCAACTTATTGCTGATGAGCGGTTTGTCAGGGAGCAGAACCACTCTAAGTTTTAGAGAAGTCTTCGTTCAGCGCGGAATGAATCCGATGTTAGACGTCTTGCAAATCAACCTCGCCCTGTGGGGGATGCTTTTCTGTTTGGTAATCGAAATCGCGGGATGGCTTCAGACGGTAGCCATCTAAGACATTGACTCAGCCAGTTTTATTGCCGACCAGGCTAAGCCTGCCCACCATATTGTCGTAATCAGCAGCGTTGAAACAATCCAAAGGGCTGCCAGCCACTTGCTCGGTGATAGCAGCAATATCTTGCGGTCGCTCATGTGAGTGCCCCTCGCTGTTTGCTGCGCAAGCACTGAGCACGTCCACGCAACGGCCATACCAAAGTTTAGTGACTGTCCACTACGCCGTCCGACCGACGTGCTGACGCTGCGGAAAGACCGTCCCAGCGTAGCGCGTCTTAGAAGCAAAGGCGGCGGATCTTCCTAAACTCTTCATCAACGGCTGTTCGGGAATGCGAATGGTCGCACCGAGACGCATTCGCCGGGTATGGGTGTATCAACGGTTTGCAGGCCATGCAGGTTGCCGCCTCGCGAGTTAGCTCTGTCGGTAATTAAATACTTCTTCTGCAAAACTGGGCCAGGGGCAGACAACCTATGTCAGGGATGGGTCCCCACGTTCCCAGTTCTATGATTTGGGCGGCGTAACTCCGGCCGACATCGCGAATTCCCGTTTCCAGGAGACCTGCGTCGGAGATTTGGTTCGATAGCCAAGACTGGTTGAGGCTAATGGTGGCCGATATTTTGCCGCCTTCGGCGGCGTAACGTTGCAGGAACTCATCGGCGATCTCTTTTGATACGTCGCGGAACAAACTCTCGGCGGTGTTGAAGACCACCACGCGGTCCGGATTTGTGCCCTGTTCGCCGATGAGGTCAGGGGTGATGTCTTCCGATCAGTCCCCTGTTCGCCGCAACCAACCGGGCCCTGTTCCGAATAGATATCGACTTCATCCGGGATCTAGGCGGCAATTGATCGGGTGCGACGCAAGCCAATGCTCCTTGGATCTGCATGACGACGATTTTCGATGCAATGCGTGGTCGTCGTTGCATAGGGGCTACCTTGAATGGATGATTATCCTTGTTCGCTCCTCACGACGTTTCTTGGAAACCGAGATCAGCTGTTTGCGAGTGCGCTTTGCGTAAGTTGGTAGTTGGCGGGCCGATCGATGACGACCCGCAGCTCTCAATTCGGCATCCGTGAGATCGCTGTCGGCACCTTCCGTGAAGCCGCCATGGCGGAACGAACTAAATGAGAGCTCGCTTCGGATCCCAGCCGCGAGGATGATCTTTTTGACCACACGCCTGAGGTAACGCAGATCACCGCGTTCCGTGATCCATGGGAGTGGGATAGGGGACCTGCGATGTTCATGGTCGCGACGGAAGACCAATCCAGAGGTCATCTTTTCTTTCATAGCATCTAGTTCTGCCATGAGTTCCGGGAAAAGAGGTTCGCCGATCTCATCGAATAGAGGCCACCACGCTTCCTCACCGTTCTTCGGATGTACGATCCTGACGGCGTTGGGCCTCTCGCTTGGCCGATAGTGGGAGATATCGAAGGCGCCAAATATGTGTTCTTCGCGCTGTAACCACTCCCAGGCCAGCAGTGCGGCCGTTCCGATCGAGCCGTGTCCGCGCCGATTTGCAGCAAGTCTGAAGGCGACGAGTTCGTCCCAATTTGCCGTGGGCGTCTCCCGCGGGATCTGGCCATGCGAGCGCGATTTGAGGCCCATCCTAGCGAACGGATTAATCGCCGGTACCATGGTTTCTTGAGCGCGCTGACCAACAAACCAAGCGCGCCGGCAGGCGATCATTGCGACATTTGCAAAGCGGCGACGTTCACGCTTGATGGGAGTGCCATGGGCATCTTCTTCTTCCACGAAGAGCAGCTTGGCGTAAATTGCATCAACGAACCCTTTCGTAAAGTCTGAGATCTGCTTCGAACCTACGCGGGTGCCATCTTTGAGGGTGTGATTGGCAACCAGCGAAAGGCCTTGATCATAACACCTCTGAGTTTTCGAACTGATATCGTTCCACTTTTGGTGGATCTTAAAGATAAAGACGAGCCAATCGAAGGAGCCAGGCGTTGGAAGAGTAGGTGCCATGTCCGTCAGTCCTCCCGAGCGCCAGCTGTCGAAAACTGGCAATAAAATTTTCTCGGCCCGCTCCATTGCGACGGCATATTCGGTTCCCACGCTTCCGCCTGGACAAAGCACCCCTCCGAGGTTGGTGGTTCAAAGAAATATGCCCATCGACCGCTCTTCAGGGGCTTTTTTCGGCAGTAACGAGGAAGCGTGCAGGGCAGATCCGGCGACTTCATACGAGCGAAGCCAAGTCTTCCCCTTCGGGTCGAACTGTGTTCGTGGCCCTTTCAGGTCTCGTGAAGGCATCAATCGTGATCTTCGACCAAACCGGCTGCCGAGTGCGCCCAGCCCCTTGATAGCCTGTCGGCGCAGGCGCCTCTCCGCGGCCGACGCCGCGTGCGAGTTCAAGTGTGTCGCGATAATCTAGATAGGCGGCAGCCATGTCGGCACGCATGAGTGCAGGCCAGGTGCCGACAGGTGGATAACGGGCAGGAAGGGCAGCGCGCGATGTCATTGGCGTCGATCAAACTATCTAGGCGATCCACCGTCGGTGGGCCGGCGACACAGAAACTGAAAAGCTTTCAGAAAGGAAGTGGCCGGGAGAGGTGGTGCGGAAATCGGCCAGCCTAGGGCGCAAATGGGACGATGCGTTGGACGCGTAGGGACGATCAGGATTGCTCAAGCCTCGCGTGAAGTAGAACGCCAGTATCGGCCCGCTTGCGGTGAGTCAGCTGACTTTCAAACGAAATCAGTGTTCAATCCGACAAATCTCCTCCCTTTTGCATTTCGTAACGACAACAAGCCACTGTTTTGTCGGAATGGGCGGCATTGCAGAAATAGCACGACGGTCGATTGTCAGAATCGCGGACCTCGTAGCTGCTGCGGTTTGGGACGGCTTCGTGTTTGATCAGGCGGACATCGGCCACCTCGTGATGACAGCACCTCGGCTGGTGGCTTGCAACACAGCTAGCCTTGATGCGCAGAACTCGGCGGCCGACTGCGGATCGGGGGATCGTACGACTACCGTCGAGCTATTGATCTTTGGTTGAGCGGGGGCGCGTCACAGACCGATGAACCAATGTCCTAATGGGGACTCTTGTTGACGGGTCAGAACCGCGCACTATGCGTCTGAACGTCGGTCGCTATTCTGTGCCCCGAACTCCAAGCAACGCATGCGCGACGAACTACCACGCGTGGGCAATGTCGTTCATTCTGACGACCGCGACATCGAACCTGAAATCTGGCGATTGCTTTATAAAACCAACGCAAAAAGCCGAGCCTTCACCATCAGGCTGACCGACCAATACTATATCGATGGCATCTGTTCCGGACACATCGGGCGCGATCGGCTTAGCGGACACGGTCGCCTCGAATCGCTCGTCGTCCTGTTTCCATTGCCCCGCATAAGCAAAGGTTGCATCCCTGCCGCCCAGCTTGCCATTGTCTTCAAGCTCGACAAAGCTAACGCCTTTGCCAACCGGCGTCCTAAACCAAAGGGAATAAAATCCGGCAGTAATCATCAAGACCTCTCGTGCGCGAGGCATCTTGCGCCTCGCCCCTGACAGGGGCCTTACAAAGTCAGATTTTTTCGCCTTCAGCCCGATTTCGACCAGGCGGCGCATGAGCTTCAGACCAGGACGGGAAGGGTTGCCGGCTGCTAGGCAATTCAAGCGTCCCCGCCGGGAAGTCGCGGGCTCCTACATCGGGCCTAACCTCAACCATAAAGGGGCCCAATCCCATGATCGAAGCTCACAGCGTGCATAGCGCGCCACGGTTTAACTCGTCCTCAAAGCAGCCCTTGTTTCTGACGCGTTTCACTTCAACCCGCTGTCGGACAGCCGAAAGCCAAAGCTTTGCCAGCGAGTCCTGACCAGCCAGCAAAGTAATCGCATTCCCAAGCCGCCAGCCAACGCGAGAGAGCTATTCGGAGACTTACATCGATTAACTGCATTCGGAGGCTCTCCGCGATATCGAAGGTTCAATCAGCGAGTTCGTCAACATGTTCAAATAGCAGCGTGGTGCATCTCCAATGCCGACAAGAGTGGTGAGGTGCTGGCCTTTTCGGTATTTCACCTCAACAGAATGGTGACGTGCGGCCTCGGCGCTGAAGTGGACCGACCATTACGCGAAAATTTGTTCCACGAAAGGGATGCGAGGTCGGCAACGCGAGATGGTTCTCTCATGCTTCAATGAAGTGCTCGCGACAACGAGATCCTCTGTCCTTTACCCATCGATCAGATCCGCTCTTTGCGGTGGCTGTGTCCCGTTTGCCTCGGAATAGAAACAGGAGTGAGGAACGAGAGCGAGGGGTGGGATCGAAAGGGTTTGAGCCGGGTGGATCGAGAGAGAGCGCGCCCCGCTCAGCCTTTTTGGCTCTCTCCGGAGATCTCAAGATGATCAACTTTTCATGCTCTGCGGCGGTCGCTGCCGCGTCCGCTCTTGCTCGGGCGAGCAGGCTTACTGTCTCTGATCTGAAACGTGGACAGCGCATAGATGCCGTCAAGAATCTACGTTCTGCGATGGCATGGGCTGATGCCTCAGAGGTTTCGAGCTGTTGGTATTGAAAAGCGACCTTGAAGTATCCTCACCACGCGTCTGCCCACCACGCGAAGAAGCCAGCCATATCGACCGCGGCGGCAAACACGTCCAGTCAGACGACGTGGCCGTTCGGGGGGTGAGCAGCGCCGATAAAGAAATGTACAAGCGAAATAAACGCGAATCCGGGTTAAGATAAGCGCCGCTCCGTCACGAAAACCCGCCTCGGATGGACCGAGGCGGGCAAACCGTGTCCAGGTCCAATTTGGTGCGAAGACAGGCGAGCTCAATAGCGCCGTCGATGACCCTCATATGATCTGCGCGCTGGCAATGCGGATACTATTGCGGCAGCGTCTGGCGACAATGACGACGTTCCTGCTGCGACTGCGGTTTTAACTCGTAGACGGCCTATGGGCTGAGGGCGGGCAGCGTTCCGAGGGTGATCAGCCGATGCCAGCTGCCCATACAAACCCGCCGGCGACAAGCGTTACGCCTGCGATGAAGAGTGCCGTTTCCAGCCGAGTCATTGTCCAATCGCCACGCATGGTTGCGCCTCAATTGTTAGACCACTCCCCAGCAAAACTGCCCTGAATTCGTAAACGTATGATTAACGATACTCTCGGGCCCCTCGGAGGCGACCTTTAGGCGGCAAATGGGCGGCGGTCGCAGAGCGCGAAAATGCCCCATCTCGCTCGGGAGCAGCGAGAACGAGATGGGGGCAGTGTTGTGAGTTTTCAGCAGTGCTTGATGCGCACTCGTATGAGCCAACAAAAAGGCAACTCCGCCCCATCGAGGCTGGGGGGCTGAGGGATGGAGCGGAGCTACTCGTTACCTGCCAACGTTCGTTAGCAACGCGAAGATGCGTGTGATTTGAGGCGCAGCAACGGCTCGATCATGAAGTGCGTCCAAGCAAATAAGGAAAGTTCATGTTTGGCGAAGCCTTCTACCCTAACAATTTCTTAACGCCCGGTGGAACGGCTTGCGCTCGTTAATGCCGATCGCAAAGCGTCGCCGAGGGCTGGTGCTCCCGACGGTGCCGATGCGACGGATGGACAGATGGGGGAGCTGCACGCAGCTGGGGTCTCTAGACACCCGCCCGATTATCCAAGTCCCGCTGCACGGGCTTGGCAACCGCTACCGCTATCAAGATTGGTTTTTGGCAGCAGCGGCAACGCCATACCGCTATGCTGCATCCGACTAACGCAAAATTCTGGCGAGAGGTACCGCCCCAAATCAGGCCAAGCACTCATCCAAAATTGCAGTTCGGGATTTATTTGACAGCAGAGCTGAGGGACGCATTCATATCTTCGAGCGAGGGCACAATGGACGGCGCCTCCAATTCACTTAGCTCCAGCTCTCGCAACAATGCGAGTATTTTCTGCGGAGGCGCTGTCGGGTTTCTATCGAGATGCTGTCGCAGCCGCTCGCTGACTTAGTCGCAGATCGCTCTGCAATGTTTGCTGTCGATGCTCATTGCATCCATGGCTCTTTTCCTGCCCTGCAGGATCGCGCTCGCTCAATTATCAAAGCATTAATTTGCCTGGTTGCTTTGCGATACTGGTGAAGCCGTCGTAAAGAGCGACTTTCTGCTTGGTGGGACCAGCACTGGCTGTGGCTACCCCAAGATTGTCCAAACCGGCTAAACTCTCCTTGAACTCGGCGCTCTGATCACGCCTGGTCCCTCATCTGCAAGAACATCTCCTTCACATCGGTAACTCGAAGGGGCCGTTGTCGCTTGCCGAGATATTCGTTCAACGCGACAAGCTGGCGGATCGCGATCTTGTCGCGTGGCTCTCTTCTGCGAAGAAGGTACGCATATCCTCGATGAAGGCTCTAGCGACCTCGGGCGGTAGGTCGATGGACTTTCGGGGCATGAGGCGAGTGCACGTATTCAAGGGCAAGGTTACGACCAGCGCATGGAGCCCATGGTTCTAGGGACGCCTGCTATAGCGCCAGCCGACGAGAGGAGGCTTCTCGACGGTCGGTACAACTGTGACAATCCATCGTGATGGGCTGGTCGATCGGTCTTCATGGATGGACCTAACCATGCCGAAAAACCTTGAGCCGTTTAGAGTCAGCTCTGCGGGCACTCCGCGATATTGAGCGAAGCGACAGCGTCGGGCTTCAACGGGGTTGGCCAATTCGAGTGTTTGCACAATGACCTCGGTAGGGTCAGCCGCGGGAATAGTATCAGTCGAACCTTAATCGACCTTTAGCCTTCATCCGCCGATGCCAGGGCGAGGGCTTGTGCCCGCTCCAGAGCTTCGTCGCCGGTCATCCTTCCCGTGATCGACCATCGGCCAGGTCGTCGTCGAAGTGGACGCTTCGCCCAATAACAAGGCGGACGTAAGGTTCACGATTCAACAAGCCTTTGGGTGGGCGGTGCATAACCACGTCATAAAAAAGGGAACAACGGCCTCAGCCTACGGGGCGGCCCATTGGCTGAGGCCATTACGACCCATGGATCTCCTCGTGTGGGCTCGGGCCGTGACTTGCATTCGCACCCAAACCGTTCCCGCATTCGCCTATGTGAATCTCACCGCCCCGGCCAGTCGGATTTGGCCGAGACGTGGGTTCGGTCCCGCTGCCTTCAACCGAAGACCATCAAGACCAGACCGATCACGACAAACGAACAAACGATCAAAACACCAAGCCACAACTCATTGCTTGCCATGGCACTGCTCCGTGCCCGAAATTTGACGCTGTGCTTACTCATCGGGCGTCAAAAAAAGGAAATCCTAAATCTCCTTCGTTTCCAAGGAAAGCGTTTCGTTCGGTTCAGCGTGGGCGGGGCTTCGATCCCGCGCCTCAGAACCACACCGCGGTCGCGATCAAAATACCTGCCCCAACCAAAACTCGAGCCGGCAAAGGCTCGGCAATGGTTTGCGCCCTGATCGTTGGGAATCGTTGGCGGAAGTAGAGATCGAAGAACGTTATCGCGAGTGCAATGTTGGTCGTGATGAGCGGGTTGCCCGATTGCTCAGGGCGAGGGCTCGCCAAGCTCTAACGCGCTCGAGAGCTGATTGACTCATTGCGCGAACAGCTCGCCACGCTTCCGATTGCTTAATCCACTCCTGAGCCTGCATATAGTGTCCATAGAGCCACGCGAACGCTGGAATCTTCATCAGCTTCTCTCGCGTCAAATCAAATAGGCGCTCTACCAGCACAAGCTTCAGCAATTCGCCCGAGGCAAATGTGACCGCGGCAATGATAAAGTTGCCGGAGGCAGCGATGTAAGCCGCCACGAACTTGACGGGCTCCAACAGAAGCACGGGAACGGAAAAAAGCGCCGGACAAGGGTAGGCAGGTAG
>Ga0210410_10005260_pt1 | contig 11276 bp, 6 predicted proteins | sample IncBWC4MmetaG_FD_161058 | JGI IMG/M metagenome (GOLD analysis project Ga0210410, IMG submission 161058) | Forest soil microbial communities from Barre Woods Harvard Forest LTER site, Petersham, Massachusetts, United States - Inc-BW-C-4-M | ecosystem: Environmental > Terrestrial > Soil >... | reverse complement strand
CTTCCGAAAAGATCAGGCCGCTTTTCTCCGTTTGCGCGCGGAGGATCTGGAAGATCAACTCTTGCTTGCGCATCCCGCTGGCGCCAGGGATGTTCAATTCCTTGGCGATTTTCGCCAGGTCGGTGATGTTTTTTTCTTTCAGCTCAGCCAGGCTGATGCTGATTTGATTGTTTCCTTCTGTACTCGTTTCTTTTGCCATATATCCTAACTTTAAGTTTTGGTTGATTGTTCCTTGACCCGCTACTACCTGGAACTGGACTGCGTGGTGGTGTACCTTCCGGCGAAAAAGACCTTTCCGCCAGGGCGGGCAACCAAACTATCTGCAATCACAAGCGGCTCAAGGCGGGAATTACTTGCAGTCTGCAGGTGCAGCCTGCGCCCTTATTGAGCTGCTTAGTTTGTCAAACTCGTATCTTTATCGGCGCCAGTGGTAAATGCTTCTGCGACAGGCGCAACCCCAGTACTTACAAGCGGCACAATGGGCCGCTCCAGCGCAACCTGCAACACTTCATCCATGGTTTCCACGAAGTGCATCTTGAGGCTGGAGAGGATCTCCTGGGGGATTTCCGCTAGGTCCTTCTCATTATCCTTCGGAAGGATGATGGTACGCAAGCCCATTCGGTGGGCGGCCAAGAGCTTCTCTTTGACGCCGCCGATCGGAAGAACCTTTCCGCGCAACGTGATTTCCCCGGTCATGGCCACGTCGCAGCGCACGGGATTCCGGGTGAGCGCACTGACGATCGACGTGCAGATGGTGATGCCGGCCGATGGGCCGTCCTTCGGGATGGCCCCTTCGGGCACGTGCACGTGAATATCGAGTGTGCGGTAAAAATCCTTCTCCAGGCCGAGCGCGGCGGTGCGAGACCTCACATAGCTCATCGCGGCTTGCGCGGATTCCTGCATCACTTCGCCGAGTTTTCCGGTTGGTGTCAGGCGCCCCTTGCCTTCCATGGTGGTGGCTTCGACGGCCAGCACGGAGCCGCCGACTTCGGTCCACGCGAGGCCGGTGGTCAGGCCGATTTCATTCTGCTTCTCGAGCCAGAATTCACGGTACTTCAGCACGCCGAGGTATTCGTTGACGTTTGCGACGTCGATCTTGATGGTGGTTTCCGGGCCGTCGGCAACAACGCGACGGGCCATCTTGCGCGCGATATTCTGAATTTCGCGTTCCAGGTTGCGCACGCCCGCCTCGTGAGTGTAATGGCGGATCATGTGCAGCAGGCCCTCATCCGTGAAGGTGAGATTCTTTTCCGTGAGGCCCGTGGCTTCGCGCGCGCGCTTGACAAGGAAGCGCTTGGCGATTTCGAGCTTTTCCTGCTCGGTATAACCGGGCAGGCGGAGAATCTCCATGCGATCCTGCAGCGGCTGCGGAATGGTGTGCATCACGTTGGCGGTGCACACGAACATGACTTTCGAAAGGTCGTATTCGACGTCCAGGTAGTGGTCCGTGAACGCGTGATTGAGTTCGGGATCGAGCACTTCCATCAGGGCTGCCGACGGGTCGCCCCGGAAGTCGGTGGACATCTTGTCCACTTCATCGAGGACAAAAATCGGGTTGACCGTTCCCGCCTTCTTCATCATCTGGATGATCTGGCCGGGCAGGGCGCCGATATACGTGCGCCGGTGGCCGCGGATTTCCGCTTCATCGCGCACGCCGCCCAACGAGACGCGCACAAATTTGCGCCCAGTGGCATGCCCGATGGACATCGCCAGCGAAGTCTTGCCCACGCCTGGAGGTCCGACAAAGCAAAGGATAGAGCCCTTGGGATTCTTGACGAGTTGCCGCACGGCCAGGAATTCGAGAATACGGTCTTTCACTTTCTCCAGGCCGTAATGCTCGGTGTTGAGAATATCCTCCGCCGCCTTGATGTCGCGAATCTCTTTCGAGCGCTTCTTCCAGGGCACCGCGAGCAGCCAGTCGATGTAATTGCGGCTGACGGTGGATTCCGCGGACATCGGCGGCATCAATTCCAGGCGCTTCAGCTCGGTGCTGGCCTTTTCCAGGACGTCCTTGGGCATGCCGGCGGAATCGATTTTCTTTTTCAGCTCTTCGATTTCGTTCTTCTCGCCGCGGCCCAGTTCCTTCTGGATGGCCTTCAGCTTTTCGTTCAGGTAATACTCTTTTTGTGCGCGCTCCATCTGCCGCTTCACGCGGGTATTGATGTTGCGGTCCACGTTGAGCTTTTCGAGTTCAATTTCCAGGATGTCGGAAACGCGGTTCAGGCGCTCGAGGGGGTCGGCGGTTTCGAGCAAGTCCTGCTTCTCGTCAACAGGCAACTGCAGATTCGCCGCAATCGTGTCCGAAAGGCGCGAAGGATCGTCCACGCGCGCGGCAGCGATCATCGTGTCGTAGTTCAGGCTCTGCGAAAGCTTGATGAACTGCTCGTAGAGGCCCGTGACCTTCTGAACCAGTTGTTCGACCTGCGGGGTGGCTTCGATTTTCGCGGCGAGCAGCCGGATCGTGGCGCGAAAAAATCCTTCTTCGGACGTAATGGAAAGGGAACGAGCGCGCTCGACTCCTTCGACCAGCACCTTGATGTTGCCGTCGGGCAGCTTCACGCTCTGGACGATGTTGGCCAGGGTGCCGACCGCGTAAATCTCCTCCGGCTTTGGATCGTCGATCGAAGCGTCATGCTGGGTCGATAGAAAAATTTTCTTGTCGCCGGCAAGCGCTTCTTCCAGCGCGCGGACGCTGGCTTCGCGGCCGACGATAAACGGAGTCATCTGTTGCGGAAAGATGACCATATCCCGCACCGGCATCATCGGTACGCGTTTCATTTCCTGTTTCTCACGAGTGAACATGCAGGCCCCTGAACTTTCCCAGACGCCCAAGAGGCTGTTAGCCAGCCTTCTCGAGCAAACTCCAATTGATTTCGTGGCCGCGGACCATCTCGGCGGTCACCACGAAATCGCGAACACGTTTCTGCATCGGCAGGTGATACATCAGCTCCAGCATGAGGTCTTCGAGGATCATACGCAAGCCGCGCGCTCCGACTTTGCGCTGAAGAGCCAACTCCGCGACGGTCTCGAGCGCGTCGTCGGTGAACCGCAAACGCACATTTTCGAATTCAAACAGCCGCTGGTACTGCTTCAGCAGCGCGTTCTTTGGCTCGGTCAAAATCTTCACCAGCGCGCCCTTGTCGAGGTCGCTCATCACCCCGGCCACAGGCAGGCGCCCGACAAATTCAGGGATCAGCCCGTAGCGAATCAAATCGCCCGGCTGTACCTGTTCCAGCAATTCCGTATTCCGGCGCTGCGGTGAAGTTGCTCCCGGTTCGGTGTGGAAGCCAAGCGACCGGCGCCCGACGCGCTTTTCGATCAACTTCTCAAGCCCCACAAACGCGCCGCCACAAATAAACAGGATGTTCGTCGTGTCCACCGGGGTAAATTCCTGGTGGGGATGCTTGCGGCCGCCCTGCGGAGGCACGTTGGCAACGGTGCCCTCAAGAATCTTCAAAAGTGCCTGCTGGACGCCTTCGCCGCTGACGTCCCGGGTGATGGATGGGTTTTCGTCCTTCTTCGCGATCTTGTCGATCTCATCTATATATATGATACCTTGCTGGGCTTTTTGGACGTCTCCGTCGGCCGCCTGCAATAGCTTCAAAATAATGTTTTCCACGTCCTCGCCCACGTACCCGGCTTCGGTGAGCGTGGTGGCGTCAACGATCGCGAACGGCACATCCAGCATGCGCGAAAGAGTCTGCGCCAGCAGCGTCTTGCCCGTGCCCGTGGGACCTATCAGCAGAATGTTGGATTTGCTCAGCTCGACTTCGCCCGGCTGCTTATTCAGAAATATCCGCTTGTAGTGATTGTAAACGGCAACGGCCAGTTTCTTCTTCGTGCGGTCCTGCCCGATCACGTAGCTGTCCAGGAACTGCTTGATCTCCGGCGGGCGGGGCAAACGCCGTGCCGGCGCAGTGGCTTGTTCGCGCTTCTCGTCTTCCAGAATCGTCTGGCAGACGCCGACACACTCGTTGCAGATGTATGCCCGGGGATAATCCGAAGGCGAACTGATGAGCTTCTCCACCTGCTCCTGCGTCTTATGGCAGAAGGAACAGCGAAGTGGTTCGTCTGGGGTGTATTTTTTCACGTGTGTGAGGGCCTCTCCCCCGGCTCAGCTTCCGGAGACGTTAAATACCATTCTAGGCCGATTTTTCCCCCGGGTGAAAGAGAAAGTATGAGCGTTGCCGTCAAACAGAAACGCTTGTGGATATCCTTCCGCGTCCGGCCGTGCCGGTGGGCAGCGAATTCCTACCGGTGCTTGTAGATGATCTCATCGATCATCCCGTATTCCTTGGCCTGCTCCGGATTCATGATGTAATCGCGCTCCACATCCTTTTCGATGCGCTCAACGGGCTGCCCGGAGTGCTTCGAAAGAATCGAATTGATGGTGGTACGCATGCGCAAAATCTCTTTGGCGTGCAGGTCGATGTCCGTAGCCTGGCCGCCCAGGCCGCTCATCCACGGCTGGTGAATCAGGATGCGCGCGTTCGGCAGGGCAAAGCGCTTCTTCGGGGATCCGCCCGCAAGCAGCACGGCGGCGATCGAAGCAGCCTGGCCCACGCAAGTGGTGACCACGTCAGGCTTCACAAACTGCATGGTGTCATAAATGGCAAACCCGGCGGTAATCGAGCCCCCCGGCGAATTGATGTATAGCTGAATGTCTTTTTCCGGGTCTTCGGCCTGCAAAAAGAGCATCTGTGCAGTCGCCAGGTTCGCGACGTGATCGTCAATCGGCGTCCCTATAAAGATGATGTGCTCTTTCAAGAGGCGCGAGTAGATGTCGTATGCGCGCTCTCCCCGGCTGGTCTGCTCAACCACCATGGGAATCAGAGTTGTCGCGTGATATGAAGGTTCGTCGTAGTTTTTCATGTGAGAAATTTGGCTCGCGGGAGCGGGGTCACGATCACTTGGCGCTTGCCGCGGCGACCGTTTTGACGCTTGCGTTCTGCGCCAGCCAGTCGATGGTTTTGTCACTCCGCAGCTTCGCCTTCATCCTATCGAGCGCACCCTGCTTTGTCAAACGCGCGCGAAGCGCCTCCGCGGATTCGCCGGAGTGGCCGGCCATGTGTTCCACCTCATGGTCGAGTTCCTCGTCGGTGACGTCGATTTTTTCCTCGCTGGCGATGCGGTCGATCACCAATTCGGCCTTCACGTCTTCCTTGGCGCGTTCTTCCTGGCGCCGGCGCAGGCTCACCCAATCCACATTGACTGCCCGGGGATCCACGCCCTGCTGCGCCAGCGAACGAACCACGCGCTCCAGTCGCACGTCCATTTGATGCTCAACCAGCGATTCCGGTACGGGGAAGTCGTGCAGCTTCACCAGTTCGCCGATCACTTTCTCTCGTTGCAGATCTTTCTGCCGGTGATCGCGCTCGTGCTCCAGGCCTTCACGGATTTTGCTCTTGAGTTCTTCGAGAGAGGTGGCGTCGCTCACGTCTTTCGCAAATTCGTCGTTCAGTTCGGGAAGTTGCTTGGTCTTGATCCCTAGCACATCCACCGAATAGTGGAACAGCTTCCCGGCGAGTTTCGCGTCGGGATAGTCCGCGGGATAATTGACGTCAAAATCCTTGTGATCTCCCACATTGGCGCCGCGCAGGTTTTCGTTGAACGGTTCCATCGTCTCTTCGGCCCCGACGTGGCACAGAACGCTCTCGGCCTGCAGCGGCTCGCCGCCGCCTTCCGGCGTGCCGTGCAGCTTCACTTGCACAAAATCATCGTTCTGGACGGCCCGGCCCTCGACCGGTGTGAACGCCGCGGCGCGCTGTTGCATCTCCGCAAGCGCCTTCGAGACGTCCTCGTCCGTCAGGTTCATTTCCGGCATTTCAATTTCGAGGTTCTTGTAATTGCCCAGCGTAAATTCCGGCAGCACGTCAAACGAGGCGCGGAACTTCACCGGCTGCCCTTCGTTGAATTCCAGCTTGTCCACCTGCGGCTGCGAAACGGGAGAGAGTTTCTGCTCGGCCACGGCTTTTTCAACGGTTTCCGGAACCAGGTTTTGCAGCACTTCGCTCTTGATGTCCTCGGCGAACCGGCGCTTGATCAGCGAAATGGGAGCCTTGCCCGGGCGGAAGCCCGGCACGCGCGCCATCTTGGCAAATTCCTTGGCGACTCTTTCGGAGGCCTTGGAAATCTCTTCGGCGGGAATTTCCAGTTCCAGTTCTCTACGGCAGCTAGCGTCCGCCATTTTCTTCTCCCTTAAAGGAAATCAATAGTTGAAATTGCCGGTCCGGCAGGAGGATGGTGCGGGGCCAAAAACACGCATCCGGGTTCCTTCAGAGCATCCCGCGCATGCCGCGGAAATTTCATGGATTGCACAGCGGAACCCAGCGGAAATCCTGCAAGCGACACCGAACTTCAAGTATAGGTTAGCCCGCACCCGGGGTCAACGAACTCCGTTATTCCGGCAGAAAATTGCGCCGCCGCGGTTGGCCGCTACGAAATTGCATGCCCGTGCGAACGGCCTTGCATGAGCTGTCTCCACCTGGAGGCTGCTAAGAATACTCCGCGGTTCGCCCCCACCCTCCGGCAACGCGCCAAAAAAACGGAAACGCCTCCCCTGGCTTATTCATCTAAAAAAGTAGGAGCATCTATGGCATTTTGTGCGCGGAGGTTCACCAGCATGAACATTATCGAACGCGGGGCATTCCTTGCGGCAGCTTTGCCGTACAGGAAGTTTTCCGTTGTCCTGTTGTCGTTCGCGCTTCTCTTCGCTCTCTGGCCCCTGGATACTCGGGCGGCGCAAGACCAGCCCGCCCCGGCGCAGGGCGCCGATGGACCGGCGTACGTGACCCAATCTCCCGAACAGTTGCAGCAACTGGTGGCGCCGATCGCCCTCTATCCGGACTCGCTGGTCGCGCAGATTCTGGCTGCTTCCACTTTCCCCGAGCAAGTGGTCGAAGCCGACCGCTGGGCGCAGTCGCATCAGGATTTGAAGGGCGAAGAACTTGGGAAAGCGGTGGACCAGGAGTCTTGGGACCCAAGCGTCAAGGCCCTAGCCGCATTTCCTTCCGTTTTGGGGAATATGGACAAGAATCTTTCCTGGACCTCTTCTTTGGGCGACGCTTATTACAACCAGCAACAGGAAGTGATGGACGCGATTCAAGTCATGCGCCAGAAGGCCGAGCAAGCTGGCAACCTCAGCTCCACTCCGCAGCAAAATGTAACCACCCAAGGCTCTACCATCGTTATTGAGCCGGCCGCTCCCGACGTTGTGTACGTGCCGGCCTATGATCCCTGGCTCGTCTATGGGCCGGGAATCGTTGCGTGGCCGGGATGGTACCCCTACCCTGGAATCTGGTTCGGCGGACCTCACTTGTCCTTCGGTATTGGTTTCGGCATTGGCTTCTTCGGCGGTTTCGGATGGGGATGGGGTCACTGGGGTTTCGATTGGCATAACCACTATGCCCTCTACAATCGCGAGCGCTACTTCTCCCACAGCACAACCTTTTACAACCGGAATGCTTACTTCCGTGGTGGACGCGGCGGACCTGGCGCGCCCGGCCACGAAGGGTTCCGGCCTGGTGGGGGGAACTTCGCCGCCCACGGCAACGTCTACAACCGCCCAGGCGGTTCGCCCCGGCCATTTGAGGGCGACTCCCACGCGGCCCGCGGGTTTTCGGAATCCCACGGAGAGAGCAACATGCACTCCGGCGCGTTCAGCGGCTATGACCACGGCGGAGAATCCCGAGGCTACTCGGCCCGGGGAAGCGCCAGTTTCGGCGGCGGTGCTCATGGAGGCGGAGGCTCGCATGGCGGCGGTGGCCACCGCTAGGTCGTGAATTGCATGCTTTCGTAGGGAGCGCAAAATTTGCTTGAGGAGGGAAGTGCTATGCGGGTTGGAAAATTAGGCATTGGCGGTGCCGGTCGTGGCCTTCTTTTGAAGTTGGCCGCGATTGCCGTTCTCCTGGCAGGCTCGTTTGCAGCGCCATCCTTGGGACAGCAATCGGGGCAGAAGACATTTTCGTCGCCCGAGGAGGCCAGCAAGGCCCTGTTTGCTGCGGCAAAGAGCAACGACGAAAAGGCGATGCTCGATCTGCTCGGGCCGAACGGGAAAGAAATCATCTCGTCGGGAGACGAAGCCGAGGACGCCCAGTCCCGTGCTAATTTCACACAGCGATACGAAGAGATGAATCGCCTGGTGAAAGAACCGGACGGCAGCGTCACCTTGTATATCGGGGCGCATAACTGGCCTTGTCCGATCCCCCTCGTGAACAAGGGGAAAATGTGGTATTTCGATACGGCCACAGGGAAACAGGAAATCTTGTTCCGCCGCATCGGCCGCAACGAGGTCTCGGCCATCCACGTTTGCCGTGAACTGGTGGCGGCGCAAAGGGAATACTACACGCAGCAGCATTCCGAGTACGCGCGAAAAATCTTCAGCGACGAAGGCAAGCATGACGGGCTGTACTGGAAAACCTCCGAAAGCGAGCCGCAGAGCCCGATTGGACCCCTCGTGGCGCGCGCCGTGTCTGGAGAGGTCAAGAGTAGCGGCGCACAACCCGTTCCTTTCCGCGGCTACTATTTTCATATCCTGACGAGTCAGGGAAAAAATGCCATGGGGGGCGCAAAAAATTACGAGGTGGACGGCAAAATGACCGGCGGTTTCGCATTCATTGCTTATCCGGCCGTGTACCGTTCCTCCGGCGTGATGACCTTCGTGGTCAGCGAAGATGGGGTTGTGTACGAGAAGGACCTTGGAAAGAAGACCGAATCGCTCGGGATGTCCATTCGCGAATTCAATCCGGATTCCAGTTGGCAAAAGTCAGAGCCGGATCAGCAAACGGCCGGCAGTGGCCAGGCAACGCAGTAACGCTGCTTTTTCAGCCGCAGACGATTCAACTGCGATCACATCCATGTTTTTTCTGCCCCTTGCATGCGGGCGTGTTCTCTCCTCTAACGCGCCGCATTTCCACCCCTTTCTCTAAAACCGGTACTCCAGCGTGGCGGTCACGATGTGGGCGTGATACGAAGGCTGGTCCACTCCCAGGAAAAGATACCGGGCGGCCGAGGGATCTCCCACCACGAATCCGGGATAGAACGGGCTGGGAGCGCCGGGCAGCGGGGTGGGCGAAGTGGAGCTGTTCAGAATCGGAAAGGTGCAACCGGGCACAGGCGCGCTCGGGGGTGGCGGACTCACGCAGCCCATGTACGGCGTCATCACCGTGGTCTGGTAATCGCGGTTGTCCCACTGCTGGTAGCGATATTCGATTCTCGGCGTGAGCCTGTCCGTCAGCTTGTATTTGAAAATCACGCCGACTTCGTGGCTGCGGTCCACGTTTTCCGGATAGGGGACGGCCGCATTCGTGCCAGTGAGGAGAAACGCGTTCGCACCTGTGAGAATTGTGGGATCGCCGAGGAAGTGCGAGTTCACATTCTCCTTGCCCGCGGAGAGCGAATAGTAAGTAGTGAAATAAACCTTCTTGGAGAGGTAGAGGTCCACCCCGACGGAGTAAACATCAACCGGCTCGGTACTGGTGCTTGTCCAGTCGTTGTTCGGTGTGTCGCACCCGGAACACGTCAAAATTGTTTGACCGGCCGACGGCGGCGTGCGGTATCGGGTAATCATCCGCTGGTAATAATGTTCCCGCGAGTATTCGGCATACAGGGAGACCTGGGAGGATACGGCGTAGTCAACGTCGAAGCCGTAGTTGTACGAGATGTCCTTCTGCAGGCCATAGAGATAATACGGCTGGGTGGTGGCCGCGGCGCCGGTGAGAAAATTCAAGGCAGTCGGGCTGTTGACGCCGCCGCGCAGGTTGTAATTGTTCTGCAGCGTGCCGCCGAATGCGGAAAGCGTGAGCTTGTCCGACGGGCTGTATTGCACCAGGGCGTCGCCGCGGTTCAGGAGGCGCGCGGCTTCGTCGAAGCGGCGAAGGCAACGCTGGTCAGCGGTGAAGGAAACGTCGGTGGTGTTCGTGCAGGGGATTAGTGCGCCGGTGGCGGGATCGGTCACCAGGTCGTCCTGATACGAATCCGGCGTGCGGTTCGAATGCCGGTAGGAGAGGCGGATCAACAAATCGCGGATCGGCACCCAGTCGCCCGTAAAGAAGAAGGAGTTGTCGAGAGAGTGCGCGACGTCGCGGTGAGAGCGGTCCATCCATAGCGCGTCGTAGCCGGCTTTCAAGGAACTCTTTTTGGCAAAGTACCACACGCCACTGACTTCCAGATTTTTCCGGTTGAAGCCGAAGGGCGTGTTGTCTGTCGGGGCATCGGGAGCGGCCGCATCACCTTGGACGGGCGTAAAGGCTCGGATGGGCGTGTTGTCGTTGTAATCGTACTGGCGATAGTTGACCTTAAAGGAGACATTCTTCCACGTGGCGGTCGAGATCGTGTAATTCATCGCCAGGGTTTGCACGTCGCCACCCAGGTTTGCCTCAGGCAACACGGCGAGTGAAGTACAGGCTTGTGTTCCCGTGCCGCAGGTATTGATGGCCGTGTTGGTGGTGTAGGGAAGAAACGCCTGGCTTTGCCTCAGCCATCCCGGATTGATGCTGGCCGTCACATGCAGGTACTTTCCGAGATCGGTGCCCGCCGCGAAATTCAGGTAGTTCGCGTCATTGCTGGGATAGAGGACCATTCGTCCCGTGAGCGGGTTGGTGATGGTCTCATCGGTCAACCGGAACGGATTGTCCCACGACATTTGGGAAGTATTGGCTTGAAAGAAGGAGCCGACATAGGCGGCTTGCAAGGCAAAGCTGTGCCTCCAGTAGTCCACGCCGGCACGCACCCAATTATTAAAGTAGTTGATCAGCTCCGGAAGTTCGACGCCAAACCCAGAAGTAACTGTGGCACTGGGGCTGGAGTTCATGATCAACCCGATGGGCCGCGTGCCTTTCTGGCTTTCCCGGAAGAACAGGCCGTTCACATTCCAGTGCGGGGTCAGGTTGTAGCCCACCGATGCCGTCCCGCCCTTCCGGTAAATCTGCGGTGTGATGAAACCCGATTGCGGCACCACCTGAGTGTTGATGATCGACGGCAGGCTCGTCCCTGCAGGCACCGGCGCCTGTAATTGTTGACGGATCAGAGCGGGGTAGCTCCAAACACCCGGGGTGATTTGCGAGAACAGCGTTCGCGTTATGTTGGTGTAAATGTGCGGGATCTCGTCGTAGCGGAATTGGACCTTGAACTTGCCGTACTCGCCGAAGGTCGCCAGGTAACTCTGGTCGCGATACAGCGTGCTCTGCGACTGCAGCCCGAAATAGTCCTTGGTGTGCAACACGTTGTCGAACTTGACGTCGAGACGACGGACATAGAATCCGTCCCGTATATCCTGA
>Ga0210410_10005259_pt1 | contig 11278 bp, 6 predicted proteins | sample IncBWC4MmetaG_FD_161058 | JGI IMG/M metagenome (GOLD analysis project Ga0210410, IMG submission 161058) | Forest soil microbial communities from Barre Woods Harvard Forest LTER site, Petersham, Massachusetts, United States - Inc-BW-C-4-M | ecosystem: Environmental > Terrestrial > Soil >... | reverse complement strand
TGACGGTCTCCTCGATCGTGGCCTCTGGCACTGGAATCACCAGCGGCGCTGGCGACCTCAACGCCGGTCATGTGGTCACGTTGACGGTCAATTTCAGCCCGGCGGTGACGGTCAACACCACCGGTGGCTCGCCGACGCTCACCCTTAACGACGGCGGCACAGCAGCCTATACCGGTGGCTCGGGCACCACCGCGCTCACCTTCAGCTATACGGTCGCGGCCGGGCAGAACACGCCCGACCTCGTCATATCCTCGTTCAATCTCAACGGCGCGACCGTGATGGACGGAGCCGGCAACGTGGCCGACCTGTCGGGCGCGACCAGCTATAATCCAGCCGGCACGTTGCAGGTCGACACCGTCGCGCCGGTGCCCGCGTTCAGCCAGGAACCTCCGTCGGTCACCAACAGCACCACGGCAGTGTTCGCTTTCACTACATCAAACAACGAGACGGGCGGAGTGAGCTACGCATATGAGATGGATGGCGCGACCACCTGGAGCCCGGTAGGCGGGAACACTCTTTCGCTGTCCGGTCTGGCGAACGGATCGCACACGATTCAGCTTCAGGCGACCGATGGAGCGGGCAACGTCTCCGGCTCGCCGGCGAGCTACAATTGGACTATCACGCCCCCCGCGGCGCAGATCGAGACGCAATTCTCCGGCCTTTCGGTGACGTCGACCTATCCGCCCAACAATGGTCTTGCGGTGGGGCCGAACTACATCGTCATGATGGAAGGGTCGCGGATCGAATGGACAAACCTCGCCGGCGGATCGCCGGTGCTGCAATCGGTCTACAGCTTCTTCTCCCCGCTCGGGGCAACGGCAGCCAGTTCCCTGAACCATCCGCGCTGCGTCTACGACAGCATCAATCAGCGCTACATCGTGATCATGGATAACAGCCCGTCTGGCCACACGATCAGCAATATCGACATTGCCGTGTCCAAGGACTCCAATCCGAACGATGGCTGGTATCTCGCTTCGCTGAACACTTCGATCACGATCAACGGTCAGTTGACCGCGGCCGACAGCCCGATGCTGTCGGTCGATGGCACCAACATCTACATCACCGCATCCCAGTACAACGTCAACGTCTCGGGCCTCGCCGGAACGGAATGCTGGGTCATCGGCGATACCGCCGGCCCGGGTGGCGGCATCTACAATGGCGGCACGCCGACGGTCGTCGCCAATCAGATCACGCCGTCGACCCAGAGCATCTTCAAGGTCGTGGCCGGCAACAACGGCAAGACCTATTACGCAAGCGACTACTCCACCAGCAGCAGTCAGGTCGTCGTCACGTTGCAGACCTATGACGCGGCCAACAACACGTTCGGGTCCGCCAGCACCATCAGTCTCGGCAATATCGACCAGGGAGGCGCCTACACGGCCCAGCAGTTGGGGACGAGCCTCCTGCTCGACGCCGGCGACAAGCGAACCCGCAACCTCGCCTACGCCAATGGCTTTCTCTACGGCGTGACCGAGATGAAGCCGATCGGCTCGAGCGTGCCATTGGTGCACTGGTTCAAGCTCGACGTCAGCAATCCCAACGCTCCAACCCTCGCGGCGCAAGGCGACATATCCGGCGCCGCGATCGGTGCCAATGTGGCGACCTTCAACCCCTCCATCGCAGTGGACGCGGCGGGCGATGTCCTCATCAATTTCACCGCCAGCGGCTCGAACACGTATCCGGGTGACTACTACGTCTATCAACGGGGCAGCGATCCGGCCGGCGCGTTCAGCGCGCCCATCCTGTACCAAGCGAGTACCGGCTTCTTTAACTCGGGCAACGGGGCCAACGTGCAGCCGTGGGGTAATTATTCCTCGGCTACCGTCGACCCCAACAACCCGAACTCGTTCTGGATATCGAACCAATATGTCGCCAGCGGCTGGTGGCAGACTTCCGTCGCCCAGGTCGCGATCGAGACCGCGGAGGTTCCGACACTAACCATCACCAATACTTCGCTAAACGTGACGTCGGGCGGATCAGTACCGCTCGGAATCACCGCTACGCCCGTAGATTCCGACGACATGATATCGGTGAAAATCAGCGGCGTGCCGACATACGAGTCGGTAACCGCGCCCAGCGCTGACACCGTCACCAGCAGCCTTCAGGCGGATGGCACGAATGCCTGGACCGTTACGGAGGGCGCATCAACGACTGGCGCGCCACTCACCGGACTCACGCTGTCTTCGAGCTATACAGGCACAGACCACCCGGTCGCCACGTTCACGGTCGCCGCGAGCAACACGACGCCCGGGGAGACGGCGACCTCGGCCGCACGAACGATGACGGTGACCGATCCTCCCGCGATGACGTCCGGTGGTGATCCGGGTACCTCCCCTCGTGGAGCAATCGTTGCTTCGACCCCAACCCCGGGGCAGATCGACCGCCTGGTGGCGTTGATGGATCAATTCACGGCGGCCGGATTCCGCGAAGACCAAATCGGCGTGGGCGCAATCAACTCGATGTCTGGCTCGAACGGGAGCCACGAGGATTTGGCGTTTTTGGCTACACCGCGCTTTCACCACGCCTGAGCGCGGTGGGACGCGGAACGAACAGGAAATGTCGGCAACCGAATGATCGGTTGCGTGGTCGGCTGAGAGCCATGGAAGCCCGCGCATGACCCAGGACAACGACCAGGGGCTCTTCGTCCTCGCCATGTTGCTGCGGATTCACGGCGTCGCCGCCGAGCAACCGCAGCTGCGTCATCGGCTGAGCTCGGCGAATGTCGGCATCCCAGAGATGCTGCGCTGTGCAAAGGAGCTTGGGCTCAAGGCCCGTGCGGTCCGGACGACGTGGGCACGCCTGGCGCAAACGCCGTTGCCGGCAATCGCGGCACTCAAGGGCGGGGGGTTCCTACTGCTCGGCAATGCGGGAGTAGATCGGGTGCTCGTTCAGCGCGCTTCCACGCCGCGCCCAGAAGCGCTGAGCCGCGCTGAATTCGAGGCACTGTGGAACGGCCGCCTCATCCTGATGGCGCGCGGCGCCTCCCTCTCGGACCTCGCGCGCCGATTCGACATCACATGGTTCTTTGGCGCGATTGCCAAGTATCGACACCTCCTGCGCGAAGTGCTCGTCGCCTCGTTCTTCCTCCAGATCTTTGCGCTCGTCACCCCCCTGTTCTTTCAGGTCGTGATCGACAAGGTGCTCGTGCATCGCGGGCTGAGCACGCTCGAGGTTCTTACCATCGGTCTTGCGGCCATTGCCGTTTTCGAAGCGGTCCTCGGTGCGTTACGCACCTACCTGTTCGCCCATACCACCAACCGCATCGACGTCGAGCTCGGTGCGCGCCTGTTCCGCCACTTGATGTCGCTGCCTCTCGCCTATTTTCAGACACGGCGCGCAGGGGATTCGATCGCTCGCGTGCGTGAGCTCGAGAATATCCGCAGTTTCCTCACGAGCTCGGCTCTGACACTCGTCATCGATCTGGCGTTCACCGTCATTTTCCTCGGCGTGATGCTGGTCTACTCGGCCTGGCTGACCCTGATCGTTCTCGGCGCCTTTCCCTTCTATATCGGGATCTCGGCTGGTGCGACGCCGCTTTTCCGCCGACGCCTCGACGAGAAATTTCAACGCGGAGCCGAAAACCAGGCCTTCCTGGTCGAGAGCATCACCGGCATCGAGACGCTGAAGGCCATGGCCGTCGAGCCCCAGATGCAGCGTCGCTGGGACGAGCAACTCGCGGCCTATGTGGCGGCCAGTTTCCGCGTCCTCAGTCTCGGCAACATGGCGAGCCAGGCCATCCAGCTCGTGAGCAAGCTCGTCACCGTCGTCATCCTGTTCTTCGGCGCCAAGCTCGTCATCGAGGGAAACCTGACTGTCGGCGAACTCGTCGCCTTCAACATGCTGGCCAGCCGCGTAAGCATCCCGGTGCTCCGGCTCGCCCAGATCTGGCAGGACTTCCACCAGGCGCGTCTCTCCATAGAGCGGCTTGGCGATATCCTGAACACCCGTCCGGAACCGACGATTGGCTCGGGCCGCTCGGCGTTGCCGCCGATCCGCGGCGAAGTCACCTTCGAGCACGTCGATTTTCGCTACCGCATCGACGGACCGGAAATCATGCACGACGTCAGCTTCCATGTGCCTCCGGGCCAGATCGTCGGGATCGTCGGGCCCTCAGGCTCCGGCAAGAGTACGCTCGCCAAGCTCATCCAGCGCCTCTACGTGCCCGAAGCCGGGCGCGTCCTGGTCGATGGCGTCGATCTTGCGATGGTGGACCCAGCCTGGCTGCGCCGACAGCTCGGCGTGGTGCTCCAGGAGGACATGCTGTTCAATCGCTCGGTGCGTGACAATATCGCGCTTGCCGATCCAGCCATGTCGATGGAGCAGATCATCGCCGCGGCGTCGCTCGCGGGGGCACACGATTTCGTTCTCCAGCTCCCCGAGGGCTACGACACATTGGTCGGCGAGCGCGGCAGCAGCCTGTCTGGCGGTCAGCGTCAGCGCATCGCCATTGCGCGCGCGCTGGTCACCGACCCTCGCATCCTGATTTTCGACGAGGCGACGAGCGCGCTCGATTATGAGAGCGAGCGGATCATTCAGGACAACATGCAGAAGATATGCGAGCGCCGCACCGTGTTCGTGATCGCTCACCGCCTGTCGACGGTGCGCCGCGCCGATCGGATCATCACCGTCGAGCGCGGCCGCATCATCGAGGACGGGACGCACGACGAACTGATGGGTTCGAAGGGTTCCTACGCCAACCTGCATTACCTGCAAACGGGGATCCAATGACGACGGTCAAAAAGGTCGTCGAGTTCCCGGACCGGCGGCAACGCCGGCCCGCCCACGAGACGGAATTCCTGCCGGCGACGCTTGAGGTCATCGAGACACCGCCGTCGCCGATCGGCCGCGCCATCGGCGCAACGATCATCGCGGTGTTCTGTGCCGCCGTGATCTGGGCCTCGGTCGGCAAGGTCGACATGGTTGCAACTGCTCCGGGCAAGATCGTTCCCAGCGGCCGGAGCAAAACCATCCAGCCGTTCGAAGCCGGCGTCGTGCGTGCCATTCGTGTTCGCGACGGCTCATTCGTGAAGGCGGGCGACGTAATGATCGAGCTCGATCCCACCATCAGCGCTGCCGATGTCGAACATACCAGGAGCGAGTTCGTCGGCGCCGAGCTCGATGTCGCCCGGCTCCGAGCGGCGCTTCCGGGGCCGGCCGATTCGGTCGCAGGTTTCACGCCGCCGACCGGTGCAGATGAGGGACTCGTTGAGACGCAGCGCCGGTTCCTAGCAACCCAGAAGGCCGAGCACAAAGCCAGGATTGCCGAGATCGATGGACAGCTCGCCCAGAAAATTGCGGAACGCGGCACGATTACGGCCATGATTGCGAAGATCGAGGCGATCATTCCGCCGCTCCTGGAGCGGGTGAATGTTCGTCAGCTCCTCTATGAACGGCAAGTCGGCACCAAGCTCACTTATCTCAGCGAATTTCAGGATCTCGTCGGGCAACAGCATGAACTCCTGGTCCAGCAGAGCCGGCGGCACGAAGCGGACGCGGCGATTGAAGCGCTCGCGCAAACGCGTTCCAAGGCGGAATCGGAGTATCGCCGCATCCTGTTCGATGAGCTGACCAAAGCCGAACAAAAGGCGGCGGGCCTAGCCCAGGACGTGATCAAGGCCGAGCAAAAGGCCAAGCTACAAATTCTGACTGCACCAATCGGCGGGACCGTTCAGCAGCTCGCGGTGCATACGATCGGAGGAGTAGTCACGGCTGCGCAGCCCCTCGCCGTCGTCGTCCCGCGTGACAGCGAACTCGAGATCGAGGCCATGGTGTCGAACCGCGACATCGGGTTTGTCTTCGCCGGGCAGGACGCCGAGATCAAGGTCGATGCGTTCAATTTCACGCGTTACGGTCTCCTGCACGGCCGCGTGCACAGCGTTTCGCGCGACGCCATCGCCCGCGACAGACATGAAGAGCCTTCCCGGTCGGCGCCGACCGCGGCGCAGAGCACGAGCGAATCCAACGGCCAGGAGTTGGTCTACGCCGCGCGCGTCGTGCTCGACCGCGCGCAGATGGAGATCGAGGGCGAGCCCGTTCAGCTTCTGTCCGGCATGACCGTCATCGTCGAGATCAAGACCGGCTCGCGTCGCATCATCAGTTACCTGCTTTCCCCGCTCGTCCGCTACCGACAAGAAGTCCTGCGAGAGAGATAGAAAAGCACGCCCATGGCGGCGCTCACGGCGTACTGGCAAATCATGACGCCGCCCGGCATTGGTTCCGCGCCGCGGTCGAGCACGGGCATCCAGCGGCGCGGATGATGCTGGAGCGCTATGCTGCTGCAAACCGATCGGGATGGCGTGCGCCGCGGATCAGGCGGGGCGTCTGCCGAGGTTCGACGAGGCCGGGAGACGTCGCCTGCGAAAGGTGCAGGCCGACAAGTAGGGCTTGACCAACTCGCGCACTTCGAAAAGCGTCTGGCTCATTTGTATCATTTGTAAGAGACGACGAACCTGCGCTCAAGAGCCCGTCTGACGACAACGACGAGCGCGATACCTATCCATGCACCAATCGCAGCGCTTACGAAACCGCCGGCGCTTGCGGTCCGGCCTGGGATCCATATTTGGGCGAACTCCATTACGCCGGCGCACATCGCGAGCACGACGCCGCTCGACAGCAATTGCAGGGCGCGCGGATATCCAATGGCCAATAGGCCGCCTGCGACGAAATACGCGATGAAATGCTCGCAATAGTCATTTCCCAGTATATGAGGACGCATTTTGCCCGGCATCACCGACAGAACAATGATGGTGAGCACGGTTAGTCCGGCGCCCCGGCGGGTGAGTATCGGAAGCTTCGTCATCACCTCTTTCCTTTCCTCCGGTAGCCTGCCGGCGGTCCTACGATTCCAACGTTTCCAAAACACAGCGCTAACGATGTCGACCGCAGCTCTGCTGCCGGCATCGAAGCTAGGGTCGGCCCTGGCGGGCTGAGCCTGTGGCCGTCGCGTTTCCCGCACGCGCATCAGCGGTGGCAGTCCTCTCCTGCGGGGCGTTTCCGACGTTTGCCGCCGTGGCGGTCGGTTCCGACTGGGCCGCGACGCCTCCTGTCTGAGCGAGCTTGTCCTTTCCGACCGCGTCGTCCAATCGCAGGGCAACCTCGACGACGTCGCCCGGCTGTAGCTCGGAGTCCTGATCCACCATGATGCGTTCGGGGCCATTCTTGCCTTTTCTGATGACGGCGATCTCCGGCTTGAGTTCGTTGCCGCGCACGATTTGCGACCTCGCTGCCGCGTACAGCAACTTCTCGCCGACGCTCTGCAGCCTTGCCCGAATTTGGCCGAGCCTCGTGCCAGCATCCTGAAGGTCCTGAAGCAGCTTGATTCTGCGCTGGTCATCAAGCCGCTCCAGTTGCCTTGCAATGTCGTCCTGCTGCTTCCTGACTTGCATCAACTGCGCAGCGGTCTGCAGTTTTCGCGTCGATGACAGCAACACCGCTCGTCGGGCGTCGGTCACGCGAGGGCTTGGCAAGGCGCCTTTGCCGAAGAGCTCGTTGATCCTCTGCAATTCCTCGACGTCGGCCTGCACTCCCTGTTCCTCCTTGGTGTTCTGCTCCGAAAGGACCTTGATTTGTTCGTCGCCCTCCTTGATGGAGCGCCGAAGGAATGCCTTTTCACGCTCATAGTCGGCTTGGTCGGTCTGCAAATGCTCGGCCTCGACGCTTACGATTTCAGCCTTGGACGATGGAGCGATCGGTACATCGGCCAGGAGTTTCTGATCGAGCGAGTCGTTCTCTCCCAACTCAGTGTTCAGCCGCGATACACGCGCCCGTTCTCGGGCGAACTCTGTCCAAAGCGATTCATACTCGCCTCTCAAGTCTGCCGAGAGAAGAATGGGATTCTCCATTCGCAGACGCAGGATGTCATAACCGCCCGACAGGGCGATGGCCTGGCGCGCGGTCATCAACGGACGAAAAGCCTGCTCACCGGGCTTCGACACGTCACCATTTACGTAGATCGGCCTATACTGCACTACGACCGCAGTGACCTCATCGGGCTCAATCGCCACCGCGTTTTCGCGTCCGTCCGGCGTCCTCTGCCGAAAGATCCTGGTGGCCAATGCTGCCTGAATATTGGCCTCGACTTCAGCTGACGACAGGCCGGCTACGCGGAGCGTGCCGAGCAGTGGGAACGAAATGCTGCCATCGGATTTCACGGGAACACGACGCTGCAGCTCGGGCACCCTCGCGACCAGGATCTCGACCACATCTCCAACGTCGACCTTGTATTCTGCCGCTGCCGCCGGAGCGATCGAACACAGCAAGCCGAACGTCAACAAGCCCCTTTTGATGAAACGGGACTCGCCGATTCGAAAAATACCAATCTCGCGAACAATGCCTTGATACCAGGTGGCGCGCACCACCCTGCACTTTCCGTCGTTGGATAGATTGCCCTTGTGCGGCAGCGCAGCGCCGTACGCCAGCCCAACCATCGCCGTCAGCAGATCAATCGTTTTTCCGATGAATGCCCTGGCGGACAAGACGCACGATGTTCGGCAACGCGACATGGTTCGATCCTTTGGGCTTGAGCGTCGGCAACAATGTCGATCCGTTCTCGTGCCCCGCAGAAAGGACTTGCGCAATATCCAAACTGGGCGACGGCTCAACCGGCAGCTTCTCCAGGGCAGGCGAAACCTCGTCCATTGCCGCGATGAACGGGCCAGTATTCATCGCCCAGATCGCGGCCTGCGTGCGGTTGTGAACTCGAATCTTCCGAAGGATCGCTTTGACGTGAACCTTCACAGTGGCCTCGGTGATAGCCATCTTGCGCGCGATGGTCTTGTTGGCGTCACCCTGGATCAGGCAGCACAGGATGGATCGTTGCCGAGCCGAGAGCTGCGGCGTGTAGCCGGTCGCGGCCTGTTGTACATGTTCATTCGTTCCCACCTCGGCCGCGACCATTTCGCTATCGTCATCATCATCGTCGTCATTCGCGCGTCCGTCGTCAGGATCGTATTTGTCATCGGCTGCGTGGCCGTTGCGGCAGCAGTCTTGCCGGTCGGAAATGAAAGTCAAGATTTCGGGAGGAAAAAGCGTCACGCCGAGCATGATCAATTCGAGGGATTTGATGAATGTGTCGCAGGTTGCGACCTTGACCAGATACGCATTGGCGCCCGCGCGATACGCCGACACCATCTCGGTCAAGTGTTGCTGATGAGCCAGCACGGCGACGCGCCCTGCCGCATACCGTTGCTTGAAAGACCCGATTTGTCCTAATGCTGCATCGAAATCATCGCTGACATCGATGATGAGCAAGATGGGCTGCTCTTGCGGGAGCGAACTCAAGACAGGATCGTCAACACCGGTGACCGAAGCGAGGATGCGAAAACCAGCCGCACTCAAAATCCGAGCCAGGCCTTCCCTTAACAGCGCGCTTGGCCCGACAAGAACGGTTCCAATAGGCTCCCGCTTCATTGTAGCCCTCGCTGACGTGGGACAGCTTGACGGCCGGCCCATATGGTTTCCCTGCCCGTCCCCCTTTTTGATCAATCGGCGAAACGCCACCCCGCGCTCCGATCTCCGATTGGTTTGCCTTTTCCGGATCTTCGCTCAGCGATGGCCGCTTTCCCGGACCGCCGCCCGCGTATATGCCGATTTAGACGTTAAATGAAAGCCCACCACAATCAACAGGATCAAAGTGGTTACCCCCTTGGTTATACGAGAGCGGACCCCGGTGCACTTGCCGCGCCTCAAGGGCAGCCTGATCGAAAGCTCGACCGGATCCGGGTTGATCAGCCGCATGCCATGTGCGTGCGGGAAATCAAGATGGGCTTTCGTCCATTTCCGTCCCTCAGCGTGCCGCAAGGCATCGGCCGTACGACCCAGCTTTTGCAGTAACCAGCAGATCGATTTCGTCGGCGCCAAGCCCGCGTTCTTCCGAGAGCTTCTTGAAGGCCTCGAACTGGTCGGCGGGATGCATGTTTTCTCGGGTGACGCTGTCGTCCAGGCTGATCTCGCGTGGGTCGTTTGCAGTATCGATGATGCACCGGATCGGCTCGGTCTTTTGGTCTCCTTCCGCTTTATCCGCAAAGGCTGGGGCGAGCTGCCTGCCCTCGCCGATGGTCACGAAATAATAGCGCTCCCGCCGCGCACGGCGGCTACAACACCCGCGTCCTGACACCCGCACTGCGGGGGACGTAAGCCGGATTGCCAACCCAGACTCGCTGGGAGGAGTTCGGCCTTCCGAACCTCGGAACAATCGTGCAGACCACTTGCGCCGACCATAACGGCCATAGCCCCGCTTACATGCAGCAGCGGGATGGTGCGAAGTGGGCGAAGATCTCCGACTGGATCGAGCCGATGAACGACAAGGTGCAGCCGCTGCTGAAGAAGGCTGCGGCCAACTATATCCAGAAGAATACCGGCTGGCCGAAGCGCACCGAGGCTTGCGACAAGTCGTCGCGGCGACGTCACCAAGGGTACCATTTCGTTCGACGGCGCCGAGGTGCAACATCTCTCGCCCAACGAACTGGTGCGGCGCGGCTGCATCCAGGTGATGGAAGGCCGTCGCTGCTTCGGCCATCTCACTATCGAGGAGAATTTGCTCACCGGCGCCCTCACCCGGCGCGACGGATAGGCGACCACAAGGCGCGATCTGGATATGGTCTATAACTAATATAGCCTCATGTTATTTTTTTCGATCCTGTCTGCGCGCGGCGAGGCTGCGTTTCTCAGGCAGCACTCTTTTTTGACATTGCAGTCGTCAAATGCGCTGTGACAGCATCTGCGATCAACATCTCGGTTGTCACACTTGGAACGGTCTGTCGCTCTTTCACTGCTGCGTCCCAAGCTTCGATAAAATCGAAGCTATCCATCTCGCGTAGCAGTCGTTCACCTGAATCTCTCCATTTTGGATTTCGATGAAGCACCACGCATAACGGTTCGATGATCATCGCCCGAAGAAATCCGGGATTGCCAGATCCCGTTTGGGTGATGCATTGGAGTGCAGAAATAACGGTTTCCGAGCCGAACTTGGTGAGGAGTTTGGAAATTGCTCCGACTGCGTTTGTTTCGCCTCTTTTCATTGTACGCAAATTCCTTGCACTTCTGCAGACCTTGACTTCTGCCGCCGAAAGGACCCGCGCCATCTCTTCAGCCGCGGGATCCTTCCCGGTCAAACGCGCGTAATAGACCACCTGTGCAGATACGCGTGTTGTGTTTCCATTGATGGCCGCGAAGGCTTCTGCCTGCCGAGCCCGATCGATGTGGACGATTTCACGTGGCACTTTCTCAATGCCTCGCAGCATCGCCGCCGTTGCCCGATGTTGACCGTCTATGATTGAGA
>Ga0210410_10005256_pt1 | contig 11284 bp, 8 predicted proteins | sample IncBWC4MmetaG_FD_161058 | JGI IMG/M metagenome (GOLD analysis project Ga0210410, IMG submission 161058) | Forest soil microbial communities from Barre Woods Harvard Forest LTER site, Petersham, Massachusetts, United States - Inc-BW-C-4-M | ecosystem: Environmental > Terrestrial > Soil >... | reverse complement strand
AACGCGATCTCGTCGAGCGCCATGCGGTTGCGGCGCATGGTGGTCTCGGTCTCGGCTGCGCCGACGATGTAGTCCCAGGAATTCTGGTTGAGGTTGGCGCGCGCCCTGCGGATCAGCTCGTGCAGGTTCTGGAATTCCTCGCCGCTGGCGCCGAGCTCGACCGCCTGTGGCGGGATGCGGGTCGCTTCGTTCATCATGTCCTCCCCGGGCGATGCTTGCAATTCTGCGTTAGCCATTCGCCTATCGTTTCCCGGGCTTCCGCGCCATCCCGAAATTTGCTATGGCAGGTATCAACGGGAAGCGCGCAGAAATCCCGGTTTCCATCGATGGGGGCAAACACCATGACAAGATTGGCCGTATGGACGACGTTTGGCGTGAGCCTGCTGGGCGCGGGCACCGCGAACGCGCAGAGCATGACCCTTATCAGCGCCGACATCAAGGAAGGCGGCACCATTGCCAATGAGCAGGTATTCAAGGGGTTCGGCTGCACCGGCGGCAACCTTTCGCCGGCGCTGAGCTGGAGCGGCGCGCCCTCGGGCACCAAGAGCTTCGCGCTCAGCATTTACGATCCGGATGCGCCGACCGGCAGCGGCTGGTGGCACTGGGTCGTATTCAACATTCCACCAGCGACGACGTCATTGCCGAAGGGTGCGGGCGGTGCGAACACGAAGCTGATGCCGAAGGGCACGATCCAGAGCCGGACCGATTTCGGCGCGGACGGCTATGGTGGCCCGTGCCCGCCAGCCGGCGACAAGCCGCACCACTACCAGATCACGGTTTTTGCGGTCGACGTCGACAAGTTGCCGGATGCCAGGAACGACATGGCCTCAGCGGCATTGGTCGGCTTCGATCTGCACTTCCATACCCTGGCGAAGGCGACGCTGACCGGGCTCTACGGCCGCTGAAGATCAGGTGCAAATCGCGAGGGGCGCTTGGATGAAGTAACTCGTTCACACAAGTCTCCATTGTTGTTCCGCGGTATCGTCATCGGGCCGGATTTTGTGAGCCTACCGGCATTTCAACGCGTATCAATGGGGAGTAGCGGAAATTGCACGCGGCGATTTCCCGGATAGGCTTACCCCAGAGCTTGAGGAGGGAGGAGAAAGCGACCTTCCAGGACCGGCGGAATCGCGTGACAGGTAACGCCAATCGCAGTTCACTAAGGCTAGCTGTGTAGTCGCGAGGAGGCTGCTCCAGGATGATCCGGCTGTCGATCAGACGAAAGATCATGGGGATCGCCGTGGCGCTGATCACTCTGATGACCGTTACGGCGGTGTTGACCGTCGTACTGGTGATGCAGGTCGGCAACCGAATCGAGGAACTCACATATAGCTACGTGCCAGCCTATGGCGACCTTGCGCGCGCGAATATCCGTTCGCTCGAGCGGGCACTTTCGATACGCCGGATCATCATCGAAAAGCTCCAGGCGCCGGCCGATAACGGCCAGTACACGGCGCTCCGCAACCGGTACGAAGCGCTGGGCGGACAGGTCGAACTGGAAATCCTGGCCGCGCGCGCATTGATTCATGGGCTTATCGAAAAGGGTCCCGCTTTCGGCGATGCCTCAACGCTGAGTCGGTTCGAGACCCGCATCGACGCAATTAACGACGATTCCCGCCATCGCCTCAACGCCGAAAACCAGCGCCTGTTGGCGGTGCTCGACGCCCGTGACACCAAGGCCCTCGCCGAAGAAATGGAGCGCATCGACGAACTTCGCGACGAACTCAACCGGAAGCTGGAAGGCGTGCGCTCGGATATGCTGGTTCTGCTGCGCAAGGACGCCAATATGACGGTGCAAACGCAGCATCAGGTAATGCTGATTTCCGTCACCCTGACCGTGCTTGCCGCCATACTCGGTCTTGTGTTCGCTGCCCTGGTCAGCACCGGCGTAACGCGTCCGGTCCGGCGTCTACTGGAAGGCGCCAAGGCGGTAGAGGCGGGAAATCTCGACGGAACGCTCGTCGCCACATCCCGGGATGAAATCGGCCTCCTGACCGCTGCCTTCAATCAGATGGTCGAGCAGTTGCGCCTCAAGGAGCGCCTGCGCGAGACCTTCGGGAAGTATGTCGATCCACGGGTTGTCGAAGGCCTGATCGCCGGTCCGGCGCTGGCTGCCGAAGGTCAGCGCCGCGTCATGACCGTGCTATTCTGCGACGTCAAAGGCTTTACCAGCACCAGCGAAGGGATGACCCCGCAGGGACTCGTCAAGGTGATGAACCGGTACTTCTCGACGATGTCGGCACCGATCCGCCGGCATCAGGGCGTGATCGACAAGTATATCGGCGACGCCATCATGGCGTATTGGGGACCGCCCTTCGCCGATGATGCGGAGCAAGCGCCGCTCGCGAGCTTGGCCGCGCTGGAGATGTTGCAGCTCGTGCCGCAATTGCGGGCCGAGCTTCCGGAGTTGCTCGGCGTTCGAACGCTGCCAAATACGTTCGACATACGCATCGGCATTGCGACCGGCGAAGTGCTGGTCGGCAGTATCGGCTCCGAATTGATGATGAGCTACACCGTGATGGGCGATACCGTGAACCTGGCCTCGCGCCTGGAGGGGGCCAACAAGGAGTATGGGGGCCGCATCCTGGTGTCCGAGGCTACAGTCTCGGGCGCTTCCGGTGTGGTCGAGGCGCGTGAAATCGATCGGGTCGTGACGCTTGGTCAAACCCAGCCGCAGGCGGTTTTCGAAGTCATGGGCCGAAGGGGAGAGCTGACGGCAGCACAGCTCGAATTGCGCGAACGCTTTTCCGATGGGCTCGCCGCCTATCGGGAACGGCGCTGGCGGGAGGCACACAGCGCTTTTGAAGCAGCACTGCTGGCGGTTCCCGGCGATGGACCGGCGACAACGTTCATCCAGCGTATCGAAAGGCTGACGGCGGCTCCGCCTGGTGATGACTGGGATGGCTCGTGGCACCTTGAACGGAAGTGACTGACATTGCACCTCGCTCGCGGTTGCGATGAGTGGACTCCGATGTGCCGCTACCCGAGGTCCGCTTTACTGCACAGCCGATATTGCCACCGGCGGACGCGACAGGCGTGGCACCCGACCCGACGGGCAAATCAGAGGCGCTGTTTGGCGATGGCCTGTCCAGCCCCTTTTGCAAAAATATTCTGGTTTTCCGAAGACCCAAATCACTTTATATCCGCGGCTGTCCTGTCCTTCATAGAGGGGCGTTGGCCATCGTCACGAACGTTGGGACGGGATGCGATGGACGCGGAGAGCGCTCAAGACGAAAGCGCTTTGTTGCGGACGGAGAAGTCGTGTGGTTCTGACGCCTCGACGCTGGCGTTAAGTTCGTGAGAAGCAAGCTTCTCAGGGATGACGGTGACAAAAAAGCCCGATCGCCGGGAAGAGCACGAAGTAAGCCGTAAACCATTGCGTGGGGAATGCCGGGTGTTTCCCGGTGTGACCTGGCTAACGCGTGTGCGTTCTACCACTACCATTGCACACGCGGCTATCGGGCGCATCGGACGCCCGGCATTCCCTGCGCCCTCTGATCGAGGAGGGCGGAACGAGCAGGCCAGACCTCGCGCGAAACCTGCGGCGAGATCGCGAAGGTGTGTCCCAGCGTCATTGCGAGCCAACGGGTCGCGCGAATGCGCGCCCGACGACAGGCTCCGCGAAGCAATCCATCTCGCCGCGTAAAAGAAGAATGGATTGCTTCGCTTCGCTCGCAATGACGGATGATACAGCGCGATCCTCCGTCAAACATTGCACGCTACGCTACTGGTTGTTCATCTGCTGCTGCTGTTGCTGAAACATCTGATCGTTTTGCATCTGCTGGCTGTTGAGCATCTGCTGATTGTTGATCATGTCCTGCAGATTGTCCTGGTCGCGCTGCCGCTGGACCCAGTCGTCGTTCGAGGAATTGTCGACCGGAGGGCTATCGTCCGCATTGCCCGGGTTGTGTGCCTGCACCGAGGGCGGATCGGGAATGACATGATCGAGCACCCAGCCGCGGGCGAACATGCAATCCCTCATGTCGGGGGCACTGGCGTCGCTGAACGAGCGGCCGCTGCGGTTGGCCCCGCATTTGCGGGCGTCGGCGCGCTTGGCGGCCATGCTGCGATCGTGACCGTTCGGCCGCAGATTATCCCTGAATACCCAGGTGTCGGCGCGTGCCGCGCTCAGTGCGCTGCCCAGCATCAGTACCGCGCCAATTGCCCGACCAAGTGTCGCGCCCATGATCATGCGTTTCATCTGCCATCTCCCTGTTTCGCCGCTGTGTCGACCGGCAATCATGGGTCGCGACCGGGCCGGCGCCGGGTTCGAAGGCTTGCGATTACAAATTGGTCATCAAACTTCCGGGATTCCGGCTTTGCCGAAGCGTGCGGGCGCGTTATCGTTGCCTGTCAGGAAAACCGAAACGCGCGCGGTCCGACGCCGCACGAGGAAATCGATCATGACGGGAATGCTGTTGTTTTCGCCGCTGACGATCCGGGGCGTCGAGTTGAAGAACCGCATCGTGGTGCCGCCGATGCATCAGTATTCCGCGGTGAAGGGATTCCCGACCGACTGGCATCTGATGAATGCGGGAAAATTCGCGGCCGGCGGCGCCGGCCTGGTGATCGTCGAGTCGACCAAGGTCGAGCGCCGCGGCTGCGGCACCGTGGGCGATCTCGGCATTTGGGACGACGCCTTCGTCGAGCCGCTCAAGCGCCTCGTGAAGTTCATCAAGCAGCAGAATGCGGTCGCCGGACTCCAGCTCGGCCATTCCGGCCGCAAGGCGCGCGCCAATCGTCCCTGGGAAGGCGACGGGCCGTTAAGGCAATCCCCTGAGATCGAGGACTGGGACGCTTGGTCGCCGGTGGCGCCGAGCGCGATCGCGCATAGCGAGAAATGGCCGGTACCGAAGGCGCTGGAACGCCGGGAGGTCAAGGATCTCGTGCAGGCCTGGGGCCAGGCGGCGCGGCGCGCCCGTGAGGCCGGCTTCGACGTGCTTGAGCTGCATGGCGCCCATGGCTATCTCGTGCACCAGTTCCTGTCGGAACGCTCCAACCAGCGCACGGACGAATATGGCGGCTCCGAGCCGAACCGGATGCGCTTCATCACCGAGATCACCGAGGCGGTGCGCGCGCAATGGCCTGACGACAGGCCCTTGTTCGTGCGGCTGTCGGTGGAAGACAACGCCGGATGGGGACCGGAACAGAGCGCGCGGCTCGCAAAGATTCTCAAGCCCAAAGGGGTCGACGTCATCGACTGCTCCTCCGGCGGCATCACCGACCAGGCGCTGATCCTGGGCAAGGAAATCAAATACAGCTACCAGGTTCCGCTGTCGGAATATGTCCGACGCCATGCCGATATCATGACCATGGCGGTCGGCCTGATCATCCATGGCGACCAGGCCGAGCAGATCCTGGAGGACGGGCAGGCCGACCTGATTGCGGTCGGGCGCGAAATCCTCAACAATCCGAACTGGCCGCTGGATGCTGCCTTGAAACTGGGCGTCGAGGGGCCATTTCGAACAGTACCGCCGCAGTTCGGCTGGTGGCTGGGCACCCGCGCCAAGCGCGGTTTCGGCACAAAGCCGTCAACTTGGCAAAACGGCCTCAAAGATACCGGAAAGGTGTTGTGATTCTGCCGCGTGGTTTCGGCCCACAAGGGCGAGGCACTGAAGTACCGGTCCGTGGCGGGCGACAACTGACAGCGAGAAGGTTCCTGGAACGATGCGCAAGAATATGTTGTTTTTCCTCGGGGCGACGGCAGGCGTCTGTCTGACCTTGCTCGTCACGACGCCGCAGGGCGCGCTGTCGGTCAATATCGCCAGGGCCGCGGTCGGCGGGGACGCCTATTCGCAGCTCAATCTGTTCGGCGAAGTGTTCGAGCGCGTGAGGGCTGACTATGTCGAGAAGCCCGACGACAGCAAGCTGATCGAAGGCGCCATCAACGGCATGGTCTCCGCGCTGGATCCGCATTCGCGCTACATGAACGACAAGGCCTGGAAGGACATGCAGGAGACGACCCAGGGCGAGTTCGGTGGGCTCGGCATCGAGGTCATGATGGAGAACGGCCTGGTCAAGGTGGTGGCGCCGATGGACGACACGCCCGCGGCGAAGGCCGGCATCCTCTCGGGCGACTTGATCACCCAGATCGACGCCGACGCGGTTCAGGGGCTGACCCTGGAGCAGGCCGTCAACAAGATGAAGGGCCCGGTGGATACTGAGACCCGCCTCAAGATCGAGCGCAAGGGCGTCGACAAGCCGATCGACGTCACGCTGAAGCGCGAGATCATCCGGGTGCGCCCGGTCGCCTTCCACACCGATGGCGGCGACATCGGCTACATCCGGATCACCTCGTTCAACGAGCAGACCACCGACGGCTTGCACAAGGCGATCGCCGATATCTCAAAGCAGATCCCGCAGGACAAGCTTGCCGGCTATGTCGTCGATCTCCGCAATAACCCCGGCGGATTGCTCGATCAGGCGGTTTCGGTGGCCTCCACGTTCATGACGCGCGGCGAGGTGGTCTCGACCCGCGGCCGCACCCCGGAAGAAACCCAGCGCTTCACTGCGCATGGCGGCGATCTCACCAAGGGTAAGCCGCTGGTCGTCCTGATCAACGGCGGCGCGGCCTCGGCTTCCGAGATCGTGGCCGGCGCGTTGCACGATCACAAGCGCGCGACCCTGATCGGAACGCGTTCCTTCGGCAAGGGCTCGGTGCAGACCATCATTCCGCTCGGCAGCGGCAATGGCGCGCTGGCGCTGACGACCGCCCGGTACTTTACCCCGTCCGGTCATTCGATTCAGGCGCAGGGCGTCAAGCCCGACATCGAAGTGCTGCAGACCGTGCCCGACGAACTGAAGGACCGTGTCGAACTGAAGGGCGAGGCCTCGATGCGCGGCCATCTCGCCGCCGAAGGCACGGAGGCGACCGGCTCGCAAGCCTACGTTCCGCCCGACGAGAAGGACGACAAGGCGCTGGCCGCAGCCTACAACTTCCTCCGCGGCGTCATGGTCAACGCGGATGTTCCGGCGCCGCCCAAGGCGGCGGTTCCGAACTAGGGTGCTTCAGGCGCTGGAGGGCAGCCGCCGCCGCTTGCGTCCCGGGCTCGGCGGCATTGCCGCCGGCCGCTCGCGGGCCTGGAGAAACATCCGGCGGATCTCGGCGGCCGGTTTCGCCGGGCTGAACAGATAGCCCTGCATTTCCGAACAGCCGAGCGCGCGCAGCAATTCCTGCTGCTGCTGCGTCTCGACGCCTTCCGCGGTCGTCGTCATGTGGCGTTCGGCGGCGATGTTCACCACCGCCCGCACGATGCAGGACGATCCGTTCGCCTCGGCGATGTCGTTGACGAAGCAGCGGTCGATCTTGATCTTGTCGAACGGAAAACGCTGCAGATAGCTCAAGGAGGAGTAGCCGGTGCCGAAATCGTCGAGCGCTATCCGGACTCCGATGCCGCGCAGCTGATGCAGGATGGCGAGCGCCGCATCGTCGTCGCGAATCAGCACGGCTTCAGTGATCTCGAGTTCCAGCCGGCTCGCCGGCAGGCCGGACTGCGCCAGTGCGGCGACGATCTTCAGGGCGAGCATGCCGCTGCGAAACTGCACCGGCGAAACGTTGACGGCGAGCCTGATGTCGTCGGGCCATTTGGTGGCCTCCGCGCAGGCGGTTTCGAGCACCCATTCGCCGAGCTCGTTGATCAGGCCGGTCTCTTCAGCGATCGGGATGAATTCGGCGGGCGGGATCATGCCGCGCTCGGGGTGTCGCCAGCGCACCAGCGCCTCGCAGCCGGTGATCGCGTTGTCGGCGAGGCTGACGCAGGGCTGGTAATAGACCTCCAGCGCCTGGTCCGCGATCGCCTGGCGCAGATCCAGTTCCAGCCTGCGGCGCGCCTTGACCTGCGCGTCCATGTCGGGCTCGAAGAACCGATAGGTCCGCCGTCCGGCCGATTTGGCGGCATACATCGCCAGGTCCGCGTTCTTGAGAATCTGGTCGAGGTCGACGCCATGCCCGGGAGCCAGCGCGATGCCGATGCTGGCGTCCGTGCTCAACTGGTGACCGAAACATTCAAAGGGCTCCCGGATCGCATCGAAAACCCGACCGGCGAGATCGGTGACGTCGGCGGTGGATCTGACCGCGGTCTGGACGATGGCGAATTCGTCGCCGCCCAGCCGCGCGACGAAATCGGAAGAATCAACGCATCGGCTCAGGCTCGCCGCCACCGATTTCAGGAGTTCATCGCCGATCAAATGGCCGAGCGAGTCGTTGACGCTCTTGAATTCGTCGATGTCGATGTAATGCACCGCCAATTGCTCGCCAGCTGCGATGTTCGCCAGTTCCGCCTTCAGCCGTTCGTGGAACAAAGCGCGGTTCGGCAGGTCGGTCAGGGCGTCGTAATGCGCCAAATGCGTGATGCGCTGCTCGGCGCGGGTGCGTTCGGTGATATCCTCGTGGGTAGCGACCCATCCGCCATCGGCCACCGGTTCGTTGACGACCTGGATCGAGCGTCCGTCGGGAGTCTCGATGGTCATGATCTGTCTGAGCCCGATGTCGCGCAGCACGCGGGAGCAATACAGGTCGACGTCGCCCACGAACGATCCGGTGGCCTTGCGATGCGCGATGACCTCGCGGAAAGTCGCGCCCGGCTTCACGACTTTCGCCGACAGGCCATACATGTCGATATAGCGCTGGTTGCAGATGACAAGCCGCTGCGATGAAGCAAACAGCAAGAGGCCCTGCGTCATGTTGTTGACGGCGGTGTCCAGACGTTGCTTTTCCAGCCGCAGCCGCTGCTCCGACAGGCGGTGCTGGCGCGACAGCTTGCGTACCACGAGATACAGCATGACCGTGATCACCAGCATCGCGAGGCCGGCCGCGGCGATCAGAAACCGGACCTGGGCGCGCCAGTCGGTGAGCGCGGCCGAAGCCGTCGTCGTCGCCGCTACGATGATCGGAAAATTGCTCAGTGCGCGAACCGCTCCCAGCCGGTCCTGCCCATCGACGGGACTGACCGTACGCACGGTTCCGTGATCGGATTTCGACAGGACGCTCTGGAAGAACGGACCGTCGGCGAAATTCTGTCCGATCATCGAGTCAATGTGGGGATAACGAGCCAGCAGCGTTCCGTCGCGATGGAACATTGCGATCGCGGCGCCATCGCCGAGCGCCAGGCTGGCGAAGAATCTCTCGAAATTGGCCGGTTCGATGCCCCTGCCGATGGCGCCGAGGAACTCGCCGCGGGGTCCCGTGATCTTGCGGGCGATCACGGTGGTCCAGATGCCCGTGATCCGGCTGTGCACCGATTCGATCAGCATGTCCGGCGATTGCGGATCGTTCCTGAAGGCTTTGAAAAACGGCCGGTCGGCGATGCTGATCGCCGGAACAGGCCAGAGCGACGACGAGTTGATCAGCGCGCCTTCGGAATCGAAGACGTTGATGCCGCCGACATAGGACAAGGCACTGAGCTTGGCTCTGAGCATCAGATGGATGTCCGGGCTGGACATCTGGCGCTTGTAATGCTCGACGCTGTCGACCCCGCTCGATCGCATATAGGCGATCAGGTCGTTCTGGACGGTGCCGAAGTCTTCGAGCTGCTGATCGAAGTGGCGCGAGAGCAACAGCACGGTGTTTTCCAGCTCGCGCTTGCTGCTGTCCAGCGCGCGCTCACGGAAATTTCCGACCATGACCGTGGCGCCGATGGCGATGGCCGCGACCAGGAGTGCCCCGCCGACAATGAGCCAGCGGATTGGATTGTCGCTGACGGAGGCTTTGACGTTGAAGGTGGCGCTGCCGTTTGCGGTCATTGGTCTTGATCATTGTCAGAGCCGAATGCCGGGAGCAGCTTGGCAATGTCCCGGCCCAGCACGTAGCTACGACGGGCAAATGGAATTCGGGTTAGGAAGTTGGGTTAACAGGAATTTAACGGGGCCCGCTCGCTCTCGAAGGAGCACGCTTTGGCCTCAATCGCCGGAGCGATAGTGCCCGGACTTGCCGCCCTTTTTCTCGACGAGATGGACGGCCTCGATGCGGATACCGCGCTCCACCGCCTTGACCATGTCGTAGATCGTCAGGCACGCCACCGACACCGCGGTCAGCGCTTCCATCTCGACCCCGGTCGGGCCGGTGACCTTCACGGTGGCGCGCACGAGGCAGCCCGGCAGCTTGCGGTCGGGCGAAATATCCACGGTGACCTTCGACAGCGCCAGCGGGTGGCACAGCGGGATCAGATCCGAGGTGCGCTTGGCCGCCATGATGCCGGCAAGCCGCGCGGTGCCCAGCACGTCGCCCTTCTTGGCATTGCCGGAAACGATCAGCTCGAGCGTCGCCTTGCTCATGACGACGCGGCCTTCCGCGACCGCGGTGCGCTCGGTGGCTGGTTTGGCGGAGACATCGACCATCCGCGCTTCGCCCGTGGCGTCGATGTGGGTGAGGGCGGCCCCTGTCCTGGACGGCTTGCGCGCCATGGATCAGCGCGTGCCCGTGGCGCGGGAAATGTCGCTGCGCTTGAGCAGGGCGCGGGTCGCGGCGGTCACATCGGCCTGCCGCATCAGGCTTTCGCCGACCAGGAACGTCGATATGCCGACACGCGAAAGCCGCGCCAGATCGTCGGGCGCGAAGATGCCGCTCTCGCCGACCATCAGGCGATCGCCCGGGATCAGCGGCGCCAGCGCCTCGCTGGTCGCCAGCGAAGTCTCGAAGGTGCGCAGATTCCGGTTGTTGATGCCGATCATCGGCGAACGAAGTTTTAAGGCGCGGTCGAGCTCTGCCCGTTCATGGATTTCGATCAGCACATCCATGCCGTGGGCAAGTGCGGCGTCCTCGATATCGCGCGCTGCGCCGTCGCCGAGCGCCGCCATGATGATCAGGATGCAATCGGCGCCATGGGCGCGCGCCTCGGCCACCTGATAGGTGTCGAACATGAAATCCTTGCGCAGCACGGGCAGTCTGGTGGCCGCGCGTGCCGCCACCATGAAATCGAGATGGCCCTGAAACGACGGCTGATCCGTCAGCACCGAGAGGCAGGCGGCACCACCGGCTTCATAGGCCTTCGCCAGCGCCGGCGGGTCGAAATCGGCGCGGATCAGCCCCTTGGAGGGTGAGGCCTTCTTCACTTCGGCAATCAGAGCGTATTCGCCCTGGGCAAGCTTTTGGCGGATCGCACTGACAAAGCAGCGCGGCGCGGGTGCGGCCTTCGCCAGCGCTTCGACGCTCGCAAGCGGATGGGCGCGCTTGGCGGCCGCGATCTCCTCGCGCTTGTAAGCCTCGATCTTGGCCAGGATGTCGGACATCGCGATCCCTGCGGTCAGTCGTTGGAGACCGCTATCAGACGTTTCAACTTTTCCAGCG
>Ga0210410_10005252_pt1 | contig 11289 bp, 6 predicted proteins | sample IncBWC4MmetaG_FD_161058 | JGI IMG/M metagenome (GOLD analysis project Ga0210410, IMG submission 161058) | Forest soil microbial communities from Barre Woods Harvard Forest LTER site, Petersham, Massachusetts, United States - Inc-BW-C-4-M | ecosystem: Environmental > Terrestrial > Soil >... | reverse complement strand
CCCCTGCACTTCAGCAATTCGGCCAACTTCCTTGATGCGGTCGCCCGCGATCCAGATTGCCCCACCTTCGATATAGGCGCCCTTTCGAACGTCGAGCAGCTTTCCGGCCTTCACCAGAACTGAGGGTGCAGGTTGTGATTGTGGAATTGCTAACGCTGGAAGAAGTGCGAGGGCCAATACGAAGGCTGGCGTTTTCATGAGCTCCTGATTATCATAAGCTCAAATCGTGAGCAAGAAAATGGAATTGGACCTCAACTCCCGATTAACGCCGAGAGACCCTGCGGACAAAGCTGGGAGCCGCGAAGATTGGCTCTGTGCGTCTGCGAAGGCTTGGCGGCTTGGGCCGCGCGCGAGGTGATTCGCCGAACATGGGCTGGCGTGGATTTGCCGATTACGTGCGGACCTCGGAATTCGACGCCGGGCTACAGAGGCCATTGGCCCGGCAAGAAGGGAGCGCATTGATGTGCGCAGAAGCGGTTGCATGGCGTTGCCACCGCTCGCTTGTCGCGGATGCACTTATTGTGCTCGGAACCCGCGTTGAGCACGTTATGAACGGAAAGACTTTCCCGCGTGCACATTCTCACTTCTTTCGGGCCTGTGCGGCGCAAAACGCATCACTCGCCCTCTCAGCAAGGCCGGCCGTGTCCTCGCACGACCACGAGTTCCCTATCATCCGACATGACAACTTGTACCCGATTACAGAATATGGTCAGCTACGGCTCTGAGCCATCGCCGCAAACACATCCATGAACGACACACCTTCTCGCCGAATTGACCTTCAGGCGACCGCTGTACAAGTAATGATTCAGAATGGCTTCGAGCCTGAATTCTCTCCGCAGGTTCAGCAAGAGCTGGAGGGACTGAAAACGCATCCGCCGAAAGTTGAGCCCAGTCCGAACATTCGTGATCTGCGCAATCTGGTGTGGTCTTCGATCGACAATGACACCTCACGGGATCTTGACCAGGCCGAAGTAGCTGAGCGGTTACCGGATGGAGAAACGAAGATATTGGTGGCAATTGCAGACGTGGATGCCTTCGTCCCGAAAGGCTCAGCCATTGATGAACATGCTGCGAAGGAAACGACGACTGTGTATACGGGCGTCCGGAATTTTCCCATGCTGCCGGAGCAGCTCTCGACAGACACCAGTTCGTTGCTGGAAAGAGAAGACAAGCTGAGCATCGTGATCGAGTTGGTGGTCGGCAGTAATGGGTCCGTCCATTCGAGTGGCGTCTACCCGGCCCTCATCCGAAATAAGGCACAGCTTACCTACAACTCTGTGGGAGACTGGCTTGAGAATAAAAATGGAGCCCCAGGTAAAGTGGCTGCCTCAAGTGACCTACAATCACAGTTAAAGCTACAGGACGAAGTTGCGCAAGCACTCAAGAACGAGCGGTTCCGTCATGGCGCGCTGAACATCGAGACCATTGAGGTTCGGCCTGTGATGCTCGATGACAAGGTTGTGGGCGTTGTGAAGCAGGAGAAGAACCGCGCGACCGAACTCATCGAAGACTTCATGATCGCCGCCAACGAAATGGTGGCGCGCATGTTGGAAACCAACAAAGTGTCGTCTATCAGACGCGTGGTGAAGACCCCGGAGCGCTGGGGGCGGATTGTGGAACTCGCGGCAAAGCAAGGCGAACAACTCCCAACAGATCCGGATTCCAAAGCTCTCAATGAGTTTTTGATTAAGCGCCAAGCGGCCGATCCCGATCATTTTGCCGATCTTTCGTTGGCGGTCATCAAACTAATGGGCCCTGGCGAGTATGTCCTCGAACGCCCTGGGGACCCGGAACAAGGGCACTTCGGTCTCGCCGTACAGGACTACACTCATTCCACAGCCCCCAATCGGCGCTTTGCCGATCTCGTCACGCAAAGACTGATCAAAGCCGTGCTCGCAAGCCAACCTGCTCCCTATTCAGACGACGAGCTCGCCACAATTGCGCTCAATTGTACTGTGAGAGAAAATGCAGCGCGAAAGGTTGAGCGAGATATGTCGAAGCGGATCGCTGCCGTCGCGATGAGCAGTAGAATCGGTGAGACATTCGATGCCATCGTTACGGGAGTGACTTCACACGGAACGTTCGTCCGTGTATTGAAGCCTGCTGTGGAAGGATTTTTAGCACAAGGACAGCAAGGAGCAGATGTCGGAGACAAGCTACGCGTAAAGCTAATTAGGACTGACATCCAACGCGGATATATTGATTTTGCGCGCGACTGAGCCCCACGTCTATCTTAGGATCGCATCACAATGCCGGGGCCAGGTTCTCCAGCTCGAGGGCCGCGCGCGCATGGAAGATCGAAGACAGAGGCTGCAACCGCTCAGATGTTTCGAGTTCTTCGAGAGGCACAGTCCGGGCGGCGGAAGGTTAATTAGGATACAGAATACACTGTGCGTTTATGAACAGACTGGCTCCACGCGGACCGCTAGTATCCAAGTATGGTTGAATCATTCGAAATTTTTCGAGTTTGCAGCGACGATCAACCTGTTTGGGTGGAAACGGAAACGGCTCTCGACCGCGCAATATTACGAGTCGAACAACTAGGCGTAACGAATCCAGGCGAGTATCTCATCTACTGCAATGAGAGTGGTGACCAAATCTCAATAATTACCGCGGGACCGGCCAAGGTCAGTTCGGCCCACGCCTAGTTTGAAAGGGCGCTGCGCCCATTCCGCCTTGTTCTTTCCGCGCCGTGTGCAATGAAACGCTTAATTCACATTCCCGATGGGCTTGTCGGTTCTCTCAAACGAGATACAGAGACCGGCATCGGTTATCAAGTTGTCTCGGTGGAACTCAAGGACGGCAGATCGTTCGACCAGGTCTCCACCAGTGAGGGTTGCATCATAGAGGTCCGGGGTTACGAGGAAATTCCTTTTGCAGCTGATGACATAGCGTCGGTCAGAGTCAATCACAAGCGTTGGAATTTCAGAGATGGGTCGGACGCACGCACCAAGAGCAGGACTGCGACCGCACCGTCTTCGTCTCCTGCGTTGCCTACAGCTCGTCTGTAACTTCAAACGCCTTTCTCAGCCGCTCGCCATAAGATTTCGTCAAACTCCCGTGCGGCATTCACGAACGCCGGACGCGCGTTGACCAGTGTCGCTCGAGCTCGGATCTCGGTCAGATGGATTTGCGCTTTGGGCACTGCCATATCGCACTGGACCCAACAAGTCGGGGATGCTTCTTGCTAGGCGCGCCAGCGTCTTGGTATCGAGTCGACCATCTTTTGGCCTACTCTTCCCGATCAGCGGCACATTACGCGAATGGGCCTCGATCACCTGGTGGCCCAACTGGATCAACTCTCGGCTTACCCAGGCGAAATTTGTCCCGGTTTCCAGTGCGATCCGACTACGCGAGATCCTGCTGAAGACTTGTTGGATTCCCTTCGCTGCTGTCGGCAGGTTGTGTTCTAGAGTCGCGTTACCTGCTTCATCCGGAATGCACTACTGGCTGGTTCATCTCACGTGAAAGGAAACGGCTGGCCGGTTTGTCTGCTCGATATGTACGTTCCCCGGTGGAGGGCCGCCTCCTCACCGTCACGATTTCGAAGAAACTCTCACTCCGCTCGAAGGCGAGCTCGACTTTGTATTTCGCGGCGCAAAGCAAGTTGTACGAGCGGGCGAGACGATCAAATGTCCCGGCAAAGGCTCCTCACCAGTTCCGAAATTCAGCAACCCGGCCCGCGAGAATGCTTTGCATCTGTTCCCCAGCCGGTCAGGAGCAATTCTTCATGGAGATTGGTGTATCGGTTGCAACACGCACAATGCCTGCGCCAGAGTTGGATGTCGCTGCACAAGCAGAGTTCAAGGCGAAAGCCTCTGCGTTCGCTCCGAAGTATCAGACGGAATTGCTACAGAACGCCTGGACTTGAGCATCGTCCCGAATACAAATTGTTAGTGATTAACGCGGTGCTCGGACAAGTCCTGTTGATCTCGGGTTATTGTTTTTCAGATTTCTCCGGTATATCGGGTTTCACCGGCGGCGCGGACGCGGGTTCTTCATCCCAGATATATTTGGCAAACCATTTTTCATTTTCTTCCATCACCGCGCGCTGCTGCTTCGGCTTCGTGATTCCGTGGCCAAATCCCTTGTACACCACCATCTTCACCGGCACGCCGTGGTCTTCCAGCGCCTGCCGCAGCTCATAACCGTTCGGGATGGGCACGCGCCGGTCGTTTTCCCCATGCTGGATCAGCGTCGGCGTCTTGGCCTTCGCGATGTATGTAATCGGCGAAGTCTTCTTATAAATCTCCGGATCGTCCCACGGCGTCGCATGCAAGTACTGCCGCGTGAACGGGGTGATATCGGTGTTCACGTAGTAGGTCATCCAATCGGAAATCCCCGCTCCTACGGAGACCGCCTTGAAACGGTCGCTCGATGCCGTGATGAACGCCGAAATGTATCCGCCCTCGCTCCAGCCCATCGCGCCCACGCGCTCCTTGTCGACAAAGCCTTTCGCGATCAAGGCGTCTACTCCCGAAATCACGTCGGAGTAATCGCCCACTCCCAGATTCCTCACGTTCAGCGCGCGGAATTTCTCGCCGTATCCTGCCGAGCCTCTGTAATTCGGCCGCAGAATCAGTGCGCCCTTCGCGACGAATCGCTCCAACGGGTAGTAACGGTCCGCATTCAGAATCGGCTGATCCACGCCAGTTGGTCCGCCATGAATCACCACAAGCAGGGGATGTTTCTTTTTTGGATCGAAGTCGGGCGGCTTCAGCAGCACACCCTCGATTAACGTTCCATCGCCCGCCTTCCACGAAATCATTTCGCGACGCGCAATTGTGAATCCCTTCAGCTGGTCGCCCAGGGCAGTGAGTTTGTTCGCTTGCCACGGCCTCACACTCGCCGTGAATATCTCCGGATATTCATTTTCAAGCGCCGCGCGGTAGGCCACTTGTTTAGAGTCCTTTGAAAAAGAAAACGAAAACGCCGCGAGATGTTCCGGCGCGCTCAGCTTTTCAACCACTTTCGTGTCGGAATTCAGCCGGAACAAGTGCGCGTATGTCTTCTGCCCTGCAGCGAAATAGATGCCATCCGCAGCCCACGCGAGCAGCCCTGGATCTTCATCAAATGCATCGGTCAAGACTCGCGGCGTGCCTCCGTCCGCGTCGACCACTGCAATTTTCACATTCGTGTAGAAAAAATACTTCGAACCGGCCGCTGTTTCGAAAGCGATTTGTTTTCCGTCGGGCGACCACTTTGGATTCCTGTCCGGCCCAGGCGTATTCACAATCTTTTTTATTGTTCCGTCGTTCACAGTCACCACATAGATGTCCGCCGTCTCCGCCGAAATCAAATCCGGATCGCGCTGCGCGCTGAAGGCGATGCTTGTTCCGTCCGGAGACCAGGTAAATTCGCCCACGCTAAACGTCGCTCCCTCGGTGAGGCGCTTCGGTTCGGAAATTGCTGCTGTCTCGTCCGCTGGAATCTCCAGCGTCCACAAATGAGACATGTTGTAGTCGGCGTGGATGACCTCGTACTCGCCATACTTCTCCTTGCGGTCTTTTATCGCTTTCGGCTCAGGGTCTTCCGCGGAGAAGGCCAATTTCTTCGAGTCCGGGGACCATGCAAGGTTGTTCACTCCGGTTTCCACGTTCGTAACCTGCCGCGCTTCGCCGCCGTCTGCCGCAATTACATAAACCTGCTTTTTGCCTTCGGGTGTTCCGGAAATCTGTCCCGGCCTGTCGGAGAGGAACGCGATCCGCTTGCTGTCTGGAGACCACGCGGCATTCGTGCTCGATTTCTTGGAAGCCGTCAGTTGGTGCCCTTCGCCACCCGCCGTATCTACGATCCACAAATCGCGCTCGAACGCATTGTCGTCCCAATTCGTCCGGGAAATTTCGTAGACCACGCGCTTTCCGTCGGGCGAAATCTCCGGGTTGAATGCACCTTTCATCTCCAGCGACTGGTCGATCGTCGGTGTCGTGGAGTGGGCAGTTGTGGCTGCGGGCGCCGGCTGCTGCGCGTTGACGCGGACACTTAACAAACAGGCCATCGTCAGAAATACGCCAGCCCCAGCGGTATTGCGCATGTTGCGCATGGTTTTTCTCCTTGAGTCTCGTTCTGAGTCTACCCGCTCAATCTTTTCGCGATCAATTCACGAATCCGATGGTGAGCCCAGTGGCAATGAGCATCAGGGGCTAGATAGATATGCCAACCATGCAAACCAAATGCAGTGATAGCGGTTGCAAGCCTTGAGAGAGACACCAGAAGTGTCGCCTTGGTCTTGGACATCTCTCGGCGTTCGACAAGTGCTCCAGGTTCTGCCCGTCGGGCTTTTCCTCCCCTGATTCGCTCAGAACGTGGCAGGTCGCGGCTCCGATTCTCTAGCCAGTTCTTTGCTCAGGAAAATAAGTTGTCCCACATGATGATAAGCATGCCCTGCGCATCGAAGAAAAATCATGAATCGCTCCGCAGCTTCGGGTTCGCGCTCGGCGGAATAAGGCGCCGTCCAATCGTCGAGCTTTTGCTTTTGAATCGTCGCCACGACCATGGCAATGGTCTGGTCGAAAGCATGCATTACTCTCGCTTTGTCTGGCTTTTCTGGTTCCGTGAATTCACGGTCACGGTTGCGAATGTAACCTGTCCCCGCAACCTGCGCACCGATGTAATAATTCAAGTTGCCGGTCATGTGCAGGATCAAGTGCCCGACGCTGTTTCCGTAAGCAAACGGATTGTGCCAGAACTGCTCCAGCGTAAGCGGGTCAACCCACTTGTGCACCTGGGCCGCAATGTATTTGTAGTAGCCTCGAAAGTCCGAGGAAATAGTGCTCGGAAGATCATCCATGAAAGCCCCTTTGTTCGTGGAATCGGCAAAGCCTTCTTTGAAGTTCAGTGCGCCGGCGTCCCACGATCATTCTTGTAGATCACGCCTTCATCACAAAAAAGACGTGTTCGGCTTGCCGGATATTCTCCACCGGATCGCCCGGCACCGCCACCACATCTGCCAATTTGCACGCCTCCAGCGTTCCGATTTTGTCCGCCAAGCCGAAATCCGCGTCCGCCGAAGTTCCTGCTCTCCACGCGTCGGTCGCCCGCGACCCCAAAAAAAGAATGGCCCCTACTCACGTTCTACAGAGCCGGGGCTTTTCTTTTGCGACTGGCATCCTGAGATAGTCGAGAGCCGAAGGTCCCAGGACTTGATCGGTTCGGTCAACACGAGCGGGGGGATGGGGATCTATCGGTGCCTAGCCCTGGAATGCCACACTCTTCACAACGAGACCTGTGGGGCATTCGGGGCGATTTCCGTTGTCCGGTTTATGCGCAAGAACCTAGCTGCTCTGCTTGCGCCAACGGTGGATTAACCGCTTCTCACTCTGTGCGCAGGGCGGCGATTGGGTCGATTGCAGAGGCCCGCCTGGCTGGGAGATAGCCCGCGAACAACGCTACGAGGAGAAGTAGCAGGGAGACGGCGGCGATGGTTGAGGGATCACTTGGGGAAAGGCCGAAGAGCATGCTGGCGATGAGCCGGGTGGCCGCAAGGGCGGAGGGAATGCCGACGGCTATGCCGAACAGGGCTAGCGCGAGAGTTTCTCGAAGGACCAGCCAGAGAACATTTTGGCGCTGCGCTCCTACGGCAACGCGAATACCGATTTCACGGGTGCGGCGAGTAACCGTATAGGACATGAGTCCATACAGGCCAACGCATGCAAGCAACACCGCAAGAAACGCAAAGAACCCGGAGAGCATGGCGGTGACGCGCTCCTTCGCCAATTGCTGACTCATCACCTCAGCAATCGTTCCAGTCCAAAACGGATATTCGCGTCCGAGCGACTCAACCTCATGACCCACCGTTTTTGCAAGTCTTTCAGGAGCTTCCTTGGTGTGCACGATAAGGCCACCCCATGCAGGCGGAGTTTGCAGAAAGGAAAGAAAAATAACCGGTGTGGCCAGATCGCGGAGATCGAAAATTCGTGCATCGCTTCCAACGCCCACGATTTCGATATTTCGATTCGTTGCGACGCGAATGCGCTTCCCGATGGCGTCGCCGTTCGGGAACAGGCGTTCCGCGAGACCGCTGCTCACGATCGCAACATGTGGATGCTGCTCATCATCTGTCTGATTAAAGTCCCTGCCGCGAAGCAGCGGAATTCCGAGTGTTCTGAAAAAACCCGGCGAGACCATCGTTCCATACGCCCTCACCTTGACAGTTACGGCTGGATCGCCTGACTCGGGCGACACGTCGTCTTGCCAACCTACCTCCCGGCCGCCAACCATCGAATTGTTTGAATAAGCGGCGGAGAGCACACCGGGTATCTTTGCGACCCGCTCTAACAGCTGCATGTGGTAACTGTTTTTGTCTAGGTTCTGGTAGGCGCCCGGCCTCGGATACAGGATGACTTCCAGCACATTTTCCATTTGGAATCCGAGATCAGAGGATCGCAATCTTTCAAAGCTTTTCGCTAGAAGTCCTGCACCCAGTGACAAGACAAGCGAAAAAGCAACCTGTGAGCTGACCAACATTTTGCCCAACTTGCCAGTTCTCTCAGCCAAACTGTGCGTGCCCTGCTGCAGCGTGGCCGCGGGATTTAGTAGTGAGCAATGCCATGCGGGTACGATGCCAAACAGAATCCCTGTAAAGACCGCCAGAAAGATAGTGAAACAGAACACCCGCACATCGGGGCTCAAATCGAGAGCGACCGGCATCGAGTTCCCCTGCGTGATGAGAAGCAAGAGAAGACGACACGCCCAGTAGGCGAAGACCAGCCCTAAAAGTGCGCCAGAGAGGGAGAGAGCCAGGCTTTCGATCAATACCTGACGTACCAACGACCAGCGGCTCGCACCAAGGACCACGCGCATGCTCATTTCATGGCTGCGAGCCGCTGTATGTGCCAGCATTAGATTCGCCAGGTTCAGGCAAGCAACGAGCAGCGTTAATCCGGCTAGGCCCGTGAGCACGGAGAGAGGTCTCGTAAACTGCGAGCGTAGGTCCTCGGCGACGCCTACGGCAGCCGATAAGACATCCAGGCGCATCGAGAGATATGTCTGGAGTCGCGAACCCTGCCGAGTGTCAGCGGTTGCCCGAAGCACTCCCGGCCAGAACGATTGGAGTTGCGCGCGGGCCTGCTCGATGCTGACGCCGTCCTTTAACCGGCCGATCACAAACAGCCAATATGCCCCACCCCTTTCAAGACTAATGGTTCCGTCCTCGATCAGAGGCGCGGCGGTAATCGGTAAGGTGATTTCTGGCGGCTCCCCTCTGGTCAATCCGGTGAACCACTTTCGAGTCACCCCGATGATGGTGAATGGATGCCCCTCGACGCGAATCTGCTTCCCCACAACGTCGGGCACACCTCCAAGGCGACGCTGCCAGAACTCGTAGCTGATTACGGCCGCTTCTGATGCCGTGCCGTTGCCAGGATCAGCATCCCCCGCGGTGAACAATCGTCCCAGATACGGAGCCACGCCGAGCTCAGAATAGAAATTTCCTGTGACCCAAAGCAGGTGGCTCTGCGAAAAGACTCCGTTCACTTCCACGCTGAGCATCTTGCCGGCATGCCATTGGTATCCTAAGTCGACGCCGATCAATCCGCTAAAAACGCGCTGGCCGCGCTCGAGCTCCAGGAACATGGGATAAGAGAAGGGGACTTTGCTGTCGAAGCGGATCAAGGAAACCTCGACAAGGCGCTCCGGCTGGTGGACGGGAAGGTTGCGAAGGAGCAGAGCGTTGATGAGCGTGAGGATGGCGGTGTTTGCGCCGATGCCGACGGCGAGGGAAAGAATCGCGACGCTTGTGAAGCCGGGATTCTTGGCCAAGACACGGAAGGTGTAGCGCAGGCTCTGCCAGAGAGTTCCGATGGGCGGCGCTCCTCGATTCGGGGGTTTGGAGTTGCACACAACAAATACGACAACTGGGGAGTCGTTTCAAGCTCCTGATCAACGGGAATCCGCCCTCGGTCCGTGCCAGGTTTCGGAAGGCGACAGACTTCGGTGGCCAGGTATTTGTGTCGTCCGTCGCTTTGTTCGAACTCTGGTACGGTGTCGCGAAGGGTTCGCGTCGAGATTTTAACAAGAAGCGCCTCGAGACCTTCTTTTGCAGACCCTGTCCAGCCGCTGTGTTTTGAGGATAGGGATGCGGGAATCGCTGGCGCGATCCGAGCTGACCTAGAGTCCATCGGAGAATTGGCGCTTATGACCTTCCGATTGCCGGGCAGGCGATCCGAAACAAGCTGACATTGATTGCTGCCAATCTCTCGGAATTACGCGAACTTACCAGGAGTTAGCATAGCTGCCAAGAAATTCATTGGTGGTGCGCCATTCTGCGGGGTTCAAAATCGGGCAACGTTTTCCGATCGAAATACGTCAGACTATCCATTGCCATATCGACAGGGGCCAGTGCGTGCCGAAAATACTGCGCATGCTGGTAATTTTCAGTGTGGCTTCGATCCTCCCAGGTGCTCGGTCGAAGTCGATTGGATTCTTCTGTCCCCAAGTTCTTCACCAAACTAGTATTCCTCAAAGTGAGGCTCAGGCTAAGATAGCCGTCAATTCGGATCTGGTAGTCCTGCCTGTAACTGTCAAAGATCGCGACGGTCAGCTGGTTCCTGACCTTCAGCAACATGAGTTTCGAGTTTTCGATGACAAGGTTGAACAGTCTATCGATGTTTTCACTGCCGAGGCTTTCCCTCTCTCGCTTGTTGTGCTCATCGATGACGATTTGAAATCCGTCGAAGCGGAACAGATGGCCCCCAGCCTCCGCGCTATTGCAGGAGGGATCTCCTCGAGCGACGAGGTTCTCATCTCCCGTTTCGATCTGAAGTTTCACCCCGGTGACGGATTCACGAGCGATCCGCAAAAGCTGGCTGCTGAAATAAAGCTTGCGCAGGAGCACAGCGGGCCTTCTACGTCCCCTCCCGTACCCTGGGTCGGTTCGCCCTCAGACCACCCTCTCGGTGTTGGCGAGCCTCCCGTTGCAGCGCCGACTAATCTGGGACACGCTCCGACCAAGTCTCTCGACGACGCCATCCATGCCGCTGCGGAACTGCTGCGCGACCGCACTGCTGGCCGTCGTAAACTCATCCTGCTGATCTCCGACGGCGAGAACGGCAAGCAGTTCAACCACTTTACCTATGGCGACGCACTCGCGGCGCTTCTGCAGGGAAACGTTTCGCTCTATAGCTTGGCTGTGGGCAGTAATTCGTTTCATCGAAAATTCACCACGCTCCTTAACTACGCTAATGATACGGGCGGCGACATCTTCTATGCAGCAAAACGGGACGCTCTTGAGAAACTGTACTCACGGATAATGGAACAGGCCAGGCATGAATACACCCTCGCTTACAGGCC